>Ga0335085_10002443_pt1 | contig 34668 bp, 31 predicted proteins | sample Lox_Sample_45_FD_206712 | JGI IMG/M metagenome (GOLD analysis project Ga0335085, IMG submission 206712) | Soil microbial communities from Loxahatchee National Wildlife Refuge, Florida, United States - Lox_Sample_4.5 | ecosystem: Environmental > Terrestrial > Soil > Wetlands | place: USA... | reverse complement strand
AAGGGCCGCCCCCCGAAATCCACAGAGGTCCTGCGGCCGCAGAATATTGACGGTACAAGAGGCTGGCAACCGATTCAAGTCACCCGGTCGAACTGCGGACCCTACGAGGGAGCACTTCGGTGCCGAGTGGCGCACACTATCGTTGGTGTTTGAATGCGGCCAGAGTGCGCCAGTGCGGTGAAGGACACAAAATCTTTAGAGTCAAGTCTTTCCGTTTGGAGAGCACTCACAACGTCGTCATGCGCCTGGTATCTCGTGACCGCGTCCAAGTTTTTCACAGACTAAGCTGTTGAAAATAAAGGTCTGAAAAAATCGCCTCACTATTCTCAATATTACCCACCGTCCCAAAGACTGGTATTAGGCTCCAAAGTGGCTTCGTTTCGGCGGGAACTTCGGAGGCAAGTAGGCGCATGTCGGACGCAGAACTCAAGAGAGAGCAACCGGTGAACAGCGTGCCCCGCAGACGCTTGACGTTCGAGAGTAATCCTCAGGCCACTTTCCGACCCGTGACTCCGGGCCCACCCAACCCATATAATTTTTCAATTTTTTGGGAAAAGCAAACCCACAACGCTTGTTTAATCAACAACTTCCGAAGAAGTTACTTGCAAAGCAAACCCACGAAACCCACGTATTGCCACGCGATTTGTGCACAGTGTTCCGGTGAAATGAATTATCTTTATCTATCAGGAGCCGCCCAGAGAGCGGAGCTTCGGAACAGCGCCCACGCGGACAGACATTGACGCGGCGCGAACGTCGCGAATCCGCGAACGACAAGTTTCAAAACGCCGCCGACCCGGCCGGCGAATCGCAGTAACCAGATCCCATCGAGGTGAAAGACGACATGGCTGGAATCATCAAGGAACGACTCTACACGCCCGGGCCTACGCCGCTGCTGATGGAAGGGCAGGCGCGCACCCTCACCGCCACGCTGCATCATCGCACCGAAGGTTTCCGCCGCCTGCTGAAGGAGACGCTGGATAACCTCCGCTACTACTACAACACTCAGAACGATGTTCTGATCTTCTCGAGCTCCGGCACAGGCGCCATGGAGGGCGCCGTCTCGAATCTGCTTTCGCCGGGTGATCGCGCTCTGATCGGCACCGCCGGCAAGTTCGGCGAGCGCTGGGGACAGTTGGCGAAGGCCTATGGGATCGACGCGGTCACGGTCGAGGCTCCCTATGGCCAGACGCTGCCCATTCCCGAAATGACGGCGAAGCTCAAATCTGAAGGCCCATTTCGCGCCGTGTTCATTCAAGCCACTGAGAGTTCCACCGGCGTTCGGCACGACGTTGAGACGCTCGCGGCGACGGTGAAACAGCATCCTGAGACGTGTCTGGTGGTGGACGCCATCACCGGTCTTGGCACCACCGATCTCAGGCCCGACGAGTGGGGCCTCGACGTGGTGATCGGCGGCTCGCAGAAAGCCACCATGGTGCCGCCCGGACTCGCCTTCGCCAGCGTCAGCGAGAAGGCCTGGAAGCAGATCGCGCAATCGAAGCTGCCGCGCTATTACTTTGATTACGCCAAGGAACGCAAGAACCTGGCCGCCGGCGAATCGAGCTTTACGCCGGCTACCACGCTGATTGTGGCGCTGCACGCCACGCTGCAATATATCCGCGAAGTGGGCCGCGAGAACCTGATCGCCAACGCGGCGCTGCTGGCGGAAGCCGCGCGCGCGGCCGGCACAGCGCTGGGGCTGAAGCTTTTCGCGGAATCCAATCCCGCCAACGCCGTTACGGCAATTTATGCGCCGCCGGGTATGGACTCCGGCCTGATCGTCAAGGAGATCCGCAACCGCTTCGGCGCCATCATCACCAACGGCCAGGGCACGATGAAGGGCAAGATCTTCCGCCTGGCGCATCTCGGATACTACGACTTTCTCGACCTCATTTCGGTGGTCACGGCGCTGGAGATCGCGCTGACCCAGCTTGGGCACAGCGTGCAGTTAGGTTCTGGAGTGCGCGCCGCCGAAGAAGTCTATCTGCACCAGCAGGGATGATCGGCGCTGCCTATATATGGCGGGAAACAGGAGGTTCACCACGGAGATCCAGAGGACACCGAGGCCTTCCAACTCTGTGAGTCTCCGTGCTCTCTGTGCCTCTGTGGTGACGTCTTCCTGGCCAGCGCATTGCTGCTGCCTTAAAGAATCGCAGGAATGGAGGTTGAAAGAACGCCGTGAAGATCGTGATTGCCGATGACATTTCGAAAAAAGGGATTGAGATGTTGCGGGCCGTGGACTCTTCCTGGCACGTAGTCGACCTCGGGCATGAGAAGGGCGAGGCCGCCGTGCGTAAGCAACGTCTGCTGGACGAGATTCCGACCGCCGAAGCGCTGATTGTGCGCAGTGCGACCAAGGCGACGGCCCAATTGCTGGAACATGCCGAGCGGCTTCGCGTAATCGGACGCGCCGGAGTCGGAGTGGACAATGTCGATTTGGACGCCGCCACCCGAAAAGGCGTGGTGGTGATGAACACTCCGGGCGGCAACGCCGAGAGCGTGGCCGAGCATACTTTGGCATTGATGCTGGCGCTCGCCCGCCGGGTTCCTCAAGCCGACGCGTCGATCAAACAGGGCAAGTGGGAGAAGAAGGCGTTTCTTGGCCAGGAACTGCGCGGCAAGGCCCTGGGCCTTGTCGGGTTCGGACGCATCGGAGCGGAGGTCGCGCGCCGGGCGCAGGCGCTCGAGATGCAGGTCTCCGCCTACGATCCGCATATCGCGCCTCGGCTGGCCGCGGAACAGAACGTGAAGCTGGTACCCTCCGTCGAAGAACTGTTCGCTTCCAGTGATTTCATCAGCCTGCACGCCTCCGCCACGGCCGAGACGCGGCACCTGGTGAACGCGAAAACTCTAGCGGGGGCGCGGCCCGGAGTGCGAATTATCAACTGCGCCCGCGGTGAACTGGTGGACGAGGCGGCGCTGCTCGCGGCTCTGCAAAGTGGACAGGTCGGCGGCGCGGGCCTGGACGTTTTCGAGACCGAGCCGCCCAAAGACTCGGCGCTCGTTGCGCATCTCAACGTGATCGCCACGCCGCACATCGCGGGCTCAACCGAAGAGGCGCAGGAGATCGTCGGCATCCGCATCGCCGAGCAGGTCCGCGATTACCTGGTGGACGGCGTGGTCCGCAACGCGGTGAACCTGCCGCCGGTCTCGGCGGAGGAATACCGCCGGTTGCGGCCCTACCTGGTGCTGGGTGAAAAGCTGGGGACCTTTCTGGTCCAGATCGCCGGGGGGCCACTTGAAGAAATCCGCATCAGTTACGACGGCGGAGTCGCAAACCTGAACACGCATCTGGTGAAAAGCGCCGTCCTCGCGGGGGCGCTCGGGCGGACGCTCTCCGAAGATGAGGTAAATCTCGTGAACGCCGCGAGCCTGGCGGAGAGCCGCGGGTTGGAGGTGACGGAGGTGCGCAGTGCGAACCGAGCCACCGCCTCGAATTCGCTGGGCGTGGCCCTGCGCGGCGCCGGCGGCACCGTCTCCGTCCTGGGTGCGGCGGGCTTGCGCGACTCGATGCGAATTCTCGGGATCAACGAGGTCGACGTCGAAGCCCCGCTTAAGGGGGTGATCCTGGTCATCCAGAATCAGGACGTGCCCGGCGTGATCGGGCGTGTGGGAACGCTGCTTGGCGAGCGTAAAATCAACATCGGCAGCTTCGCTCTCGGGCGTCACGCCGAATTGCACCATGCCATCGGGCTGGTCAACCTCGACCAGACTGTGCCGGCGGAGACCCTCGCCGAATTGCGGTCGATTCCGGCCATCCGCAGCGCACAACTTGTCGAAATGGAGTAGGCAGCAGGCAGGGAGTGAGGGAAGTGGGAGTACAGAACACGGAGCCGTCGCAAAACGTGATCTCCGATGCCTTACTCCCTATTACTAGCCTAGCCACTAGCCCATGATCCCTAGTCCCTGCACTGAGGAGACTTCATGCTGTCCCCTGCGCCGCTGGCGATTCTTGGTGTTGACCTGCCTCAAGCCTGGATCTCGCTGATCAAGATTCTTGCGGCCTACCTGCTGACCTTGCCTGTCGGTTGGGAGCGCGAGCGCGAGGCGCACAGCGTGGGCGTGCGGACTTTCCCCATTGTCGCGATGGCGAGTTGCGGATATCTGCTGTTGGTGTCCGGCGGCGATCCTGCCAGCCAGTCGCGGGTGTTGCAAGGAATGATCGCCGGTATCGGGTTCGTGGGTGGTGGGGCGATCCTCAAGGAAGGCGCCACGGTCAAAGGCACCGCAACTGCGGCCAGCATCTGGAGCACCGGGGTTGTCGGCGCCGCCGTCGCCATGGGACGGTACGAGATCGCGATCATCCTCAGCGTGCTCAACCTCATCACGCTCAAGGTGCTGTGGCGCTACAAACAGAAGATCGGGTATAACCTCCCGGCATCCAGTCCCAAGGATTAGCCGTGCCAGACGACCGTGCTCGTCTTTCGAATTGGCGCTTCCGGCGGTAAGATGTCGGGTAGCTCAACAGGAGGAGTCCCATGGATCTCGAAGGACGCAAGATCGCCATTCTTGTCGCGGACCAATACCAGGAACTCGAGGTCTGGTACCCTCTGCTGCGCTTCCGTGAGGATGGCGCTGACACCGTGACCGTGGGCGCCGAGGTCGCCCAGACGTATCTGAGCAAGAAGGGCTACCCGGTGGTTTCGGACGAAGCCATTGCTGACGCGCATGTGAATGATTTTGACGCCGTGGTGATTCCTGGCGGATGGGCTCCGGAGGCGCTGCGGCAGGATCCGAACATGGTGCGGTTTGTGCGCGACATGCACAGCGCCGGAAAGGTGGTGGCAGCGATCTGTCACGCCGGCTGGATGCTGGTCTCCGCCGGCATCGCGCGCGGCCGGCGCGTGACCTGCTACCGGGCGATCAAGGACGACGTGATTGGAGCGGGCGGGCAGTACGTGGACGAGCAGGTCGTGGTCGACGGCAACCTCATTACGTCGCGGATGCCTACTGACCTGCCGGCCTTTTGCCGGGAGATCAAGAAGGCGCTGGTCAGTCAGGCTGTGGCCGCGAGCGCGGGTTCGAGATAGATAGCGGAGCCTGCCTGGCGCCCTCCGGGGAGCCAAAGTCGGCCTCTTGTGCAGTCGGTGAAGACACGGAGTACAGCTAACCCGACCGATAGTTGCATTCACAGGGGGCCGGATGTATGCTGGCGCAGCTTACCGGAACGTTAGGAGTGGAAATTCCGGTTCAAATGCTTCGGCAGAACAAACGGAGTCGCCTCATGACCCCTAAGTTTTTTGCGGAGTCGAGCGTCGCGTCTACCAATTCACCTTGTCGCAACTTTGGCCTTCTCTCCCCGCAGCCGCTCGGGTGCGTATCGCCCACCTTGTGTAGTTGTCCCGATTGGTCCGCTCCCACACACTTAATTCAACCATGAGGTAACGAACTATGCCGAGAGACAAGACCACTCCGCTCTCCCAGCCTGTTTTCAGCGAAGATCAGATCGCACCCGACCCACGCACTTTGAAACCGGCCATGACGCGCCAAGAGATAAGGAACTGTACGACGAAATCAAAAAACTTCATGAGACGAAAGATGTCGTCTCATTCGAGAAAATGCGCGGCAAGCCGGACGATCTCTTCACTCTTGAGTCGGCCTTGGGCGCCGCCGGGCCGGACGTTGTGGCTCAAATTCGCAAGGTCAGGCACATTACGTTTCACTCGGGAGGTGACACGGGAGCGTCCACTGACACGAAGGGTAAGTATCGCAATGAAATCACCGTGGCTGACCAAATGACGGACGATTGCCGCAGCAATGACCCCAAAACTCGTCCACGTTTCTTCTATCACCTGGGAGACGTTGTCTATAACTTCTGCGAGCCGGAGTATTGGTATGACCAGTTCTACGAGCCTTACCGCAACTACCCGGCGCCAATCTTCGCTATTGCTGGCAATCACGACTCTTTCATTACCCACGGTACTCCCGCAGCAAGCTATCCACTGGTCACCTTCTCGCGCAACTTCTGCGCAGAGAAGCCCAATATAACGGCCGAGGCACGCTCCTTGCACCGTACGGCAATGACTCAGCCCGGCGTTTACTTTGCCCTGGACGCCCCTTTCGTGCGCATCCTGGGCTTCTTCAGCAACTCTCTCGAGGATCCGGGCGTCATCTCTAACCAGTCCAAGAAATGGCCTGCCGTACCGAATCACCAATTGGAATTCCTCGAGGCGCAGCTTCAAAGGATAAAAACCGAGAACTACAAAGGCGCGGTGCTCCTCGCAGTCCATCACCCTCCGTTCACTTACAGCCCCAAAAAAGAGGGCAAGAGCGCGGGAGGAAATCACGGCCCCAGTACCGAGATGCTGCACGAGATCGACCAGATTTGCGACAAAGTCGGAATTTACCCGCACGCGTTCTTGTCGGGACATGCGCACAACTATCAGCGATTCGCGCGTGCAATCAACTTCAAAGGTAAGGAATACGAGGTTCCATTTGTCGTCTGTGGAGATGCTGGTCACAATGTGAATCCAATCGTGCACAATGCCCATGGACAACAGGTGCCGGAACCGCATTTTGGCACCGACGTCCGGTACCTGGACGTTAAGCCTGCTATCGACAGCAAGGATCTGAAGCTGAAGAAGTACGCCGATAACCGGACCAGTTACGGTTATCTGCGCATTACCGTGAGCGCGACTCAAATAGCCATTGGCTTTCATCTGGTCGGCGTCAGCAGCCTGGCTCAATCGCGTTTTGATCTTGTTACTGTAGATCTCGAGTCGCACAGGGTGGTCGCAAACTAGGTTGCCTGGACGAGGAATTTCGGCGAGTGCCAGGTGTTCTACACCGCGCTCGGACACGAGCTGGCCGTCTGGCAGGACACGCGCTTTCAGCAGATGCTGTTGAACGGAATCAAGTGGGCCATGAAGATGTAGTGGCCAGTCCTTGGTCATCGGTCCGTTGTCAGTTTCGCTTGTCGGTGGCCAAGGATCGGGAACGACCGATGACAGACGACTGACGAGGGACAATGACGACGGACGATGGACAATTGACGTTCGAAAGCCAGTTTTTTGTTGACAACTCACATGCGCATCCTGCATAAGGAGACTGCGGCGCGAAAGGCGCAGCGAGACAAGGATGGAAGCGGAGCTAAAAATGAAGGCGGAGGGTCCGTAAGCGGCTTTCGGGGTTTAAGAGGCAGAACCGGCCCCGCGAGACGCTGCAGCAGACGCTCGCGGGGCTTCTTATTTGCAGCACCCGGCTCCCCCCTGGCTCTCCTGCCTTCCCGCCTGCCAGGGAGCGGCCATGATCTACTTCACCGAGCTGGAACACCTGCCTGTTTACGACGTAAAGGGCGAATATCTCGGACGGCTTACGGACCTGTGTGTTGACCCAAGCCAGAACGCCTTGCTTGTAGCGCTGTACCTCGTGAAGTCGTCCAAGAAGAAGATCCTCCGGATACCTTACGATCAGGTTCAATCCATTTCCATGCTCGCCGCCCAGACCACGGTGCCTGCCGCCAGCCTCATGGTCCACGCTCCGGACGAGGGCCTGCTCCGCATCAAGAAGGACGTTCTCGATCAGCAGATCATCGACGTGAATCATCGCAAGGTGGTCCGCGTGAACGACGTCGATTTTGACATTCATCCTTCGAATGGGCACGCCGAGCTCCGCATCCTGTCCGCCGACGTGGGCCTGACGGGCGGGGTACGACGGCTGCTTCAGGGCGCCATGCGCAAGCATCGCATCCGTGCTCTTACGAGCCTGCTCCCCTCCAGAAGCATCCCGTGGGAGTTTGTGAATCTGATTGAGCCGGACCCCTCGCGGCGCGTGAAGCTGCGTATCTCCTATGACCGGTTATCGGAGTTGCACCCTGCGGACATTGCCGACATCCTCGAAGAACTGAGCCGCGACGAGCAGAAGGCGGTCGTCGAAGGACTGGATGACGAGACCGCCGCCGAGGTCATCTCCGAGATCCCCACGGAGATGCAAGCGGCCCTGCTCGAAAGTCTGCCCGCCGAGAAAGCGGCCGACATTGTGGAAGAAATGCCCCCCGACGAGGCGGCGGACGTGCTGCAAGAGCTGCCGCCCGAGACTTCTGCCGAAGTTCTGGCCGACATGGAAAAGGACGAGGCCACGGAAGTGCGCGCCTTGCTCGGCTTCGAAGAACGCACGGCGGGCGCTCTGATGACCACGGAGTTCGTCCTCGTTCATGAAGACGCCAGGCTGGAGGGCGTTATTGCAGCGCTGCGCAGCTTCGAGGGCAAACTCGAAGCCGTGCACATGATCTACCTGATCGACGCCGAGGCGCGGCTGACGGGTGTGGTGCCACTGGCACAGATTCTGCTGGCGGACAGCAGCACGCCTCTGAAAGGTCTCTCCATGGACCCGCTGATTTCCGTCGAAGTGCACACGAGTGAGAAAAGAGTTGTCGACCTGTTTCACAAGTATAATCTCGTGGCTCTGCCGGTGGTCGATGAGAAGTCCCACCTGCTCGGTGTGGTCACGGCCGACGATGTCCTGGAACTGGTGGTGAACCACGACTGAACGAGTCCAGTCCCGAGCTATGAAGAAGCCCTTTCGCCACTTTCGTGCCCGCCTGCTGATTTTCCTGGCCGTGGTCGGTCCGGGAATTATCACGGCCAACGTCGACAATGACGCCGGCGGAATCTACACCTATTCGGTGGCCGGCGCTAACTTCGGCTATTCGCTGCTCTGGACCTTGCTGCCCGTTACGGTGGCCCTGATTGTGGTCCAGGAGATGGTGGCGCGGATGGGCGTCGTCACGGGCAAAGGCCTTGCGGACCTGATCCGCGAGGAGTATGGCTTGCGCATCACGTTCTTCCTCATGGTCATGCTGCTCGTGGCCGATCTCGGGAATACGATCTCCGAGTTCGCCGGTCTCGCTTCCGGCATGTCGGTGATCGGCGTTTCCCGCTACATCGCGGTCCCGCTGGGCGCGGTGCTGGTCTGGGTCCTGGTGGTGCAGGGGACCTATCAATCGGTCGAGAAGATCTTTCTGGTGGCCTGCCTCTTCTACATCGCTTACCCGATTTCGTGTTTTCTGGCGCACCCGCAATGGACGAACGCTTTGAAAGACACCGTCGTGCCCTACGTGCGTTCCGGCTCGGCGTACTTGTACATGATTATCGGGCTGGTCGGCACCACGATTGCCCCGTGGATGCAGTTCTATCTGCAATCCGCCGTGGTGGAGAAGGGTGTCAAGCTCAAGGATTACAAGCTGTCGCGTTGGGACGTGATTGTGGGCTGCATCATGACGGACGCAGTGGCGTTCTTCATCATCGCCGCTTGCGCGGCCACCATTTACGCGTCCGGCCATCGCGGAATCCACGATGCAGGCGATGCCGCGCTGGCCCTGAAGCCGCTAGCCGGGCGCGCGGCGAGTTATCTGTTCGCCTTCGGGCTGGTGAACGCCTCGATCTTTTCGGCGTCCATCCTGCCTCTTGCTACGGCCTACTACGTTTGTGAAGGGCTTGGCGTGGAGTCGGGCATCAATAAGCGCTTGCGCGAAGCGCCGGCCTTTTATTCTCTTTACACGGCCATCGTGGCCATCGGCGCCCTGGCCGTGCTCCTGTTGAACGCGGAGAAGCAAGTGCCCATCATCCTGCTCTCGCAGGTGATCAACGGCATCCTGCTGCCCTTTGTTCTGATCTTCATGCTGCGTCTGATCAACCGCGAAGACCTGATGGGCAACTATCGCAACAACCGCACCTTCAACATCATTGCCTGGGCCACTTGTGCCGGCATGATCCTGCTGACGCTGGCGCTGGTGGTCAGCACGTTTGTTCCCACGAAATTCACCGTTTAGCTCTGTAGCGCTAGTGTCCTCACCGGGACTCCAGTCCCGTTCATCCGCACCGGGCGCGCAGAGTGTGGCGCCGTGAGAGGAATGGAGCGTCCGCGATCTGGCCCGGAAACCGCGATGCCCAGCGGCCCGGGACCGCAACGCCGCAGCTTGGACAACTGCCCTCGGCCGTGATCCGATAGCGGCGGATGCGGTAGCCGTAGCGCTCGATCAGCACCTCGGCGCAGCGGGGGCAGCGCGTGTTTTCCAGATCGCCGACCTGGCCGGGCAGATTGCCCGCATAGATGAAGCGCAATCCCGATTGCTTGCCGATTTCGGCCGCGCGCATCAGCGTTTCCGGCCGCGTGCTCTCCGGATCGGTCATCTTGTAGTCCTGGTGGAAAGCCGTGACGTGCCAGGGAATATCGGGCGAGATTTCGGCGAGGAATCCGGAGAGACGCTTGAGCTCGTCATCCGAATCGTTGAATCCGGGAATGAGCAGCGTGACGATCTCCACCCAGAAGCCCAGTGCGTAAAGGCGCCGGATGGTGTCGAGGATCGGCTGGATTCGTCCGCCCAGCTGGCGATAATGCCGGTCGTCGAAGCTCTTCAGGTCGACCTTGTAGAGGTCCACCCAGGGCCGCAGATACTCGATCACCTGCGGCGTGCCGTTGCCGTTCGAGACGAAGCCGGTGCAGAGTCCTGCCGCCTTCGCCCGTTTGAAGATCTCGACCGCCCACTCGCTGGTGATCAGCGGCTCGTTGTACGTGCTCACCAGCACGCGCGCCCCCGAGCGCACGGCGTCATCCACCATGTCCTCGGGCGAGGCGTAGAGAGGCGCGCTCGATGCGGCAGGATCGCGCAGTGCCTGCGACGTGACCCAGTTCTGGCAATACGCGCAATGAAGGTCGCATCCCAGCATGCCGAAGCTGTAGGCGAGCGCGCCCGGATAGGCATGGAAGAAGGGCTTTTTCTCGATGGGATCGCATTGCACTCCGCCGACGTAGCCCCAGGGGACCAGAAGCTTGCCACTCTCATTGAACCGGACTTTGCAAACGCCGAGCTGTCCGGGCGGAATGCGGCAGGCGTGCCCGCACGCGAAACAGCGGACCCAATCGTTGTCGAGTTTTTCGTACAACTCGCCTTCGCGAGTGTTGGCCTGGAGAATCTCTTTAAGGGTCGCTGGCATGCGGACCACCTAACTTTCACCTACTACCTCTATTGTAGCGCGCTTGACGGTCGGCTCACCCTCCACCGCGATTCCGGGTGGTGGTCTCATCTGCGGCATGGCCATTCCCGCGCAGGCGGGAGTCCACTGATGGGACGCGCCATCTCAGGAGTTTCCTGATGGATTCCCGCTTTCGCGGGCATGACGATGCTCGTGAGATGATTTCGAATCAGCAAATGACACCCCTACCGCGATTCAGCAGCCGCCACGCCGATGACCTTATCGGCGCCGCCGTAATAGAACAGCCATTGCTTTCCGCGACGGACCAGTCCTTCCACGAAAACGACGTTGGGCACCTGTCCCACTTTCTCCCAGGGCTCGGCCGGATGAAATATCGGCTTGCCGGCTCGAGCCAGGACTTTGGCAGGATTTCTCTTATCGAAAAGAATCCAACCCGTGGAGTAAACCAGGCGATCGTCGGCGCCGTTGTAGACCAGAAGAATGCCGTCGGCGGTCAAGACGGGAGGCGGACCGGGCTCGGCGACCTTCGAGTCGAAATAACCCGGCCGCGTGGAGGCGACCGGCTGGTCCGAAGCATCCGTCCAATGCAGGAGATCGGAGGATGACGCGACGCCCATTTTGCCTCCGGAATCGCCGGCTTCCCCGAGATAATACATCCAGTACTTACCGTTGATCTTTTCGGAGACGATCGCGCCGGATTTCGTCCACCCCACGTTCCACTTGCCCTGGTACGCCGGGAGAATGACTCCGCGCCGCGTCCAGTGAATCAAGTCGCTGGAGGTGGCGAGGCATAATTGCGCGTCGCGCTTGTCTTTACCCACCCCGTCCACGTTGTTGTAGCCGGTGTAGGTGAGGTAGTACGTCCCCTCGATCTTCACCAGCCGGGGATCTTCCGTGCCGCCGCCCCTCTCGTAGGGCGCTTCCGGGCGAAGCACCGGTTGAGGCGATCGGGAAAAGTGAACCCCGTCGTCACTGACGGCGTAGCCCAGGGTCGAAGCTCCCCCGCGGTCCTGGGCCCGGAAGAGCATCACAATCTTGTTGTCCTTCTCCGCGACAGCGGGGTTGAAGGTGCCAGCAGACTCAAACTCATTTCCTTGGGGCGCGATGATGGGCTGCGAGCTGAGCCTATTCCAGGAACCAAAGGGCGGGTTAAACGTACCTGCGGCAAGCGCAGCAGCTGCCAACAAGGCGATCGGGCCGAGCCTTGTCAAGGACCCGAACTGCCGTCCGGGACGTCTCATCGCTTCATCCTCTCCGGCGATCGATTCTCTGCGCGATCCGGCCGAGCATCACCTCCGAAGGCGGGCTCTCAACCCGCTATACGCGTGTGGTACTCGGTCAGGGACCTGAGCCTGGGAGGTAGCTTCGCGTGGTCGCTTGACCCGCGATCGTGACGGCCACCCACAAAGAGCTTGCGGGGAAGCGATGTATCACGCCATCGTTCGGATTGAGTACCGGCGAGTCAGATCACGCTCTCGGTTATGCGGACGTGCGCGTCGGTGATGTAAAAACCGTGTTTGGAAACGTCGTCTAGGCACTCGTCGACGTTCAAGCCGGGCCTTGGCTCTCCACCCCGGCTCAGTTCCAGGGACTTAAAGGGGCTCCAAGGAGCAAATTGCGACGGCAGATTGGCTCCCGTCGCGTCCGCCGTGCAGCCGAACACACGGCCCGGACCTCTAAAAAAATGAACGAGCATAGGCGTTCCTCCCCAAGCCTCGGCAGCCCCTCGCCTGAGGAGCGCGACTCTCTGAAACTCGATTGGGCAGCGGCAGATTTCGATGATAGGGAGAAACCTGGCCCCCGTCAAATCGCACCGGTCAACTCCAGAGCCTGCGAGTTGCCATCGACGTCATACGCTAATTTCAATCCACCGTCGTCCCGATAAGCGTATACTCCTTTGGCAGGGGGAGGGGTTCGCGCCCGGACGCCGGTCTAGTCAAGCGGAGCGATACCCGCAGGCAGAGCCGCTCGCCTCAGGGGCAGTGGCTACATTCAAAAGGAGGAAAGACCGATGAAGAGAGTGCTTTCGACTCTGAGTATGGCGGCGGTCACCGTGGTAGCTCTCGGCTTCCTGGCCGTGGGCCAGCTGCGTGCCGCATCCTGGACGGGCTGGATCAGTGACAGCGGCTGCGGCGCAAAGGGCGCGGCGGCCGCGCACAAGGCATGTGCCCTGAAGTGCGTCAAGGGCGGCGCCAAGTACGTTTTCGTCGACCCCGAAACCAAGGCGGTGACTCCCATCGACAATCAGGACGCCGTGAAGGAGAGCGACGTGGGCCAGGAAGTGACCGTCACCGGCACAATGACGGATAGCAAGTCGATTCACGTTGAGAGCATCGCGCCCGCCAAGTCGAGTTAGCCGCGGCTAAATCGCCAGACCCGGCGAAGCCGCCAGCGGAGCCACTCCCTGGCGGCTTTCTTTTTGGACCACGCCGTCCTGAGCAGCATTGTCTCGATTTGTGGTGCAGGCTTCCAGCCTGCATTTCAGACGCAAGGCAGGCAAAAGACCTGAACCACAAACCGAGACGGGTTATGCTCGAATTTATGGAGCGCCTATGGGCAGCCTGCTTGGCATTGCGCTGATCGGCTTCGTGCTCGGCATGCGCCATGCCACCGATGCCGATCACGTGATCGCCGTCACCACGATCGTCAGCCGACAGCGGTCGCTCGGAAGCGCCGCACTGATCGGCGCGTTCTGGGGCGTCGGCCACACGTTTACCATCGCCGCAGTGGGCAGCGCGATTATCCTCTTCAACGTCGTGATTCCCCCGCGGGTCGGCCTGACCATGGAGCTGGCAGTGGGGATCATGCTGGTCCTGCTCGGAATCCTGAATCTGACCGGGGTCTGGCGCGCCCTCAGCGAGCGCTTCACTCCGGAGCGCGCCGGCGGACACTCGCACGCGCACCAGCACGGCGATTACGTCCACACGCACCTGCACGGTCACACGCCTGGGCAGCACGGCCACGCCGAGAATGCGACACCGCAGGCAAGGCTCGATCGTCGCTTCGGGCGGCTCGGAGCCTATCAAGCCGTTCGACCGCTGGTGGTGGGTCTGGTTCACGGGTTGGCGGGATCGGCGGCGGTCGCTCTCCTGGTGCTTGCGACCATCCACAATCCGGCGTGGGCGGTGGCCTACTTGCTGGTCTTCGGAGTGGGAACGATCGCCGGTATGATGCTGATCACGGCGGCCATCGCCGTGCCTTACGCTTACACCACACGCTTTTCGCGCCTCAATTCCGGGCTCGCGGCCGCGTCCGGTCTGGTCAGCCTCTGCTTCGGACTGTTCATTGCCTACCGGATTGGATTTCTCGACGGCCTGTTCACCGGCCATCCCAATTGGACGCCTCAATAACGCCCGACTTGTGCCACAATATAAATCCCGGCGAAACCAAAGAAGGAAATCCGGATTCCGAAAGGGGTATCCCATGACGACCTACATTAGTCTCTTCCGTTGGACCCAGAAGGGGATCGAGAACGTGAAGGATTCCGCAAACCGGCTTGACGCGGTCAAGAAAGCCATCGCTGGCGCGGGCGGGCGGTTCATCGCTTTTTACCTCACCACCGGGCAGTACGACGCTGTCGCGATCGCCGAGTGGCCGAATGACCAGGCAATGGCAACGGCAGCGCTCGCCGGCGGTTCGCAAGGATTCGTTCGTTCGGAAACCTTGAGGGCCTTCACCGAAGACGAATACCGGAAGATCATTTCCTCCCTGCCTTGACCGGCAAGGCTTCACTGCATCCAGTGCTTGCCGTTCTGGGCGACCTTCTCCAGCGCCTCAAGATACTTGTACCCGCTACCGGTCAGGAAAAGCACAACGCTCTCCGACGGTGCGATCAGACGCCGGTCGCGCAGATCCTCAAGCGCCGCGAGTGTTGCGCCGCCCTCGGGAGAAGTCACCACACCCTCGCTTTGAGCGAGCTGGCGGACTGCGCGCAGCATAGCATCATCATCGACGGCCAGGGCCGTGCCCCCGCTCTCGCGAATGGCGCGCAGGATCAGGGCATCGCCGACGGCGGAGGGCACACTCAGGCCGCTCGCGAGGGTTGCCGGGTCCAGCCATTCTTCGGCGCGGTCCGCGCCGCTCTCGAAGGCTCGCACCATGGGCGCGCAGCCCGTGGCCTGGACCGCAATCATCCGCGGACGACGGCCGCTCGTCCAGCCGAGCTGTTCCATTTCGTCGAATGCCTTCCACATTCCGACCAATCCCGTGCCGCCGCCGGTCGGATAGATCATCACGTCGGGAACGCGGCCGTCGAGCTGCTCCACCACCTCATAGGCCATCGTCTTTTTGCCCTCGATCCGATAAGGCTCCTTCAGGGTCGAGACATCGAACCATCCCTCGGTCCGAATGCGTTCCGCGAGCGCGCGTCCGCAATCTTTGATGCTGCCCGCAATCAGCCTGACCTCCGCGCCCAGGATCGCGCACTCCAGCCGATTCATCACCGGCGTTCTTTCCGGCATGTAGACGAGGGCCTCGAGGCCGGCGGCCGCGGCGTAAGCCGCCATCGCTCCGCCGGCGTTTCCTGCGGAAGGGATCGCGACCTTACGGGCGCCGAGTTCGCGCGCCACCGTAATGGCGACCGATTGCCCGCGAGCCTTGAATGATCCCGTGGGATTGGTCCCCTCATCCTTGAGGTACAGGTGCGGAAGGCCGAGCCGTTCACCGAGCCGGGCAGCGTGTAACAGCGGCGTGAGGCCCTCGCCGAGAGTAACCGGGGAGGCGCCGGGGGCAAGCGGCAGGACCTCGCGGTAGCGCCACAAGGTCTTTTCGCGTGCCACCACCGCATCGCGCGGCATCGTGTCGCGGCTCAGCTGATAGCGAACGAGCAGGGGTCCGCCACATTCGCAAAGGTTGTAGAGCCGGCCGGGAGGGAGTTGCTTGCCGCAGCGGGAACATTCGATGTGCGAAACGTTAGAGTTCATTGTCGTGGCAATCTTCGCATTGGCGCTGAGTCGTGACTAATCTCGTTGAGATGTAGGGGCGGACCCGGGTGCCCGCCCATTGACTGAACCTCCTCGAATTCCGCGGGCACGGGGCCCGCCCCTACGTCTCACTGAGGCCATGACGGTGCTGTTTACGGCAAATTGGCTTCATTTTCTGCATTCGAGACCTGTTTTTTGCTCCTCAAAAACCACCTAAACAGCTGCGCGTCATAAACCTAACGGCTTTCAAGGCATAACTTGCCTGGTTCTATAAAGCTAACGACTTCCAAGCACTATGGAAAATAGTAAGCTCCATATTTTCATCAACCTAACGGCTTCGTTTTGCGGAGAAATTGGTTTTCCTTTTCTACCCTTCCATCACGGCGGGCTCCAAAGGAACCCGCAACACCATTGTGAACGCTTTGTTTGGGAGGGCGGGTAAAAGTGAGAAAACCGAGAAATCTTTTTTGCACTTTGTTTTCAATCGCTTGACGAATTTGGCACAACGACGCCCGTTCTCGGGCCGGAATGCCTTCATCCGTCTTTCTGTCTCCTGCCGGAAAGCGCTTCCTGGCAGTGGCTGAGCGCCGCCTACCCCCTTCGGTGGCGCGATAGTGACTCAATTTGAGTTTCGGCTGAGCGAAGACGTTGAATGCTACGCGCCCAACAGGAGCGCCCAGACTAACATGCCCCTTTCGTTGTGTTTGCACGTGTCCAACTCCCTAGCGGCGACGGTCGGAAAATGGGAAATACCCATCGCGCTCGATTTTTCAACACGTCAGCACTTAGAATACAGGATGATGGACCTTCCCCAATGCCCATTCGACTAATCGCTGTTGATCTGGACGGCACTCTGCTGAGCACCAGCGTGGAAATCTCGGCCGCGAACCGCGAGGCCCTGCGCGCGGCAGCGGAACGCGGGATTGAGATCGCCATTGTCACGGGGCGCCGCTTCCACTCCGCGCGAACACTGTTAACGCCGCTGGGCTTCCCGCTGACTCTGATCTCATCGAACGGCGCCCGCATCAGCAGTCTCGACGGCGAAGCGTGCCACCGGAATTTCCTGCCCGCCGCCACGGCCCGCAAGGTGCTCGAGTCGACACGGGACTTTCGTCCCTACGCGGTGGTGATCTACGACGTCCCCGGCCCTGGCCAGGTGATGATGCAGAGCGACGGAGCCCTTGACGGGCCGCTGGGCTGGTATCGGAAGAACGCTCCCGAGGCGGTTCTCGAGGTATCGGACCTGGAAGCTGCAACTCTACCGGAATCCGGCGACGTGATTCAGGTGCTGTTCAGCGGTCCGCCTCCCAAAGTCGAAGCGGCGGCGCCGCGGCTGGCCGCCTCGCCGCTGGCGCCGGCTCTCAGTCTCACCTGGACGCGATATCCGGCGCGCAACATGGTCCTGCTCGATGTGATGAATCGCGGCTGCACGAAAGGCGAGGCCTTGCGCATTTGGGCCGCGCGGCGTGGCATCGCCCCGGCCGAGGTGATGGCCATGGGCGACAATCACAATGACCGCGAGATGTTGGAATTCGCCGGACGGCCCGTCGTCATGGGCAATGCCGAGCCCGGAGTCTGCTGTGACGGCTGGGCCACCACGCTCTCCAACGACGAAGACGGGGTCGCTGCAGCCATACGGCGATACGTCCTAGATGCGACGTAGGGCCTTGTGCCCGCCCGGTTCAAAGGCGGTTCAGTCAATTGGGCGGGCACAAGGCCCGCCCATATGTCGAATTTGCGCTGTTACTGCTGAACTACTTCGGTTCCTACCGGTGGCGTAAAGCTGAACATCCCCGGCGTCACGGCAGGGTTTCGCTTAATGCCCTCGAAGGTGAACTCCATCTGCGTCTCGTCCGGATACGTGACCACCAGCCGGCGAATGTCGAAGCTGGGCGTGAGCTCAACCAGCACGTCGCGATACTCCTGGTCGTAACCGCGCCTGGGATAAGCGCGCAACACGCGATCTCCGGGGTCGGCTGCGCCCGCGGAATCGGCAAACTCGATTTTGGAAAACGCACGGCGCAGGTTCATGTGCGAGACCAGCAGGTCGAGAGGCAGGCGCACGTCAGCGCTCTCCTTCAGGGGCGTGCGTGTAAGTTGCTTCTCGGCCGGCACCCAGAGGAGCACCTCCTTGCCGTCGGAAAGAAAGAGCTTCGACTCGGGCTTCTCGTAATCCCATCGCATCTTGCCGCCGCGCGCGAGCAGCACTTGACCCGATTCCATCCGCGTCCGGCCCCACGCCGAATAATTCTGCGTGAAGGATGCATGTAGCGTACGGACGCCGCGATAGCTGGCTTCGAATCCCTGGACGCAGGCCTCGAGCGAAGCGCAGGGCGAGCCAGGCGCCGGCCCGAGGCGCGCAGGCGGAGGCAGGATGCCTGCACTACAAGGGGGTCCGGGCGCGGCAAGCAGCAACACCAGCACAGCGCTGCTCAGAGACTGCGCGGCGATTCGTTTAATCGGTTGCTGAGAAACCCATGCAGGGCCTCGCAAGGGCGGGGCTTTCAGAGTCTGTGTGGGGACTCGTGGATTCCCGCTTCCGCGGGAATGACATTCGTTTGACATACAGCTGAATCCAGCGATGTCATCCCCGCGAAGGCGGGGATCCACAGCCGAGTCTCGCCGGATACGAGCTTTCACACGGACTCTGAAAGCCCCGCCCTTGCCGAGTGCGCCGCAACATTTTTTCAGCACCCTGCTAAGGCGCGCGATGAGCCGCGTCCGCTGCCGGTGCGGCAGAGTCTGCATTCGACTCCTCCTGTAGCTTATGAAAGGCGTCGAGCGCGGTTTGGTTGTCCGGATCGATCTTGAAGCCCTTCTGATATTCCGCGAACGCCTCCGGATAACGCCGGTCGGCTCCGTAAAGCAGCGCCAGCATGAAGTGAACCCGGGCGTCTCCGGGAGAAATCTCCTCCGCCTTCTTGAAATCGAGTTCGGCGCCCGCATCATCGCCTTGCCGCCAGCGCGAAAGGCCGAGGCCGAACCAGGCCGGGAGATTCGGTCCGAGAGCGAGGGACGCCTGAAACTCGCGGTCGGCGTCGGTAAAGCGCTCTTCGTCGAAGTAGAGCTGGCCCAGTTGATTGTGCGCGAAGATGCTCAGCGGCGACAGCCGAAGGGCAGTCTGAAGCTCGCGCTCGGCATCGTCCCGCCGTCCCATCTCGGCATAGGCCATGCCGAGATCGATGTGCGTTGCGGTATCTTCCGGTGCGATCCGCAAGGCGTGCTTCAAATTGTCGACGGCCTCGTCGTAACGACCCTCGGACATGAGCAGCAAACCCATGTTGGACAGCACCACAGGCTCCTCCGGCTGGATCGCGGCTGCCGCCCGCCATTCTTTCCCGGCAAGCTGACTCTGCCCTGTGTCCCAGTAGAGCTTCCCAAGATTCGTGTGCAGGACGTAGGCGTCCGGCGATACCGCGAGGGCGCTGCGGTAGAACCGCAGGTCGTCATGCCAATCGCGATTACGAATGACCGTCCGCGCGATCGCCAGATTCGCGAGCAGCGCTCCCGCTGTAGCAAGCGCCACTCGCCAGGTGCGTCTCGGACCATCGGCCAACCGCCACAGTCGAAGCGCGGCCCAGGCAAGCATCCAGCAGAAGCCGACGGATGGAAGATAGAGGTAGCGCTCGGCAAAAGCGGCAATCGGCATCACCCGCACGTCCAGAACGGGCAGCAGGGTAACCAGAAACCAGATCATGCCGAAGGACACAAGTCGCGCGCGCCACCAGAGCACAAAGAGCGCCGCGCCAGCGAGGGCCACCACGATTCCGCCCAGCACCTCCGGCAGCAGCACAGTCCAGGACACGGGAAAAACGTAGTAAGCACATAGCCGCGCCGGCCACAGCATCTTGCCGACGTATTGAAAGAGCAGTGCGCCCGCCGACAGCACGGCATCCTCGACCGTCACTCCCGGGCGCACCCAATTCGCGGGCACGAGCGATCCCAAAAGGCGGATTCGCAAGAGCAGATAAACGGGAACCAGGAGCCATGCCGGGGCGTAGCGCGCGATCTTCTTACCGGGCGTTGTCAGGGCACGATCGTCCCGGTAGAAGTGTTCGAACAGCGTGCAGAGCACCGGCAGCATCAGGGCTTGTTCCTTGGAGAGCAGTGCCAGCGCCAGGCAAAGCAGCAATCCGGCCTGGGCGCTGAGCCATCGTCGATCCGGACGCGAAGCGACGAGCCGCGGAATCCGTAGATAGAACCAGAAGCCGGCCAGGAAAAAGAGGGCGACCTCGATGTCGGTGACGGCGGCGATCCAGTCCACCGATTCACTGTGAATGGGGTGCAGCGCGAACATGAGCGCGGTCAGCGCGGCGATATCTCGATCGCGGAAAAGGCTAGCCGTCACCTGGTACACCAGTAGCACGACCGCAAGGTGCATCAGCAGACTGACGAGATGGAACGCGAAGGCGCTCGGTCCAAACAGCTTGAAGCACAACAAATAACCGAACGTCATCAGCGGCCGATAATAGTTCGTGACGCCCGCCGCGCCGCCCAGAAAGGACCACACCGACGTGGTAAAGATTGTCCGGAGATAATGGAAGCTCCTCAGGTAGGGATTGATCAGGATCTGCTGGTAATCGTCGTACACGAAACCGTTGCCGAGGGCGTTCAGATACGGCACGGCTGCGATGATCAAGATCGCCGCGAGCGTGAGCCAGGGGCGTCTTCGGCCGACGGAATCGGTATGGACCTCCTCTGTATCTTCCAGGATTCTCACTGCGCCCGGTCCCGGTTGAAGTGTCCAGTCCTTCAGGTTAGCACGTGGGTCAGTTTGAGGTAGGGGCGGCCCTTGTGGCCGCCAAAGACAGAACGGGCTCGAAATGGGCGGCCACAAGGACCGCCCCTACCTCAAACTGAGACGCTATCTTCCCGTGGCCAGGGTACTGATAGCTGCCAGGGCGCGGGCATTGTGGGGATCGCTGGCAAGACCGGCGCGATATTCGGCCAGCGCTTCGCGCCGGCGTCCCTGCTGCATGCAGAGGGCGCCGAGATCGAAGTGAGCACGACTGTCGAAAGGGTCGAGGGCCAGCGCCGCACGGAAGGCAAGCTCGGCCGCCGGGATGTTTCCCTGAGCCATCTCGGTTTCGCCGAGGCCGTCATATGCCAGAGCCGTGGGTACCGCCCGCACAGACGTCGCATATTCCTTCGCGGCTTCCGCGAGACGTCCTTCCTCGCGCAAGAGATCGGCCAATTGGAAGTGCGCCTGGGCGTTCAACGGCGAGAGTTCGATGGCGCGGCGTATCTCAGTTTCGGCCGACGCCTGCCGGCCGAGCGCGCGCTCGGCGATTCCCAGGTTAAGATACGGATCGGTGTATTCGGGTTTCGCGGCGGCGGCGCGCATGAACAAGTCAACCGCCGCCGGATAATCTTTGCGACCGCTTGCCACCAGGCCAAGGTTATTCAACACGATTGCGCTCTGCGGAGCGACGGCGAGTGCCCGCCGCCAGACAACTTCAGCGTCGTGCACGCGGCCGTCCTGCCAATAGATCGTGCCCAGGTTGTTGAGAATCGGATACGCCCGCGGTGATTGCTCCAGAGTACGCGTGTAGAGCCTGATGTCATCGCGCCAGTCACGATTCCGCGTCACGATGCGCAGCATGCCGAGGAGGGCCAAGCCGACCGCGCCCGCCACAAGTGCGCGCCGCAAACCGGCTCGTTCGCTGGTATGGCGCCATAGTTCCGAAAAGCCAAAGCCCGCAGCCCAGCAGAATCCAACCGAGGGCAGATAGAGGTATCGCTCGGCAAATGCGTTGGCGGCCATCCAGTGCGCGTTGAGAACCGGGGCGAGCGTCACGAAGAACCAGATGATTCCGAAGGAGGCGAAGCGCGAACTTGAATCACCGCGCCGCATCAGCACGACCCCGAGCAGGAGGACAACGCCCAGAGCGGCTGCGCCCGCAAGAACGCGGGGATCGACAAAGCTCGTACTCGGGTGGAATACGTAAAAAGCGCAGAGCCGCACCGGCCAGAGGAGCTTGCCCACATATTGGCCGATCAGGGCCAGAGCTGAGAGCGCCACTTCTTTGACGGTCAGCGCGCGCATCTGGTGCACCGGCGCAAAAGCACCGATGAAATGGACGCGCCACAGCACGTAGGCGCCGGCCACCAGCCAGAGCGGTCCGTAGCGCGCGAGTCCGTTCGCGATCTGCCTGCGCAGCGGCTTCTCGAGACCGGCCGGGCGGCAGAGATGCTCGTAAGCCGTCGCCAGGAGGGGCAACATCAGTGCCTGTTCCTTTGAGAGTAGCGCCAGAACAAACGCGGTGAGCATCGCCGCCATGGTTGCCGCAAAGCCAATCGTCAAAGTCCTCTCGCGGGACCGGTCGAGCCCCAGATAGAAATAGAAGGTCAGCAGTGCGAAAACCGTGAGTTCCACGTCGGTGACGGCGGCGATCCAGGCGACCGACTCGGTGTGGACGGGATGGGTCGCAAACAGCGCGCCGGCGGCCAGCGCCCACACGCGATCCCCAGTGATGCGCTCAGCGATCGCGAAGACCAGCAGCACCGCGACGACATGCAATAGAAGACTGGCAAGGTGAAATCCATAGGCCAGGAGGCCGAACAGCCGGTAGCAAACGGCGTAGCCCAGAGTCATCAGCGGGCGATAGTAGTTCGTCACGCCCTCAACGCCCATGTAGGACCACACCGTGGTGGTGAAGATTTCGCGAATATGATGGAAACTTCGCAGGTAGGGATTGTTGGTGACCTGAGTGTGATCGTCGTAGACGAAGCCATTCAGCAGGATGTTGAGATAAGGCGCCGTCGCAAGAGCGATGATCGCAGCGAATACAAGAGTGCGGGATTGATTGGCGGTTTGGGCGTCCGCCCTGCGTTCACGTTCAGCCGGCGGAGGTTCCGCCGGCTCGATCGCCGCTGCTAACGGGCTCTCTTCCATGTAGGCGCCTACCCGGCTGGCACGCCCAATCTGCGAAGTCGATCCGCCCAACTGCTGGGCAGCGCCAGCGAAACATGCAGGGTTCCAAAGCGCGCGAAGAGCCAGTTCGCGAGGGCGTAGCTGAGGGGCGCCAGCACGAATCCTGCAACGCAGTCGATCAGATAGTGATAACGCAGGTACACCGTCGACAACCACAGGCTCAGGATGATTGGCGAGAGAATCCAGAACAGGCGTTTCGAATTCCGCCAGGCGTAGAGCCAGACCACGAACGAAATCCCCACGTGCAGACTCGGAAAGACATCGCGCCGGATGCGGGCGAAATCCATAAACTCCATCTGCCGGTTGAACGCGGCCAGCGGAGTGGTAAGCGCCACGGTATATTGGCTGCGCAGGGTGTACATGGGCCCGATGGCGGGTACCAGGACGTAACCGAGCAATCCGAGAAAGCTCACCACCAGCAGGCCGCACATCATTTCGCGAAAGCGCGCGCGCGGACGCCGCATATAAATGAAGCAAGCGACGATGGGGATGTTAAAAAGATGGAAGATGTAGGCGAATTGCATCCAGGACGTGAGCGCGGGGCTGACGATGCGTTGCAGAGCGACGCTGGCTTGAAACCCGAACAGCCGTTGATCCATGGCCATAAGGGCGGCATCGCGATCATGGGTGACCAACAGATGGGTGGCGCTGCCCCACAACGAGTAGTACATGAGCAGAATGATGAGAAACGGCGTCCAATCGCGCACGATCTCCCAGTAGGGGCGGACGAACTCGCGCACGTCGCTTTCGCGCTGGCCGGAGCCGCCGCCCGCGACGAAGTAGTGGACCAACTCCTTCGCCAGCAGCACCGCCATCGCAGGGATGATGACCAGCACGTCCGCCGGGCTGAGGTTTTCGCCGCGGAGTTCGCTGAAAATCAGTTGCAGGACGAGATTGAGCAGGAAAAACACCAGCGCCACCGCATCTTCGAGACGCAGGCCGAAGCGGATCCGCCGCTCACTGCTCATAAAGCGCCTTCAATTCCTCGAACCGGCGGCGCTGGTCAGGCGGGAAATCGTAGTGCGCGGTCGCATCCAGGACGGCGACGGCACGCTTCGCGTCGCCCTGCAGGAAGTAAACCTGCGCCAGCCCTTCGACCGCGTCCTGCTGGTTGGGCAGAATCTTGAGGGACTGCAGGAAATCGCGCTCGGCATCAGGATAGTGATGCAGCGCCGTCTCTGCCATTCCCGCGAGCACGTAGGATTTCGGGTAGCCGGGATTCTGCCGCATGATCTGCCCCGCGATGGAAATGACCTGATCGTACTGGCCGAGGAAATAGCGGGCGTAAGCGAAGCGCAGCACGTCCTCCTCGCCGAGGCCACGCGGTCTCAGGGCCTGGAGACTATGCTCGTCCGCGAGCATTGATTCGAACTGGCGCGTCGTGAACTTGGAGCGCGCCAGCATCTGCCAGTAGTAAAGATTGCCCGGGCGCAACTCGACCGCGCGCAGGGCATTGCTGTAAGCAAGAGCGTCGTTGTTCCGGTCGAGATTCTTCGGGACCGATTCGGCGTACACCTCGGCGGCGACGTCTTTTCCCACAGCCTGCGCTCCCAAAGCAGTCAGCGCCAGAATGCCGGCGTAGAGCAGCGCCCAGCGGCGATCGGCCTTTGCCAGCGGCCGCGCGGCTTTGACGGCCAGCAGAGCGGCCACGACGAGCGCTAGGGCTTTCAGCGCTTCCCAAAAGATGAATTCGAACGACTGTACCAATTTGTAAACCTAGTCCTCCCGATTATACCTGCGGCGTCAATGCGCAAGGCGCAGATCGATACTGCTTCCCGGCCCGAGCGCCGCCCTACCGTCTGGCCCGACTCCGTACCGGACGCCGGAAGGATCGGCTGGCCGGCCCGGAAGCATGCCGGCGCGCACGAGATCGCCGATCGAGATTGCCGAACGTCCCTCGCGCTGGCGAAATTCCTCCAACAGCCGGTCCAGTTGCGCGATGTCTTCCGCTGCCTTGATCGCCGCCAGGTGTTCCGCCGCGCTTCGGCGAATGCTCTCGTTACCCGCATGCGAATAGACTTCCGACCATAGCAGCCGCGAGGTCGAAAGCTCGCCACCCTGCGCTGCGACTGAGGCGGCGAGCGTCTTCATCCAGAGATCGGCGCCCGGCTGGCGGCTTCCCTCTTCAAACGCGGCTGCGGCGCGCACGTAGTCCTTCAAATCCCAATAGTAGATAAACCCGAGGTCCTCCCAAAGGCGCCAGTACGACGGGTTCGCGGCGATGCCACGCTGAATCAGCGCCAGCGCCTCCTCGGGCTGTCCCGCACCGGCGGGCGGTTTCTCGGCCAGAAGGATAGCGCCAAAGCGGTAGGCGATCAGCAGGTGCGGATCGAGTTCGGTCGCGATGCGGAGGATCTGCCCGAGGTCGCGGAAATCGCCCGTGCGGGATAGCCTCTGCCGGCCGAAGTATTGCACGGCGCGCGTCCAGTACAAGTCGGCCAGCAAACCCTGGTAACCCAGGCTCAGCCGCCGCAATGTCGTGCCGGAGGTGAAGTAGACCACCGGGCTGAGCGCTTTTCGCCTCTCTGTTTCGCGATCGAGCCGGATGCGAATTGGGATTGACGCCGCCAGTGCCGCGACGAGGGCGACAGCCGCCAAGGTCCGCGGCGCCGGCCGGATCGCTTCGACGCTCACCGGAGGTCCCTCCGCTCGAAGATCAGAATCGTTGCCGACAGGAGCACCGTGGTGTAGAGCACAGCGTAAAGCGAATGACTCAGGATTTCCCGAACGGCGACCAGTTCGCCGTGGGCCGCTGGAGCGATGTCGCTGAAGGAGCCGAAATCCGGCAAAACGATACTGACCACGCGCAGGAGACCCCGCAGCGCGGCGCTGCCTGACTGCTCGCCGAAGTTGCGCAGATCGCCCAGCAGGTTGCCGATCACGTAAAGGCTCAAGGTAAAAACCGCGGAGAGCGCGGGGCTGGAGATCGTTGAGAAGAGCAGAGCCACCGCAACCACCAGCATCAATTCCAGGAGGATGAAATAAACCGCCTCGAGCGGGGCGAGATCAGCCGCGGTCATCCGCCTTTTTTCGCACCACAGCACAAGATAGAATCCCGCGGTCATCACGGCTGTATTCACCGCCAGCGTCAGCAAGAGTCCAAAGAATTTTCCGAGGATGAATTCGGCGCGGGCCACCGGCTTGGAGAGCACGTTGTAGAGCGTGCGCCGTTCCACTTCCTTCCAAACGAGACTGATGCCGATGAAGACCGCAATCAGCAAGCCGAAGATTGAGATCGCACTGAGCCCGAGGTTCACGAGCGCGATTTCATTGATTCCCACCGAGATGCTGCCGAGAATCAGGCCCGCTCCGGTCATTAGAATGGCGAAAACCACGAGCGTGTAGAGCACTCTCTCTCTGACGGATTCTTTGAAGGTGTGAACGGCGATGGCGGCGATGCGGTTCATCCCCGGTCCGACTCCGCGCCGCGCGCCGATCCTTCCGCGGAACCCGCCGTACTCTCCTGAACGCGGGCCTGAACGCGGGCCTGAACGCGGGAAAGGAAGTAGTCTTCGAGCGAGAAAAGCTTGACGGGATTCAAGGAGACGACGCGGGCTCCGGCGGCGAGCGCAGCGTTCAGCACGGCGTTCACGTCAGCGCTCGCCGGAAGCGCAAAGCGCACGCTGTTACCGTTGCGAGTCGAGGTGGGATGGAACACGGCCAGGGCTTCGAGCGCCTGCTGTGGCGGATCGTGCAGCACGAGTTCGATCGATTCGACGCTCGAGCGCAGAATCTCCTGCAGATTTCCCAGGTCCTGTAAACGTCCCCCGTTGAGGACCGCCACGCGGTCGCACAGTGCTTCGGCGTCCGGCAGAATGTGGGTGGAGAAGAAAATGGTCTTGCCGTTTCGGCGCAGATCGAGGATGAGGTCGCGCACCTGGCGCCTGCCCAGGGGATCAAGTCCTGACATCGGCTCGTCCAGGAAAATCACCTCAGGGTCATTCACCAGCGCCTGCGCGATGCCGAGACGCTGCACCATTCCCTTGGAAAAGCGCCGCATCGGCACGGTGGCGGACGCTACGAGGCCAACCCGCTCCAGCAACTCACGGCAGCGCCGGCGCCGCTCAGCGGCATCGAGCCCGCACAGCCAGCCCGCGTAATTCAGGAATTCAGCGGCGGTCAGGTGATCATAGAAGTAAGGATTTTCCGGGAGATATCCAAGCCTGGCATGCGCGCGCACGTCGCCCAGCGGCCGTCCGAGAATGCTCGCTGAGCCTGCAGTCGGAAAGGTGAGCCGCAGCAGAAGCTTCATCAGCGTGGTTTTGCCGGCGCCGTTCGGTCCCAGCAGCCCGAACACCTCGCCTCGATCGACGGCCAAGCTCAGACGATCGAGAGCGCGCTTGTGTTTTTTAGACCAGAATCCCAGCCGGTAATCTTTGGTGAGTTCGGTGATTTCAACGGCCCACATGGCTGAGGCCAGCAGCGGCTCATAGCGATCGGTTCGTGGTCAGTGACTGCGCCCTGAGGTATTCGCGACGAGACCCCGTCGACAACGCCACTCGCCACGCACACCTGACATTAGCCGCTGAACTTAACCGCCGATCGGCGAATCCGACGCAGAGGCCTGCTGGGTTGCGTTCTGCCGGATCGTATTTGTGGGATCGGTGAAGTAGTAGACGTTACCCGAGACTCCCACCTGGAGCGGATTGGCGTTCACGGTGTAGTTTTCAACCTGCCCGTTCACCGCGGCTGAGGCCGTGTAAACAAAGCTGTAGCCGCTCTTCGACCCCGCAGCCAGCACGCTATCGATCAATCCCGCGGCGCTCGAGGTCGCGTTGCCGGACGACGGCGGTCCCAGTTGCGCCAGAGTCGTCGTGAATCCCGCATTATAGGTGCTGGCGTACGTGATCTCCACCGTGTTAATCGTCCGCAGTGAGGCCACTGCCGAGGCTTGTTGCGCAGCAGCCTTGGACTTCAGCAGATTTGGGATGGCAATGGCCGCAATGATCAGAATGATCGCCACCACAATCAGCAGTTCGATCAGCGAGAATCCCTTCGATTCTCTTTTCATAGTGTTCCTCCCCCGAGAGTGTAGCCTCGGCCCGTCCTTAACTGTCAGACGGCTCGTGAAGCCGTTGGTTTAGAGAAAACAGCGCGGCGCCCGCGCGAGAATCGCAACGAGCGCCGCCAAAAATCGAGTTGCAAGCTGAACCCTGTACCTTACCCACCAATGGGCGAATCGGTAGCGGCAGCCACCGCCGTCGAATTCTGCCGGATGACGTTCGACTCGTCCGTGAAGTAATGATTTTGACCCGTTGAGCCCGCTGATACCGGATCTCCGTTAACCGTGTAGGTCGGTGTCGTCCCATCCGCTGCCGAGGCGCCCGCGACGTAGGAGAAAGTATAACCGCTCTTCGTGCCGGCCGCGAGCACGCTGTCGATCAGTCCCGCAGCCGCCGATGTAGCCGCCCCGCCGCCCGCAGGCGGTCCGAGTTGCACCAACGTGGATGTAAACCCCTGATTGTAAGTGGAGCTGTAGGTCACTTCGCAGGTATTGACCGTCCTTAAGGACGCCACTGCGGATGACTGGTTCGCGGCCATCTTCGACTTCAGCAGATTTGGAATCGCAATCGCCGCGATGATCAAAATGATCGCCACCACGATCAATAGTTCAATCAATGAGAATCCTGAATCGTTCTTTTTCATTCTCTCTTTAACCCCCCGTTCTCCCGCCTCCGAGGCGGCTTCCGTGTGGAGGCGGGAGCACCCTGACTGCCAAAATACCCATCTCAGGACCCCCCGCGGTAATCGCCCGAACTACAATGAATTGCGATCCCGAAGCTCAGCGTTACCGAGCCCTGAGAGCTGTTGTCGCCGCGACGTTTGACCTTTTTTGTCAGCCTGCAGTGACAGATTTTGCCGGGTTCCAAGCTCTTCTTACAGTTCGTACTTCTTCGCGTAATGACGAAATGACCGATAGGACATATGGAGCAACTCGGCCGCCCGTGTCCGCACGCCACCGGCTACGCGCAAAGCCTCGGCGAGGTAGCGCTTTTCAACGGCCGCAACCTCGCGTTCGAAGTCGATACCCTCGGCGCCGATCCCGGCTTGCCCATCCGAGGACGCGGTGCCGGCCATCACCTCCGCCGGCAGGCTCCCAGCGCGGACCGTGCGGTCCTCCGGAGCACTCACGGCGACAGCGTGCTCAACGGCGTGCTCGAGCTGGCGGACATTCCCCGGCCAGGAGTAAGTGGTGAGCCTCGCAAGGGCTTCGGGATCGAAGTCGTGCAGGGGCTTGCCGATGGTAACGGCGAAACGTTTCAGGAAATGCCGCGCCAGCGGCTCGATGTCTTCCCGGCGCTCGCGCAGCGACGGCACCTCAACGGTGACCACACTTACCCGGTAATAGAAATCCTCGCGAAACTCGCCGCCCCGCACCATCCTCCTCAGGTCACGATTGGTGGTGGCGATCAGGCGTACATCGACGGGCTGATCGCTGGCGCCACCAAGCGGCCTGACGCGGCGCTCCTGGAGCACGCGCAGCAGTTTCACCTGCATGTTCAGGCTGGTCTCGCCGATCTCGTCAAGTAGCAGCGTTCCGCCGTTCGCCGCCTCGATGATTCCCTTTCGGTTGGTGTCGGCCCCGGTGAAGGCTCCCTTGCAGTAGCCGAAAAGTTCGCTTTCCAGCAGCGTTTCGGGAAAGGCTCCGCAGTTAATCGAGACGAATGGCTTTTCGCGGCGCGGGCTGGCCTCGTGAATGGCGCGCGCCACCAGTTCCTTGCCGACGCCGCTTTCGCCCAGGATCAACACCGTGCTCGGGCCCGGCGCCAGGTTGCGGACCATCTCCAGCACGCGCTCTATCCTAGGGCTTCGGCCTATGATATTGTCGTGCGAGAATGCGCGCAGCAGCTCGCTGCGCAGCCTGACATTATCTTCGCGCAGCGCCTGCTCCTCGACCGCGCGGTCAATCACCAGCTTCAGTTCGTCGATCAGCCGGTCCGTCTTCACGACGTAGCGGTAAGCGCCCAGGTTGAGCGCATCGACCGCTGTGGATACGGTCGGCACCGCCGTCATAAGCACAAACGCCGCCGGATTGCGCGTGGCGCGAGAGTATTCCAGGAGTTCGATGCCGGTAGCCTCAGGCATCCGGATATCGCAGACGATCACGTCGTAGATGCGGCCATCGATCTTGCGGCGCGCTTCCTCAGCGGTCGAGACGGTCTCCACCTGGTGCCCTGCCCGTCGGAAGGCGATCTCCAGAACCTGGCAGAGCGACTCCTCGTCATCGATGACCAGCAAGCGAGCCATGAACCTATCTTACCCGAACGGTAATATCGGAAGGCCGTACCCGTCGGATCGGAGTAGGGGTGGCCCTTGTGCCCCCACTTCAGGGCACTGCTGTTACATGGGCGGCCACAAGGGCTGCCCCTACATCGGAATGGCACCCACGCGCGACCGCAACTTTCCCCGAGACTGCGTGTTCTGATATCTGAAAACGCCGAGGCGGGCTGATAGGGCCCGGACGGGAGGGGGAATGCCGCCCGGTACAGGGAAAAGGAGAGAAGAGAACATGTTGAAATTCATCGCACGGATCCTCACGGGAAGTTCGATGGCCGCCGCTCTTGTGGTTGTTTCCCTCACGACAGCGACCCCCGCCAGTGCCCAGAAGAGCATGCGGCAGGCCCAGATGAGGCAAAAGGCCGAGATTCGAAATGGCGTCAAAACCGGCAATCTCACCAAACAGCAAGCTGCGAGACTGAGCCAGCAGGAGAAGCATATCGATGCGCTCGCGGAGAAGGACCGGAACAACCCCAATCCCATGGATCGCGCAGTTCTGAAGAGAGATATGATCCACGAGCAGAACGCGATCCAAACCGACGAGAAGAAGAAGACACCCGCTCCGACGGCCAATCCATCCTCGTCGACCCCTCCCCTCCGTTAAGACATTGTTGCCTTCAGCGAATCCTGGGGCCGGGAGAGTCCTCCCGGTTCCCGGCTCATTCAGGAGTCGCGGTGGCAGCGCCTTGTCGCTCGCTTGCCGGCCAGCTCTAGGCAAGCAGCGCTTCCAGCAGTGGATGTCCGGGAGATAGAAACGGGTTCGTGACGGTAGTCCCCTTCCAGGTAAAACCGTTCTCCAAGTCTTCGGAGAGAAGAAGGCGGCATCCTGCCTCGGCAGCCGCGGACACTATCACGGCATCCCAGATGCTCAGCTGATGAGAGGTGGCCAGGTCAGTTGCCGCAAGCATGACCGCATCCGAAGTCTCGATCACAGGAAAAGCGTCTCTCCAACTCAGGATTGCGGCGCGAGCCTTCGACCGCGCATAGCCCGCCCTTCGCACCAACACACGGTACAGTTCGCCCAACGCCTGGACCGGCAGCACGGCCGCATCTTCGGGGAGCTTTTTGAGCAGTTCCAGCGCGGTTCGCTTCTTGGCGGCGCCATTGAGACCCTCGGCATAAGTCAGAACGTTAGTATCAAGTCCAACTTTCACGGTTCATCCTCGTAGAGTTCCTCCCGGCTCCACCGAACGGCGCGAACCACCGGCTCGGATCGAAGTCTCTTGATAAGGGCGGCGCGAGCCCCGGGTGCGGCACTGTAGTTTTTCTGGAGCGGCACAATCCTGGCGACGGGTTTGCCGTGCGAGGTTACCACGTAGCTCTGCCCCTCTCGCACCGCACGAAGGAGTCCAGAGAACTTGCGATTCGCATCGGCGGCAGAAACAGCCTTTTCCATAGGCACCCCAAAGTAGTGATATTACGTATTGTGAAGCAAGAACTCTCATCCTGCCAAGAGAATATTGAGGGGTGACAAAAGAAAGAGTAATCAGTAAAGGCACTGCTCCGTCCCCAGCGCTGCCGGGCGGCACGAACACGGCTGTCCCTGGCTGACCTCTGTTCTCAGACTTCTTCCGGCACAGTATAGGGAGCGCGGTAACCGCGGTCCCCGTCGCGGAGCAGCGTGTCCGCTTCGGGATCATTGATCACCTGCTGAGTCTCGGGATTGAAGTTGAGGGTCCGGCCCAGGCGGTAGGAAGCATTGGCGAGGTGCATCAGCACCATCGAGGCGTGTGCTTCCTCAATAGGCGCATTAAGATCTTCTTTTTTCCGGCTCACCACACAGTCTATGAAATTGGCGAAGTGAGCCACTTCGGCTCCGGCCTGAACCTTGGGCTGTGCTTCCTGATCGGGGCCGAGCCATACACCATAGGTATCCGCATCCTCGTCGCCGGTGGCGAAATAACCCTTGGAACCATAAAAGATGTCGCCGATAGTGTTGTGACGGCCCGACATCGGCCCGAGCGCCGGAGCTCCGGTCTGATGCTTGGGCTCCGGCGTGCCCATCGCCACGGTCCCGATTTCGGCCTCGTGATTGGTGATCCAATGCCGGACCTCAAAGGTCAGCATCTTGCGCTTGCCGTCCGGCTGGTCGAACTCGAACGCGCACGTCAGGTCGTTAGGCGTCTCCTGATCGTCGTCAAACATGAAGTGCCCGCCGATGGCGCTCACCTTGTTGGGAAATGTCACGCCCAGGCCCCAGCGCGCAACGTCCATTTGATGAGTTCCCTGGTTGCCCATGTCGCCGTTGCCGTAACACCAGAACCAGTGCCAGTTATAGTGAAAGCGATTGTGAGTGAATTCGTGCATCGGCGCCGGACCTGTCCAAAGATCGTAGTTCACTCCTGCCGGCACCGGCTCGACCTGTGCATGACCAATGGTGTTGCGCCATTTGTAGCAAAGTCCCCGCGCCATGTAGACGTCGCCGATCAGCCCCTCGTGCAGTTTCTTGATTCCGTCGCGGATTGCCGTGGCGGAGCGAATCTGGGTGCCGTGTTGGACGATGCGGTTGTGGCGCTGAGCGGCCGCCACGAATTGCTTGCCTTCCCAGAGATTGTGCGAGCAGGGCTTCTCGACATAGACATCCTTGCCGGCCTGGCATGCCCAAATCCCCATCAGGGAATGCCAGTGGTTCGGGGTGGCGATCGAGATTGCGTCGATCGATTTGTCCTCCAGAAGGTTGCGGACGTCTTCGAAGGTCGCCGGCTTCGGAATGCCCATCTTCTCCATCTCCGCGACCCGCTTCGACAGCACACCCTGGTCAATGTCACAAATCGCGGCGATCTGGACGTTCTTCAGCTTCGAATAGTTCTCAACATGATCCATGCCGCGTCCGTGCACCCCGCAGATCGCGACCCGGACGCGATCGTTGGCGCCCATGACGCGCTCCGCGCGCGTCAGCAAGCCGGTCCCGGTCGCGGCGGCAAGACCGGCAGCACCGGCGACGCCAGTCTTGAGAAAACTCCGGCGGGTTAGCTCTGAATCGTTGGCCATCGCAATTCTCCTTCATTCCCACCAGTCCGACCGCCCGCTTCGCGTGGATGAGGCGGGATCGACTTAACTTAGAATCCTTAACGTCTCATGAACCAGGCGATCGGTGCCTGGATAGGGATCCTCACCCGGGTGGCCGTCCCACTCCATGACGAAATAGCCTTTGAACCCGCTAGCCTTGGCGAGCCCGAACATCTTCGGCAAATCAACATTGTAAGTCTTGCCGCTCTCGGTCACCACGACGTCTTTGACATGGCATATTCCGTAGGCATGTTTGAGCATCGCTGCGACGCCGCGCTCGCTATATCCGGCATCGCCGCCGAGCAGGGTGTTGCCGAAATCCGGTAAGGCGCGCAAGTAAGGATTCCTGACCTTCTCGATGACCTCGACGATGAACAACGGGTCCTCGTTGTGGAGGTCGTCGTTTTCGAGATTGACGATAATGTTCTTCGTTGCGCCGTATTCCGCCATCTGCCCCAACGTTTGGGCCGCCAGGTCCGGATCTGGTTTCACGCTTCGAGATCCACCAAGGTGTTGGCGAACACTGGGAGAACCCAGGTTGACCGCAACATCGATCCAGTGTTTGCCGGTATCCACAGCCTCCTGACGCTTGGTTGCGTCGGGATCCCAAAACCGGCCGCCGCCCAGCCCGAAGTCCACGATGTGAGATTGGGCCTTTTCGAGCGCCTGCCGGAAGGAGTCGAGATAAGCGGCATCGGTGGAACGGAAGTGCGCCGCCAGCGGACAGACGTTGTGGACGTCAAAGTTTGTGGCGACCATCCCAGGGAATTCGGTGATGTCCATCCCGGGCTTCTGACGTTTCCAATACGGATTCGTGGGGCTGTCGATGAATTCGCGGAAAGGCCAGGAGGTCACCGCCAGTCGCGAACGCGGCTCGGTGGGGAATTTCAGGTGCGGCTCGCGCGCGGCGGCCGAAGAAATGCGCACACCACCGCTCAATCCGAGGCCGAGGATTGAAGCTCGCTTCAAGACATCGCGTCGAGAGAAATTATTCCCCATTGGTTCTACCCTACAGTAATTAGTAGCTCTGGCGCGATGTGCACCCGGAGCCCGCACGCTCATTTAGGAGGATGGCGCACAGCGCAAGCTGTGCGGATTTTCCGCTTGGAAAATCAATCGCAGGGCCACGCTCTGCGCCAGCGTCTGCCCCTAGCCGATGCCTCGGGCTCTCAATGCTCACCGGCTGATGTCCAGATACTTCTTAAATCTCTCCTTTGCAACCGCGACCTGTCTTATGAACCACTCTCGCTCTTGCGTCATCACGGCCACAACTTTCTGATGGTCGTACCCGGCCGGAGCGGGCTGAGTAAAATCGCGGTACTCGGTTGTGGCCGAGTTCAGTGTCGCGCCGTGTCTGAAGACTTCGCCAAGGTACTCGGAAATTTCCGAACCGAAGAGAAAATCGGCTTCAGCCGTGTCAGCGCTGAACTTTAAGAGGTCGTGGATCTCCGGCTCAAACCTGGAACAGATGAGCCGCAGTGTCTCAACGACGCGCTGATAGACTCTAAGCCGCCGTTCATAACGGTCGAGAACCGCTTTTCGTTCGTTCGTCTTCCACTGCTGCCAGGCGATGTAGAGTGTCGTCACTCCGATT
>Ga0335085_10002442_pt1 | contig 34699 bp, 24 predicted proteins | sample Lox_Sample_45_FD_206712 | JGI IMG/M metagenome (GOLD analysis project Ga0335085, IMG submission 206712) | Soil microbial communities from Loxahatchee National Wildlife Refuge, Florida, United States - Lox_Sample_4.5 | ecosystem: Environmental > Terrestrial > Soil > Wetlands | place: USA... | reverse complement strand
TACCAGAAGGGCTGGGGAGCAATTTCGGATGACGAGCTGCAGGAGGTAGAACGATCCCTCCGCTTCCAATTCTTCGTCTCGACGAAGACTGACCCGGAACTACAGGAAGCATACTTTCAACACCTTTCCGACATGAGTGCCAGGATACGAGAGGGTGCCGCGTTCATCGTCGAATATGCTCCTCTGATTCATGTGGAGGCGGTTCCTAAGGCGGTAGACGTCTGCATCGAAGCATTCCTTGATGAGTTGCCGGAAGACGAAGAGCGAAATCGTCGCCCATTCGAAGGCGGCCGAGGCATTCGCGATTGGGACGAACTATCTCTTGGAGAGGGCGGAGCCAGTTTTTTTCCCCCGTCGCCAGCGCGCGAACCATTCAAGACGTTTTTTCAAACGGCACCGCAAGAGGCGCTCAGGCTGGCACGCGCGATATGCAATCACGCGATGGAGGCATGGAGGCAGTTAAACGCGCTGGACGTGCAGTTTGGGCGCACGCCGCGCGCCTTGGCTATCAAGTTTCCTTGGGGCGAGCAAGAGTTTTGGGGCAACATGCGCGTGTATGGCTACTATCGCGGAATCAATGGACCACATCTTTTGGACAGCGCCCTTATGGCGATGGAAGAATGGGCGTTTTCTGAGTTGGAGAACGGAAGAGGCGCTGATGACATTATTTTCGATGTGGTCAAAGAGAACAAATGCTGTGCCGTTCTCGGAATCGCGCTCGAAATCGCAATTCAAAGTAACTCAACGACCAATGTTTCCTTGGCCCTCTTAGGATCGTCCCATCTTTGGTTCTGGGACATCGCTCGTGCGAAAGCCGATTTAGTCAACCTGAGACAGAATGAGTTTGGCTTCACACTTGGCTCTCACAATCAGGCACAGCATGAGGCGTTGAAAAAGGCCAATGGACGGGCAGTTCGGCGCCAAGATATCCAGACCCTTGCGATGATCTTTGTGGTCGGCCAAAACGCAGAGCTAAGGGAAGCCGCTAGGTCTGCAATTATGAAACTGCCAGACGCTCTTCCGTATGAATCTGAGGAGGATGCAAAGTCAGCAAAGGCCACCGCCTACTTGGCTGATGAAGCAAAATCGTGGACGCTGTTGGCAGATCCATCGCACTATCGTCTCTATAAAACAGATGAACCCGACAAAATTGCAATTGGCTTTGAAAACCCGGAAGCAAGCCGCCCTGAGAAGGTCGCGCGTGCGAAAGAGGCCCACGAGGCACTTTCCTGGTTTGGGCTGGCTCACAATGTTCAAGAGATTATGGAAGGCAAAGAACAGCCAGCAAACTTTTCGTTGTCGGAAGCGATTGCAAAAGTTCAAGAAGAAAACACGAAAGCTCTCTTGAAATCACAGTCTGACGACCCTCTCGTGGCGGTAAAACAAGGCGCGATCATCGGAGTAGCCGCAGTTGTGGCGAAAAATAGTGTGAGCGCCAAAGCTGAAGACATTGAATGGGCAAAGAAGATGTTACAGGAAGGAGCGACAAGACGATATCGGCGAGATGAGAAACTACCTCCCGGATCGGTCCTCACGCAACATCCGGGGCGCGCGGCAGCAAAAGGTCTCTCCTATTTGATTCAGAGTGGCATCGACGAGCGCTGGGCTAAGGAAACGCTCTTGCGGATGATGCTCCATCCACTGGAAGCAGTGTACGAGAGCGTAGTCGCGTCGTGTATGGCCTGCTGGGCATACGATTCTCGATTTAGCTGGATTGCATTCTGCCTAGGTCTTGCCCTTGCGAATCAAGACAGTGGTCCAGACGACTGGAAAAACCCAGAGGAGACGGCAACACGACGAAATAGCGTCCGTGCGCAAAAATTGGACCACGCTTTGGCTGCTTTAAGTGAAAAAGCAGCGCCGTGGATGGACGCCCCGGTTCCAGCCATATTGCCTGCTGAACCGGAGGATGAAGCTGCCCGATGGCGACACTCTAGAGTGGTGCGACCTGTATTTCGTTACGACCTTGCAGGGCGCGTGATCAGGCATACGCCGATCGAATCAATGATCCATTCGCGGGAGGCAATGGAGCCTCTTTTGAAACTTGCAGACGGGTTGCTTGCGTGGACCATCAACGCACACCCACCGGAAAGAACGGAACGAGGTCGAAGGAGGTCAAGATCCACGCCTCCTTATGAATGGTCCCACTTATTTATGGTATGGCTTGCGTATCTTTGTTCGGTTCTGCCATCCGATTTAGCACTCGCACGCTACGTCAAAGTGATTCTCGCAATCCATGACGATGACAGCTGTTTTGAGCTGTTGGATTCTTTTGTTGACCATTTTGTTTGTCGGCAGATACACGATGCGGAAAAGTTGACACCAGGCACGGTGGCAATAGTGAAGGCAATCGCGGATCGCGTTGCAGCAGCTGACTGGCGTTGGGACGCCACCCGGGTCAACGGGAATTTGACGCGACAAAAACACACAATTCTAAAGGCCCTGTTCCTGGTAAATGTTGCGCGAGCGGACGGGGCACGTCGGTTCGCAAATGGGGATTGGTCGGAGATTGCCGTTGTCATTCCGTCTCTCGATAAACTGTTTGAAAGCGTTGCAAGCGTCACGGGAGGATTGCTTTATTTTCTAAAATTAGCGGAACGAAGTATTGACCACTATCCGGCTGAATCCCTGGCCGACACGCTTATGAATTTCCTCGTGGCCCAGGAGAATAAGCCGGCGGCACTGCGGTCGATTTCGGCACCGGAACAGATGGCGGCAGTTATCCAGACGATTGCTGCTCGTGAACATCCGCTTTCACAAACCCTTCGCGCAAAACTGCTCAAGCTCCTCGATATGCTCGTCGAGCTTGGCGATAGGAGAAGCGCGGCGCTTCTCGGAAGCGAATGGTTCAAGACCGCTCGCCGCGTGTCCGCGTAATCACCAGCTGTGTTCGGCATCGAATCGGACGCCCCGGTAGGCCACAAGAATGCTGTTGAGGATAGAGACAAAAATGAGGGCCGAGTCAAAACGCGGCCCTCATTAGCGGAAGCAAGCATTAGTTTGTTTTTTTCCTGGTTGTCGGCTTCGGGCTTTCAGTCGCCACCTTTCGATGTCCCTTACATGACAGTTCTACCCGGACACGTGCGGCCATTTTAGCTGGATCGACCTTGTAACGGACTGCGATGCATGCGAGGCGTGAGTGTTTGTCAAGCGATTGCCTCGGATTGTAGCTGGGGCAATACAGGTCGGAAACGAGAGCGCAGACAACGAGGAAGCGGTTAAGGTCAGCTGTTTTCATGGCCTGCACGGCAGCCGCCGCAATCTTCTCGTAGTCCACGGTTTCGCCGCCCCACGAGGCTTTGCTCTTCTTCTCTTCCGAAGCGTAGAGCTTGGAAAGACGGCGGTGGTTGTCGTGGCCCAAACGCCGGAAGTAGTCGAGGGCAACCATCTCCAAGTCTGGCCGGGAGAGAACGTCCGCCAGCTTCTTGCGGATTGCTTCGAGGATGCGGACTCGCGACAGTTTCTCGACGCGCTCGGCAAGAGCTTCCTTCTTGCGTTGGGCTTGCTCTTGCGGCGTCGGCTGGTAGCGGGTCACGCGGTTGTGAACATCGCATTTCTCGGCTTGGCAAACATAGAAAACGCTGCCAGCGCCTTTGCCGTCAATCAGAACGGCAGCTTTCGTGTTGGGGCACTCTCCTTTTGCTTTGGCTTTCCGGTATTGGCCTTCAAAGAGGACGTCTTTGGCGTGACCGTTCGTCTGCCATGCGGGAGCCTGTGAAACGCGCAAAGGCTTCTCGCCTTTCTCCTCAAGTGGCTTCACCTCAATTTGTACGAATGCTTCCACCTTAGACCTGTAGCACTCGCGGTCCGTACAAATGGACTTCTGCCGGACTTCGGGAAATAGAAGCGGGTTACTGCCCGTTCGCTTTGGGCAACGAGCGCACGCTCCCGCCTTCGGCAAAAGCGTTTCGTCCTGCGGGTCAAAGGGCGCGTTCGTGAGGTCCAGATGGATTTCCCGCTCAATCCATGCGCGAAGCTCCCGCACCGTGGTCGCCTCGGCCTTCTTGTCTTTCAGGATGGCCGCCGCGTTCCGATATTGCGGAAAGCATTCCTGCAAAGCGCGGCGCTGGTCATTTGGTTGCAAGCGTGCGATTTCAAACGCATGAGCAACCGTCAGCTTATCCTCATAGAACGCTTGCTTCGCTTCTGGAATGAGTTGAATCAAGCGCAGTCGTCCGTTTACGTATGCGGGCGATCTGCCGACTCGGGAAGCGATGCCTTCGACGGTGTAAGTGTCGGGTTGAAGTTCAATGAGGGCGGCGTACCCTTGCGCCTCATCCAGTGGGTGCACGTCCACGCGCTGCACGTTTTCGATGACCTGTAGCTCAAGCGCCTCCGCGTCGGTCAGTTCGCGCACGGTCGCCGGAATGCTATCGCGCTTTGCGATTTTAGAAGCGCGGAAGCGGCGTGCCCCGGCCACAAGCTCATACGTGCCTGCTTCCCCATCGGGCAGCGGACGCACGAGCACGGGTTGGAGGACGCCATGTTGCCGGATATTCTCGGCCAACTCAGCCAGCTTGGACTCGTCAAAAATCCTCCGTGGATTCGTTCTAGATTCGCGGATTTTCCCCAGGCGGATATCCTGAATTGAGGAAACCGCAGGCGGTGTTGCTTTCGTACCACTTGCTACCATCGTTGCGTTCATATCTATTTGTCTCCTTTTCTCAGAAATGTTTGGGACCTAGTATTCTTCGGGGAGCAAGAGGGTCGTCACAGAGCGGTCCGACTCCGTGATAATCCACAACTTGTCGCCAGCGTGTGTTCGATAGGTACTCAAGAGCCGGAACCCGTGCTCTAGGCTGTACTCGTTTTCTTTTCGGTCCTCGTCGGACAAGTCGCCCCACTCGCGGTTGACATGGCGTGTGAGAAATTCGCCCGGCTGTTGTCCTGATTTCTTAAGCGCAGCCAAAGCGCCGGGTGTTGCGACGATTTGGCCCAACTCGAAAGCAGGTTGTCTGCTGATTTGCTGCATAGGAAAAACTCCTTTCGGTAGGTTTGGTCTTTGCTTCTCAGAGGCGACGCACAAGGCGGCGCATAAAAAGCAAATGCCCTTCGTGGCGGGGAGAGGCGCCTGGCCGTCCGCGCTGTCAAGGGCGCGTGGTTTTCGCGTTCATCGGAGCGAAGCGGGAGACCCTTGACAGGAGGAGCGGGCGGTCAGGCGCAGGGTTTTGCCAGGAAGGGCTGACGACACGTTATTTGCTGTGGGAAGAGAATCTAATTGTGCGAAGGCTGGCCGGTCTGCGTTTTATATCGGGTTAGCTTGTTATGTAGAGTTTTGAGGCTGATGCCGAGGAGTTCTGCAGCTCGCGTCTTATTGTTGTTGGTCCGCTGCAATATCTGGAGAATGAGTTCTCTTTCTACCAGTTCTACCGTGGCCCCAAGTGGAAATCGTATTTCGGATAACTGCGCGGAAACGGTTGTAGGGCTCTGTGTTGACTTGGGAATCTGTCCAAAGTTCCTCGGCAAATCACGACCAGTGATGACTTTGCCCTCAGAGGCCAGAGCGGCGTATTCCAAGACGCTCCTCAGCTGGCGGACATTTCCCGGCCAGGGATAGGTCTGGAAACGATGCGTTACCTCTGAGTCGACTCCATGTATCGTTCGACCATTGCGACGATTAATGTCAACGAGGAGTCGGTCGATAAGTGCAGGCAGATCGGAGAGGCGTTCTCGCAGCGGTGGGACGTGAATCTGGAAAGTGCTGAGAAAGTAGTGCAAGTCGGTTCGAATGCCCTTGAGACCGGGCGCTTCGTCCTTCGTGGTTGCGACGGCCCGAATGTCCAGTCCTGCTGCATTTTGATTCTCAAGTAAATGCAAGAGTTTTGCTTGAGTGGGACCCGGAAGTGCGTCGATCTCGTCTAACAAGAGGGTGCCCGTATTCGCCAATCTGAGACATCCGGGGCTCCCGAGTTGCCTAAGGTTCATTGATATCTGTGGAGTACCAAAGAGCTCCTCTTCGACTGACCGGTCTGCGGAACCCCAACAACTAACGGGGATAAAGGGGCGGCTAGATCGCGGAGATAAGGCGTGTAGACCATGAGCAACGAGGTCTTTGCCAACGCCGGCTTCGCCTGAAATGAGCACTGCCACCTTCGAGGGCGCGGCAGTTCTTATAAGCCGGACCACTTCCTGCATCTCTCCCGAGGTGCAAACAATGTCGGCGATTGGATCGCTCATAACAATTGGTCAGTGATTGGGGACTTGCTGTAGCCGAGAATAACACTTTTGAATAGGGAATAAACATAAGACTTACCCACGTGGTAAAGTTGCGGTTACCATGACAAAAACACCGTTCAATTATTCATTGAGCTCGCTTTTGCCTTTCGTCCGGCAGAGTCTGAGCGGCGTAGGGATTTACAGCAAACTCGAATTTGTCGAATATGCAAACCTAGTCTGGACTAAGCTCGAAACAGCCCAAGTACCAGGGGTCTTTAGGAATCCACCTGGAAAAGGCTTCGACGCAAGCCTCTTTGAGTTTAATAAGTCACCGATTGAGTTGAGATTCGCAGCGACCGAAGCTTTCAACTATCTACACTCCGCCGGTTTTATCATGTCAATTCCAGAGGGAAACCATGCCGGTTTCTACACTGTTCCTGGAAGCTATGCAATCGATGGATTCTACGTGACTGAACGTGGAGCCAAGTGGGCAGCATCAGCAGAGCTTGTTCCCGAAGACTCTGAGGTCTATATGGAACATCTTTACAAACGTGTGCCCAAACTTGACGGGGTCATAAAGGAATATCTGTCCGAGGGACTCTCCGCGTTCGTAAGAGGAAATGACTTCTCTGCTGCTGTCATGGTTGGGGCCGCGGCGGAAAAGGCAATCTATCTTTTGGCGGATTCACTAAAATCGGCATTGAGCAACGGAACGAAGCAAGCGCAGTTACAAAGCCTGATAGATGTGGATCGAAGTCTCAAGAAACTCTTCGATTTTGTTATAAACGAGATAAAGAGCGGCATCCAACGCAAAATCATTCCGTATGCCATTCATGAAGGGGCGATAGGGCATATTGGGTCGCTAATAGAAGCAATTCGAGTCCAACGAAACGATGCCGTTCATCCGCAGAACGCGAAGGTTACATCCGATTCGGTTCGTCTTTCCTATCAGGCTTTTCCTGCCGCCGTTGAAAGGATTGAAAGGGTCCGCGATTGGTGCCACGCAAAAAAGGCGGCTCTCTAGGAGTAACATGTACTCGGCAGCAGGCAACGGACTCTGAGATTGTTGTCTGTGGAGGATACAGGTTGAAGCTCAGCCGCAGAGATCTTCAGCGACTTGCCGTGTTGAGAACGCGTGAGGCAGGGGCTCTAGCCAGAACCCGCAATCAGCAGGGGGCGTATTATCTCGCCGGCTATGCGATCGAGTGCGCACTCAAAGCTTGCATCGCCAAGAAAACGAAGCGTCATGATTTTCCAGATCGCGCGTTCGCAAACCGGATATACACGCACGACTTGAACCTACTGTTGAAAGAAGCGAGCCTCGAGAATGCGCTGGACAGCGACATGCAGAACAATCCTGCCTTGGCAGCAAATTGGAATACCGTTAAAGTCTGGACGGAAGAGTGCAGGTACAAAACCAATGGCCTGAATGGCCGGGATCTTCACTTGGCCATAACTGGAAGCAACGGAGTTTTGCCTTGGATAATGAAGCACTGGTAAGGCGGGAGCTCGAGATTGAGAACCTGGTTTTGAACGCGCTCGGCGCAGCGCGGATTCCCGTAACTTTGTGTATTTGGAACTTCGTTCCCCAACTCGACGAGCACCAACTTGTGATCGCAACACCGCTATTTGACACCGTCGGACCTCGCGCCGCAAACGCCCGCGTGCTCCAGGCGCTTACCGACGCTGGAATCTACAGCGCCATCCCAACCCGCAAGCTATTTGTTCTCAGTCCCAATAATCCCACCGTCAAAGCACTCGAACGAGAAGCAAAAGTGAAGACCGAAGGTTCCATTCACATCATGCGAGAACCCAGAAACCACCCAACCATGGGTGAACAGTATTCACTCATCTTTGCGCCCTACGTCGGGTCAGGCGGAGCCTTGCCGGCAAAACGAATCTTCGGGTCAAATGAGCTTCGCCGTTTTCTTAACGGTCGCGTTGGCGTGTGGGCAGATATTACCGAGCGAGTGGTTCACGAATTAGATTCAAAACAAAACGCGTCAATTCCCAATGTCCAGTTGACGCATCGTGAAGCCAAACGCCTCGGCCTTGCGTAAGACATTTTGGTTCGCAAAAAGGCGTAAAAGGCCTGTGGCGGTGCTGGGAAGAACAACGATGAAACTGGATATTCCGAATGAAAAGATGAGGCGGAAACTCGAAGGGCTGCTTACTGGCATTCCCGGGAACTTCCGTTATTACCCGAAACGGGTATCAGGTCTGGACCAGTTGGTCGTGTTTAGGAACAGCGGGATATCGTGTCCCGAGTTTACTGTTCGTCTTGAGGAAGCAAGAAAGTGGGTTGAAGATGGACATCAGGTTTTTGGCAGGAATAAGATGCACGAAAAAGGCACGGACATCGTCGATCAAGGATCGTCGGCGTGGCAACGGAAGGACTTTTGGACGAAGGTTATTCCAAAACTAAGAGAGTATCGAATCCATATTTTCGACGATCGATGCATTCAGCAGGGTTTGAGGGTGTTCGATCCAAAAGCGCCGCGGGAAAGGGATGATGGTCTTCCCATATGGAATACACAGACCGGCTATAAATATGACCATACGTTCGAACCTCCTAGTGCCGGCGTCGAGTTGGCAAGGCGCGCCGTACGGAGCCTTGAGTATTTGTGGGGGGCAGTTGATTTACTCGAAGATGAGAGCGCAAGGTGCTACGTCCTTGAGGTAAATACCGCACCGGGCATGGATGAAACCACGGCGCACGCGTATGCCGACGCCATCAAGAGGTGTGTTGAGCGATCAAAGCAACACGCAGCAAGCGAAAACCCACGGCAACCTAGCTGAGTTGGGTTCATGGATATCTATCTCATTGACGGGACCTACGAATTGTTTCGCTACTTCTACGCCGTACCGTCGTCCAAAAACGCCTCCGGCCAGGAGATTGGTGCAGTTCGCGGCGTGCTTGGATCCATTCTCACGATGATTGAGGGCGGAGCGACTCACATCGGAGTCGCGACCGACCACGTGATTGAGTCGTTTCGCAACGATCTTTATGGGGACTACAAGACGGGCGAAGGGGTAGACCAGGAACTGCTGTCGCAATTTCCAATTCTTGAAAAGACGCTGCAATCGATGGGAGTGCTGGTGTGGCCAATGGTCAAATTCGAGGCCGACGATGCGCTTGCTTCGGCTGCAGCGAAGGCAGCCAAGGATAAACGCGTCCGGCGGATTATCATCTGCACGCCCGATAAGGACCTCAGCCAATGCGTCGTGGGATCGCGAGTCGTACAGCTGGACCGACGGCACGAAAGTCTCCGTGACGAAGCTGGCGTGATCGCAAAATTCGGGATCAAACCGTCATCATTACCGGACTATCTGGCTGTGGTAGGGGACACGGCAGACGGCTACCCCGGTATTGCCGGATGGGGGGCCAAAGCCGCAGCGGCGGTTTTGTCAAAATATCCACATCTGGAAGATATTCCGAAAGACTGGCACCACTGGGATCCGACGTTGCGGAGAGCGCGTCCCCTTGCCGAGGCGCTTTTCGCTGGCTGGGACGATGCACTCCTGTTTCGCACTCTCGCGACACTTCGAGTCGATGTTCCGGTGTTCAGGTCCATTGACGAGTTGCGGTGGAGAGGGGCTGCAGGGGATTTCAGGCGCACCTGTGAACGCTTGAAGGCACCTGCCCTGTTCCGGCGCGCCTCTGAGAAGCAGAACATTGTCGGAAAAACCGGCCGATCGTCGCGGCGGTCCGGTAGTGGGTCAGTTTCCGGAAACTGACCCACTACCGCCGTTCTTCAAACCAGACCTACACCTATCGGACAAAGTTCGCAGGACTCCGGGAAGACAAGAACCCGCGACAGGTCGTCAAGGAACGATAAAGGGGCCGGTAGTGGTCATTAGTGAGACCATTCAGCGGGAGACTGTCTTCTAACTTCTCTAAGTCTTTTGCTGCGCTTCTGCTTGTTCAAGGAATTTGCGACAGCATCCTTGCGATAAATCTCGCGGAACAGGCTCTCAAGCTCACTTATCTCGTCGTTCCTGATGTTTTCCCAAACCACGAAGATTGAAAAGTGCGTCCACTTAGAGCTTTTCCTGGATGTTAGCCGAGCATGCGACCGAAGCCGCCGCATGATCCCAGTCCCCGAAGTGGCCATTCCCACGTAAACGACGTTGAAGTTCCCGCGTTCTGCCTTATGCAGAACATAAATACCGCGCAACTTTCGGGGCACTTTGGACCAGTTCTCCTTAAGCCGCCACTGGGCGCACCACTTGACCAGACGTAGAGGACTGACAGCACCATTACCTTAGCCATTCGTTTTTTTCCCTTCCCTGACGGTCTTTTCTTAACGCCTAGCCTGAAGTGCACTGAGACTGTGTGTCAGGCATAATACGGTGAGGAGATTAACGCAAGATCCGCTGAATTTTGCCGAAGAAAAAAGATCCCGCCGCCGTCAAGCTTGGACGGAAAGGTGGGAGGGAGATCGCCAAGCGCGGGGCTGAATACTTCAGGCAGTTGCAAGCTCGACGGAAGAAGCGCAAGGGCGGTCGGCCTCCCAAGTCCAAGAAATCCGGCATAAGAAGTTTGCTTTAAAACAACGAGCGCTCGTTGTATTATTGCCATGTCTGCGGCTTGACATCAAAATGTGGTCTACGGGCGTACACGGACACCTGCTTTGATTCTCGGTTGCAAGCAGATGAGGTTGCGCCTAGAGTCTCCTAAATAAGGCCAGAAGTAGTTGGAGACGGAGGTAGCTTAACGTGATTATTGGGGACCGCCTGCGTGAGATGCGCGAGCAGAAGAAGCTCTCGCAAGGGGACATCGAAAAGCGGACGGGCCTGCTTAGATGCTACATTTCTCGGGTCGAAAATGGGCATACGGTGCCTGCGATTGAGACACTCGAGAAGCTAGCACGGGCGTTGGAAGTGCCGCTTTACCACCTCTTTTACGAAGGGGAGGAGCCACCTAAGCTGCCGAATCTTCTTAAACGGAAGTCCTCGGACGATATCGTCTGGGGCACGGCGGGCAAAGATGCACGTTATCTCAACAAGCTTCGCCGGCTGTTGGCCAAATCGGAAGAGGAGGATCGGAAGCTACTTATGTACATGGCCCAGAAAATGGCTGGGACGACGTCACGCCGGGCGGGAGGAAGCAACTAATTCCCTCGACTGGGGTTTTAGAAAGTTGGCCACATCGAGGTGGGGCTGCTAGGGGTGATACGATGGACATGCGCTGCCCAAAGTGCAATAGTACGGATCTCAAGAAGGTCTCGTTGGCCTACGAAGAGGGACTTTACCAGGGTCACGAGCGTACCCGTCTGAGTGCCGCTATGGTAGGCAGCGGTGGGCCGGACCTCATAGTTGGCAGGGCGTCCACGCGAGCATCCCACCAATCCGTTCTGTCCAAACGGCTGAAGCCTCCGACAAAGTGGTCGTATCTGAAGGTCGGCTCTTGGTCCGTTCTGGCATTTCTTTGTGTTGGCTGGATCGTTTTTTACGTCAACATGGTCAGGACCAATGCCACGACCGTCATCTCACAACCACTGGTCCTTTTTGGATTCTTTGCAGCCGTGGCCTTTGTCGGGCTGCTCTTCCTCACCTGGCGGCACAACCACTCGATCTATGAGAAGCGGTTCGCTGAATGGGATCGCTCCTTCATCTGCCAACGCTGCGGTGCGATTAGCAAAGCAGAATCGAGCTGAAATCTCTAAGCTGTCTCTGGCTAGAGGAGCGCCACAGCGGCCGTATTCAATGGCACCGATCTAGAGAGCCTGCCTCAAGTGGGCCCCTGCGACCAACGTGTCCATGAATCGCAGGAGCCGTTCGGCGAGTGCAGGCGATTGCAAAGTTAAGCCAACCTCGATGTTCCTCTCTTGGCCAGCTTCGGTGAAATTCGCAGAAGAGACAAACACACGACGTGCATCGATGATGACGCACTTGGCGTGTAGTGAAGCGCGATGCTGCGGTTCGGTTGCAAGAGATCGAGGGTCATAAAAAATTTCCGGCAACCGCTTGCCGGAGGGCCACTGTGTGCGTTGGAAGCGTTCAAGAAAACGTGCCACCACCTCGGAAGGGGCAGATGTGTCACCGGCATCGCGCTGAATGTCCAGATACAAGCGAACTTGCAGACTTGGGAGCTCCATCATGCGGTTCGCGAGAGCTTGAAAAACTTGCTGGCCCTGCCGAACGGCATAGCCGATTAAAATAGCCGACTCTCTGGCGCTGTGGAATAAATCGCGGACGACGACACTTGTGTCACGCATAGCTGTGGTTCCGCTGTCGGGAGCAGTTGTCACGAGGTCAACAAGCTCTTCCAACGGAGGTCTCTCAGCTAGTCCTTCCGCAAGCATCTCCAGCATTCTCGGCAGCCCCTGGGGCGCGATGCCGGACGCGACAAGCTCCTGTAGACTGCGCGTAACGGGTTCAGCGGCAACTGCATTCACATATCTTTCGACGCCCACAACCGAAAAGGGAGGGCTCAAACGCCCAGAGGCAATGGCTGCGGACAGAGCGCGTAGATCAGACGGCGCTAGTGAGAGTAGCGGTTCCTTCACCTAGAATTTTCTCCTGAAAGAATTCCGCACCAGAGTCTTCAACCGTACGGACAACGAGCGCACGATCCAAGAAATCATTCTGCTGTTCGCAACTAGTTTCCGAAATGAGTAAACAACCGTGACAGGCTGAACCGTGGAGAAATCGTTGCTCTTGGTCGCTAGCGGGTGTGTGTTGAGCGCATACCGGGTCATTGGAACACAGTGCTCCAAGTTCGAGCGCGTTCCTAACCGATTCGTGGATGCGGCGGCCTACCTGCACTAGGCCTCCAAGCGTCCCCTCCGCGTCCGACGATCCAGTGTAGATGAGGATTCCATAGCCCACTTCTGGAATTGCGTAGATACGCTCGCGAATGGAACTCGCAGGATAGCCGCACTCAAGAGCAACGGCTGTGATCAGGAGGTGGGAGAAGGAATGCAGCATGATGTAAGGTGGACCCGGAAATTGCCGCTTCGTGCCGGGACGTTGCTTAGCCCACTCCTTAAATCCCAGTGCTAGGTCTATCCCGCGGCGTTGAACCGCGTTCTCACGAAGCCAGTTCCTTATCGCACCCGCGTTAAATTGCAGGAAAATTCCCTCGCCCTTGTTTTCGAATGCGGGCAGCCACGTAATTTCACGCGCCAGGGCTGCGCGGCGCACGCCTATATCTAGTTCGCCTTCAATGTCAGCAGCCGCTGATTCGAAACGCGTGAAACCGACTTGCGCTACGACCTCGCGAAGTCTGTGGACAAGAACAACCCGTTCGATCGGAGCCATCCAAGGTCGATCCCACGCCGACTTGGGAAGCGCGCGAGCGTAAAAGACTCCTTCTGGGCGGTCCTCCCCAAGCTCTTCCTTGGCGGCCATGAGTGTTTCTAGTTCGGCGACCTTAATCGACTTTTCAGGCTTAGCCCCAGCTTTGCGGGCGCGGAGGTCTGCTAGGACCTCTTCGTCACTGACGCCTTCGAGTGCCGTCTTTACCGTCGATTTCTTCCGCTCGTAACGCAACTCGTCCAAGCTTTCAACTGCCTCAAGAAAGCTCCACACTGCGTCAACAGCCCGTCTTACAATTTCGTCTCGCTCGGGAAGAGAAATGACACTCATCAATTGCGAGAAGTAAGCGTTCGATGCGGAGCGGATCAGCAGTCGGCTTGGTTCGCCGCACTGCTCCTTTGTGTAGGGACCTAGCCACGGTCGGGAGCCATCGCAAAGTCCTAGCGCCTGATTTTGCAACTTCGCAGCTTGTGCCAAACTGCGTTCGGCCTTGCCGCATTCGCATCGAACCCAAACCTCGGTCAGGTCGCCGCTTGTTCCACGCTCGTCGATGTAGAGTTGGCGCTGTTGCTTGGCACAGTCAGATGGGCCGTTGTGGGCAAAGGCGTACCAATCGATATCTCCAATGTGTCCGGCACGACAGGCGCGGACGAAGCGCACGGGCACGACAGGGCGTTTCTTCTTGTCTCTGTCAATGTACTTGCCTCGGGTGAGCGCCTTTCGATGAACAAGAAGCCTGGAGCGAATATTGGATTGTTGCGAATCCTCTAGGTCTTGGGTAATGAACCACTCAGGGAATTGAAAGCCTGCAATGCCTGTTTGGGGAAGGGCCGGATCACTATCATTAGCGGGTGGCGGAGATTTTAGCTCGACAGAGGGCACGGTCAGGACGAGAGCGAGTTTTTTGCTGAGTCGCGGCTCGGAAATACTATCTCCACCGGGGGACCAAAAATCTAAGCCCGCGACTAGGACGGAGTGTCGTGGCAGGTCAACCATCGAGCCGGGTCCAAAGGTGGTCACGAGTTGGCTCTGGCGAATTTCGCCCTGTGGTCTCTTTGCGTCCGTCATGAGGCGGCCTCTTCTTCAAGCTCGGCGTTTTCGAGCGTCCTCACCCAGACGTTTACGTTGGGTTCGACATCGCGGAGCGATCGGTTCGCACGGAATTTCATGCGCGGATTAGTGGGAGGCAGGTTCCTCACGTCAGGACTGAGAAAATCATAGAGCAATTGCTTGGCGCCGCCTGCCTCGACGGGATTGTATTGCAAACCTGTTCCGACTTGTTGATAGCCCTGAGCGACTTTCGCCCATTCGTCGAGCAAATCCAGAACGCGCTCCCGGACACGCTGCCGGAGGCGCTCGGCCTCTTCTTGCGGCAAATCGGAATGGCCGTAGGCCCGGTCGATCAACGAACGGATTGCGAAGTCTAGGCGCGCCCGCTCATTCAATATCTCGATTGCGCCCAAGGGAGGTGTCATGGGCTGATGTTCCTGCCGGATTAGGCCCACCAAGGTTGCTGCCAATCCCTTGTCAAGGGCCCTTGGGGAGAAGGGCGTGACGCTGGTTGCTTCGACGCTGCGGTAGAAAGACTCGTGATAGGCCGCAAATCGCTCATAGTGGGAGCGGTCGCGGGGCTTGTGAACGTTGTATATGGTGACGATCAGACCAGGCAAAGTTGGGTCGCGACCTACGCGGCTTGTTGCCTGGATGTATTCGGAGCTCGTCTTTGGCTGGCCGAACACGACCATGAGTCCGAGCCGCGTAATATCAATGCCGACAGAAATCATATTTGTTGCAATCGCGACATCGACGCTCTGCTTGTCCTCATAGGAAACGCCGAGGCGACGTCTGGCTTCAGCGACTTCCGCAGTGCTTACCCGGCTAGTGAGTTCAACCGGTTCATAATCAATCTCTCGGTCTGCGAAGGGGCCTTCAGTCTCGGCGACACGTTTGCGAGCGGAATACTTCGTGAGGCGATTTCGGACTTCATCTTCGATCACACGTCGAGCGCCGCCCAATTCGCGCAGACTGTTGAAGTAACCGACGAGGGTCATATAAGGATCGACTGGATTGGGCTGCGCCCCAGCTTGACGCAGTTGGGAATACCACTTCTGGCCTGCCCCAAGTAGAGCTAGGTAAATGCGTAGCATCGCAACCTTAGGGCTCCGGCCTTGAGCTGCAACGCCCACGTAAAGACGAGCGTTGCTTTCCGTCGTCGAAACGATACGTGCGAAGAACGAGTCGCGACGGTCCGGTCCAGGAGGCGGGAAAATATCTGTCATGCGACGATTGAACAGTGCGCGAATCTGAGTTTCGGCGCGGCGCACAGTTGCCGTTGAAGCGACAATCTTTGGCCTGAGCTGCCGCCCATCTCGCTCTGCAACGCAGAGCTCATCAAGAGCCGTTTCGTACAGGCCGACCATCGTGCCGAGCGGGCCGGAAATGAGGTGAAGTTCGTCTTGAACAATTAAATCCGGCGGGAGCAGGCGTCCCTGGGGAAGCTTTGTTCCGCGTGGAGAATCGCACGGGCCGTAGAAACCGCTGGAGTCGTATCGCTGGACGCGGCCAAAGAGAGCTCCGACTGGGCCGGTCCATGGAAGAGCCGCGAATTTGTCCACTGTCGCGATAACGAAACAGGGGAGCCTGCGGTAGAGCGGTTCATCCACTGCAACGATGGGGAGATTGACGCCGCGGCTAAACGGACACTCCCTGTTCACGCACGATATGCGCAGGTCTTCGGGCTGGTCAGAATTGGGAGTCAAGCGGAAGGAAATGCCCTTGAACTTTGTCCCGCACCAGGGGCACTCTTCAAGGGGAATTGGCGATGACCTCCGATCATCGTTCATGAACCGTAGGGTACGAAGGCGAGCGGTTTCAGGATCGTTGTCGCCCTTGTATCCCATGCGGTTCGGCGTGGCAGCACGTCCGACCCAAAGGCCAATTTCAAAAGGCCAGTCTCCAAGCTTGGTCACGTCTTGCTTGCGTTCCAATTCAAGGGCGCAAATGAGCGTTGAAGCGCGGCTGAGTTGGTCAAGAGTCAGCAAGCGTAGCGTGTAGCGCATGAGAACAGTAACTCCAGCGGAAGCGATACCGGGGTTCTTCAGCCTTCTGAGAATCAGGGTGAACGCCGCGAGTCCGAGGTAGGCTTCGGTTTTCCCGCCGCCAGTTGGGAAAAACAAGAGGTCTACAACTTCGCGGTCCTGACTCTCGGGCTGAGCAATTCCGGTGAGGTTCATCAGTAGGAAAGCTAATTGGAAGGGACGCCATGCAGGCTGGAAAGTTTGCGGGGCCTTGCCTTGCATGATTGCCAGACGTCGTCTCGCGGATTCGGCCATCACCTTGTTTGCTAGGCGAAAGGCCTCAAGGCAAGGGGCATCCGACAGGAGCTCAATTCCACGTTGAATGCGGTCGGCGGCAACTCGAGCTCTCTGCAAAAGTTCCTGGCCGGTTTCCTGCCGCTTCTTGGGTTTATCGGGGACGTTTGCAGCTTGAGCCTCAATCCACCGACGATATTCCGCCACGATGGGTGAGAGCTTGGCGGTCGCCTCAGCAGAGTCGCCAAGGCGGCTCAGGGCATCCATCGACATTTCGGCCCCGGCGATTTCTCTCCAGGCCACATGTTCGACTTCCGCGTCAGGAATCCAGCGGGTTCGGACATGGCGGCACGAGCCACCCTCGACAAAGGCCTGTGTGGCCGCGTTATGCCCTACGGCATATTCACCGGCATCGCGGTATTGCAGGTCGGCAAGACGTTCGTCCCAATCCTTGCTGGCTAGACTTCGCAAATTGGGACGGGGGAGAAATCCCGTTTCGCTCGTCAACTCAATTTCAACTTGGAACGCGAACGCTTCGTCTTTCCGGTCATCCGGTGCTGGGGTGCGTCGATTCACGAGAAAGACAGAAACGACGTGGGTGTCGGATGGCAATCCGCAGTCGCTATCAAGATTGCCGACCTTCCTAGCGAGATAAGCGACTTGTAGTCCCTGGCTCCCCGGCACATTGGCCCCTTTGGACTGTGTCGTGGCCTTGGCGAGGTCAATTGTTACCGCCTCTGATCGAGGAGTGCGCTGCCAGGTCTCGGGGCCTTCCGGTTTGCGGCGGTAATCTCCCCAGGAAACTTTCAGAGCTATATGGCCTGCTTTATTCGGGACGAGAACGCTCAGACCAATCGAGGATGACAAATATCGCTGCCGAGCGGCTGCCGGTTCAGGTGTAACGTCGTCATCAAGACCCTTTCCATCGCTGGCCTCGTCCACTTCATCCGTGCTCGACTCATCGACTCCTTGCGTCTGGACTGCTTCAGTAGGAACGAGAAAGCCCGTCAGGTACCAACTGGACGGGGCTTGCGGCAGGGCCTCTTTGGGGTCACCTACGCCTTCAGACGGACCTACTAGGTCGAGACGGAGGGCGTCAGTTAACCGGCTTCTCACTTCAAGCGCGGTCATCGTTTGGGGCTCGGGCACGGCTTACTAGACTCCTTTCGGCTCGGGGAACATGCTCGTCTTGGACGCTGAAACTTTGCGCTTGCCACTCGACTTCTTGCGCTTCGGCGATGCTTCGGGAGATTCAGCCTCGGCCGGTACCGCCGTCAGCACTTGGCCTTCTTCAAGGGCTCGCTGGCGGTTTAGCTCAAGCAAGCGAGCAAAAACTTCGTCCCGGATTTCGTCAGGCCATCGGTAGCGCCAAGGCTTTTTGCGCTGTCGTTGACCGTTGTCTTCCTCGTCTTCATCTTCATAATCGAGCAAGAATTCACATCGGGGCTGAATATCGGTCCAGCCATAGGCGTCAAGAACGGCACGGTCCATCTGCGCGTGAAGCTGACGCAGCTGGAAAATGTCAGGGCTGTTCTCCTCCGGGTCGTGAAAGCGATTGTAGGTAGCGGTAAGTCCCTCATCGTTTCGCAGCATGATGGCAGCACGAAACTCATAATAGTTTTTCCCTGCGGTCTCCAAGGTAGTGACCTGGCAGTTACTAGGAAACGCGAATGTCTCAAAACAGTCGGTCGGTACGTACACCGGATCGTCCTTCATCGTTGACCCGAAGAAGCGGGCCCAGATTTCATGGGGTCGAGACTGCATTACGCAGAAGAACGAGAAAGAATCGCGAGGGAAGACTTTGAGTTTCGTGCTCCAGATTATGTTCGTTGGAACAAAGGCGAAGCTGATGTAAGAACCCGTTTGAGAGCAGACAAGGACACGATTGAGGCCTTTGACGGCTGCGACTAGTCCGGGGCGAGTCTCACCATATTGCCACCATCGCTTCTGCCGAGACGCACGGTTATCGACATCTCTCTCAGGTTTCACTTTGTCCCTTACCAAGGCAAACAGGCTCGGCCACCGCATCGCTTCTGCTTCTGTCATGGTCCCAAAATTAATTACATAGCGATTAGGCCGGTGATTTGGATCTGTGTTCAACTCTTTTCCACCGAGATAGGGAAAAATAACGGACTGATTTCTTGGCTCTTCCTCAATCAGTCGTTTCATCTCCGAAATCGGCGTAGCAGCAGGGTCGTCATCGTCGAACAGAAAGCCTTGCCCAGCGATCATGAATCCCTCGAAGGAGGAGCGAGCATTCGCTTCCAGGCGCTGAGGGAGATCATCGAGCTGCCCGGAAACAAGAAAGGCACTAATCCTGTTAACTTGTCGGTTGTTAAGACTGCAGCGCTCGACCCAGCGGCCCCGGAAGATGTGAATTACGGATACGACTACCGCAGCCTGGCCCGGCCAAGGGATTCGTGAAACCGCAGAATAGATGGAGCCCCCGTTAGCGCATATGACTACGAGGCCTCCAATCCGCGTGTCGCCCTGCGCAATCGTGTTGCTTCCAATGAGCCCAAGGCATCCACCCTCCCGAACGAGCGAAAAGGCACGCCTAAAGAAATAACCGACGAGATCCATTCTGTTGCCGGAATGCGTGAACACCTCGCCCAAATAGAGTAGGTAATTAACCCCTAAAGCGGTGGATATCTTTGTGCCCCCCAGAAAAGGCGGATTCCCGACGATGACATCAAATCCACCTGTGATGTTACCTTTGGTGTCTGCGGTAAATACTTCAGGGAACTCCAATTCCCAGTGGAATGGGGTCACACCCTTCGGGCCTTTACGCAAAGAGGCCACGGCAGCCTCAAGAGGCTCGGTCAGCTCTAACTTGCCCTGATTCTTAAGTGCCACTTCCAATTGGTCCCGAAGCTTGGCGCGAGCCGGCTCTCGGGTTTTGGGCTTGTCGGCTGAGAAGAAGGCTGCGACGGTCGCGTCGCCTGCGAGCCGCATCCAGAAGAGAGCCCGCTCAGCCTGGTCGAGTTTCTCCCTTAGCACTGGATACGGCGTGTCATCGGCAGCAGCAAGGATACGTTGGCGGATTTCGCTGACATGATCGATTCGCTTTCGAAGCTGTTCTTCGAGAAAGCTCTGCTGCTGAGCAGGCAGCCAATGGAATGCTGCGATTTGGCGTCTCGTCAGCCCCACCAGGGAATCGCCGGCGCGGAACGCATGGTCAAGAAACGTGAACGGGTGGTCTTTGGCGAGTGTAGCGAGCCAGAGAGAGAGCTTGGCCAGATCAGCCGCCAAGGGATTCTTGTCCACACCATAGAGACAGCGTTGCGCGACGCGCCGCCGCGCGTGTAATACCTCGTCCTCATCAGGCGGAATGGGCGGAACGGAGTTGTGCATGTGCCAGGCTTTAACGAGTGCGTCTCCAAGCTGACGGCAGGCCTCAACAAGGAATGCGCCAGAGCCCATTGCGGGATCACACACTTTCAGTTGCAGGATCTGTTCCGGCGTTGGATTTTGGCCCAATCGACGCAGCACCGGCGCAAGCGCGGTTTCCACGATAGGAGCCGTCAGGGCGCTCGGGGTGTAATGGGAACCACTGCGACGCCGTTCGTTCGACGGCTGGAAAATCATTGCTCCCTTTGGAACGACGTTCGGTGTGACTTCTTTGTCGATTTTTCGGTCGAGCGCTACAAGTAGTTGGTCAATTGTTTTCGCGGCTTTGAGTTCATCAACAGCTTTGCCGGTCAGTTTCTGGTCGGCATAGTCGGCGAGCCATTTCAACCGGTCCCCAGCGGGGGTGTTGACGAGATGTTCCAAGCTGGTCGTGGCTGGCGCGCCCTGCGGTCTCGCGGGCTTCAAGGCGATAGAAGGGCCATCGGCGACATGCAGTTCGAAACCCATGATGGCCTCGTACACGCTGCCAATCTGCTCGACGGCAAGAGTCCTGTAGCTGAGCCGCTCTCCATCTAGCACAAGAAGCTTGGATAGAATCCGACAGACCACCCCGTCAGGAACGCGCGGAATTGTAGGCGGATCGGTGGCTCGTCGTCGGCCCTCCAAGAAGAGATAGCGGTCTGGGTCGAAGAGATAGCCCTCGCGCTGGGGAATTCTCATGCTGTCATGGCTGCCACCGCCGTAGATCAGTCGAAACAGGACGAGTAGCTGCGCCCAGGCTCCATACCTCTGATCCATCGTGTCGTGATAGCGGCTGTCATCGGCTCGTAACCGCTCGTAAAGGCCGCCCAACGAATAGTTGTTCCCGAAAATCGAATCCGAGGGGAGGAGATTCCTGTCCTCAGCATAGAGAATGAACACCAGGCGCAACAAAGTTGTTACGAGGCCGGCATAGACGTGGTTTGGATCGTTCGCCAACACATCGCGCAGGAGTTCGCTGTGAGTCTGATCGTCCGCGGCCTGGAAGCCTCGAAGTAGTTCGTAAAGAGCCTGGAGTACCTGCCCGGCCAATTTCGTCGAGACCACATTTTGGAACTTGCGGCTGTTCTCCAGAATCGCTGGCAAGCGCTCTTTTTCGGCCACGCTGTAAAGGCGTTCGTAGCAAAGCAACATGAGGAGCGCGGTGACGATTGGCCGCCCGGCAACTTGCACCATATCGGACAGACTGAATGTGATGTATCCGCTGGACTCTCCACGGGGCGCATAAACCAAGCGGAGTTGCCTGCCGTTCACTAGCAAACCAGCGGGTACGCGGGTCTCCCGTAGTAGTCTCTCGAAGCGAGTCTGCGAGCTTGCCTGCCAGCCACGAGCATCCGAAACTACAACCTCATCGAAATCAACTCCCGACGGCAGCACGTTAATCAGCAAAAGCCATTCACATGTTGAGTCCTTCGGCTGAAACTCGCGAAGAGCTAGCGACGGCCGGAGCGTCTCGTTGTATTCAGGAAGTGGCACTTCCAGCGAATTAGGCAATGCCGGTGCGCCCGGTGCCCCATAAAGGTCTTCGAGTCGCCACTCAAAAACTGCCTGCGTGAATGCAACGAAATCGGGAACTTCAGGAATTGGGTCACCATCGCGATCCACTGGCAGTGCGCTAAGGAACCTTTGATGGTCGGGCCCAAAATTACGGTTGATACGGGCATTCGCATCGAGCAACGCAGGAATAGAGACCACCAACCCGACCGGCTGTACGTAGCCGAGCCATTCTTGGTGATTGAGAATTGCTGGATCCTTCGCCATGGTCTACCCGGTTATCGGCCACAAATAGACGAGCCCGACAGGCTCGATTCGCTGGGCCTTCACTTCGTAGATACCTCGGATGCGATCCGGCTCTGTCCGAAGCTCGCCTGCGAGTGCCTGCAACCGCTTTGTCCAGTATCGCTGATTGGCCTCAAGCTGCCTTCGTTCTTCCTCTTTGAATTCCCGGAATTCGAGTTGAATCTCGGGGCGCGCGTATCGCGCTACGGTTTCGTCCAAATGCTTCTTTTGCGTTTCCAATATCTTCAGCATTGCGTCTGCTTCTGCTTCCCCACGCTCCTTGAGCAGTTTCTTTGCATCTTGAATGCGTTCGCTGCCTCGCTCCTCAAGGTGGGGTAAGAGGTCGCGAATATCTGTTGGAGCCGCGGCCTGCAACCGCCGAGCAACAACGTCGGGAATCTGATTTTTCTCAGCCTGTAGGAGCGCATTATCGAGAAGCGAGAGGGTTCGGCTTTCCGCTTCACGGGCATAGGGCGTGAGTGTATCCTTGCGGTCTCTCGGATCGATCCAGCGGGCGGTGATTGGTAGTAGTTCCTCATGTAAGCGAGCCCCGCCCTGCCCGTAGAGAGCCAGCCTGCCAATCAGGATTAAGCGCGGAATTGAATCTGACGACTGTGCAAGGCAGGCTCGCGAAAGATCGTGATGTACAAAACCCTGAGCGACAAAACGTCCTAGCAGGCGCTGGACGACTCGCTGTTCGAGATGAAGCTGAACGACATTTTCTGTAACAATGCCCGGATCGTGAAAAACTACCGGACGGATCGGAGACATACGGCGCCATTCCCAAAACTTCTGCTCGCGAGTGCGCGGTGCTCGCAGACTGTCCATCGTATCGGCCCAGGAGGGGTCCGCTCCGGGGCGTTGGTCGAGCGCGGGGAACCAATACTCCGTGGGCCCCGAAGTCTGGGCGTTGTTTTCTTTTTTCAAAGGTTCAGCACCGAGAATCTGCAACGCGCACGAGATAGCTGACTGGAAATGGCCTTCGGAAAATCCGATTGCCTCACGCGAAGTCTCAAGCATGTCTCGGAGACGATCAATTTGCTTGCGCAGATCGGCTTGTCTCTCACGACCGGCTTCGAGCTCCTCTTGGACGAGGTCGCGCTGTTGCTTGTCGAGGTCAGCGGATTCGATTTCGAGCTCAAGCCGGCCGATCTCTTTCCGTCGGATGCCGCTCTTCATCAGGGTGTCGACTCGGTTGTCAATGACCTGCGCCAGGCTCCCGAGTTCTTCGCGGATGGTCTTGGTCTTACGTACGAGCGCCGCGAGGATGCGGTCCTCTGGTCGCTGCTTGTAGAAGAAATAGTAACAATAGACCTCAGCATTCGGCTGGAGTTTGCGGTCGATTCGCCCGTTGCGCTGCTCCATCCGGCTCGGATTCCATGGCACATCGAAGTGAAAAAGATTCCAGCAGTGCGCTTGGAGATTCAGACCTTCACGCGCGGCGTCGGTTGCAATGAGGATACGGAGAGGATTTTTCGTGGGTTCTGTGTTGAACGCGATCTTGATGGCGTCACGCTCGTCGGATGGTGTGGAACCGTGGAACACCGCAATACGGTCGGTAGCACGGTCTGTTGCGGCTATGGCTGCATTTAGCTGCTGCTGCACATAGCGCCGTGTATCTTCGTACTCTGTGAAAATAATCACACGCGTGGTGTTCCATTTAAGTGGTTCTGTGGGCGCTTTGCTCATCAAATCTAGCCCAGGACACATGTTTTTGCTGATCCACTCGATGAGCCTTGTTACGCGAGCGTCCGGCAAGGCGCGGGCCGATTCGGCGATTTCTGCCATCTGGTCGAGTAACTTGTGCTCTCGCTCGAATAAGTTGCGGCTGCTCGTGGTCTCAACCGGTCCGACGGTTGCCTCGGAGACAGCGGCGAACTGAGCCTCTTCTTCCGCAGCAAGCTCTTGCTCGGGAAGGGTGGCGCGATCATCGTCTGGGCCGATTCCTTGAACCAAGAGATCGGTTTGAATGACAGGGGCGGCGGCTCTCCGCTCTGCTTGTGCGGCCTCCCATTGCCTTCGAACTGTGCGTTGGTGCACTCGAAGTGTGCGAGAAAATGCTTCGATTGAAGAAAACAGACGTTGTTGCAGCCCGGAGATTAGGAGACCAGATGCGGTCTGCACTCGGCGGGACTCAGAGCCCAGGCGTTCTTCGCGAAGTTGACGATATTCATCTAATAGGGCCGTCAGCCTAAGTTCTGGCGCTTCGTCGGGGAGACCTTCAATATCAACTTGCGGGACACGACGGTGGGGGAAGCCACCAGCGACCTCGCGAAGATCATCCTTCAGTCGCCGGACCATTACGTCATCCAGCATTTGTTTGCTCGCTTTTACGCCGCGACAGAACCGTTGAGGGTCTAGGATTTCCAAAAGCGCTGAGAAGCTATTCGAATGGCCGTTGTGCGGAGTCGCCGACAAAAAGAGGCGATGTTCGAAACGTGGCGAGAGGTCCCTAATGGCGCGAGTGATGTGAGAATCAATCGCATATCGCTGCCCGCTGGAAGGTGCGGCGTGATGCGCCTCGTCCAGAATGAGTAGGCTACCGGGGCGAAATGTCCCCAGCCAGTCCCGCAAGGGAGTCGCATAAGCTTCGTCGATCAAAAGGCGGTGAGAGACGAGGAATCGGGCATTCGTTGCCCACGGATTGACGCCAAACCCACGTTCCTGACGCACGCTCTGGAAGTAATCTCTATCAAGGATCTCAAAGTGAAGGCCGAAGCGGTTCTCAAGCTCTTCACGCCACTGCAGCAGCATGGAGGGTGGACATGCGACGACAATCTCTCGGACTTTCTTTCGCAGCAGGAGTTCCCGGGCAATCAGCCCTGCCTCGATTGTCTTTCCGAGGCCGACGTCATCGGCGATGAAGAGATTTACGCGTGGCAATCGTAAGGCTTTGCGGAGCGGCTCAAGCTGGTAGGCGTCGAGCCGAATTCCTGCACGAAAGGGAGACTGAAGGAGCTTAGGGTCGGTTGAGGTCACGCAGTTCCAGCGCAGAGTGTTGAGGTAGGCGCCAAACTTGCTCGGCGGATCGAAGCCGCGCGCGGCTATTGAGTCCCACGCTTCGCCCGACAGGATTTGCTGGTCGAGTTCCTTCTCCCAAAGCACTTCGAGAGTCTGCCCTTGGGCGTCGTCATCAAGACAGGCAAGCCGCACGAGCGTGGAGTCACCGTGTTTGATCGGGCCTGCGGATTGTTCGACGAGGTAGAGGCGCTGGCGAAGCGCCACTATTTGGCCGACACTTGGAACTGGAAGCTGGGTGCTCATTTGTGAGGACTACAAGTGTCACAGTATAAAGCATGCTAACAACCCGCAGCTAGCACAAGGCAAAGTTTTTCCCTGAAGACTTCGGTGCAAATGCCCGGAATTCAGTCCCACTACGGTGCAAAACAGACCATTTTTATGCCAGGTCTTTCCCCGGCGGAACCATTGGTATCGGGACTACCGCTGAAGGGTAATGGTGGAGTTGTGGCCTTCTATAGGGAGGGATATGGAAGAGCCGACCGACGCGCTGCGCTTGAACCTTCATGACAACTCACAAGGACATGAGCGGAAAACCCCAAGCAATAACGGAATGGGTCGGCCAGCTAACACAGGCACTTAGTGAGGACATTTCCCGAGCGGAATTGCAGATTTCCGCTCTGGCAAAGTCTTAGTCTGATGCGTCTTGTGGTTGTTGAGATCGCTCCTTCGCAAGTATGTCCCTAACGGTCGTCGCCCAATCAGGTAAGGTGCTGCCTTTTTGCCACAGCCCTTGAGAAATCCTGAACCTAATCTCGTCGCCCTTCTCGACTTCGACGGCCGGATCGTGGGTTTCCATGGCCGAATTGAGGTTCTGTACTGAGGCAGCAAGGTTTTGAGCGATTGTCGGCACCAATGACAAACACTCGGCTATCAAGTCGCAGGTGGGTTGATCCTCCTCCAACACCTGGTCGAAAAGGTCGAGATGGTCAGCGAAGTCCACGACACACAAAACGTAACTTGCCGGGTTATTTGCCGCTGTCTCTGCCTGACGCCAACTCACACGAACCGCGTCGCCGCGAGTAGCCTTCACTTCCACCAGAAATTCCACGGGGACACCGTTATAGGTGGCGGTGAACTTCAGCTCACCGATGTCCTGTTTATCCCACTCAAGATCCTTTGCCTCCACGGGCCGGACCATGAAATCACTACCAACGCCAGTCCTCGTAACTTCAAATCCCCCTCGCTCGAACGCCTGTGCGACTAGCACTTCAACAATGCGCCCAAGCCGTCCGTTCCGAGTGTTAATTCCCTGTATATTTCGCTTGCGGACGATAAATTCGCGAAGCTCGGCGGGTTCAATGCCAACATCCACAACAGCCGCTAACTCGTTGCGAAGCGATGCCCTCTTCTCTGCGTCATCCCCGGCACTAGAGCGAATCGCCATTTCAAGACGATCTACTGCGAAATGCGTAGCCAAGAAATCTCTCGCCTCTTGTGATTGCGCGACATCGGCGGGTAGGCGATGCCACAGGTCGTGTACGTTACGCATGGAGAGCGGTTCGCAGGGGCGGCCCGCTTCACTATTTGGTACCCAATGCTGATTTTTGAGCTTGGCAAGCCAAGCGCACGGAAAGATGTTGACGGTCCCGCTGCACCCGTGATTGCGGGTGCAGACAGCACTCACTGGAGATTTCCACGACGCATCCTTTGCGACAGCAAAAGAGAGAATGAACGATAAGACCTGCTTCGCTCGCTCCCAATCTCCGGATGAAGAGGCACCTGTTGTTTCGTTTAAAAGCCGCGTGAACCCTGCAATGTCTGTCGCACAGAACTTCTCGATCCGGTGACCGGGTTCTGGCCTTTGAGAGTACACTTCCGAGAAGTACTCGACATCGGAGCTAAGCTCACGATTGACGACAAGTTCGGAACTAGCTAAGCCCCTGTCGGACAGAAACGAAACGAACGAGTCACGCGAAACGTGCAAGGAATCACAGGTTTGGAGATACCTGTCAGCAAGTCTCATACTTTGAGGAAAAATGTCGGCCCATTTTTGATCGTCCTGTGCAAGTAGGGGTGTGGGAACCAGGAAAGTGTCGTGATGCTCGTTTGATGTGTGCAATTTGCCATCGGCACACAGTATCGGGAAGGATTGGAAGTCATCAGGCGCAACAGACTTATGGCCTGCAAACCAAACTAGTAGGGACACAGCTGCGTTGGCTAACACCTCCCGTTCGGTCCCTCTGGTGTTGCCGGATGCAAAACGAACTTGGACTTCTGCGCCGAGCTTACCGACTGCATTTTCGACAGTAAGAGTGTTATCCCCACATAGGTGGGAGATGAGTTCACCGCCATCAGAACAACTCAGAGTGCGATCAACTAGTTTCTCTCTAAAATCGTGTCCGAGTTGCTTAGAGATATCCTTGAGGACCGTATCGACCCCGGCATCCAGCTTAAGTTCTCTGCCTTCTCGAAATTTGCCGTTCTGGTTGAGGATGATAGGCAGCTTGTTTAGGTCTGCGGGCGCGGCAATTTTCTGTCTTTCACAATAGTCCGCCGCTTCCTTGAATAGGGCAGAAATGTAAGTGATAGCGACTTGGTCCGTCCCGAGAGCCGGGTGCTTCTGCCTAAAGTCGAGAAGTGAATCAGCATTGCTCAGCTCAGAGAACAGCTTGGTAAGTCCAGTGCGGCGAACTGTCGGAGCGCCGTGAATCGTTTTCCATTTGTTCAGAATCGCAACCCAGTCTTCGATAGTCTCTGCGTCCGGGACATTATCCTGACGAATTGATAGCAGCCGCTGAACTCCTCGGAGTAGAGCCGCGTCTTCTGGAACATTTTCCAACCAAGTGGCTTCTGGAAATGTCACATCGTCCACAACAAGCGGACGATCTCGACACACAACAAGTTTGCGTTGCGCTAACTCACTTACAGTTCTTGCGATTAGTTCCTCCCAAAGCTCCGCGCTCTGCGGTTCCTTTTTCAGCTCCTGGGAGACGCCGAACTCTGCTAACAGGTGAACTCCGCGCATTTTTTTATCGATGACCCATTCTGCAAGAAAGGGTAGCAACGAAAGAGTGTTGGAGATTGCCTTACGGGTATCAGGTTTGGCGATATTAGGGCAGGCGCGGTCGGAATCCACGTCGCAACTACTTGGAAGGTTTAGGACAATCGGCAGGTCGAAATCGCTTGTGCCATAAAGTGGAAGGTCCTGAAAAACTCGAGCCACGATTGACGGTGTGATAATCCCGCCATCGGCACCTAACTGGAACGCGATCTGCGGATGCTGACCGTGCTGACTTCCTGAGACCGTAAAGAGCAGAACCGTCCGAGTGCCTTCAGTCTCGACGACTGTCACCTTTTCGACCTTTGCTCCCAATCGTTGGGATTCCATCAGTTGGCGGTTGCTGGTGGCAAAGGACAACCGTTGCGAGCGGGGCAAATCAAACGTTACGCTTTTGAGCTCAGGGATAAACGAGAACAAATAGGGGGCGTGGTTTCTCAGGTCTCGCACTGCGTAATCGATGCAGTCCTGTGTTCCCTTCCCAGGTGAGAGACAATAAACGAACTCGGTCGGATATCCGTCATCCAAATATCGCTCAACCACATCAAGGGAATCTCGGCATTCATCTATGTTGCGCCTGATCCCGTCCTCAGAGCCGTCGCGGTTCAACCGAAACCTAAAGGAGAAGTTGCCTTCCGTTTCGTCTGATAGGATTCCGCTAACCCTAACATCAGTTGACAAGACGTGGGATACGAGAAACCCTTTACCAAACCGTCCCGTTGGGTCCTCTGCCCGCGCACGCCTATGCTTTGAGGAGTCGCCTTCAACTAACGCAACAATCTCCCGCATGGTGAAGGGGCCTGCGTCATGCCGGACCGTTAGCGTGTTCTCTTTCAGGGCGACAGAGAACGTGAACGGGTTACCGTTCGCGGCGTCTTTTGCGTTCTGAAGAAGTTCCCAAATCCACCTCTTGCTAGCGACGGCCCTCCTTGTGCCCCGCCAATCCTCAACTTCGTTAAAGATATTTCGTGCTGCCGCACTCCGGGCCTCGTCACGGGCAATGCGATCAAATTCGGCCTTAAAGCCCATAATCTCGCCCTCGGCACCTGTCATGCGCGTGCAGACCTGGATGAGTAATAGCGTTTCTACGAGCGTATTACACCTTGCCGCCTTTTGCGCACTAGAGCCTCACTCCTCCCGCCGCCAGTCAGAGCGGCGAGAAGCGTTTTGTTCTTCTTCTTCCTGGAGGTCAATTATCTGCTTCTCGTCCTCCCACCACAGGAGAGTAACGACCGAACCGGGACTTGTAGCGAAGCAGCTTTCACGCACGTAATAACGGTTTGCATTCCGAACATCGAACCATTTGTCAGTCCGCACGTCGTCCATACCCTCCCGCTCTATTCTTCCAGATGACAGTCGTGCGGTAACTGTGCTTGGGTCCAGCTGCTTTACAGGCCATAGCAGCTGCCGCGGCAGGTCTTGCCCGGACGGGATAAACCATTTGCGCTCGCCATTCTCCGAATACACAACCATGGAAGGAAACGAGCCGAAACGGACGAGCTTAATAGCAGTTGCAGTTAAACTCGTTTCAAAAACACGGCCCAGGTCACGTACAGTTTCCACTGTGACTGGACGGCCCTTCGCAAACGGAACAAAGAGTTTAGGAGGCAACAGAAGGTCGCTAGCAAACTGATTCGCTCTAGTTTCCGGATTGTTTGCGGTCCAATGAGAGTCCATTTGTTCTCGGCCACAACCGAACGCTACTTGTCCCCGGTCTCTCATCCAATGGCCTAATTCGTGACCAGCCGAAAACCGCTGCCGCGTGCGAATGGCATTGCTATCAACCGTGATGATGGCTCGGTCCCCCCTACCCACTATGTTTGCTTCACACCCCGAAAGAGGCTCATACAGGATGATCGCGTTGCAGTGGTACGCGATTGCTTCGATCTTGATCTGGCTTGGCTCAGTGATGGCAAGCTCTTCCAGCAACTGCTCAGCTGTTTTTGTCTGCGGATCACTCATCGTCTTCTGTAACCTGCATTTCATCCAGAACACCCAGCAGGGCGAGTTTTCGTAAATGATTGCTTATGTCTTCGTCGGTCAATTCGGAGAAGCCGCGATTTTGAAAAGTGAACGCAAGTTTTAGCTGCGGCTGCCGCGTGAATATTGTGGCGAGCAGAGTTCTGCGCCGCTCTGCGGATTGAGGCAGTTTAATACCCCGAGACCTGATCGCTGTCACTTCGCGCTCATAATCTTCTTGGGCTTTCTTGAGCTGCTTCTGTTGATGGCTCTTTACAGCTTGCCGTAGCAGGCCCTTCACTCTCGCTGCTGTCTGGGCGGGATCGCGTCCTTCACTGCGCGCATCCTCCAACAACTCGTCCCCTGGCGCGCTCCGGATGTACTCTGCCAGTCCGTCGAGGATTCTGCCCAAGCGCTCCGCATCGCTCTTTGGTTTGTCACTCATAGCGTTAATTAATGATCTTCCGTAAGTTTCGCTTTATGCGCCGAACAATTGCTCTGTAAGTCTTCTCGTTGAATCCGAATTCCTTCTGAATCCTAGGTCCGTCCATGCCATCTTGCCAACCCATCAGCACGTACGAAGCATTTTCGTCCTGTTCAAAGCATCTTTCGATTGAGTCGGCAAGCACCTTTTGTTCGGCCTGATTTTCGGCGTCAATCATTTGATCCTCGATGTTTTGGTCAGGGGTTTTCAGACCCGCGAAGGGAGAGAGCGCGTTACCCTCCTCGTCTTCTTTGGTTATCTGAGATTCAGCCACTGCATATTCTGGCGAATCGACATTCCTTTTGCGATGCCCGGCCCATTCGCTTGCGATACTCCAGATGACACCCACGAGGAACGGAACAAACTTTGCGTTTTGGGGACACCACTCGCGCCGACCCTCTAGGCTGCGCGTCATCGCTTCCTGGATAAGGTCTTCCCCTGTGCGAAGATTCGCTGCCCGACGGCCAATCCGAATAATGCGATTTTTCGCAACCTGCTCCAAGCGTTCGGTGTCCTCCGGCGTGAGGGCTTCGATTGCCTGAATGATTTCAGCTTGGGTTGCGGCCTTCGCGGGCGGGGCTTTCGGCGCCGCATCTTGATCCATCAGGTCTGTTCCGCTCCTTTTCCCGCCTCCACGGTGCTAATGCTCGGATTGTTGCACCGCGTGACATTCTGCTGCTCCAAAAAAATTCTCGGGGGGCGCTTGTCCAGTGCCGCCCAAGTCTGAGCATTACGTAAGTAGGGGCGATTGTGATGTTAGCAGCCGTTCCGTGCATGGGATCGAACTCTAGTTCCAGCAATGACTTGCGCGACGTTAAGGAAGGACAGAAACCATATGAACGAAGCAACCCTAAAAGTAATTGTACATTACGCGGCGGCAGCGAAACCGTACGAGCAGGATCACGCCAGCCGCGAGGAGACCGTGGCTACCCTCAAGGCAAACGTGCTAAAGGCGTTCGACTTGACGGAGGGCCAACACGCCGACGGTAACACCTACACTTATACCCTCTACAACCACAAGACGCCGCTGGAAAATCTCAGCGAGACACTAGGGCAGGTTGCTGGCGATAAGCACACGCTTGAGTTGAAGTTGAGCCAGCAGGTAACGCAAGGGCAATGAGCGACGAACTGTCCAAGCTCAACTTGAAGGATGACTTTGAAGAGGCTACCGGTGTCTCGGATTCGGCGAGATGGGTTTTGGAGATGGCCGGAGAACTTGAGGTGCTCGCTACAATGTCCTCGGCGAGTGCGCCTAGTGAACGATTTCAGGCACGGCTGCTGTGGACCAAGTATCCGGACGAGCCACCCTCCCTCAAGTTTCGGGACCCGGCCACGGGCCGCCTAGATTTGCCGCAAGCGTGGCCGGTCGTTCGCGGCTTCCGGCCACAGAGTCTGGACGCGTGTGTCAACTGGTGCTCGGAAGGATTTGTGTTGCATCCCGAATGGAGAAGCGACCCTCGTTTCCGATGGAATCCGAACGGCAATCCTCTTCTCCGGGTTTTGCGGCAGCTACAGGAAGAACTAGACGACCATTGCCAGGGCAGGTTCAAATGACGAACCCGTATTTCTCTGAAATTCAGACTTGGCAGGTCCCTGAGTCGGCGATAGGCGACGCGCTTGAGGAAATGGCAATCGACGGACACCAAGGCAATGAGGGAATTGTCTTATTTTTTGGCCGCGACGTTGAGGGTGTTGCCGAGGTGACACACTTGGTGAAGTTGCGGGGACCAGGCGTAGAAAAGTATCCAGACCAGATTAACATCCACTCGTCGTTGCTCAACGAGGTTACGGATGAAGCCATTAACAATAAGGTGCGCCTGATTGGTCAAGTACATTCTCACGGACCCGGCTATGGCATCGGTCTTTCTTACACTGACCGAACCTATGGGATCAAAACGCCCTACTACCTGTCGCTCGTGGCGCCCGACTATGCGTTGTCGGCGGCCCCGCTGCGGAGCTGGGGTGTCCATGTGTTTATGGAAAAGCAAGGCTATGTGCGATTAGATTCGGCTGAAGCTGACCGCCGTGTCCGAATTGTCCAAGGTGCCAGCGTCCCGGTCATTACTGTCGGAGTCGAGAATGGATACTGACCTCGTTTACAGCCGCCCGCGAAAAACAGCCGAGCAGCTTGGCGAGCTAGCTGAGGATCGACACAGGTTTCTCGACAAGCGAATCCTTCTCACGGGCGAGTCAGCACTTCTCAGCCTTCCAAATGGCCGAGAATGCCTTCTAGACTCAATTCGCCTTGCGGTCAGAATCTGCCTCAATGTGACTGTCTACATCGGCAAGGAAAACGATGCCTTGAGGGCTGAAGCCGAGAACCTGGCGGAGCGTATTTCCTTCGGTAAGAAAGTCGAGATTCTGCACGACGGCCCCGATTTCAAACAATTCGACGCAATCCTATCCATTGGCATCAAGGCGCATCCCGGCTTGCCATGGACGACAATAAACTCCAACGGCTTCTTGGCACGTGCCACCTCGGGAACCACCGATATCGCGGGTCCATGCGATGTCTATAACCCAATCGGAGCGCTCGCGGCGGCTTGCCTAGGTATTGGGGAGGTATTCAAACGGCTCATCCGCCTGAAGGATGAGCGGGGTACCATGCTCAACGGCCTCAGTTTTTCTCTCCGAAACTACGCAGAGGGCGCGTCCGACTACGGCCCGACGATTCCGGAGAATCTGCCCCATGACTTGCTGGTGGTTGGAGCAGGTGCGATTGGCAACGGCATCATCCACCTCATATCACGCCTACCGTTCACTGGAACCATCACCCTTGTTGATCGAGAAGAGTATGGGCCGGAGAATTTGGGCACCTGCATCCTCATGGCACCAGGGGATTTAGAAAAGCCCAAGGCGGTGCGGCTCGCGTCAATCCTTAATAATTGCGGCATTCGGGCCAATGGATTCGCTGGAAGTTTTGAGCGATACGCACACGACCTCCAGCAGTTCCCGCAAGCCGTCCTAAACGGTCTAGACAACATTAATGTTCGGCATGAGGTTCAACGTACGCTGTGGCCTAATATCATCATCGATGGAGCAATCGGTGACTTCATGTGTCAAGTGAGCAGGCATGCGTGGCCGGATGACATTGCATGTCTCATTTGCCTGTTTCAACAGCCACCCGGTCGTTCGGCGGAAGAGGTCCAAAGTGAGGTAACCGGGCTTTCAAAACTCCGTCTTCAAAGTCCGGACACGGTTATAACCGAAGAAGACGTTAAAGCAGCGCCGTCAGAAAAGCAGGACTTCTTGAAGTCGTTCGTAGGACACCAGGTGTGTTCAGTTGTGCAGCACGCGATGGCGCAAAAGATTTCTTCGGTGCAACAGGTAGAGAATTTCGAGCCTTCCGTTCCTTTTGTTGCGTGTTTCAGTGCCTGCATGGTTATGACCGAAGCGCTCGCTTATCTGTGCGGCTGGGACAACAAGCTGGAGCCTCGGTTTCAGTTCGATTTCCTAGTTGGTCCCACTTTCGGCTTAGCGCTGCCACAATCCCGCAAACCGACTTGTATTTGTAGTCGAAGGAAGAATATTGAGAAGGTGCGTGCCTTACATGGCCTCCTTAATCCTACTGCCGTACCGTCCGTTGAGCGGGCCTAATAAGAAACCCTCGGCCTTCTCAGCGCCCAGGGTTTTTGGAATCGTCGATTCGCGCCGTTTTCATTTTGTTGCTGGCGATTTTGCGTTCTCCGCCGTTAGCTCAGCCCACTGCTTCTTGACCCGGTTGGGGTCTGCCTTGGACCGTTCACAGAGTTCCTCTGCTGTGATTTCGAGACGATCCGCCCTTGCAACCCAGGACAGCGCGTATCCGGTTTTGCCGAATACAGCGATCACAGCTTGCTTTGACGGGCAACCCGCGAGAACCGCGAAGGCAGCTCCCTTGGCGGCGGCAGAAGCATTCCTCTCGGGAAGTTTCTTGCCATTGGCTGCGGCTTTTCGCGCATGAGGCGGCAGTATCGCGCGCACGTGCTCATGCCTAGCGACCATATTTCTTCGGTCCAATTGACCCGATTTCAGTCCAACTACAGTCCAAAACGGACCATATTTATGCCGGATTCAGTCGACTTAGCCAAGTAAGGCCATTTGAATCATCGGAAGTTATGGAGCGGGCGATGGGAATCGAACCCACGTCCGAAGCTTGGGAAGCTTCTATACTGCCATTGTACGACGCCCGCTCTGTCCCTAAGTTAACAAAGGAAGGGACGAGTCGCAACTAGGTGTACTCGTCCAGTAGATTAGTGACACTTTGCCTTTCTTCGGTTGCGTTTCCACCGGGTAATAAATTCGAGGGGTGTTAGATAAGCGAGGGACTGGTGGGGGCGGATGCAGTTGTAGGTTTTC
>Ga0335085_10002441_pt1 | contig 34705 bp, 32 predicted proteins | sample Lox_Sample_45_FD_206712 | JGI IMG/M metagenome (GOLD analysis project Ga0335085, IMG submission 206712) | Soil microbial communities from Loxahatchee National Wildlife Refuge, Florida, United States - Lox_Sample_4.5 | ecosystem: Environmental > Terrestrial > Soil > Wetlands | place: USA... | reverse complement strand
GGCTTCGCGGACCTGCTGTTGTTCGGGGACTCGGAGGTGCTCGCCTCGGGCACGCTCCACGGCATGGGCGGATCGCCCGTGCGCGTCGGCCTGGGCCCCTCGGGCCTGCTGCGGATCCGGGTCGGGACGATGGCGACGTTCCTCGCCGAGGCCCGCTGGCGGTGGCTGCCGCTCGCCGACCCCGAGACGAGCTGGTCGCTCTCCGGCGCGCTCCGGCTTCACGCGGCGAGGAACCTCTCCCTCGGCGTCGAGGGCCGTCGCTCCCCGACCGACGGAGAGATCTCGGGGACGGTGTTCGGATACTTCTAGCAGGCGAGGAAGGGCGGCCCTCGGGGCAGCCCTGGGTCAGCCGAGGAGCGCATCGAGCGGCACGGCCAGCGCCTCCGCCACGCGGCGCAGCGTGGAGAGGCGCGGCTCGTGCCGGCTCGCCTCCAGGCGAGCGAAGTTGGAGCGGGCCATGCCCGCCGCCTCCGCCACCTCGATGGCGGTACGCCCGGAGGCGAGCCGCAGGGCCCGGACCTTCGCTCCCACCGAGGCCGCCTTCAGGGTGACCTGGTCGCGGTAGGCGGGCTCGGCGACGGTCAGGATGGCGCTGGCCGGAACGTCCTCCATCGAGCCGTCCGGAAACCCCACGACGACGACGCGAGGGTCCATCCCCAACGCGGCGAGGATGGCCGGCGAGCGGAGGCCCAGGCTCGCGACGTCGATCCGGTAGGCCTGACCGTACCGGAAGCGGACGTCGAGCTTCTTGCGCCCAGGTAGCAAGGCCGCGTGCACCATCTCGAGACCGCGCCGGTCGCGCCAGAACGCAGCGGGCGGCAGGTGAGGGGTGCTCCTCTTCACGGTGGCGGACGTTATCATATTTGATAACAGCTCTGCTGAACGGAGAATGGCCGGGTCCGCAGTCTGGGCGGACGTACACGTGGCCCTCGATGACCCCACGGGGATTCGAACCCCGGTTGCGGCCTTGAAAGGGCCGAGTCCTGGGCCTCTAGACGATGGGGTCGCGCGCGTAACTACCGGACCCGCCATCGGCTGTAAAGACCTTGGCGCCCCTCTAGATCGTCGGCGTGGTGGCGGCGGGAGGCGCCGCGGCGGCGGCGCTGGCGGCCGGGGTCTCCTCGAACAGCCACGTGGACAGGTACCGCTCGCCCGTGTCGGGCAGCACCACCACGATGAGCTTCCCGGCGTTCTCGGGACGCCGCGCCACCTCGCGCGCGGCCCAGGCCGCTCCGCCGCAGCTGATGCCCGAGAGGATGCCCTCCTCCCTGCACAGCCGCCGGGCCATGTCGCCGGAGTCCTCGTTCGAGACGGTGATCACCTCGTCGAGGACCTTCGTGTTGAGCACCTTGGGCAGGAAGCCCGGGCCCCAACCCTGGATCTTGTGCTTGCCGGGCTTGCCACCGCTGATGACCGGAGAGTCCTTCGGCTCCGCGGCGATGATCTTGAGGCTCGGCTTCCTCGGCTTCAGCACCTCGCCCACCCCGGTGATGGTGCCGCCCGTCCCGGTGCCGCCCACGAAGATGTCGATCTTCCCGTCGGTGTCGCGCCAGATCTCCTCGGCGGTCGTCCGGCGGTGGATCTCCGGGTTCGCGGGGTTGTCGAACTGCTGGAGGACGAGGTAGTTCGCGTCGGCCCTCGCCATCTCATCGGCCTTGCGGATGGCCCCGGGCATGCCCTCGGCGCCGGGAGTGAGGACGAGCTTCGCGCCCAGCGCGAGGAGCAGCTTCCGCCGCTCGACCGACATCGTGTCGGGCATGGTGAGGGTGATGGGGTAGCCCTTCGCCGCTGCGGCGAACGCGAGGCCGATGCCCGTATTCCCGGAGGTCGGCTCGAGCAGGACGGTGCTCTTCTTGATCTTCCCGTCGCGCTCGGCCGCCTCGATCATCGAGACCCCGATGCGGTCCTTCACCGAGGAGAGCGGGTTGAAGCTCTCCAGCTTCGCGACGACGGTCGCCTTGGCCCCGTCCATCACGCGGTTGAGCCGCACGAGCGGCGTGTTCCCGACGAGCTGGGTGATGTTCTCCGCGATCTTCATCGTCGACTCCCCGGTGAGCGTCCGTTATAACGGATACCATCCTTAAAGACGGACGCGGGTCCTGTCAACCGCAGGGGCCTCGGAGCGTCGTGTTCACCGGCGCCCCCGGCCGCGCTGGGCTAGCATGGCCCGCCGGAGAAACCTCGAAAGGAAATCGACATGGCCTCCGTCGGATTCTTCGCCCGCCTCGCCAACCTCTGGCGCGGGTTCCTCTCCATCTGGATCTCCGACCAGGAGAAGGCCCATCCGGAGATCGCCTACGAGAACGCCATCAACGCGATGGTGGAGAAGTACTCGGGCCTGAAGCAGGCCACGGCCGGGCTCATCCGGCGCCGCGAGGAGATCGGTGCCCGCTTCCAGACCACCCAGGCCGAGCTGGCGCAGGTCACCGCGGACCTCGACACGGCGGTGGCCACCAACCAGGACGACCTCGCCCTCGTCCTCATCCAGAAGAAGCAGCAGCTCGAGAAGGACGTCGCCGGCTTGAAGGGCGACCTCGACACCGCCATGAAGGAGGCGGATTCGGCGAAGTCGTCCATCCTGCAGGTGCAGGGCGAGATCAAGAAGCTGAAGGGCGAGAAGGACCAGATGATGGCCCGCCTGCGCTCCGCCGAGGCGAAGCTGCGCATCCAGGAGCAGCTCGAGGGCCTCTCGGTCGAGGCCGACGTGAAGGCGCTCGAGAACGTGCGCGAGCACATCCAGAACGTCGTCGCCCAGGCGAACCTCAACCAGGAGCTGGCCGGCAGCGACCTCGACGCGCGCCTCAAGGCGCTGCGCAGCCAGACCGGCGACGTCACCGCGCGCTCCGAGCTGGAGCGCCTCAAGGCCGCCCGCGCCGCCCAGCAGGCGCAGAAGAAGACGCTCTAGGTGGCCGCCGCGGCCCAGAGCGACCGGCCGCTGCCCGCCTGGGCGGAAGAGCTCCGCAAGAGCTACCTCAGGGGCGAGGCCTGGCAGTTCGTCCTGCACGGGAACGTGCACGACCTCGTCCCGCACCTGGGGAAGCTCGTGCCGGTCTCGGAGTTCCTCTGCGACGTCCTGCTGGCGCCCACGAAGGACATCGTCCTCCGCTACGACGTCTCGTCCGGCGTGCGCGTGTCGAAGGGGCGGGAGAAGGACCCGCGCCTCGACGAGCTCAAGGAGAGCCGCGCGCCCGGGCGCGTCCTCCCGGCGATGGAGCGGCTGCTCCTCTCGGCGGACCGCATCGGCGCCGTCATCGAGTACGCCGAGACGGTCGCGCCCGCCACCGACACGTCGTTCGCCTCGGAGGCCGACCGCGCCTCGGTGGTGGCCCTTCACCGGTGGTCGATGTCCCCGGTGCTCGAGGAGATGGACAACCTCGTGCTGGTGGTGACGGAGACGCTCTCCGACCTGCACCCGCGCCTCGTCGCCAACCCGCGTACGGCCACGGTGAAGATCCCCATGCCCGACGAGGCGTCCCGCCGCGAGGCGATCGGCATCGCGGCCCCCTCGCTCGAGCCGCGCTTCGCCGAGCGCCTCGTGGAGGTCACCGCGGGCCTGAAGCTCGTGCAGGTGAAGGCCATCCTCGAGCCGGCCCCCGGCGGAGCCGCCGCGAAGGACGCAGCGGCGCTCGCGGAATCCGAGGAGGAGGCCCTCGACGAGGTCGCTCGCCGCAAGCGCGAGATCATCGAGCGCGAGTGCGCGGGCCTCGTCGAGTTCGTCGAGCCACGGTACGGGTTCGAGGCGGTGGGCGGCATCGAGTCGGTGAAGGCGGAGCTCTCGGCGGTGGCCGAGAACCTGCGCGAGGGACGGCGGGCACGGAGCCCCATGGGCATCCTCTTCACCGGTCCGATGGGCACGGGGAAGACGTTCGTCGCCGAGGCCTTCGCCAAGGAGGCCCGGCTTCCGGCGCTGAAGCTCAAGAACTTCCGTTCGAAGTGGGTGGGCGCCACCGAGGGCAACCTCGAGCGCATCCTCTCGGTGGTCCAGGCGATGGGCCCGGTCGTCGTCCTCATCGACGAGGGCGATCGCTCCCTGGGCGGCGAGGAGGGCGAGTCCGACGGCGGCACCTCCTCGCGCGTGATCGCGCGGCTCAAGGAGTTCATGTCCGACGGCGCCAACCGCGGCCGGGTCGTCTTCGTCATCATGACCAACCGGCCGGACAAGCTCGACGCGGACATCAAGCGCGCGGGCCGGCTCGACCGGAAGATCCCGTTCTTCCCGCCGCAGGGTCCCGACGAGGTGGAGCCGGTCCTGCAGGCGCTCCTCCGGCGATACAAGCTCGGGGGCGGCGTGGAGTTCCCGCGCGACCGCGAGGCCGTCTCGGCGCCGCTCTCCGGCTACTCGAACGCCGAGATCGAGCAGGTGGTCCTGCTCGCAGGCGAGCGAGCCGGCGAAGGGCCGGTGCAGGCGTCACACCTCGCCGACGCAGTGCACGACTTCCTGCCCTCGCGCGACCGGGAGATGCTCGAGTACATGGAACTGGTGGCGGTCTTCGAGGCCTCGAGCCGGAAGCTCCTGCCGCGCAAGTGGGCCGAGTTGTCGGCAGACGAGCTCGAGGCGAGGCTGCTCGCGCTGCGTGCGCGCGTGGGCGGGCGGCGGTGAGAAGGCCAGGCTGGCTCGCCCTCGGCACGATCGCGATCGCCTGCGCCACGGCGGCCTCGGGGGCGGAAGGGGCCCGGAAAGCCGCGAAGGCGGAGGCGCGGCCGGCTTCCAGCTGCGCGGCCGCGATCCGGCCCGCCCGTGGTTCACCCTCCGTGACGGTGAGGCTTCTCGTCCGCGCCGACGGGCAGCCCGAGCGGTTCGAGGTGCTGACGCCGGGTGTCGGGGCCACGGTGGCCGCCGCGCTCTGGGATGGGCTGCGCGCCTGCCGCTGGGAGCCTGCGCTCGGGAGCGCAGGGAAGCCGATCCCGAGTTGGGTTGCCCTGGCGGTCGCACCGCCGAGGTGAGGGCACCCGCCCGGGCCCGCCCCGCGAGGGCGGGGACCCCCGGAGTCCGACCCGCAGTAGAAGGGCCCCATGCCAGAGCTCGACCGGGTGGATGTGCTCACGAGGATCGCCGACCGCCTCGGCGAGGGGCGGCGGCTCACCCCGGCCGAGCGGGCCGAGGTGCTCCGCATCGCGCAGGGAATGGACTGCAAGTCGTCCGCGGCGGTCGCGAGCGTCGCGCCCGAGACCATCCGCGCACGACGGAAGCGGATCTACAGGAAGCTGGGCTCGTCGGGTGCCATCGACGTCATCGCGAGCCTCCTCGCGAGCGCGCTGAGGGACCTCGCCGGCGAGCGCCAGGCCGAGCGCCACGGCGACCTCGCCGGGAGGGGTGTGGTCGTCCCACGGTAGCCTCCGGGCCACTCACGGGAGGCGACCGGGTCAGCCGGTGGGCCCGGCCAGGACGACCGCGAGGCGCTCCAGGGTGGACGGTTTCGCCAGGTGCACGTCGAAGCCGGCCTGGGCGGCGCGGGTCAGGTCGTCCGGGAGAGCGTAGCCAGTCAGCGCCACGAGGCGCGCGTTTCGCAGGGACGCGTCCGCGCGGATCGCGCGCGCCACCTCGTATCCGTCCATGCCCGGCAGGCCGATGTCGCAGAGCACGACGTCCGGGTGGAACTGGCGCGCCCTCTCCAGGCCGTCGGGACCCGTGGCCGCCACCGCGACCTCGTGCCCGTCGAGCGCGAGGAGGTCCCGCAGCGTCTCCGCCGCGTCGGCGTTGTCCTCGATGACGAGGACGCGGCGGGAGGCGACGGGCGCCGCCGTGCGCTCGGCGTCCGAGCGGGCGGGCGGGAGCTCGAGTGGCAGCCTGACCGTGAACGTGGAGCCGCGACCGACCCCGTCGCTGCGCGCCTCGACCGAGCCGCCGTGCAGCTCGACGAGCCCCTTCACGAGCGCGAGGCCCAGGCCGAGTCCACCTCTGCTGCGGTCGAGCGAGGGGTCGGCCTGCGTGAACGGCTCGAAGAGGTGCGCCATGACCTCGCCGGGCATCCCCTCGCCGGTGTCCTCGACGCGGAGCAGGGCCTGGCGGGTGGACGGCTCCGCCGCCACCGTCACCGTCACGCGGCCCCCCCTGGGCGTGAACTTCGCCGCGTTGAGGAGGAGGTTGCTCGCGATCTGCGCGACCCGGTTCCGGTCGGCGTCCACGAGGAGCTCGGGCTGCTCGACGGTGAGGCGTGCCCCGACGCCCGCATGCTCGAACACGTCCGCGTGGTCCTCGAAGGTCCTGCGCACGAGCTCACCCAGCTCCACGCGCGCGCGCCTGAGCTGGACCTTGCCGCGCTCGATCCTCGTGGCGTCGAGGAGGTCGTCCACGAGATGCCGGAGCTGGCCGACCTGGCGAGCGATCACCTCGGTGGCTCGCCTGGCTTCGGGGCTGCCGGCCGGGGCCCGGCCCAGCACCTCGAGCCCGCTCGTGACCGGCGTGAGGGGGTTGCGGAGCTCGTGGGAGAGGACGGCCAGGAAGTGGTTCTTCCTGCGGTCGGCCTCCTCCAGCCGCGAGCGCGCCGCGCGAAGCTCCTCGTTCCCGTGGCGGAGCGCCTCCTCGGCGCGCGCCCGCTCGATGCGCGGGAAGTAGCGGGATGCGACGTCCTCGACGATCTGGACCTGGTCGTCGCGCCAGTCGCGCGGCACGGGCGAGCCCACGGCGAGGGAGTGGCGCCACTCGCCTACGCGCCGGAACGGCACGATGATGCCGGAGCGTACGCCCAGCGCCTCGTAGCGGGCCGCGTCCACGCGCGGGTCCGTCCGCGTGTCGCGGATGACGATGGTGCGGCCGGAGCGGGCCAGGGTCTGGAGCTCCTCGTCGAGGTAGTCCGAGACGCGGAGTTGCGATGCGGCGGGCGCCGCGCCGGCGCGGGTGAAGGCGGATCGGACCGTGGCGACCCCTTCGGCGAAGTCGGCGACGGAACAGGTGGTGACGTCGAGGTGGCCCGCCAGCCGCGCGCCGATCGCACCGGTGATCTCCTCCTCGGTCGAGAGCCGCGCGGAATCCGCGGCGACCGCCGCGAGCAGGACCTGGTTGGCCTCGCGCCGCTTGCGATCGATGATCTCCTCGCGGAGCGCCTCCTCGGCGAGCTTGCGCTCGTGGATGTCCACGCAGGAGCCCACGAAGCCCTGGAACTCGCCGTGCTCGTCGAGGAGCGGCGTGCCGGTGTCGAAGATCCACCGCCACTCGCCGTCGTGCCGGCGGAGGCGGTAGTCCATGGCGAACTCCTCGCGCCGGTCGAAGTGGGAGGTGTAGATGGCGACGCACCGCTCGAGGTCGTCGGGGTGGACGCCCTCGGTCCAGCCGTCCCCGAGCTCGGCCTCCATGGGACGGCCGGTGAACTCGAGCCAGCGCCGGTTGAACCAGGTGCACTTCCGGTCGAGGCCCGACGTCCAGATGAGCACCGGGGCCGAGTTCGCCATGGCACGGAAGCGGGCCTCGCTCTCCGGCCGCGCGGACGGGCTCGCGCCGCGAGCGCCGCCGGCCGAGCGGTCGCCGCTCGGTCCGGGTCGCCTCCCGTGGGGGGCGGGCGATCTCCTCACTCGCACCATGCGTGGGCTCGTCGGGAGCATTTGCACCGGGGAGTGCGGCCCGTCAGGTGCCTCGATGGGTGTCAGGGCCTGGCCGGATGGGGGCCCGAGCCCCGGGTCGGTGCCGAACGCCGGCGAGGATCATGGTGGGCCGCCCGGGACTCGAACCCGGAACACCACCGCTTAAAAGGCGGGTACGCTACCGTTGCGTCAGCGGCCCTCGCTTCGAGAGGTAGCCCCGGCGGAGCGCCTCGCGCAAGGTACAATCGCCTCGCATGGCCGCCCGGAGGACTCGCTCGTCCGGGCCACGGTCTACCCGCGCGCCTCCGCGACCGCCCGCACGTACTGCCGCGCCCTCTCGGTGACGACCTCGGGCTTCCCGGCGCGGACCCGGGCCACGTCGACGAGGTCGGCGCCCGCGCCGACCGCGCTGGCGCCCGCGCGGATGAAGTCCCCGGCGTTGGAGAGCGAGACGCCACCGGTCGGGAGCAGGCCGATGTGCGGGAGCGGCGCCTTGAGGGCCTTCACGTACGCGGGGCCGCCGAGGGCGGTGCAGGGAAAGACCTTCACCAGCACCGACCCGGCGCGCCAGGCGCGGACCACCTCGGTGGGAGTGAGCGCCCCGGCCATGGCCGGGATCCCGAGCTCCCGGCAGGTGGCCAGCGTGGGCTCGTCGACGATCGGGCTCACCACGAAGCGCGCTCCGGCCCGGATGCAGGCCTGGGCCGTTCCGGCGTCGAGCACCGTTCCGGCCCCGAGCAGCACCTCGTCGCCGAAGCGCCGGGCCAGATCGGCGATCAGATCGACCGCCCCCGGCACGGTCATGGTCAGCTCGATGACGTCGATGCCTCCGGCGCGGATCGCGTCGATCACCGCGACGGCGTCGGCGGAGCTGGGCGCCCGGACCACCGGGACGATCCCGAGGCCGACGATCCGCTCCAGCGTCGTCGTCGCCTCCATCTATCGCTCCACCCGGGCGCCTGCGCCCTTCATGAGCTTCTCCACCTCGGGCAGGGTCGCCATGCTCGTGTCGCCCGGCGTGGTCATGGCGAGCGCACCGTGAGCCGCCCCGCACTCGACCGCGAACTGTGGCCCGCGACCGTCCAGGAACCCGTAGGCCATGCCGGACACGAACGAGTCCCCGCCGCCGACCCGGTCCAGGACCTCGAGACGTTCTCGCCGCTGCGCCTCGTGGAAGGTCCCCTCGTGCCAGAGAATGGCGCTCCAGTCGTTGACGGACGCGGAACGGACCTCGCGCAGCGTGGTCGCCACGACGCGGAGGTTCCGGTACGCGCCCGCCACCTCGGCCATCATGGCCCGGAAGGCCGATGGATCGAGGCCGGTCCGGTCGGGGGAGAGCCCCTCCACCCGGAAGCCGAGCGCCTCCGTGAAATCCTCCTCGTTTCCGACCATCACGTCCACGTGGCGGGCGATCTCCCGGTTGACCTCCTGGGCCCGGGCCGCGCCTCCGAGAGACTTCCACAGGCTGGGTCGGTAGTTGAGGTCGTAGCTCACGACCGCGCCGCACCGTCGCGCCGCCTGCATGGCCTCGATCGCGACCTCCGGCGTCCGCTCGCCCAGCGCCGCGAAGATGCCCCCGGAGTGGAACCAGCGCGCCCCCTGCCGTCCGAGCAGCTCGTCGAAGTCGAGGTCCCCCGGGCGCAGCTGGCTCACCGCGGTGTGCCCGCGGTCGCTGCAGCCCAGCGCACCCCGGATGCCGAACCCACGCTCGGTGAAGTTGAGCCCGTTGCGCGCGGCCCGACCGACGCCGTCGAAGGGGACCCAGCGAATGGGAGAGCTGTCGACGCCGCCCTGGAGGATGAGGTCCTCGACCAGCCGCCCGATCGGGTTGTCCACCAGCGCGGTGACGATTGCCGCCCGGAGGCCGAAGCACCGGCGGAGCCCGCGCGCCACGTTGTACTCGCCGCCGCCCTCCCACACGCGGAGGGTGCGCGCCGTGTGGATGCGGACCTCGCCCGGATCGAGGCGAAGCATGACCTCGCCCAGCGCCAGGACATCCCAGCGGCACGCCTGCGGAGGTCGAATCTCGAGCACGGCCCCTCCTCCGTTCCGCATCGCGCGTCAGAGCGTGACGCCGCCTCGCCAGATCGCGAAGTCTCGCGCCCCCATCGACTCGCTCGCCGTCCGTCGCCCGGAGGCCACCTCGGCGCAGAGGCGCACGAGCTCGTCGGCCAGGGCGGGCAGCTCCTCGCCGGCGAGCAGGCGCCCGGCGTCCAGGTCGATCCAGTCCGCCTTCTTTCGAGCCATCGGGCTGTTCGTGGCGATCTTGATCACCGGGACCGGGCCGCCGAGAGGGGTCCCTCGCCCCGTGGTGAAGAGGACGAGCTGGCAGCCCGCGGCCGCGAGCGCGCTCACGGCCACGATGTCGTTGCCCGGTCCCTCGAGCAGGCTGAGCCCGGGGGTCCGGACCTGCTGGCCGTACCGGAGCACGGCCGTGACCGGCGCCCGGCCGCCCTTCTGCGTGCAGCCGAGCGATTTCTCCTCCAGGGTCGTGATTCCGCCCTGGCGGTTCCCGGGGGAAGGGTTCTCGCTCACCGGGTGACCCGCCTCGAGGAAGTGGCGCTTGAACGCGTCCACGAGCCCGACGGCCTCGTTGAAGACCTCGCGCGACGTGCACCGATCGAGCAACGGCCCCTCGGCCCCGAACATCTCCGGGATCTCGGTGAGCACGGTGGCTCCGCCCGCGGCGTTGACGAGGTCGGAGAGCGCCCCGACGAGGGGGTTGGCGGTGATCCCCGAGAAGCCGTCGGAGCCGCCGCACTTCAGGCCCACCCGCAGCGCCGACAGCGGGGTGCGGACCCTGCGGGCCTCCCGGGCGTTCGCCGCCAGCTCCTCGAGGAGATCCGTGCCGGCGGCGAGCTCGTCGTCGACCTCCTGCGCCACGAGGGTCTTCACCCGCGCCGAATCCACCGCGCCGATCCGGGTCCGGAATGCGGCCATGGTGTTGCTCTCGCACCCGAGGCCCAGCACGAGGACGCCCGCGGCGTTGGGGTGCCTGCACATCGCCGCGAGGACGTCACGGGTCCGTTCGTGGTCCTCGCCGAGCTGGGAGCAGCCATACGGGTGGGCCAGCACGGTGACCGCGTCGACTCCCGGCGGAGGCGGGCGGAACCGCGTCGCCAGCCGCTCGGCGATCCCGTTCACGCAGCCGACCGTGGGCACGATCCAGAGCTCGTTCCGGATGCCCACCTGTCCGTCGGGGCGAGCGTAGCCGTCGAAGGCGAGCCCGGCGGGCGGCGCGCGGAGCGGCGCCGGAAGCGCCGGCCGGTAGGCGAATCGCTCGTCGCCGGCGAGCTGGGTGGCGAGGTTGTGCTCGTGCACCCACTCCCCGGCGGCGATGGCCACCTTGGCCGTGCCGATCACGGCGCCGTACTTCACGACGGGCTGCCCGGCGCGAACCTCGACCAGGGCGAGCTTGTGCCCGGCGGGGATGTCGCTCCGGGCCTGCACCCGGCGCCCGCCCACCGAGAGCGCCGTGCCGGCGGGCACCGGGGTCAGCGCGACCGCCACGTCGTCCACCGGCTGGAGCTGGATCACCCGCGGTGCAACCCTCCCGGAGAGCGCCTCCAGCGCCGCGCGCATCCCGTTGGCCTCGATGGCCTCGAGCGCCACGACGACGTGGTCGAGGAGCCCCGGGATGGCGCGGAGGTCCTTCCCCCAGAGCGCCGGGTCCGCGAGGATCCTCTCGGCGCGTTCGGCGGCGGAGAGCCCCTCCACGGCGGCGAAAGCCGCGAGTACCGGCGGCTCGTCGCGGATCGGATAGGGCTCCCCGCCTCGGTGCCCGGTCCGTCCGCCCTCCAGGACGGCCTCGCCACGGTAGAAGTGGAGGAGCGCCGCGAGCGAGAAGGTGAGCACGGGAGGAAGCGCTCTCCCGCGCGCCAGGGCGGCCTCCAGGGCAGGGAGCACCCGCACCGTCCACTTGGAGACCGAGTTGAGCGAGACGGCGAGCAGCTCGTGCCGGATGAGCGGGTTCCTGAACCGCTCCAGGACGGCATCGGCGTATCCGGACTTCTCCGCCTCGTCCATCGGAAGGGCAGGGAGGATCTCCTCCCGGACGGCCCGGAGCACGAAGCCGGCGGTGAGGGGGTCGGCCATCATCTGCTCGACCGTGTCGAGCCCGGCGTGGAAGGCAGCCAGCGCGCCGGCGGTGTGGGCGCCGTTCAGGACGAGCACCTTCTTCCGGCGATGGGGCGCGAGATCGGAGGCGTGCTGCACGTGGTACCCGGCGCGCGCCAGCGCGAGCTCCTCGACCACGGCGGCGGGCCCCTCGATGATCCAGAGGTGGAAGTGCTCGGCCACCGTGAGCATCCGGTCCTCGTAGCCGAGCTCGGCCCAGAGCGCCGGTGCCTCCGCCGTAGGGTGGCCAGGCACGATGCGGTCGACGAGCGTGTTGCAGAAGACGTTGGCCTCCTCGACCCAGCGGGCGAAGAGCGCGCCCAGGCCCCAGTCCGCCGCGTGGCGCAGGACGATCTCCCGCAGCGCGGAGCCGTTGCGGTCGACGAGCTCGCAGGGCAGGAAGATCAGCCCGCCACCCGGGGCAAGCCGCCGGAACCGCTCGAAGAGCAGCGCGCACACCTTGCCGGGGAACGTGGGCTGGGGCACGTCGGGGGTGTGCGCCTGCTGCTCGTAGACGATGCCCGCCTCGGTGGTGTTCGAGACCACGAAGCGGAGGTCGAGGCTCGTGGCGCAGGCCTGGTAGGCAGCGAAGTCCCGCGAGGCATCGAGCACCCGCTGCACGGAGGTCACGATCCGGCGCTCGGTCACCGGCCGTCCACCGGAGAGCCCGCGCGAGAGGACCGTGTAGCACCCGCCCTGCGCCTCGAGCTCCGAGGGCCGACCCTCCGGCGTGCGCATCACCACGACGACGCCGTTCCGGGTGAGCCCGGCGGCGTTCGTGCCGTCCACCATCCAGTCCACGAAGCCGCGGAGGAAGTTACCCCCTCCGAACTGCAGGATGCGCTCGGGCAGGGGATCGAGTGGACCGACCTCCAGCCCGGGCGGCGAACGGCGCCGGATCTCCGCGCGGGTGAGCCTGGGCAGCGCCATCGCTCATCCCTGGAACCGGAGCATCACCTTCGTCTTCTCCCCGTCCGACACGGCGAGGTCCCGGAAGGCGCGCTCCGCGTCTCCGAGCCCGTATTCCTCGGAGTCGATGGCCGAGAGATCGACCCGTCCGCGGCGGGCGAGCTCGATCACCTCGAGGAAGTCCTCCCGCAGCGCGTTGCGCGAGCCGAGCACGTCGAGCTCCTTCGTCTGGATGACCGTGAACCGGAAGTCGAGGCTCTGCTTGGCGATCCCGACGACCACCACCCGGGCGCGGTGGGCCGCGGCCTCGATGCAGCGGAGGAACGTCGAGGGGAGGCCGACCGCCTCCACGACGACGTCGAAGCCGTCGCCGCCGGTGGCGGCCCTCACGCGCTCCGCGAAGTCCGCATCGTCGCCGGCCACGAACGTTCCGTCGACCCCCAGCCGCCTGGCCATCGCGAGCTTCCGCGGCACGACGTCGGCGACGTGGACCGTGGCTCCGGCGAGCTTCGCATCCAGGGCCGCGAACAGCCCGATGGTGCCGGCCCCGATCACGAGCACGCGATCCCCGGGCGCCACCCGGGCGCGCTTCAGGGCGTGATGGCCGATGCAGTACGGCTCGACCAGCGCGAGGGCTCGCGCGGAAAGACCCCGGCCGTCGTAGACACGCTCGGCCGGTATCGCCAGGAGCTCCTGGAAGCCGCCCTCGCGCTGCGCGCCGAGGGTCTGGTTCTGCGTGCAGCAATTCACGTGACCCCGGCGGCAGGAATAGCAGCGGCCACAGTTGAAGTAGGGGTTTACCGTCACCAGCGTCCCGGGCGCGAGGCTCTCCACGCCCGGGCCGGCCGAGACCACCTCCGCCGACAGCTCGTGCCCCGGGATGCTCGGGTAGCTCGCGTACAGGAACGAGCCCTTGAACGTCCCCAGGTCGGAGCCGCAGATCGCGCCGTAGCGCAGCGCCAGCAGCACCTCGCCGGGCGCCGGCGTGGGCGCCTCGCGCTCGCGCAGCTCGACCTTGCCCGGCGTGGGGATGCAGACGTACCGCATGTCGATCACGTTTCCTTTCGGCGTGGGCCGGCGAGGGTCGCGCCGGCCCGCCCGGCCGTCGCGACCCCCTCGACGCGTCTACTGGAACTGCAGGAACTTCGAGGCGTTCTTGCTCGTCACCACCTCGGTGCCGGTGTCGATGAACGCGCTGACCTGCTTGCCCTGGACGGCCTTCACGGCGGCGTCGACGCCGAGCGAGGCCATCTTCCCGGGGAACTGCGCGATGGTCGCGCTCATGTCGCCGGCGAGGATGGCCTTGGCGGCGTCGGGGAGCCCGTCGTAACCCATGACGAGGACCTTCTTGCCCTTGTCCTTGGCGACCCGGGCCGCGGCGATGGCGGGGTCGTCGCACGCCGCGTAGATGGCGGTGAGGTTCGGCTCGCGGGTGAGGAGATCCTCGGCGACGGTCGCGCCCTGGGCGGAGTCGCACTTGGTCTCGGCGCCGCCGATGACGATCTTGACGCCGGTGTCCTTGAGGGCGTCCTTGACGCCTTGGATCCTCGCGTCGAGGGCGGGGACTCCGCGAACGCCTTCCATGAGGCCGATCGAGTCGCCCGACTTGAGCACCGACTTCAGATAGGCGCCCGCGGCCTGGCCGCCCTTGACGTTGTCGGTGGCGGCGACCGCCGTCTTCTTCTTGAAGGCGTCGAGGTTGTTGTCGGCGAGGACGACCTTCACGCCCTTGGCGGCCGCGGCCTCCAGCGCCGGGACCACGTCGACGCCCATCGGCGTGATGACGATCCCCTTGAAGCCCTTCGCCACGGCGTCCTCGATCTGGGCGATCTGGCACGCCGTGTCCGCCGGCGACTTGCACGAGAAGTACGAGATCTCGACGCCCGGGTTCTTCGCCGCGTACGCCTTGGCGGCGTCCTGCATCGCGGTGAAGAAGGCGACCGGGAACTTGGTGATGAATGCGAGCTTCACCTTGCCGTCCGAGGCGGCCGCTCTCGGCATGGGTGAAGCTGCTGCGAGGCATGCGACGACCGCCAGGGCGAGCTTGCTTTCGGTTCTCACGGGGGGCTCCTTGCCTGCTGGGTTTGGACACCGGTGATGCTGACGCTGGCTACACGGCCCGGCCGCCGGTGGCGCCGACGATCCAGGCGACGAGCTGCTCGTGGTTCTCGGGAGTCGGCGCCGTCTCTCCGACGGTCCGGCCGCGGCGCAGGACCACCGCCCGGTCCGCTATCGCCATGACGTGATCCATGCTGTGGGAGACGAGGATCACGGCGACACCGTCGGCCTTGAGGCGGCGGACGAGCTCCAGTACGCGGGCGGACTCCCGGAGCCCGAGCGCCGCGGTGGGCTCGTCGAGGATCACGACCTTCGAGGAGAACGCCACGGCCCGCGCCACCGCGACCGCCTGGCGCTGGCCGCCGGACATCAGCGCGACCGGAGCCTCGAGGTCGGGAAGGCTGACCTGCAGCCGATCGAGGAGCTCGCGCGTCCGTTCGGACATCCGTCCGGGCTGGATGAAGCGGAGGCCGGGGGGGAGCCACCGGGGTACCGCCAGCTCACGACCCGCGAAGAAGTTGGCCGCCGGCGTGAGGTTGTCGAACAGAGCGAGGTCCTGGTAGACGGTCTCGACACCCTGCGAGCGGACCGTCATCGCGTTCGCGCCGGTGATGTCGGCGCCGTCGAGCGTGATGGTTCCCGCGTCGAGACGGACCACGCCGCTGATCGCCTTGATGAGCGTCGACTTGCCGGCACCGTTGTCGCCCAGCAGCGCCAGTACCTCGCCGCGCGCGACCTCGAGCGAGACGCCATCGAGCGCGACGACCGCGCCGTAGCGCTTGCACGCGTCCCGCACGCGGAGGATGGGCGTGCCGGAGCTCATGCGTCCGTGACCGCCTGGAGGCTGCGGAACCTGCTCTCGAGCCTTCCACGTAGGACGTCCAGCTCCACTGCGCCGACGATGACCGCCCCGGTCGCCATGTACTGCCAGTTGGGGTCGATGCCGAGCAGGTTGAGCCCGTTGCGCATGACGGCGATGACCAGCGCGCCGGTGAGGGCGTTGATCACGGTCCCGCGCCCGCCGAGGAAGCTCGCCCCGCCGATGATCACCGCGGCGATGGCGTCGAGCTCGGCGAGGGCTCCCGACGTCGGCGACCCCGCGTTGCCCTTGCCCAGCGTCAGAAGCGCGGCCACCCCGGCGAGCAGGCCGCTCACCACGTAGACGGAGACGAGCACGGACGGCACGGGGATGCCGTTGCGCACGGCCGCCTCGGGGCTTCCCCCCACGCAGTAGATCCAGCGCCCCCACACGAGCCGGCGGGTCACGAGGGTCACGACGGTGGCGACCGCGACGACGACGATGGTGGCGATCGGGAACCAGCCGACGGGCCCCGCGCCGGGGATCCACGAGATGCGGCCGGCGCCGATGGCGTGCACGAGGGGCGGGGCGCCCTGGATGGTCCTGCTGTCCGAGAGGTAGAGCGCGAGGCCGCTCGCCGCGGTGAGCATCGCGAGCGTCGGGATGAACGGGTGCGGGAGCCGGCCCTTCACGTAGAGGAGGCCGTTCACGGCGCCGACGAGCGCGCCGGTGGCGAGCGCGGCCGCGATGGCGAGCGTCGCCGACCCGTGGTCGCGCCAGACCATCGCGCCCACGACCGCGCTCAGCGAGAGGTTCGAGCCGACCGAGAGGTCGATGCCGCGCGTGACGATGACGAGCAGCTGCCCGAGCGCGAGGACGCACACGACGGCCGACTGCTTCAAGACGTTGCCGACGTTCTCGAAGGAGAGGAAGACGTCCGAGACGAGGCTCAGCAGGACGACGAGGAGCACCAGGACGACCGTGGGGCCGAGCTGCATGGCGGCGAGCACGACCCTGAGGCCACGATGCCCGGCCCCGCGGTGGGCCGGAGGGGACGCATGGGCCTCGGGGGGATCGAGCGCGCGGACCGGGGCGACCATCGCGGTGTTCCCTCCTCGTGTCACGGCCAACCTCCACCCGCGCCCCGGGCTCGTGCCCTGGGTGGCCGCCAAGCTCCGGGCCGACCGGTAGGGCATATGACATATCCTATAGGATCGACGCAAGAGGAAAGACACGCTATGCTTCGGCCCGGCGCGCGACGAGGCGGGGGGCCGATGACGAACGACGAGCTCGACGACGTGGTTCGCTCCACCCAGGCGGGACGCCGCCTCGCGGAGCGCGCTCCGCTCGCAGCCGATGTGCACGACGTGCTCGTCGACATGTTCATGAACCACCACGTGGACCCCGGCGCTCGGCTGAACATCGACGCGCTGGCGCGCTCGCTCGGGGTCTCGCCCACTCCGGTCCGCGAGGCGCTGGCTCGGATGGAGGCCGAGGGTCTCGTCGTCAAGGAGCAGCATCGCGGCTATGCGGTGGCCCCGCTCATCGGGCTCGAGGAGCTGCGCGCGATGATGGACTTCCGGCTCCTCATCGAGCCGGCGGCTGCCGCCGAGGCCGCCCGGCGCGTGAACGGGGGCGAGGCGAGCGGCCTTCGCGCCTTCGCGCGGACGGGCGGCGCGGGCCACTACGACGCCACGGCCAACCGGCTCGACATGGTCTACGACGCCACGTTCCACGACAAGATCGCCCAGCTCGGGGGCAACCGGTGGTTGCGCGAGTCGCTCGTCCGCCTGCGCAGCCACCTGCACATGTACCGGCTGTACCACCACGCGCAGCAGGCGGCGGCGACGAGGCCCGAGCACGTCGCCATCGCCGAGGCGATCGGGAGGCGGGATCCAGAAGCCGCCGCCGAGGCGATGCGAACGCACCTCAGGACCGCCATGCGGCGGCTCGACGGCGTGTTCGCGTCGGGGAGCCTCGGGACGCCGCGCCCCGAGGGGTGATGCGGGTCGACGCTCACCAGCACTTCTGGCGCTACGGCGCCGGCGAGTACGGGTGGATCGACGAGTCGATGTCGATCCTGCGCCGCGACTTCCTTCCCCGCGACCTCGAGCCCGAGCTCCGCGCCGGCGGCTTCGACGCCTGCATCTCGGTGCAGGCGCGCCAGACGGAGGAGGAGACACGCTGGCTCCTCGAGCTCGCCGCGGAGGCGCCGTTCATCGCAGGCGTGATCGGCTGGGTCGATCTGTGCCGGGAGGACGTGCGCGCCCGGCTCGCGGAGCTCGCGAGGGACCCGAGGCTCGTCGGAGTCCGCCACGTGGTCCAGTCCGAATCGGACGACCGGTTCCTGCTCCGGCACGACTTCATGCGCGGCATCGCGGCGCTGGAGGAGTTCGCGCTGACCTACGACCTGCTCGTCCTCCCCCGCCACCTGCCGGTCGCCGCCGAGCTCGTCCGCTGCTTCCCGCGGCAGCCGTTCGTGCTCGACCACCTCGCGAAGCCGTTCATCAGGGCCGGGCTCCTCGAGCCCTGGGCCGCGCATCTCCACGAGCTCGCGAGCTCGCCGAACGTCCTCTGCAAGCTCTCCGGCATGGTCACCGAGGCGGACTGGAAGGCGTGGAGGCCGGAGGACTTCCGTCCGTATCTCGAGGTCGCCCTGGACGCGTTCGGCCCTGACCGACTCATGATCGGGTCCGACTGGCCGGTGTGCACCCTGGCCGCCTCCCATCCGGAGGTGACGGCGCTCGTCGCGGGATTCCTGGCGCACCATCCGCCGGAGGTCCGCGAGCGGGTCCTGGGCGAGAACGCGAGGCGGCTCTGGCGGCTCCCGCGGGTCTGAGGGCCGGTGCGTCGCCGAGGTGGCGGGCCGCGCGCAAGGTACAATCGCCGAGCATGGCCGAGGCGGAGCTGCGGTTCGAGACGCCCGAGCGCGTCTCGCTCTCGCTCGAGGTGGCGGGCGTCGGGGACCGGGCCTTCGCCTGGCTGGCCGACCTGCTCTGCCTCTTCCTCCTCTGGATCGCGGCGCTCCTCCTCTACTCGATCTCGGGCGACCTCCTGCGCGAGTGGCAAGCGCTCTCGGCCGGAGGACAGGCGGTCGCCGTGCTGGCCGTCCTCGTCTCCGGCTGGGGCTGGGACGTGCTCTGGGAGACGCTCGGCGGCGGCCGCACGCCGGGGAAGCGCCTCGTGGGCCTTCGCGTCGTGCGGGCGGACGGCGCGCCGGTGGGGCTGCCCGAGTCCGTCGCCCGGAACGTGCTCCGTGCCGTCGAGCTCCCTCTCGGCTACGCGCCGGGCGTGCTCATGGTGGCGCTGAGCAGCCGGCGACAGCGGCTCGGCGACCTCGTCGGCGGGACGCTCGTCGTCCGCGACCGGCGCTACGACCTCTCCCGCTACGCCGATCACGGCGACGCCGCGGACGACCCGCGCTTCGCCGCGCTGCGAGGCCGGGCGGCCGCCGCGCTCGCCGCCGGCGACTACGACCGCCTGCTCGACTTCCTCCGTCGCCGGCCGCGCCTCGAGCCCGCGGCCCGGGCGCGCATCGCCGCCGTCGTCGCGTCGGCGCTCGCCACGCGGGCGGGCGTGCCCGCGCCGGGGCCGGACGACGCCGAGCGGTTCCTCGAGGCGTTCGCCGAGCAGCACGCACGCGAGGGTGCCCGGGCATGACGCGCCCGCGTTCGGTCGGAGCCTTCGTGCGCGCACGCCGCGCAGCCTGGGAGCGGCTCGACGCGCTCGCACGCAGGGTGACCGCCGGCCCGATGCCGCTCGCCGAGGTGGAGGAGCTGGATCGGCTCTACCGGCGCGCCGCGGGCGACCTCGCCCACGCGCGCTCGGCGTTCCCCGGGTCGGAGGCCGAGGGCTACCTCGCGCAGGTCACCGCCCGCGCCTACGGGGCGCTCTATCGGCCGCCGCGCCCCGGCCCGCGGGCCCTGTGGAGGCTCGTCGCCGTGGAGGCGCCCGCCACGTTCCGCCGCCACGCCGGCGCGCTCGGGCTCGCGGCGGCGTTCCTGGCCGCGGGGCTCGCGGGGGGAGCGCTCGCCGTGTGGGCCGACCCGGCGACGGCCACGGTGCTCGTGCCCGAGCGCGTGCGGGACTCGGTGGCGGCCGGCCGGCTCTGGACCGACGAGCTCGTATCGGCGGCACCCGGGCTCACGGGCTCGCTCATCGCCCACAACAACGTCACGGTGGCGGCGCTGGCGTTCGCCCTCGGGCTGACAGCCGGCCTCGGCACGGCCTGGATCCTGCTCGCGAACGGGCTCCTGCTCGGGGCGGTGATGGCACACGTGGCGCAGCACGGGATGCTGGGCGGGCTGCTCGGCTTCACGGCGGCGCATGGGCCCACAGAGCTGTCGGCGATCCTCGTCGCGGCGCAGGGCGGCTTCATCCTCGCGGGCGCCCTGGTGGACCCGGGGGAGTGGACCCGGAGCGCGGCGCTCGCCGCCCGGGGGCGCGAGGCGGCGCGGCTCCTCCTCGTCGTCGTGCCGGCGCTCGCGCTCGTGGCGCTCGTGGAGGGGACGGTGTCGCCAGGCGCCCGCTTCCCGGTGGCGCTCAAGGCCGCGCGCGGCCTCGCGCTCGCCGCCGCGCGGGGGGCGTGGCTGGTGATGTCGAGGGGCCCCTCGACTTCGGGGCCGCAGGGCGGCCCCTACGCTCGGGGTTGAACGGGGGTAGAGCTACCGACCGTTCCGGCGCTTCCCCAGACCGATGAGCACGACGTCCCTCGGGTCCGCCTCGGGCACGGCGTCGAGCGAGGTGGCCGGCTTGACGGTGCGTGAACCCACGCCGTTCAGGACCTCGTCCGCCTCGAGCCGCGCGAACCAGCGTGCCGCGCTCGCCCTGACCCCGGCCCAGCGCACGTCGTCCGCGGAAGCAGCGGGGAGGGTGGCGGGAGTGCGGGCCGGCGGCAGCGCCCCCACCTTCCGAGCGCCGGCACGGCGGCGAAAGACCTCGCCGTAGAGCGAGGAGTGGGTGCGCCCGCAGAACGGGCATTGCCAGTAGCGGACCGGGCTCCCCGGAGCCGACCAGCTCGTCATCACCACCCGGCAGTGGGTGCACTCGACCGCCCCGTCCATGCCACCCTCGGAGATATCACCCGACCCGATCCGGTCAAGAAAACGCCCGAGATCCGAGCAGATGGCCGGGATCTCCCGCCTCGCCTGCGAGGCCGGCCTGCGGCCACGCGGACCGTTCCGATCCCGCGAGGACGCGCCATGATGCGTGCGTGCCCGCGCTCGTGAACCTCGACGGAACGCTCGTCGCCCCCGGCGACGCGCGCGTGTCGGTCTTCGACCGCGGCTTCCTCCTCGGCGACTCGGTCTACGAGGTCGTCCGCACGTACGGCAAGCGGCCCTTCGAGCTCGGCGCCCACCTCGCGCGCCTCGGCCGGTCGGCCGAGCGCACCGGCCTGCCCCTCCGCTGGGACGCGGCCCGCACGGCCCGCGAGGTCGATCGCACGCTCCAGGCGTCGGGAGCCGGCGACCCGGCGCCGCCGGGCGCTGCGCCGTGGAACGTGGGGGAGCGGTACCTGCGCATCGTCATGACCCGCGGGTCGGGCGAGCTCGGGCTCGACCCCGCGCTCGCCGCGAACCCGCTCGCCCTCGTCATCCTGCAGCCGCTCGTGGGGCCGCCCCTCGCCGACTACGCCGACGGCGTGAAGGCGCTCCTCGTTCCGGACGCCCGACCGTCCGGCGCCGACCCCTCCGCCAAGACCGGCAGGCACGTCCCGCACGTGCTCGCCGTCCAGGCCGCCCGGGCGGCGGGCGCCCACGAGGCCGTCCTCGTGGACGGGCTCGGCCGCGTCACCGAGGGCGCCTCCTCCAACGTGTTCGCCGTCCTCGGCGGTCGCATCGCGACGCCTCCCCCCGCGGCCGGGATCCTCGAGGGCGTGACGCGCGGGCTCGTGCTGGCCCTCGCCCGTGAGGCGGGGATGCCCGCGGAGGAGCGGCCGCTGTCGGCGTCCGAGCTCGAGGCCTCGGACGAGGTCTTCATCACCTCGACCGTACGGGAGGTCCTTCCTGTCACGAGGCTGGGGGACCGCGTCGTGGGGCAGGGGCGCCCGGGCGAGGTCACGCTCGCGCTCCACCGCCGGTTCCGCGAGCACGCCGGATGAGCTGCCGCGCCGGCGCTGTGCGCGCGGCGGTGGCGGTGTGTGTCCGCCCCTTGCGTGGTGCGAGGAAGGACACCTCGCCGCTCGAATGCGCGCTTGGTAAGCTGCGAGAGAATGAAGCGTCTCGGCGTCGCAGCCCTCCTCGCCACCCTCGCGGCGGCGCTGGCAGCGGACATCGTCGAGACCGCCGTGAAGGCGCTGCGGAGCGACCCCTCGTTGAAGGTTCGCACCCAGGCCGCCCTCGTGCTCGGCCAGCGCAAGTCGCCCGAGGCGGTGCCCGCGCTGTCCGAGGCGATGGAGAAGGACGACGCCGCGGCGGTGCGCATCGCGGCCGCGTCGGCGCTCGGCAAGATCAAGGATCCCAAGGCACGCGACGTCCTCGAGCGCGCCCGGCAGAAGGACCCCGACGAGGCGGTGCGCACGGCGGCCGGCAAGGCCCTCGAGGCCCTCGAGCCCCCGGCGCCGATCCCCGCGCCCACGCCGTCACCGAACGCGTTCTCCATCCAGGAGCCCACCGGTTCGGCGGTGGGGGCGGCCGACCGCCGCGCGTTCAAGGACGCCCTGGCCCGCCACCTCGCCGACCGCGGCTTTGCGGTGGTGCCCGAGGGCGGCATGACCCTCAAGCCCTCGGTGAACTCACTCACGGTCAAGGAGATGGGCGGCAGGACCGTCATCGACGTGAGGGCCGGCCTGCTGGCCGTGGAGGGCAGCGGCCGGATGGCCGCCATGCTGGAGAGCGGTGCCAAGCTGTCGGCCTCCGGACGGGTCCCGGAGAGCAAGGTGCCGCAGTACTCGGCCAAGGCCCTCGACGCGGCGGCTCGCACCCTGTGTGACGATCTCGCGTCCCGCCTGGCCGAGCGGTAGAAAGGGAACGTCATGTCCACCGCCCCTGCACCGACCGCTGGTCCCTTCGCCGACCCCGACGCGCTGCCGCCCAAGGCGGCGCAGGTGCCCCAGGGCGGCGGCGCGCGCCAGCGCAAGCTGCGCAACTACCTGCTCGACACGGGCCTGCAGCTCCGGCTGGCGAGCTACCTCATCGGCGTGGCGGTGATCCTCTGCGTGGCGCTCGGCTGGATGCTGTTCGACGCCTGGCGCGAGACGAGCCGGGTCATCGCGCTCGCCGACCCCGAGACGGGCGACTCGCTCGCCGCTGCGCTCGCCACGGTGGATCGCGGCCGGCTGGTGGTGGTGGCGTGCGCGCTCGGCATGATCCTGCTCCTCATCCTGGCCGCCTCGGTGGTCATCACCCACCGCATCGCAGGCCCGGCGTTCGCCATCGGCCGCACCTGCAAGCGCGTCGCCCAGGGAAACCTCACGCCGCCCTATCCGCTCCGCCAGGGCGACCTCCTCGTGGATCTCGGGGGTGAGGTGTCCATGATGGTGGACGCGCTGCGCGCCCGGGAGGCGCTGGAGCGCGAGGTCCTCGCCCGCAACGCCGCGCGGCTGCGCGGGGCCGGGGCAGCCGCAGACGCGGGCGCCGTGGCGTCGGAGCTCGAGGCGCTCGCCGCCGAGAAGGGGTCGCGGCTCGGGTCGTGAGGCCGGCCCGCCGCGCCCTCACCGCCATCCTCCTCGTCGCCGCGGCATGCCGGACCGCCGCGCCGCCCACGCCCGCCGCCCGCGCGCCCGAGCCCGTCCCGGAGGACGAGCGCGGCTCCATCGCCGTTCCGCCGCTGGACCTCCCCGCGCCGCTCCCGCCGCCGGCAGCGGCCCCCGCGCCGGCCGACGCCACCGATCCCTACGAGGTCCTCTGGGGGCACCACCTCGACTTCGCCCAGGGCGGTGAGCCGCTGGTGAACATCCGGATCATGGAGGGCCAGGAAGCCATCGCCTTCCGCGCCCGGGGCCCGGCCGTGATCCGCCCGCGGGGTGGTACGCCCGTGGAGGTCCCCGCCGGCGCCCGCATCCTCGTGCGCGCCGAGGACGGGCACCCGTCGCGGCTCGGCTACCACGCGCTCGTCGCCGAGGGCCCGGCGGCCGACCGGGACCGGCTCGACGAGGTGAGGCGCCTCTACGCCGACCGCGGCGTATCGCTCGTGCTCCGCCGCGTCGGCGACGTGCACGGCATCGCCGGCCGCGTCATCGACAACCGCCGCGAGCTCCTGCTCGTCGAGGGCGACGGGAGCGAGGCGGGCGCGCGCGCCGACATCGAGCGGCTGCGGGCGAAGTTCGGGGCCCGCGCCCAGATGAACGTCGAGGTCGCGGAGCGCCCCCGGGCGCGCCTCGTGCTCGTCGGCGAATCCGGGGCCCCCATCGGTGAGGCGGCCTCGGTGGTGGTGGCGGAGGCCGAGGAGGGCTTCGTGGTGGAAGGCGTCCAGCACGACCTCGGCCCGGTGGCCCGCTCGCGCGAGGACCGCGCCTATCGCGGGCGGATCTACCTCGTGGTGGATGCGGGTGGCCACGTCGCGGCGGTGCACGGCGTGCCGCTCGAGGAGCTGCTCCTCGGGCTCGTGCCGAGCGAGATGCCGGCCTCCTCGCCGCTCGAGGCGCTGAAGGCCCAGGCGGTCACCGCCCGATCCAACGTTCTCGCCCAGCTCGGCACGCGGCACCTCAGCGATCCCTACATGCTCTGCGCCGAGGTTCACTGCCAGGCGTACCGTGGCGACGGTGCGCGCACGCCGCGGACCGACCAGGCCGTCCGCGAAACCCGCGGCGAGGCCCTCTTCGGCCAGAGGGACCGCACCGTGGTGGACGCGGTCTACTCGGCCATGTGCGGGGGCCACGGCGAGGACAACGACAAGGTGTGGGGGACCGCCCCGAACCCCAGCCTGCGGGGGCATCCCGACCTGCCGGCGAGCGAGCGCGGGCGATGGGACCGCGCGCTCTCCGACGAGGGGAGGCTCCGCGCCTTCCTGGCCCCGGGGCAGCCCGAGGCGGAGCAGGCGTTCTGCCGCCGCCCCGTCGGCCGGCGGGATCGCTTCCGCTGGGAGCAGCGCTACTCGGCGGACGACATGGACCGGGCGGTGGCCGCGCTCGGGGTGGGGCACGTCACCTCGCTCACGGTGACGTCGCGCGGCGTGTCGGGCCGTGCCCGCGTCCTCCGCGTGGAGGGCGCGCGGGGCACCGCCGAGGTCTCGGGCGAGCTCGCCATCCGGCGCGCCCTGCGCCACCCGCAGGCCCAGGGCAAGGACGGGCTTCCCTCGGCGATGTTCGTCGTGGACCGGGACGGGGAGGGCTTCGTCCTGCGCGGCGGAGGCTGGGGCCACGGTGCCGGCATGTGCCAGTGGGGCGCCGTGGGCCGGGCCGAAGCGGGGCAGGGCTACCGGGAGATCCTGCGGGCGTACTTCTCGGGCGCCGAGGTCGGAGCGCTCTACTGATCGGGCGCTCCGTCGGGAGGGGAGCCCCGCTCCGGCCGCAGGCCCTCGAGGTGCAGCGTGTGCTGGCGAGGCCGGGGCCGCAGGGCGAGCACCGCCATCCCGGCGGCGACGAGCGCGAGGACTCCCATGAGCGCCGCCACGGCGCTCGACGCGAGGAGTAGCCGCCGGTCGCCCGCCGCAGCGGCGAGGCCGGCCCGGCCCATGGCGAGCGACTTCACGAGCATGTAGCCGCCGCCGACGAGCAGGAGCGCGGCGCGGAGCACGAGGCGCGGCCGGGAGATCTTCACGGGCGGGGTTTGCCACGCCCCGTGTCTGCCCGCAACCCGTCCCACCCACGGTGGAACCGCACGGGGCACCCTGGTGGGCGGCGAGGCGCACTCGCCGGGGGGAGTACGCCCGGGACGGGTGCCCCGGGGCGGCCGGAGACGTGGACAGCCCCGGAGCGCCGTGCTCCGATCGCGAGCCGATGCTCTCGGACGGTGCACGCGTGTGCCGCCACGTGGCGGACGGTCTCGCGCCGATCCTGCACGCCCTGCGAAAGCGCGAGGGCGCGGCCGAGGACGCGGAATGGCGCTTCTGGTGCGGGGCGCGCGCCCACGAGGCAAGGGACGACCGGTTGCTCGCACTCGAGGACGTGGTGGCGCGCGACCCGACGGCGGTGGAGATCGTGCTCCACCCGCGCGGGACCGGCCTCGGCCGTCCCAACCCGACTGGCCGGTGGCGTACCGAGACGGGCCCGCTGCTCTTCCCCTCGCGGCCCTCGCGGCGCTTCCCAGCGTTCGAGCCCCGCTACCCGCCGCGGCCGGGCGAGCCGCTCGACGCGGGCGACCTGCTCGTGCTCGCCGACGTGGCCGAGCGGGGCTGGCACGTCGCGGAGTCGCCCGACGGCGCCGCTCCCGTGCTCTGCCACACCATCGGGCTCTTCCGGAGCTTCGACCATCCGGAGGTGTGCGTGCTCGGCGAGCCGCCGGCCGGCGCAGCCGAGGCGGTGGACCGGCTGGCGCAGCGGGTACTGCAGGGCGAGCGGCTCGACCCCGGCATGGTGCTCGCCGACGTGATCCCGGGCCGGCCCGTGACGCTCGTGGGGATCTCCGCGCGCCAGCACCCCGACCTCCTGCCGCTCGCGGTCTGGTACCACGGCGGGCTTCGCTTCCCCGCGGTGCAGGCGGTGTGGCCGGACTCGGCGGGGCGCTTCCCGTGGGAGCGCTGGGCCTCGCGCGACCTGCGCGAGGGCCAGCCGGTGCTGGCGGAGCGCGATCCAGCCTAACCCTGCTTCGACTGCTCGCCCTCCAGGAACCGCGCGGCGGCCGACCTCGGCAGGTGCGTGAGCGGCTCCGGGAGCGGCGTGCGGCTGAAGGTGGCGCGCAACACGTCGCGGTTCATCTGCGAGATGACCTCGAGCTTGATGCTGGCCGGGCAGACCGCCTCGCACTCGCCGATGGTGGTGCAGTGACCGAAGCCCTCGGTCGCCGCCTGGCGCGTCATGGAGAGCGCGCGCACCCGCCGCTCGGGCTGCCCCTGGGGCAGGTTGGCGAGGTGGGTGATCTTGGCGCCGGTGAAGAGCGCGGCCGCCGCGTTCGGGCAGGCGGCCACGCAGGCGCCGCAGCCGATGCAGGCGGCCGCCTCCATGGCGCGGTCGGCCCTGGTCTTGGGCACGAGGATCGAGTTGGCCTCGGGCGCGCTGCCGGTGCGCGTGGACACGTATCCACCGGCGGCCATGATGCGGTCGAAGGCGGTGCGGTCCACCACGAGATCGCGGAGCACGGGGAAGGCGGCGGCGCGCCAGGGCTCGAGCCGCAGCACGTCGCCGTCCTTGAAGTGCCGCATGTGCGTCTGGCACACCGTGGCGTTGCGAAGCGGGCCGTGGGCCTCGCCGTTCACCAGGAACCCGCACGTGCCGCAGATTCCCTCGCGGCAGTCCGAGTCGAAGGCCACCGGATCCTTGCCCTCCGACACCAGGCGGTGGTTGAGGACGTCCAGCATCTCCAGGAAGGACATGTGCTCGGTGACGTCCGGCACCTCGTACCGCTCGAAGCGGCCGCGGTCGCTCGGGTTCTTCTGCCGCCAGATGTCGAGGATGATCCTCACTTGTAGCTCCGCTGGGCGAGGTGCACGTACTCGAACTCGAGCTTCTCCTTGTGGACCACGGGCTTCTGGTCCGCGCCCTTCCATTCCCAGGCGGCCACGTAGGCGTAGTCGGCGTCGTTGCGCTGCGCCTCGCCGTCCGGAGTCTGGTGCTCGACCCGGAAGTGGCCGCCGCAGGACTCGTTCCGCTCCAGCGCGTCGCGCGCCAGGAGCTCGGCGAGCTCCAGGAAGTCGGCCAGCCGGCCTGCGTGCTCGAGCTGGTCGTTGAGCTCGACCCCGCTGCCGGTGACGCGCAGCTCCTTCCAGAACCGCTCGCGGAGCTCGGGGATCTTCCTCAGCGCATCGTTCAGGCTGTCCTTCGAGCGGGCCATGCCGCAGTCGTTCCACATGAGGTTGCCCAGCTCGCGGTGCAGCTCGTCGGCGCTCCGCTTCCCGCCGACGCCCATCATCCTCGACGTCCGCTCCTGCACCTCCCGCTCGGCGTCCTTCACCGCGGGGTGGGAGAGGTCGATCTTCGAGATGCCGCCCGAGGCGATGTAGTGGCCCACAGTGGATGGGAGCACGAAGTAGCCGTCGGCGAGTCCCTGCATGAGGGCGCTCGCCCCCAACCGGTTGGCGCCGTGGTCCGAGAAGTTGGCCTCGCCGCCCACGAACAGGCCCGGCAGGTTGCTCATGAGGTCGTAGTCCACCCAGAGGCCGCCCATGGTGTAGTGGACCGCGGGGTAGATCCGCATCGGCACGTCGTGCGGGTCCTCGCCGGTGATGCGTTCGTACATCTCGAACAGGTTGCCGTAGCGCTCGTCCATCACCTTCTTGCCGAGGCGCTCCATGGCGGCGCTGAAGTCGAGGTAGACGCCGAGGCCTCCCGGGCCCACCCCGCGGCCCTCGTCACAGGCGTTCTTGGCCTGGCGCGAGGAGATGTCGCGGGGGGCGAGGTTGCCGTAGGTCGGGTAGATACGCTCCAGGTAGTAGTCGCGCTCGTCCTCGGGAATCTGGTCCGGCGACCGGCTGTCTCCCTTCTTCTTCGGAACCCAGACGCGCCCGTCGTTGCGGAGCGACTCGGACATGAGCGTCAGCTTCGACTGGTACTCGCCGGAGCGGGGGATGCACGTCGGGTGGATCTGCGTGTAGCAGGGGTTCGCGAAGTACGCGCCCTTGCGGTGCGCCCTCCAGATGGCCGTCGCGTTCGAGCCCCGGGCGTTGGTGGAGAGGTAGAAGACGTTCCCGTACCCGCCGGTGGCGAGCACCACCGCGTCCGCCAGGTGGGACTCCACCTTGCCGGTGACGAGGTCGCGCGTGACGATGCCGCGGGCGCGGCCGTCCACGACGATGAGCTCCAGCATCTCGCTGCGGGTGAACTGCTTCACCGTGCCGGCCGCCACCTGGCGCTGGAGCGCCGAGTAGGCGCCGAGGAGCAGCTGCTGCCCGGTCTGGCCGCGCGCGTAGAAGGTGCGCGACACCAGCGCGCCGCCGAACGAGCGGTTGGCGAGCGTGCCTCCGTACTCGCGCGCGAAGGGCACGCCCTGCGCCGCGCACTGGTCGATGATGTTCACCGACAGCTCGGCGAGCCGGTAGACGTTGGCCTCGCGGGCGCGGAAGTCGCCACCCTTCACGGTGTCGTAGAAGAGCCTGAGGACCGAGTCGCCGTCGTTCTGGTAGTTCTTCGCGGCGTTGATGCCGCCCTGCGCAGCGATGGAGTGCGCCCGCCGGGCCGAGTCCTGGATGCAGAAGTTGAGGACCTCGTACCCGAGCTCGCCGAGCGACGCGGCAGCGGCCCCGCCCGCGAGGCCCGTGCCCACCACGATGATCCGGTGCTTCCGCTTGTTCGCCGGGTTGACGAGCTTCATCTCGTACTTCCGGCGCTGCCACTTCCTCTCGATCGGTCCTTCCGGGATGCGTGCGTCGAGCGCCATGTTCGCCTCCCTACGAGACGATGCCGAAGAGGACCGCGATGGGCACGGCCGAGAAGCCCACCGCGAGGACCACCGCGAGGAGGATGGCGACGCGCCGGATGGCGGCCGAGACGCCCCGGTGGGCGAGGCCGAGCGACTGGGTCACCGACCAGAGCCCGTGCCAGAGGTGGAACCCCAGCGCCACCACCGCGACGACGTACGCGACGCCCACGGCGCCGCGCCCGAGGCTCCTCACCACGTTCGCGAACACCCGGCCGTGCTCGAATCCGGCCGCGGCGACCCCCTGCGTGCCCAGCGTGAGATCCATGAGGTGACCGGTGACGAAGAGGAGGAGGAGCGCCCCGGAGACCATCATCGAGCGCGAGGCCACCGAGGAGGTGGTCGGCCGCCAGTCCTGGTACGGCGTGCCGCGGGCCTCGCGCTTCGCGAGCCACAGCTGGACGCCGGCCACCACGTGGAGGAAGAGCGAGGCGAGGAGCACCGTCCGCGCCGTCCAGAGGATGGGAGGCGAGACCCGGAGCAGCTCGGCGTAGCGGTCGAGGGCCTCGGCGCCCGCGAAGACCTTCAGGTTCCCGGCCATGTGCACGAGCGTGAACCCGAAGAGGACGAGGCCGGTGACGGCCATGACGGCCTTCTTCCCGACCGAGTTCTGCCAGAGCGCCAGGAACCTCGAGCCCGGGACCGAAGGGCTCTTGATCGACTCGGAGGCTGTGGCCATAGGTCGCGGTGAACCTCGCCGACGGGGCACGATTCGCGCTATGACCCAAACGGGTATACCGACGATTCGAGGGTTACAATGCGACCTTGGTCCGTGTCGGCGCGGTGCCCGGTGTGGAGAGGTCGATGAAACGCATCTGCGTCTTCTGCGGCTCGCGCGAGGGCGACCGCGCCGCCTACGCTGGCGCGGCACGCGCCACGGCGTCGGCGCTCGCCGCGCGCGGACTCGGGCTCGTCTACGGCGGCGGCAGCGTGGGCCTCATGGGCGTTCTCGCCGACGCGGCGCTCGCCGCGGGCGTGGACGTCGTCGGGGTGATCCCGGGGGCGCTCGAGGCGCGCGAGCTCGGGCACGCGGGGCTCACGCGGCTGGAGGTCGTGCCCTCGATGCACGTGCGCAAGGCGCGCATGGCGGAGCTGGCGGATGCGTTCGTCGCGCTGCCCGGCGGGCTCGGCACGCTGGAGGAGCTCTCGGAGGTGCTCACCTGGGCAGTGCTCGGGATCCACGCGAAGCCGGTGGGGCTGCTCGACGTCGAGGGCTACTACCGGCCGCTCGTGGCGTTCCTCGACCACGCCCGCGCGGAGGGGTTCGTGTCGGCCGAGCAGCGCCGGTTCCTGCTCTCGGCCGAGGACCCCGGAGCGCTCCTCGACGCCTTCGCCGCATTCCGCCCGCCGCCGGTGCGCGCCTGGCTGCCGCCCGCGGCGACCTGACGCGGGCTCGAGAGCGTGCGCTCCGCCGCGTGCTCCGAGGCGACGGGGACGTGAAGGCTTTGCCACACCGCACGGGTGGCGCGGGAGCCGTCGGGCGGGCCCTCGCGGGTTGGTTTTCCCAGCAAGATCCGATGGGTCGGTTTCCATGCCACCCGGGGCGTCACCCCGGCACGGATCTGGCTCCTCCAATCCCCGGGGACGCTCAAGTCCCCCTGGGGAGCCGACACAATGATCGCCCTGCTGCTCGCTGCCACGCTCGCCGCATCGCCCACCTACGACACCGTGACCACCGCCGACGGCACCCGTCTCGTCGGCATCGTGGTCGAGGAGAGCCCGACGAAGGGCGTCACCATCCAGCTCGCCGACGGCACGACCCGCCGCCTGGAGCGCTCGGAGGTCCGCAAGATCGAGTTCGCCGACGGCTCGACCACGGTCTGGGAGACTCCCGCCCAGCCGGCGGCCCCGGTCGCGCCGCTTCCGGTCCAGGCCGCGCCTGCGCAGCCGGCGCCCCAGCAGCTCGACACGGTCTACTTCGCCGGTGGCGGCCGCGTGCGCGGTCGCGTGCTCGAGGAGCACCCGAAGGACGGCGTGACCGTCCAGCTCGCCGACGGAACCGTCCGCCACTACGCGCCGGAGGAGGTCGTCCGCATCCAGTACGCCGACGGCTACACCTCTCGCCGCCGCACCACCCCCTACGACGAGCGCCCCGCGCCTCCCAGGCCCGTGCCGCAGCCGGTCTATGCGCCGCCGCCCGCGGAGCTCCCGAAGCCGGTCGGAATCCCGCAGCTCGTCCCGCTCTACGCCACCATCGGCCTCGGCGGCACCTGGTTCGGCGGCGACGCCGACGCGAACACGCGCATGAACGACGTGTTCCTCGGCCAGCTCCACCTCTCGGTCGAGGGCGGCATCCGGCTCAACCCGCACATCGCCCTCGCCATCTACGCCGAGGGCGGCGGCGGCGACGTGGCGAAGCCGGTCCGCGACGCCGTCTGCAACGGCAGCGGCCAGGACTGCTTCGGCGCGAGCGGCAGGGTCGGCTTCATGCTGAAGCACACCTGGAACCCGACCTCGCCCACCGCGACCTGGCTCGGCGTGGGCACCGGCTGGGAGGCCGGCAACGTCAGCTACACGACCCACGACATGAGCGGCAGCTCGAACGGTGACGAGGTCTTCACCTACCGTGGACGCGAGATGTTCCGCCTCGCCGGCGGCGTGGACTTCCGCTCGAACTCGGTGATCGGCGTCGGCCTCTACGGCTCGGTCTCCTGGGGCACCTACGACGCGATCCACTCGCCTGGCGCCGGCGACGTGACCCTCGACTCGAGGGTCCACGAGACCTACCAGCTCGGCGTGCGGCTCGTCCTGTTCCCGTAGGCGAGCTCGCGAGGCTCCTCACCCATTTCCCCTCTCCCCGCGCGGCGGGGAGAGGGGAACCCGTTTCTACAGGGGCGCGCTCCTCAGCCGGAGCGCGTTCGCGATCACCGTCACCGAGCTGAAGCTCATCGCGGCGCTGGCGATCATCGGCGAGAGCACGACCCCGAGCCACGGGTAGAGAAGGCCCGCCGCCAGGGGCACCCCGGCGGCGTTGTAGAAGAACGCCCAGAAGAGGTTCTGCCGGATGTTGCGCAGGGTGGCGCGCGAGAGCCGGCGCGCCCGCACCAGCGCCGAGAGCTCCCCCCGCACGAGCGTCAGGCCGGCCGCCTCGATGGCCACGTCGGTCCCCGTGCCCATGGCGATGCCGACGTCGGCAGCGGCCAGGGCCGGGGCGTCGTTGACGCCGTCCCCGGCGAACGCCACCACCTCGCCGCGGGCGCGGTGCTCCCGGACGACCTCCGCCTTCCGGTCGGGCATCACCTCGGCGTGCACCACGTCGATGCCAAGCCGGCTTGCCACCGCGCGCGCGGTGGTCCAGCCGTCGCCGGTGACCATCGCGACGCGGAGGCCCTCGGCGTGCAGCGCGCGGATCGCGTCCTCCGCCCCCGGCCGGATCGGGTCGATCGCCTCGACGACGCCGGCGGGCTTCCCGTCGATCGCCACCATCACCGCCGTTCCGCCGTCCGCCCGCAGCGCCTCGGCCCGAACGGCGAGCACGCCTGGCTCGATGCCCAGCTCCACGAGGAGCGCCGCGTTCCCGAGCGCCACCGACCGGCCGCCCACCGAGCCCGTCACCCCGCGCCCCGGGAACGAGCGGAAGCCCGCCGCCTCCGTGACGGCGAGCCCGCGGGCGATCGCCCCGGCCACCACCGCGCCGGCGAGCGGGTGCTCCGAGCCACGCTCAAGCCCGGCGGCGAGCAGCAGGACCTCGTCCTCGTCGAAGCCGGCCAGGGCGACCACCCGGCCCAGCGCGGGCTTGCCGCGCGTGAGCGTGCCGGTCTTGTCCACGAGCAGGACGCCCACCTTCTCGAAGCGTTCGAGCGCCTCGGCCGATCGCGCGAGCACCCCGGCCGCGGCGCCGCGGCCGGTGCCGACCATGATCGCCATCGGCGTGGCGAGGCCGAGCGCGCACGGGCAGGCGACGATGAGCACCGCCACCGCGGCGACGAGGCCGTGGGAGAGCCCGGGCGGCGGGCCCAGGAGCGCCCAGAGCACGAAGGCGAGGACGGCCACCGCCACGACCGAGGGCACGAACCAGGCGGACACCGCGTCGGCGAGCCGCTGGATGGGCGCGCGGCTGCGCTGCGCGTCCATCACCATGCGTACGATCTTCGAGAGGAGGGTGTCGGCGCCCACCCGCTCGGCGCGCAGCACGAAGGAGCCGTTCCCGTTGAGCGTGCCGCCCGTCACGCGCTCTCCGGCCGACTTCTCGACCGGCACCGGCTCGCCGGTGACCATCGACTCGTCCACCGACGAATGCCCCGACACGACCGTGCCGTCCACCGGGACCTGCTCGCCGGGACGCACCCGGAGGAGATCGCCCACGCCGACCTGCTCGACGGGGACGTCCTCGTCCGGCCCGCCGCCCGGCGCCATGCGCCGAGCGGTCTTCGGGGCGAGGCGGAGCAGCGCTCGGATGGCCCCGGACACCCGCATGCGGGCGCGCAGCTCCAGCACCTGCCCGAGCAGCACGAGCTCCACGATCACGGCGGCCGACTCGAAGTAGACGGGCGGCGCGCCGTGCTCCAGGAACGCCGCCGGGAACGCGCTCGCCGGGAGGACGGTGGCCGCAGCGCTGAACAGGAACGCAGCGCCTGTGCCGAGGCCAATGAGCGTGAACATGTTGAGCTTCCACGTCCGGATCGAGCGCCACGCCCGCTCGAAGAACGGCCAGCCTCCCCAGAGCACCACCGGCGCGGCGAGCGCGAGCTGGAGTAGCGCGAACGTCCGGAAGCCGAGCGCGTGCCGCACCGCGCCCCCGGCGACCATGTCGCCCATCGCGAGGCCGAGGAGCGCCGCCGCGGGCGCGAGGCCCCACCGGAACCGCCGCGTCATGTCCACGAGCTCGGGGTTGGGCGGCTCCTCGAGGGAGGGCATGCCGCCCACGACGAGCGGCTCGAGGGCCATGCCGCAGATCGGGCAGGGGACGGGCGACTTCTCCCGGACCTCCGGATCCATCGGGCAGACCCACACCACCTCGCCGCCGGGAAGTGGCGCGGGCGGCGGCGCGGCCCTCGGCATGCCGCCGGGACCGTGCAGGACGTAGGGTGCCGGGTCGGCGCGGAATTTCGAGAGGCACTTCGCGCTGCAGAAGTAGAACGTCCTCCCGGCGTGCTCGATCTGGCCGCCTCTGGGCGCCTTCGGGTTCACCTCCATCCCGCACACGGGATCGATGGCGAAGTACCGCTCCGGCTCGGCCTCGAACCGCTCGCGGCAGCGCGCGCTGCAGAAGTGGTACGCGTAGCGTCCGCGGCGCACGGTGCCGCCCGGCGGGTTCGCGGGGTCCACCTCCATGCCGCACACCGGATCGCGCGTCGGCGAGGGCTTCGTGGCCGGTGCGGGCTGCGAGCTCGGGGAGGCGGGGTCCATGAACGTGGGAGCTCAGCGACGGGCGGACGGTTCCGAGGCTCCGTCGCAGTTGTAACGCCCGTCTCCCTCCCGGCGACAGAGATCCGGCGGGCCGTACCGGTCCCAGAGCCCGGCGAGGCCTATCTTCCGGACGAACGCCGGGAATTCCGGCAGCGCGCGGAGCGAGCGGCCGTACTGGCTCCAGACGAGCCCGAACACCATGGCCTCGTTGCCACACGGCCGGTCGGCGAGGACCTCAAGCGCGCGAACCGGCTTGCCGAGGCGGATGAGGGCGTAGGGAGCGATGCCGGCCACGACCGCCGGCTTCCTCGCGAGGTACGCGTCCACCGCGGCGAGGCCCTGCGCCCGCGCCGCCTCGTCGCCGAAGACGCCGCGCGCGATGGCGTCGGCGGCGCCCGGCTCGAGGTCGCCGGCGAGCGCCCTCAGTCCCGAGGCGAGCTGGCGTGCCGCCTCGGCACGGTCGCCGCGCATGTCCGACACGGTGGCGAGGCCGAGCCCCACGTGGGCG
>Ga0335085_10002440_pt1 | contig 34708 bp, 30 predicted proteins | sample Lox_Sample_45_FD_206712 | JGI IMG/M metagenome (GOLD analysis project Ga0335085, IMG submission 206712) | Soil microbial communities from Loxahatchee National Wildlife Refuge, Florida, United States - Lox_Sample_4.5 | ecosystem: Environmental > Terrestrial > Soil > Wetlands | place: USA... | reverse complement strand
CCGAGCAGTTCACGCCGGTCAAGCTGGCAACGCCCGCCGCGCCCGGAGCGATCGTCGAGCTGACGATCGCCGGCCATGACGGAAGGACATTAGTGGCGGCCTAGTGTTACGATCGCCGCTTGGGCGTGCTCGCCGGCCTCCCGCCCGGCGTCCTCGCCTTGCCATCCGCAGGCCGCCAAGGCCGCGCGCATGTGCGGTGGGACCGGCGCGATGACGCGGATCGGCGCGCGGTTCTTGTAGAGCGGCACCACAATCTCCCGGGCATGCAGATGCAGCGGTGGGCCGCCCGTTCGCGGCGCGTTGCCGTAGATGGCGTCGCCCAGGATCGGCCAGCTCATTTCGGCGCAGTGCACCCGCAATTGATGGGTGCGTCCGGTAAGCGGTTCGAGCGCAAGCCAGGTGCATTTGCGGTCCGGACTTTGTCCTTTTACGCGCCACTTGGTCGTCGCCGGCTGGCCGCGTCGAGGATCGTGCTTCATCCACCAGCCGCGGGTCTCGTCCAGCCGCCCGAGCGGCAGCTCGATGATGCCTGCAGCGGTCTGCGGTGCGCCTTCGACCACGGCCCAATAGATCTTGTCGATTGCGCCGTTCTTGAACAGCTTGCCGAGTTGCGCGAGCGCCTTGCGGTGGCGGCCCAGCACCAGGCAACCCGACGTGTCGCGGTCGAGCCGATGGGCGAGCGCGGGCGCCCGCGGCAGGCCGAAGCGCAAGGCGTCGAAATGATCTTCGAGGCTTTCGCCGCCTTTGGGGCCGCGATGCACGGCAAACCCCGCCGGCTTGTCGATTACCAGCATCAGGCCGTCGCGGTACAGGAGCCGCGACACCATCTCTTCAGGGGTCATATTTGCCTACCCTGGCAAAACCGCTAACACGGGCGCCGCATGAACGACAGCACGACCGAAAGCAAACGCAATTGGTGGCAGCGCCTGACCGGCGGGCTTACGCGCACGTCCTCGGCGCTTGGCGGCGCCATTTCCGACCTCGTCTCCAAGCGCAAGCTCGATGCGGCGACTATCGCGGAGATCAAGGACGTGCTCGTCCGCGCCGATCTCGGCCTCGACACCGCCGAACGCATTGCCGCAGCCCTTGGCGAAGGCCGGCACGACACCGGGATTTCGCCCGCCGAGGTCAAGGCGGTAGTGGCGGCGGAGATCGAGAAGGTGCTCGCTCCGGTCGCGCAGCCGCTCGGCATCGATGCGGCGAAAAAGCCGTTTGTCATTCTCGTCGCCGGCGTCAACGGTTCCGGCAAGACCACGACCATCGGCAAGCTGGCGGCGCGGCTGCGCGCCGAACGGCGCACGGTGATGCTCGCGGCAGGCGACACGTTCCGCGCCGCCGCCATCGAGCAATTGAAAATCTGGGGCGAGCGCACCGCGGCGCCGGTGATTGCCCGCGAGCCGGGCGCCGATGCCGCCGGCCTCGCGTTCGATGCGCTGCGCGCGGCACAGGGGCGCGGCATCGACGTGCTCTTGGTCGATACCGCTGGCCGCCTGCAGAACCGCACCGAGCTGATGGACGAATTGCGGAAGATCGTGCGGGTGATCAGGAAAGTCGATGCGTCGGCGCCGCATGCGGTGCTGCTCGTCCTTGACGCCACGGTCGGGCAGAACGCCTTGTCGCAGGTCGAGATTTTCGGCAAGGCCGTCGGCGTCACCGGCCTCGTCATGACCAAGCTCGACGGCACCGCCCGCGGCGGCATCCTCGTCGCCATTGCCGCGAAGTTCGCCGTGCCGGTGCATTACATCGGCGTCGGCGAGGGCGTCGAGGACCTGGCGCCGTTCTCGGCCAAGGATTTTGCCCGCGCCATCGCCGGGCTCGATGAGCTCCCGTCACCCTGAGGTGCCGCTGCGCTCGCGCCGGGGATGGCGGAAACGCCAACCCATGACAAATTCAAATGCTCACGCTAAACACCGGCTCCGAAATGCCCGCGACGACCAAACCGCAGCTCAACCCGTTCCTCAAGCTCGTGTTCGATCTCGGGCCGCTGGCGCTGTTCTTTTTCGCCAATGGCCGCTACGGCATTTACGCCGCCACCGGCACGTTCATGGTCGCGGTGCTGGCGGCGCTGGCTGCATCCTACGTGCTGACGCGGCAACTGCCGATCATGCCGGTGGTGACGGCGATCATCGTGCTGGTCTTCGGCGGCCTGACCCTGGTCCTGCACAACGACGTTTTCATCAAGATCAAGCCGACCATTCTCTACGCGCTGTTCGGCGCCGTGCTGCTCGGCGGGCTTTTTTTCGGCAAGTCGTTCCTCGGCATCGTCTTCGATTCGCTGTTCCACCTCACCGACGAGGGTTGGCGCAAGCTGACGTTGCGCTGGGCGATCTTCTTCTTCGCGCTCGCCCTGCTCAACGAGATCGTATGGCGCAACGCCTCGACCGATCTTTGGGTCGATTTCAAGGTGTTCGGCTTCCTGCCGCTGACCTTCCTGTTCGGCGCGCTGCAATATCCGCTATTGAAGAAATACGCGGTCGAGCCGGCACCTGAGTCGTCATCCTGAGGAGGCCGCGAAGCGGCCCTCAAAGGATGCGGCGAGGCGCCTGAGCCGTCGTCCTTTGAGGCTCGCAGCAGCGCGTCGAAGAAGCCCATCACCGCGGCGCGGCTCGCACCTCAGGACGACGGGACAGTGGCCGCCAGCGCCTTCTCGATCTGCGGCTTGAGCACCGTCGTGAGATTGTCGGGCGTGATCGGCCCGACGAGCTTATAGGTGATGCGCGCGTCGCGGCCGACGATGAAGGTTTCGGGCACGCCGTACACACCCCATTCGATCGCGGCGCGGCCGCTGCGGTCGGCGCCGGCCGCGGCGAACGGGTCGCCGTAACGGCCGAGGAAGCGCCGGGCGTTGTCCGGTTCGTCCTTGTAGTTGATGCCGACGAGGCGGACGCGGCGGTCTTGCGCTAGCTGCATCAAAAGCGGCGCTTCGTCGTGGCAGGGCACGCACCACGAGGCCCAGACATTGACCACGGTCACGGCGCCCCGGAAGCCCGCCGGGTCGATGCCGGGGACCGGCTCGCCGTTGCGGTCGAGGCCGGCGATCGGCGGCAAGCTCGTTTGCGGGGCGGGATGGCCGATCAGCGCGGAAGGAATACGCGAGGGATCGCCGCCGTGCAAACGGATCAGAAACAGCAGCACCAAGCCGATAAAGACCAGAAGCGGCACCAGCACGAGAAGCCGCCGCCGGCCGACATTGGCGCTGTCGTTTGCCGCCGCAATCATGCGTCTTCCTTTGCCGTCGCCGCCGTCGGGGGTGCCGTCGCCGAGCGTCGCGTCACGCCCCGCTTCTCCAGATCGGCGAGGTTGCGCAGTTGCGCCCGGTAATCGAGCAGCACCCAGGCGATCAGGCCGGCGACCACGACGACGGCGGCGACGTAGGCGCCGAGAATGAAGTCCAGGTGGTGCGTTGCCAGCATGGTCAGCTCGCGGCGCTCGCCCGCATCAGCCGCAGCGTGCGCACTCGGCGGCGCAGGATTTCATTGCGCATGGCGGCGAGAAGGAGCGTGACGAACAGAAACGTGAAGGCGACGGTCATCGCCAACAGCGGAATGAGGATCGAGCTGTCGATCGTCGGCGCGCCGAGCCGCAATACCGAGGCGCCCTGGTGCAGCGTATTCCACCATTCGACGGAGAATTTGATGATCGGCAGGTCGAGGGCGCCGACGAGGGTGAAGATCGCCGCGGCGCGCGCCGCCCGGGATGGATCCTCGACCGTGCGCCACACCGCGATGATGCCGAGATAGATGAGGAACAGCACCAGCACCGAAGTAAGCCGCGCATCCCACACCCAATAGGTGCCCCACATCGGGCGTCCCCACAGCGAGCCGGTGATGAGGCACATCAGCGTGAAGGCCGCGCCGATCGGCGCTGCCGCCTTGGCCGCAACATCGGCAAGCGGGTGGCGCCACACCAGCGTTCCGAGCGCGGCAATGCTCATCAACGCGAAGCCGAGCATGCCGAGCCAGGCGCCCGGCACATGCAGAAACATGATCTTGACGGTGGCCCCCTGCTGATAATCATCCGGCGCCGCGAGCGTTTGATTGATGGCGAAGGCAAACGCGATCAGGGTGACGCCGCCGAGCCAGGGGATGGCGCGGTTGGCGAAATTCAGAAAACGCGACGGATTGGCGAGATCGACGATGGCCATTCGCGGTTTTCCTAATCCAGTTCGGCGCGCGTGCACAACGCTGCCGGCCGATACCCGTTTTCAATTCTGCATGAGCAAGGTTGCTATTCGATTTCCTGGCGCAGCGCCGCCGCGGCGGCAAACGGTCCGACCACGAAGCTCGCCAGCGTCAGCGCGCAAAGCACCGTAAACGGCGTTCCGAACGACACCGGGCCGGCTATCGCGGCATTGGCCGCAGCGACGCCGAAGATCAGCACCGGCACCGCGAGCGGCAAGACCAGCACGGCGACCAATAGCCCGCCGCGACGCAGTGTCACGGCAATGGCGGCGCCGACAAGGCCGATGAAGGTCAGCGCCGGCGTGCCGACCAAGAGCGTCAGCACCAGGGCCAACGCGGCGCGCGCATCGAGGTCGAGAATGAGCCCGATAAGCGGCGCGGCACAGACCAGCGGCAGGCCGGTGGTGAGCCAATGGGCTATGCCTTTGGTCAGCACGACAAGTTCGAGCGGCGCGCGGCCCATCAGGATGAGATCGAGCGATCCGTCCTCGTGGTCGCCGCCGAACAATCGGTCGAGGGCGAGCAGCGACGCGAGCAAGGCCGCAAGCCAAAGGATCGCCGGGCCGATCCGCTGCAACAGCGCGAGATCGGGTCCCAGTGCAAACGGGATCAGCGTAACGACGACGAGGAAGAACAAGACGGCCATTAGCGCACCGCCGCCGATGCGCACGGCGACGCGCGTGTCGCGCAGCAGAATGGCGACCAGCGCGGTCATGCTGGCGCCTCGCCCTGGAGGGCAAGGCGCTGGTCGCCCAGTCGCAGCTCCTGCGCGCCGGTCAGGCCCAGATCGCCGTGTGTGGCGGCGAGGATCATGCCGCTCGCGGCAAGATGGTCGCGCATCAGTCCGGTCAGTCGCTCCCGCGCCGTCGCGTCGAGCGTGCTGGTCGGCTCGTCGAGGAGCCAGATCGGGCGTTTGACGGCAAGCAAACGAGCAATCGAGAGGCGGCGGCGCTGGCCGGCGGAGAGGTAGCCGGCCGGCAGGTCGGCAAGCGCGTCGAGCCCGAGCGCGGCGAGCGGCTCGTCCAGACCGGCGTCGCCTGAGCCAAGAAAGTTTGTCCAGAAGCGCAAGTTCTCGACCACCGACAGCGACGGTTTCAGTGCATCTTGGTGCCCGAGATAGTGGGCCTGCTCGCCGATGCTCAGTTCCGGGTCGCCGCCGGCCAAAGCGAGGCGGCCTCCGGCAATGCGCACGAGCCCAACTACCATCCGCAACAACGACGATTTGCCGGCGCCGTTGCGGCCGGTGACGAGCAAGGCGTCGCCTGAAGCCACGGCAAAGCTCACTCCGGCAAAGACATCGCGGCCGCCGCGCCGGCAAGCCAGATCAGTGGCAGAAAGCCGCATCAGTGCGTCCAATTGGGTGCCGAAACGAGGTAGCACGAGCCCGCATCATATCGACCATTCCGTTGTTGAACTGGAACAAATCTCGGAAACGCCCTATAAGCCGCGAGGCGGGTGGCGGCGCGTTCGGGACGCTGGCCGTGCCCGTATGCCGACCGTCGTAGGTGCCCGTTCCGGCAAATTTTTTCTGCGCTTGCGCCGGTCTGCGGCCGGCTTGATAGGAAAATAGTCATGGCCTCCCTCGACAGCTTCAAATGCCTGCGACCGCTCAAGGTGGGGTCCAAGACCTACGCCTATTACAGCCTGCCGGTGGCGGAGAAGAACGGACTGAAGGGCATTTCGCGGCTGCCCTTCTCGCTCAAGGTGCTGCTGGAGAATTTGCTGCGCAATGAAGACGGCCGCTCCGTCACCAAGGAGGACATCAAGGCGGTTGCGCAATGGCTCAAGACCAAGACCTCGGATCGCGAACTCGCCTTCCGGCCGGCGCGCGTCTTGATGCAGGATTTCACCGGTGTGCCCGCCGTCGTCGATCTCGCCGCCATGCGCGACGCCATGAAGATGCTCGGCGGTGATCCGAAAAAAATCAATCCGCTCGTGCCGGTGGATCTCGTCATCGATCATTCGGTCGTGGTCAATTATTTCGGCAGCAACACTGCCTTCAAGAAGAACGTCGAGGAAGAGTACAAGCAAAACCAGGAGCGCTACCGGTTCCTCAAATGGGCGCAGCGCTCGTTCGAGGACTTTCGGGTGGTGCCGCCCGGCACCGGCATCTGCCACCAGGTCAATCTCGAATATCTGGCGCATACGGTCTGGACCGCGAAGGCCAAGATCAAGTTTGCCGACAAGACGGCGGCGAGCGAACTTGCCTATCCGGATACGCTGATGGGCACCGATTCGCACACCACCATGGTCAATGGCCTTTCCGTCCTCGGCTGGGGCGTGGGCGGCATCGAGGCCGAGGCGGCGATGCTCGGCCAGCCCTATTCGATGCTGCTGCCGGAAGTGATCGGCGTGCGCTTTAACGGCAAGCTCAAGGAGGGCGTTACTGCGACCGACCTGGTGCTGACCGTGACGCAGATGCTGCGCAAGCGGGGGGTGGTCGGCAAGTTCGTCGAGTATTTCGGCCCGGGCCTCGCCGGTCTGTCGATTGCCGACCGCGCCACGCTCGGCAACATGTCGCCGGAATACGGCGCGACCTGCGGCTTCTTTCCGATTGATGACGACACCATTCGCTATTTGCGCGACACCGGCCGGCCTGCGGAAATGGTTGCGCTCGTGCTTGCCTACGCCAAGGCGCAAGGCATGTACCATACCAAGACGATGGCCGACCCGGCCTTTACCGAGGTGCTCAAGCTCGAACTGTCGTCGGTCGAACCCTCGCTCGCCGGCCCGAAGCGCCCGCAGGACCGGGTGCCGCTCAAGGACGTCAAGAGCGGCTTCGCCCAGGCGATGGACAAGGAATTCGGCAAGGCGGCCGAGATCGGCAGGCGCGTTCCGGTCGCGGACCGCAACCACACGCTCGGCCACGGCGACGTGGTGATCGCGGCGATCACCTCGTGCACCAACACCTCCAATCCGAGCGTGATGATCGCGGCGGGGCTGCTGGCCCGCAAGGCGGTCGCCAAGGGACTCTCAGTCAAGCCGTGGGTCAAGACCTCGCTCGCGCCCGGCTCGCAGGTGGTCGGCGAATATCTCGCCAAGTCCGGCCTGCAGAAGGACCTGGACAAGCTCGGCTTCAACCTCGTCGGCTTCGGCTGCACCACCTGCATCGGCAATTCCGGCCCGCTGCCACCGGACATTTCCAGAGCGATCAACGACAACGATCTCGTTGCCGCCGCCGTGCTCTCCGGCAATCGCAACTTCGAGGGCCGCGTCAATGCCGACGTGCGCGCCAATTATCTGGCGTCGCCGCCGCTGGTCGTCGCCTACGCCCTCGCCGGCTCGATGCAGACCGACATTGCCAAGACGCCGCTCGGCACCGATCAGAACGGCCGCAAGGTCTACCTGCGCGACCTCTGGCCGTCGAGCCGCGAGGTCAATGAGTTTATCCGCAAGAACATCAACAAGCAGATGTTCACACGCAAATATGGCGACGTGTTCAAGGGCGACGCCAACTGGCGCAAGATCAGCGTGCAGGGTGCGCTGACCTATCCCTGGGATCGCAAATCGACCTACGTGCAGAATCCGCCGTACTTCACCGGCATGACGCGGCAGCCGGAACCGCCCAGCGACATTATCGACGCGCGCGTGCTTGGGCTGTTTCTCGATTCCATCACCACCGATCACATCTCGCCCGCCGGCTCGATCAAGGTCGACTCGCCGGCGGGCAAATATCTCGTCGACCACAAGGTCAAGCCGGTCGATTTCAACCAGTACGGCACGCGGCGGGGCAATCATGAAGTGATGATGCGCGGCACGTTCGCCAACATTCGCCTCAAGAATCAGATGGTGCCGGGAGTCGAAGGCGGTTACACCGTCCATTATCCGTCGCGCGATCGCATGACCATCTACGATGCGGCGATGCGCTACAAAAGCGAGCACGTGCCGCTCGTCGTGTTCGCCGGCAAGGAATACGGTACCGGCTCGTCGCGCGACTGGGCGGCGAAGGGCACGATCCTGCTCGGCGTGCGCGCCGTGATCGCCCAATCGTTCGAGCGCATCCATCGCTCCAATCTCGTCGGCATGGGCGTCGTGCCGCTGGTCTTCGAAGAAGGTGCCTCGTGGCAGACGCTCGGCCTCAAGGGCGACGAACAAGTGACCATCCGCGGCTTGCACGCCGATCTCAAGCCGCACCAGCGGCTGATCGCTGAAGTCGTCGCGGCCGACGGCCGACTTAAGCGCGTGCCGCTGATCTGCCGCATCGACACGGTTGACGAGCTTGAATACTTCCGCAACAGCGGCATTTTGCAGTATGTTCTTCGCCATCTCGCCGCCGCTTGAAGCGCTGATCGGGGAGCGGCATGCAGTCGCTCGAGGATCACGCGCGATGCGTGCTCACTGTGAATTGAGTGGCGGGTGACCTTGGCGCCCGATATGCAACGTCCGTGGCTGATGGGCATTGAGGGGTGGGTGGAGATCAGAATGTTTCGTCGCCGCCTCGCATCGGCATCCATGATCGCCGGTTTGTTGATGGCAGGCTGCGGGCTTGCAACTGCCGGCGAGCCGCGAGCCCTGCTCGAATTGTTCACCAGTCAAGGCTGTTCGTCATGCCCGCCTGCCGACAAGCTGCTCGGCGAATTGGCGAATGATCCGGCCCTCGTCGCGCTCAGCGTGCCGATCGATTACTGGGATTATCTCGGCTGGAAGGACACACTCGCCAGTGCCGCGCATTCGGCGCGGCAGCGCGCCTATGCGCGCGTGCGCGGCGATCGGCAGGTCTATACGCCGCAAATTGTCGTCAACGGCGCGACCCATGTGCTCGGCAGCGATCGTGCGGCGGTCGAGCGCGCGGTTGCGCAGACCAACCGTGACCCCGCGATCATGTCGCTCCCGGTTCTGCTGTCGCTCGGCGGCGCCAATTTGAACGTGAAAGTGGTCGCCGGCAAGGAGCATGCCGGCGGTGAAGTGTGGCTGTGCCCGCTGGCACGGTCGGTGGTCGTCGCCATCGGCCGCGGTGAAAACAGCGGGCGCACGGTCACCTACCACAATGTGGTGCGGCGCTGGCTGAAGCTTGGGGACTGGACCGGAACGGATGCGATGTGGCGCGTGCCGGTCTCCGAAATCATGAGCAATGGCATCGACGCTGCTGCCGTGATGGTGCAGCAGGGCACCCACGACAGGCCCGGTATCATTCTCGGCGCGGCGTTCACGCCGCTCGGGGCGCAGACGGTCGGACGACAGACCGCGAATGACGCGGTGCAGACCACGGAAGCCAAGTGATTTGAAGCCAAGTCGCTTCGAGAAGTAGCTTCAAGCCGACCGCCTTGAGCCAAATAATTTTTTCGAGACTTTAGGCGCAGCGGGCTTGAGTTTCACGCCGTGGCGGATTGCAGCCGGCTTTCAGCGCTGTTCGCGCTCTGAGCCGTTGTCGCCTTTGCGCCTGGCGCTTGCGCGCGCCAAAGAAAAAGGCCGGCGACAGGCCGGCCTTCACAACAAAAGCTGGGGGATCAACCTTACTTACACGGACTTACTTACACGGAACTCTGGCCCGGTCCGTCCACACCCCGGGGGGCTGGGGGGCTGAGGAATCCGGAATGCGGTTCCGGACCGGGCCCTGAGGCAACGGTGCGTTTCTCGCAGTTCAGCTTGGCGCGTCATTGACGGAATTGGGGCCGCATTATGATTGGCTTAACGAATCCGTGATTCCGACGGCCAAACCACCCAATAAAGCAACCTGCGTCACTTTGCCGGCCGCCTATAACGGCTCCAAGGCTCTTGCCCCCATCCGCATCCGGCGCGATCATGAAGCTACCGTGAAACATCAATGACAGGAGGCGCCGCATGGAATTCGGCGAGATTGAACCGAGCGCGTGGCGCGGGGGTGAGGCGCGCGCGCCCGCCCCCGCAAGCGAGGTCACCTTCAGCCGGCGTGAGCTTGACCGCATTTTCAGCCTCTATGGCCGCAAGGTCGCCGCTGGTGAATGGCGTGATTATGCCATCGATTTCCTCAAGGATCGCGCGGTGTTTTCAATCTTCCGCCGCGCCTGCGAATTCCCCATCTATCGGATTGAGAAGAACCCGCGCTTAGGGCGTCGGCAGGGCGCCTACTCGGTGATCTCGGCGACCGGTCACGTGCTGCGCCGCGGCCAGGAACTCGACCGCGTCTTGGCTGCGCTCGACCGCTCGCTCCGTGTGGTTGCTGGTTGAACGGGTCGTCGGCGTTGCCGGACCGGCATTGCACTTTTGATTGTGGCGCCGGCCCCCGGTCTCAAACCGAGAGGCCCGCTTGGCCGACGAACGCCACGATAAGGGGGTAACTCGCTCGCGTCTTCCGGTTGTGGCGGCGCTGGGTACGTCGCAGACCCTTGCCTGGGCCTCGAGCTATTATCTGCCGGCGATCCTTGCCGTTCCGATCGGGATCGGCATCGGCGTGCCCAGTTTTTGGGTGTTCGCGGCGTTTTCAACCGCCCTGCTGATCGCCGCCTTTGCTGGACCGGCGGTTGGCCGCGTCATCGATCGCCATGGCGGCCGCGGCGTGCTGGTGCTGTCGAACGTCGCGTTGGCCGCTGGTCTGGTCGCGCTTGCGGCCGCGACCGGCCCAACCGGGCTGTTTGCCGCCTGGGCCATCCTCGGCGTCGGCATGGCGCTCGGCCTCTACGACGCCGGCTTCGCGGCGCTCACCGCGCTGTATGGCCGTGATGCGCGCGGCCCGATCACCGGCGTCACGCTCATTGCCGGCTTCGCTTCGACCGTGAGCTGGCCGTTGACAACCGTACTCAACGATGGGTTCGGCTGGCGCGAAACGCTGCTGGCCTGGGCCGCGCTCAATCTCGTGCTTGGCATCCCGCTCAATTTGCTGTTGCCGACGCCGGCCCGGCCGGCGCACGCGTCCCATGCCATCGGACGTTCGATCGGCTGGAAGCCATACAGGGAGATGTTTCTGCTCGCCTTCGTGTTCGCGGCGGTGTGGTTCGTCACCGGGTCGATGGCGGCGCATTTGCCGGGACTGTTGGAACGGGCTGGTGCAACGCCGCTGCAGGCCATTGCCGCCGCGGCGCTGGTCGGTCCGGCGCAGGTGGCGGCGCGCCTCGTCGAGTTCTTTGTTCTGCGCCGCGTCCATCCGGTGGTGTCCGCCCGGATCGCTGCGCTGCTGCACCCGGCCGGTGCCGCCATCTTCGCCGTATTCGGTCCGGCATCGGCCATGGCGTTCGCGGTCCTCTACGGCGCCGGCAATGGCCTGTTGACGATCGCGCGCGGCACGGTGCCGCTCGCGGTCTTCGGCCCGCACGGCTATGGCGAACGCACCGGGCTCCTCGGCGCGCCGGCGCGCGCCGCGCAGGCACTCGCGCCACTCCTGTTCGGCCTCTTGCTCGATGCCATGGGCGCGTCCGTCATCGTCGTGTCGGTCGCGCTCTGCCTCGCCTCGTTTGTCGCACTTCTTTATTTGCACGCCTCGCGGTCGCAATAGAGCGCAATCGCTTTAGTTGAATCGATTGCGTTCTATAAGTCTTTCCTGGAGCATGATCTTTTCGGAAAACCGCCGTCCACTTTTCCGGATCATGCTCTAGCCGCCGGCCAAGGCTCAGCCGTCGCGCAAAAACAAAGCGCCCCGGGCGTCTTGGCCCGGGGCGTTGCAGAATCGCCTGGCTTTGCTTCCTCAGCGGCGGTCGCCGAACAGGCGCAGCAGCATGAGGAACAGGTTGATGAAGTCGAGATAGAGCCGCAACGCGCCCATGACCGCCTTGCGGCCGGCAATGGTGCCGTCATCGTTGACGTCATACATTTCCTTGATGTTCTGCGTGTCGTAGGCGGTGAGCCCGACGAAGATCAGCACGCCGATCACCGAGATCGCCCAATAGAGCCCGCTCGACTGCAGGAACATATTGACCAGGCTCGCAATGATGATGCCGATCAGACCCATGAACATGAACGAGCCGACGCCGGTCAGATCGCGCTGCGTCGTGTAGCCATAAAGGCTCATCGCCCCGAACGTCGCCGCCGAGATGAAAAACACCCGCGTAATCGACGCTCCGGTGTAGACGAGGAAGATTGTCGCCAGCGAAATGCCGAGCAGGCCGGCATAGACGAAGAACAGCGTCAGCGCCGTCCCGGCCGACAGACGGTTGATGCCGAAGCTGAGCAGCATCACCAGCCCGAGCGGGGCCAGTACAAACAGCCACATCAGCGGGCTGCCGAAGATGGCCTGACCGAACGGCGTCAATCCGCCGATATGATTGCCTACGATCCGGATGGCTTCGCCGCCGGCCGCCTGATAGGCGAACCAAGCGACCAGTCCGGTCAGTGCAACGCCGGCAGTCATGTAGTTATAGACGCGGATCATGTACGCGCGCAGGCCCGCATCGATTGCTACCTGATCCGTGCGGTAGCCGGTCCGGGCCGTCGCGAGGTTCCGGTCAAAGTCCGACATCGAAATACCCCTAAAGTTATCCCGGCGGGTGCCGGGCCTTTGCTGTCCGGGGGAGGGGTCCGGCAGCCTATGTGCGGGGAATCTAGTGCTAAAGGCCGGCCTATGCCAGATGGCAGGCTGCGATATTTGGGCAACGTTACGAACCGTTCACAATTGTCGAAGGTCAGAGATTCCGCAGCACCTCCATTGGCTTACGCCTCAGCGCCATGAACGTATCGGCCAAACCTAGGAGCACGGTGAGAAGCAGCCCTGCCAGCGCGGCCGCAAACGCTTGGCCCGGCACAAACGCGAAGGAAAACTCCATCGCGCGCGTGACGACAAGACCGGCGGCAATGGAGCCTGCCGCGACGCTGAAGAGCACGGCGGCGAGTCCGATCAGGAAATATTCGAGCGCGTAGGCGGCCAGGAGCCGAATGCGGGTCGCCCCGAGCGTGCGCAGGACGACCGCATCGTAGATGCGCAAACGCTGGCCGGCCGCCAGGGCGCCGCCCAATACCAAAGCCGCTGCGATCAGCGTTACCGCACTTGCGGCGCGCAGCGCCGCGAGCAGATTGCCGACCAGGCGGTCCACCGTTTCGAGCGCGTCCTTAACGCGCACAGCCGAAACCATCGGGAAGGCTACGGCCAGCGCCTTGACGAGCGCCGTCTCTTCCGCCGTCTTGCCGCCGTCGGTGAAAGTAACGGTAGCGATATCGGTGTGCGGCGCGCCGGCAAACGTGCCGGGAGAAAATACCAGTACGAAATTGATGCCGAGGCTTTGCCAATCAACGGCGCGCAGATTGGCGATGCGGGCCGTTATCTTGCGGCCGAGCACATTGACCGTGACAGTGTCGCCGAGCTTGAGATCGAGATCCGCCGCCGTCCGGTTTTCCAGCGATACCAGCGGGGGTCCGGCATAGTCGGCGGGCCACCATGTTCCGGCGACGAGGCGCGAGCCCGCCGGGACAGCCGCCGCGTAGGTGATGCCGCGATCGCCGCGCAGCACCCAGGAGGACCGCTCCGCGGGCTTGAGAGCCTCGACCTTGATTCCGTTTGCCTCGACGATTCGGCCGCGCAACATGGGGACGCGCGCGAGCTTTCCGCCTGGCGCTTGCGCCCGCATGAAAGTATCGAAACGGGCCGCATCGGCCGACGGAATGTCGAGGAAGAAGAACGACGGCGCGCGCTCCGGTAGCGCCGCCGCGAACTGGCGATGCAGATTGCCGTCGATCTCGATGACGGCGACCAGCAAGGAGAGGCCGAGGCCAAGCGAAACCACGAGGCTCGGGGTGAGCGCGCCCGGCCGATGGATGTTGGCGATTGCAAGCCGCCACAGCGTCGGGCCCAGGTGCGGCAGGCGGCGCGCCGTCGCCGTCGTGAGCACGGCGACGAGCCGTAGCGCCGCGAACAGGAACACTGCGGCGGCGACGAAGATCGCCGCGAGGCGGCGGTCATAGGCGAACACGATCGAGAGCCCGATGAGAGCGGCAACGATGAGCGCGGTGGCCGACACATAAGGCGCACGCGGCCAGCGGCGCTCCGTGGCGATCTGGTCGCGAAACAGCATCGACACGGAGAGGTCGCGCGCCCGTCCGAGCGGCCATAAGGCGAACGCGAGTGCCGTCAACAGGCCATAGCCGATCGCTAGCGCGGGCTCGACCGGGTGCAGCGATGGCGCTACCGGAAGCGGAATCACTGCGCCGAATAGCCACGCAATCACGAACGGCAATGCCGCGCCAAGGGCGGCGCCGATCAGCGCGGCGACCAGGGCGATCACGACGATCTGCGTGCAATAGACGGCGAACACGATGCCACCCGTGGCGCCGAGCGTTTTCAAGGTGGCGATGACCTCGCGCTTGCGCGCCAGATGGCTCGTGACAGCGTTGGCGACGCCGACGCCGCCGACGATGAGCGCGGTCAACGCGACAAGGGTGAGGAACTGGCTGAAGCGCTCCACGTTGCGTTCGAGCTGGGGAGACGCCTTGTTGCGGGTACGGATTGTCCAGCCGGCATTGGGAAATCGCGACCGGGCGTCGCTTTCGACCGCGGCCACGGCGCCGCCGCCCGAACGATTGGCGGGCAGGCGTAGCCGGTAGCGCCAGCGCACCAGGCTGCCCGGCTGCAACAATCCGCTGGCGCGCAGCGCCGCCTCGCTCGTCAAGAGCCGCGGCCCGAAGCCGATCCCGCCAGCGAGGCGGTCCGGCTCGGCGGTCAAGGAAGCGCGGAGCTCGATCACCGCGTTGCCGATTGTGATCCGGTCGCCCGGCTTGAGCGCAAGCCGCGCCAGCAGCGCCGGATCGGCGGCGGCGCCGAAGGCGTCGCCGCGGCGCGCCAACAGCACCGGAAGCGGCATGGCAGGATCGGTCGCGACGGCGCCCGCGAGCGGATAGGCGTCATCGACAGCCTTGATGTCGACGAGCGTCGTTCGTCCGTCGGCGGTGCGGGCCATGGTCGGCAGCGTAGCGACGACCGAGACGCTGCCGTGCGCGCCGAGGAAAGCGCGCTCTCTGTCGGTCGCCTCGCGTTGGACTAGGGAAAAATCGAGGTCGCCGCCGAGGATCACGCTGCCCGCGGCGGCAAGCCCGTCGGTCAGGCTCCGGGCTACCGAGCCGACGCCGGCAATCGCCAGCACGCCGAGGGCGATGCAGGCGACGAAGACGCCGAAGCCGCGCAAGCCGCCGCGCAGCTCGCGCCAGGCAAGACGCAGCGCGATCGGCATCATCCGTCCGGCATCGCTTCGGCGAGCCCGCCGCCCGCTATCGCGACGGCGGGCGGTGCGGCAGCGATCCGTCCCGAGTGCACATGCAGAATCCGATCGCAGCGGGCGGCGAGCGCCGTGTCGTGGGTGACCAGCACCAGCGTCGTACCGTGCCGGCGATGGCCACGGAATAGAAGTTCGATGATCTCCGTCCCGGTCGTCTCATCGAGATTGCCGGTCGGCTCGTCGGCGACGATGATGGCGGGATCGGGCGCCAGCGCGCGCGCCAGCGCCACGCGCTGCTGCTCGCCGCCGGAAAGCTCGGCCGGATAGTGGCCGAAGCGGTCCTTCAAGCCGACCGCGCTGAGTTCTTGCGCCGCGCGTGCAAACGGATCGCGGGCGCCGGCAAGCTCGAGCGGCGCCGCGACGTTCTCCAGCGCAGTCATGGTTGGGATGAGGTAGAAGGCCTGGAAGACGATGCCGATCGTGCGGCCGCGAAAGCGCGCGAGTTCGTCCTCGCCGAGCGCGTGCAGGTCCTTTCCGGCAACCGAGACCGAGCCGTTGTCGGGCCGTGCCAGCCCGGTCATAACCATGAGCAGGGTCGATTTGCCCGAACCGGAAGGCCCCAGCAGACCGACCGCCTCGCCGCGTCCTATTTTCACGCTTATGTCACGCAGGATATGAACGCGTGCGGCGCCGCGCCCGAGCGAGAGGTTGACGCCGCTCAGCGCAATGGCGTCGCTGCCGGCGAAAGGATGCCCTGACGTGTCGTTCATGCTTCGTGCTGGCCGCTTCGCCGTGCCGTGTGTTGGCGCTCGATCATATGGGGGCGGTGCCGCGGTGTACCAAATCATGCGCGCGGCGGTATCCGGCTTGATGCTGTTGACGGCGACCGCCGTCGCGGTTGCGCGCGCCGAAACGCCGCTCAAGATCGTGACGCTCGGCGATTCCTTGACGGCCGGTCTGGGTCTGCCCGAAAAGGATGGCTTCGCGCCGCGGCTGCAGGCGGCGCTCGCCGCCAAGGGCCTCGCGGTCGACGTCGCGAATGCGGGGGTCTCCGGCGATACCGCGTCGGCCGGTCTGGCGCGGCTCGATTGGTCGGTGCCCGACGGCACCAATGCCGTCATCCTCGAACTTGGCGCCAATGACATGCTGCGCGGCATCGAACCGCAGGTGACGCGCGGCGCGCTCGACGCCATCCTGCATCGCTTGATGGAGCGCCATATCGCCGTTCTCGTCTGCGGCATGCGCGCGGCGCCGAATCTTGGCGCCGACTACGTGCAATCCTTCGACAACATCTATCCCGCGCTTGCCGCCAAATATGGCGCGGCGCTCTATCCGTTCTTCCTCGACGGCGTGGCAGGCGATCGCAGCCTGCTTCAGCCCGACGGCCTGCATCCGAACGCGGCCGGCGTGGACGCGATCGTTGCCCGCATTCTGTCGAAGGTGGAGGATCTCATTGCCCGCGTCCGCCGATCGCATCCGTCGTAAGGGTTGCGCGCCGCGCGCTATATCCGCATGCTGGCGCCGTGGCGATTCGCCGACGAAGGCCGGCTGTGTCATGCCCCGTTTGTTCACGGCTCTCGAGATTCCGCGCGGTGTCGCCGCTTCGCTCGCCGTGATGCGCGGCGGTTTGCCAGGGGCGCGCTGGATCGATCCGCAAAATTATCACCTGACGCTGCGGTTCATCGGCGATATCGACGATGCGCTGGCTCGCGATATTGCCGGTCTGCTCGGCCGTGTGCGGCGGCCTCCGTTCGAGCTGCGCCTCGACGGACTCTCCTCGTTTGGCGGCCGCAAACCCCGGGCGGTGATTGCCGCGGCGACACCGGTGGCGCCGCTGATCGAATTGCAGGCCGAGCACGAGCGGCTGCTGCAGCGGTTGGGGCTGGAGCCGGACGGGCGCAAATTTACCCCTCACGTCACGCTGGCGCGGCTGCGCGAATCGTCGAGCCGGCAGGTCGCCGACTACCTTGCGGCCCGCGGGTACTATCGTTCCGCGCCGTTCGAGGTCTCGCGTTTCGTGCTGTACTCGTCGCGGTCGTCGGTCGGCGGCGGGCCGTACGTGGTTGAGGCCGACTATCCTCTGGCAACGCCGGCGCTGCGCTCGGCCTGAATGCCATTTGCCGCCTGGTCTCGCCGGCTGAATGGCGCGGTCGCGGCCTAAGCCCGCAACAGGCGCGACTGCAGATCGAGCATGGCCGTTGCGAAGCCGTGATGGTCGGCGAGCAGCTCCTGCATCACCGACAGCGGGCTGGCGCGCGAAGACTCGACTTCGCCGACTACGCTGCCGAAGTCGAAGCACAGTTCGGCGTCGAATTTTCGCGCCAACTGCTGCATGCGCCGGTTGTCGGCAAGGCATGCCATGTGCAGCTGCCTGAAACCGCGGTTGCGGGCGGCGAGCAGGGTGCGGCGCAGCAGCGCCGAACCGACGCCGTGGCTTTGCCAGGGCGTTTCCACGCTGATGGCGGCTTCCGCCTGCCGCGGCAACCGGAGGCCGAGCTGCCGCAGCTCGGCGGCGCCGCGCATCACGCCATCGATGAAAAAGCCGTGGACGACCGCTTCAAGCGAAATCGACAAATCAACGTAGTTGGCAACGAAATCGCCGGAGACGGCGCCGCCGAAGCGGTTGCGCCGGCTGGCCGAGTCGAGCCGCAGCAAATGGTCGCGGTACTTGTCGGCTTCTCCGATCCACAGTTTGCGGATCACGCCGCCTTCGGGAAGGATATCCTGCATTCCAAGGTCTCCTGACATTGCCGTCAAAAGCCCCGCTTGGTCGCATCCTCCGCTTGGCCGTACCATCGCGACGCAGGTCTTGACGCGTGCGCCGCGAATCAAGGGCATGATGTTGTGCCGGCCGCGAATTTCGCAAGCTTAAGTGTTGAGTAACATGGCCGCATTCCCTATAGGCATGGCTAACAAACAGCAATTTGACAGTTTGGCGATGCGCTCTGGCATGTGAAGTGCAACGTCACCAAATTGCTCGCCATTCCCGCCACGTTTCGCCCGCACCGGTTAATTCTCATGCCGAGCTCCATCACAGCGCGATACGCCGCCGGCGTGGCCGGCGGCACCATCGAGCGCGATGCGGCGCAGCTTGAGATTATCGACATGCTGGCGCGGCTCGAGGCGCGGATCGCGGAATCTCGTCTGGCGCGGAAATCGTCGTCGCTAGGCTGGCTGTTCGGCAACCGCGCCAGGAGCGAGACCCGGCTCAAGGGTCTCTACATCTACGGCGATGTCGGCCGCGGCAAGACCATGCTGATGGATTTGTTCTTCGCGGCAAGCCCGGTTGCGCGCAAACGCCGCGCCCACTTCCACGAGTTCATGGTCGACGTGCACGAGCGCGTTCACGCGTTCCGGCAGAAGCTGAAGCTCGGCGAGCTCGCCGGCGAGGACCCGATCGAGCGGACCGCGATCGAGCTGGCCCAGGAAGCGTGGTTGCTCTGCTTCGATGAATTTCACGTCACCGACATCGCCGACGCCATGATCCTCGGACGATTATTTGCACAACTGTTCGCGCGGGGCGTGGTCGTCGTGGCCACCTCGAACGTGCCGCCGCACGATCTCTATAAGGACGGCCTCAATCGCGCTTTGTTCGTGCCGTTCATCCGCATGCTTGAAGAACACATGGACGTGGTAACGCTCGAGGCGCGCACCGATTTCCGCCTGGAAAAGCTCGCCGGCATGGGGGTGTGGTACGTGCCGGCGGGTCCGGCGGCGGACGCCGCTCTCGACGAGGCCTGGCGGCGGCTCGCTCGCGGACACGACGGGGAGCCGCAGGAGCTTGCCGTCAGGGGCCGCGCGGTGCGCGTGCCGCGCGCCGCGATGGGCGTTGCGCGATTCTCCTTCCACGATCTTTGCGAGCAGCCGCTCGCCGCCGCCGACTATCTACGCATCGCCCGCGAGTATCACACGCTTGTCCTCGACCGCATCCCGATCATGACCTACGACACCCGCGACGCCGCCAAGCGCCTCATCATCCTGATCGACACCCTTTACGACATGAACGTGAAGCTCATCGCCTCGGCCGACGCGGAATCGGAGACGCTCTATCGCGGCGAACAGGGCTTCGAGGCGCGTGAATTCCGGCGCACCGCCTCACGTCTGATCGAGATGCGCTCGCAAGCCTATCTGGCGCGGCCGCACGGCGCGGCCGCCGCGCAGCTTTCCGGCGACTCCGTGGGCCTGGTCGAGACCTGACTCGTCCCCTCAAAGGGGGCCAAGCCGAACATCATCCTGAGCAGACCGCAGGGTGCGCGCGCGCCGCCTCGGCCAAGCCTTGCGGTGTCGGCGAGGACCGCCAGGCAGGGCGCGCGATCCGCGTGCCGCCAGGGCGGCTTGAACGCGGGTGCCGAAAGGGTTAATCACCGCGGCAACCGGGGCGTCTTTGGCAATCGAGGATTTTTTCCTGATGGCACGCAACAAGATTGCTTTGATCGGCGCGGGGCAGATCGGCGGTACGCTGGCGCACTTGGTGGGGCTCAAGGAGCTGGGCGATGTCGTCCTGTTCGACGTCATGGAAGGCATCCCTCAGGGCAAGGCGCTCGATCTCGTCCAGGCGTCTCCGGTCGAAGGTTTCGACGCCCGCTTCATCGGCGCCAATTCCTACGAGGCGATCGAAGGCGCTGCGGTGTGCATCGTCACCGCCGGGGTCCCGCGCAAGCCCGGCATGAGCCGCGACGATCTCCTCGGCATCAATCTCAAGGTGATGGAGCAAGTCGGCGCCGGCATCAAGAAATACGCGCCGGGCGCTTTCGTCATTTGCATCACCAATCCGCTCGATGCCATGGTCTGGGCGCTGCAGAAATGCTGCGGCCTGCCGAAGCAGATGGTCGTTGGCATGGCCGGCGTGCTGGACTCGGCGCGCTTTCGCTATTTCCTCGCCGACGAGTTCGATGTTTCGGTCGAAGATGTCACCGCCTTCGTGCTCGGCGGCCACGGCGATACGATGGTGCCGTTGACGCGCTATTCCGCCGTCGCCGGCATCCCGCTGCCCGATCTCGTCAAGATGGGCTGGACCACGGCGGCGCGGCTCGATGCCATCGTCGCGCGCACGCGCAATGGCGGCGGCGAAATCGTCGGCCTGCTCAAGACCGGCTCGGCCTATTATGCGCCGGCGACGTCGGCCATCGCCATGGCGGAAAGCTACCTGCGCGACAAGAAACGTGTGCTGCCGGCCGCCGCTTGGCTCAATGGCGAATACGGCGTCAAAGATCTTTATGTCGGCGTGCCCGTCGTCATCGGCAGCAAGGGAGTTGAGCGTGTTGTCGAGATCGAGCTCAATAGCGCTGAGCGGGGCATGTTCGAGAAGTCGGCTCAGGCGGTCCAAGGACTGGTCGAGGCCTGCAAGAAGATAGCCCCCGATCTGGGTGAATGATTCAACCGTTACCCCCAAGACGGCCGCGTGAGGCGGCCTTCAGGGTGAACTCTCCGGCGCCTCGGCAACCCATCCTTCGAGGCTCGCTTCACTGCCGACCCTAGTGGAGCGGATTTGACATTCGCTACCCACCCAGCCGTGAGCCCGCGAAGCGAATGTCAAATCCAAAGCTCCACTAGCACTCATATTTTTCTAGTGGTCCTTTGATTCTAACATTCGCATGATAGCCTACCGAACCGGGATGCGAATGTTGGAATTCGGACCACTAGGATGACCGATCGTAGTCAAGCGGACCCGCCTTCTCGATGAACATTCACGAATACCAGGCCAAGGCCGTGCTGCGCGAATTCGGCGTGCCGGTGCCGCGCGGCATCCCCGCGCTGAGCGTGGCGGAGGCGGTGAAGGCAGCCCGCGAGCTCGGCGGGCCGGTCTGGGTGGTGAAGGCGCAAATTCATGCCGGCGGGCGCGGCAAGGCCGGCGGCGTCAAGGTGGTGAAATCGGTCGCCGAGGTCGAACGCGAGGCGCAGCGGCTGCTCGGCGCGACGCTGGTTACCCATCAGACCGGTCCCCTCGGCAAGCAGGTGCATCGGCTCTATATCGAGGATGGCTCGGCGATCGACCGCGAGTTTTATCTCTCCGCGCTCGTCGACCGCGCGACCTCGCGGATTGCGTTTGTCGCTTCGACCGAGGGCGGCATGGACATCGAGGAAGTCGCGCGCACCAGGCCGGACAAGATCGTGAGCCTTTCGGTCGACCCGGCGACCGGCTTCATGCCCCACCATGCGCACGAGATCGCCCATGCGCTCGGCCTGAGCCGCGAGCTCGCCAAGCAGGCCGAGCGCGTGCTGCCGAAACTGTTTCAGGCGTTCCTCGCCAAGGACATGAGCCTTCTCGAGATCAATCCCCTCGTCGTTACCAAGGCCGGGGCGCTCGTCTGTCTTGACGCCAAGATCGGCTTCGACGACAGCGCGCTCTATCGCCACCCCGATATCGCCGCCTTGCGCGATCCGACCGAAGAGGATGCCAAGGAGATCGAGGCCTTGCGCTACGACCTGAACTATGTCGCGCTCGACGGCACCATCGGCTGCATGGTCAACGGCGCCGGCCTCGCCATGGCGACGATGGACATCATCAAGCTTTACGGCGAGACGCCGGCCAATTTTCTCGACGTCGGCGGCGGCGCCAGCAAGGACAAGGTGACGGCCGCATTCAAGATCATCACCTCCGATCCAAACGTGAAGGGGATACTGATCAATATTTTCGGCGGCATCATGCGCTGCGACATCATCGCCGAAGGTGTCGTTGCCGCCGTCAAGGAGGTGGGCCTGCGGGTGCCGCTGGTGGTTCGGCTTGAAGGCACCAATGTTGCGCTCGGCAAGGAGATCATTCGGAAATCCGGCCTCAACGTCATTCCTGCCGACGACCTCGACGATGCCGCGCAGAAGATCGTCATGGCGGTCAGGAGCGGGGGCTAAGGTGTTGCGGTTCGCCCTGATCGTGAGCCTGATCTCGGTCGGCGCGGCCCATGCGGGCGAACGAACCGCCGCGCTGGTGAATTCCTTTCGGATGTTCTGCGTGCCGTCGCCGGATTTCGCCGCGCTCGACGCCAGGGCGACCGCCATGCAGCTTCCGGTTCGCAAGGACGTGACGGCGCCGCCGCGGCCCGGGGAATACGGGCACGTGAAAGCCTGGCTGTTGTCTCTGGCGAGCGGCCATCATGAGCTCGTCGCGTCCGAGGCGCGAAGTCCGAAGGGCAACCTCGATTCCTGCGGCATCGGCGTCGATGACGTCAACGGCGATGACCTGAAACAGGAGCTCGTCAAGGCGATGAAGCTTGGCGAGCCGCTTCGTCAAATGGTGTCGGCCGATGGCACGCAGCGTCAGACGATCTGGAAAATCGACAGTGACGCGGAGCTGTTTCTCACCGACGCGACGCCGATGAAAATTCCCGGTTCCTACCTGACCTTGCTGCACCAAATAAAATAACAGCGACGGAATGCATGCCGATTCTGATCGATAAAGACACCAAGGTGATCTGCCAGGGCTTTACCGGGAGGAACGGAACGTTCCATTCCGAGCAGGCCATCGCCTACGGCACCAAGATGGTCGGCGGCACGTCGCCGGGCAAAGGCGGCTCGACCCATCTCAATCTGCCGGTCTTCGACACGGTCGCCGAAGCGCGCGAAAAGACCGGCTGCGATGCCAGCGTGATCTATGTACCGCCGGTGGGCGCGGCCGACGCTATTTGCGAAGCGATCGACGCCGAAATCCCGCTCGTCGTCTGCATCACCGAGGGCATCCCGGTGCTGGACATGGTCAAGGTCAAGCGCGCGCTGTGCGGCTCGAAATCGCGCCTGATCGGGCCGAACTGCCCCGGCGTCATGACCGCCGGCGAATGCAAGATCGGCATCATGCCGGGCAACATCTTTAGCCGCGGCAAGGTAGGCATCGTGTCGCGCTCGGGCACGCTGACCTACGAAGCGGTGTTCCAAACGACGCGCGAAGGCTTCGGCCAGACCACGGCCGTCGGCATCGGCGGCGACCCGGTCAAGGGCACCGAGTTCATCGCCGTCCTGGAAATGTTCCTCGCCGACGAGGCGACCGAGGCCATCGTGATGATCGGCGAGATCGGCGGTTCGTCCGAGGAGGACGCTGCCGCTTTCCTGAAGGATGAGGCCAAGCGCGGCCGCAGGAAGCCAATCGTCGGGTTCATCGCCGGACGGACCGCGCCGCCAGGACGGCGCATGGGCCATGCCGGTGCGATTATTGCCGGCGGCAAGGGCGATGCCGAATCGAAGATCGCTGCCATGGAGGCAGCCGGCATCGCGGTGTCGCCGTCGCCCGCCCGGCTCGGTAAGACCCTCGCGGAAGTGCGGAAATCCTGATTCAGTCCTTGTGTCTTTTGCCTGCCGCACCGAGCCATTAAATAGGGTACAAGGGATTGACGGCCAAAACCGCGACGATTCGGCCTCCATTTTGCACGTGCTCTCGCTGTCTTGTTGCCGCCCTCGTTTTCACGCCAGGACCTGCCAGATGTCTCGCCAGGACGCGAATGCCACCTTCGCCCTCACTTCGTTTCTGTACGGCGGCAATGCCCCCTATATCGAGGACCTCTATGCGCGCTATGAGGTCGATCCCAATTCCGTCGATGCCGAATGGCAGGCGTTTTTCCGCAGCCTGAAGGACGATGCGGCCGATGTCGTCGAAAGCGCGCGCGGTCCGTCATGGCGGCGGCGCGATTGGCCGCGCCCCGAGCGCAATGAGCTTACGGCGGCGCTCGACGGCGACTGGACGGCGATCGGCAAAGCGATCGACGACAGGGTCAAGGCCCAGGCACAGGCCAAAGGCGTCGAGCTTACGGTTGCCGAGGTCGAGCGCGCGACCCGCGATTCGGTGCGTGCACTCATGCTCATTCGCGCCTACCGCGCGCGCGGCCATCTGCATGCCAACCTCGATCCTCTCGGTCTGCAGCCTCCGAGCAACGAACAAGAACTTGATCCTTCGGCCTACGGCTTCACCGACGCCGATCTCGACCGGCCGATTTTTCTCGACAAGGTGCTCGGCCTCGAATTCGGCACCATCCGCCAGATCATCACTATCTTGCGCCGCACGTATTGTCAGACGCTCGGCATCGAATTTCTGCACATCTCCGACGGCGCGCAGAAGGGCTGGATTCAGGAACGCATCGAAGGGCCCGACAAGGAGATCAGCTTCACCCGCGAAGGCAAGCGCGCCATTCTCAACAAGCTGGCGGAGGCTGAGGGCTTTGAGAAATTCTGCGACCTGAAATTCACCGGCACCAAGCGCTTCGGCCTCGATGGCGGCGAGGCCATGATCCCGGCGCTGGAACAGATCATCAAGCGCGGCGGCGCGCTCGGCGTGCGCGAGATCGTGATCGGGATGGCGCATCGCGGGCGGCTCAATGTCCTCTCCCAGGTCATGGGCAAGCCGCACCGCGCCATCTTCCACGAGTTCAAGGGCGGCTCGTCGACGCCCAACGAGATCGAGGGCTCCGGCGACGTGAAATACCACCTGGGCGCTTCGTCGGACCGCGAGTTCGACGACAACAAGGTGCATCTGTCGCTCACCGCCAATCCCTCGCACCTGGAAATCGTCGATCCCGTCGTGCTCGGCAAGGTTCGCGCCAAGCAGGACCAGCACGGCGCCACGTCCGAGGATCGCACCATGGTGATGCCGCTCCTCATCCACGGCGACGCTTCATTTGCCGGCCAGGGAGTGGTCGCCGAATGCTTCGGATTGTCGGGGCTGCGCGGTCATCGCACCGGCGGCTCGGTGCATTTCATCGTCAACAATCAGATCGGCTTCACCACCAGCCCGCGCTATTCGCGCTCCTCGCCTTATCCGTCCGACGTCGCCAAAATGATCGAGGCGCCGATCTTCCACGTCAACGGCGACGATCCCGAAGCCGTCGTTTTCGCCGCCAAGGTGGCGACCGAATTCCGGCAGAAATTCCAGAAGCCGGTCGTCATCGACATGTTCTGCTATCGCCGCCACGGCCACAATGAGGGCGACGAACCGTCGTTCACCCAGCCGCTGATGTACAAGGTGATCGCGACGCATCCGACCACGCTGGAGATCTATGGCAAGAAGCTGGCCGCCGAAGGCGTGGTCACCGACGGCGAGATCGAGAAGATGAAATCGGATTGGCGCAGCCGTCTCGACGCCGAGCTGGAGGCGGCCCAGAGCTATCGCGCCAACAAGGCCGATTGGCTCGACGGCCGCTGGTCCGGCTTCAAGACGGCGGGGAACACCGACGATCCGCGCCGCGGCAAGACCGGGATCGAAGTTGCAACGCTCAGGGCGATCGGGCAAAGAATCACCGAGGTGCCGACCGGTTTTCATCTGCACCGCACGCTCAACCGGTTTCTTGATCATCGCCGTAAATCGATCGAGACCGGCGAGAACATCGACTGGACTACCGCCGAGGCGCTGTCGATTTGCTCGCTGCTCCTCGATGGCAATCGCGTTCGGCTGTCGGGCCAGGACAGCGAGCGCGGCACCTTCTCGCAGCGCCATTCCGTGCTGATCGATCAGGAAACCGAACAGCGCTATACGCCTTTCAATCACCTGCGCGAGGGACAAGCGCGCTTCGAGGTCATCAACTCGATGCTGTCCGAAGAGGCCGTGCTCGGTTTCGAGTACGGCTTTTCGCTGGCCGAGCCCAATGCGCTCACGATGTGGGAGGCCCAGTTCGGCGATTTCGCCAATGGCGCCCAGGTCGTGTTCGACCAGTTCGTGTCGTCGGGCGAGCGCAAATGGCTGCGCATGTCGGGGCTGGTGTGCCTGTTGCCGCACGGCTACGAGGGGCAGGGGCCCGAACACTCCTCGGCGCGGCTCGAGCGCTTCCTGCAGATGTGCGCCGAGGACAACATGCAGGTCGCCAATTGCACGACGCCGGCGAACTACTTCCATGTGTTGCGCCGCCAGCTCAAGCGCGACTTCCGCAAGCCGCTGATTCTGATGACGCCGAAATCGCTGCTGCGCCATCGCCGCGCCGTGTCGCGGCTTGACGAGATGGGGCCGAATACGTCGTTCCACCGGCTGCTGTGGGACGACGCGCAGATGTTGTCCGGCGAAAAGATCAAGCTCGTCGCCGACGACAAGATTCGCCGCGTCGTCATCTGTTCGGGCAAGGTCTATTACGATCTCTACGACGAGCGCGAGAAGCGCGGCATCGACGATATCTACATTCTGCGTATCGAGCAGCTTTACCCGTTCCCGACCAAGGCGCTGATGACCGAGCTCTCACGCTTCAAGCAGGCGGAGATCGTCTGGTGCCAGGAAGAGCCGCGCAATATGGGCGCCTGGGTGTTCGTCGATATCTTTCTGGAGTGGGTGCTCAACCAGATCGGCGCCAAGCACCGCCGCGCGCGTTATACCGGCCGGCCGGCGGCGGCGTCGACGGCAGTCGGACAGATGTTGCAGCATCAGAGCCAGCTTAAGCATTTCCTTGAAGAGGCGCTTGGATAGCAGACGACCGGGAACGACGGCGGAGGAGGGATCGCGGTTCGGCTCCGTCCAGTCCCCGTCATCGTGCGTGACGCTTCCGTGAACGAGGAACAAAGCCCATGGCCGAAATACGCGTCCCAACCCTCGGCGAGTCGGTGACCGAAGCGACCATCGGCAAGTGGTTCAAGAAGCCCGGCGATACGGTCGCCGTCGACGAGCCTCTGGTAGAGCTCGAGACCGACAAAGTCACGATCGAGGTGCCGGCCCCGGCCGCCGGCGTGCTCGGCGAGATTGCCGCAAAGGATGGCGACACAGTCGCGGTCGGCGCGCTTCTCGGGCAGATCAGGGAAGGCGCCGGCGCAGCGCCGGGTGCCAGGGCCCAACCGCCGGCAAAAGCGCAGGCGCCGTCGGCGCCCGAAGCCGCAGCGCCGCCAAAGCCTGCTCCCCCGCCCGCAGCGGCGCCGGCGACGGCTGCCGCGGCGCCGCTTGCTCCCTCGGTGCGCAAGATTGCCGCCGAGAGCGGCATAGCTCCCTCGACGGTGTCCGGCACCGGCAAGGATGGCCGCGTCACCAAGGGCGATATGCTCGCGGCTATCGAGCGCGCCGCGGCGCAGCCGACCCCGATCGCGGCGCCTGCGGCCGCCATCCAGGTGCGCGCGCCGTCGCCGCCCGACGATGCGGCGCGCGAGGAGCGCGTGCGCATGACGCGGCTGCGCCAGACCATCGCGCGGCGGCTGAAGGATGCGCAGAACACCGCCGCCGTGCTGACGACCTTCAACGAGGTCGACATGACCCAGGTCATGGCGCTGCGCGCCCAGTACCGCGAATTGTTCGAGAACAAGCACGGCGTGAAGCTCGGTTTCATGGGCTTCTTCGTCCGCGCCTGCGTGCAGGCGCTCAAGGAAATCCCTGCCGTCAACGCCGAAATCGACGGCACCGACATCATCTACAAGAATTACTATCATATCGGCATCGCGGTCGGCACCGAACGCGGCCTCGTCGTACCGGTGGTGCGCGACTGCGACGCAAAATCGCTCGCCGAGATCGAGAAGGCGATCGCCGATTTCGGCCGCCGGGCCCGCGACGGCGCGCTCAAGATCGAGGAAATGCAGGGCGGCACCTTCTCCATCACCAACGGCGGCATCTATGGCTCGCTGATGTCGACGCCGATCCTCAACGCGCCGCAGTCCGGCATCCTCGGCATGCACAAGATCCAGGAGCGGCCGATGGTGATCGCCGGCAAGATCGAGGCGCGGCCGATGATGTATCTCGCTTTGTCCTACGATCACCGTATCGTCGACGGCCGCGAGGCAGTGACGTTCCTGGTGCGGGTCAAGGAGTTCCTGGAGGAGCCGGCGCGGCTGGTGCTCGAGTTATGACGATTGATAGGTGATTGTCATGGCTTACGACCTCATTGTCATCGGCACCGGCCCCGGCGGCTATGTCTGCGCCATCCGTGCGGCGCAGCTTGGCTTGGTGACCGCCGTCGTCGAGAAAAACGCCACCTTCGGCGGCACCTGCCTCAACATCGGCTGCATCCCCTCGAAGGCGATGCTGCATGCTTCGGAATTGTACGAGGAGGCCGGAGACAAATTCGCGGAGATGGGGATCAAGGTCGGCAAGCCGAGCGTCGACCTGCCCGCGCTGCTCAAGTACAAACAGCAGAACGTCGAGAGCAACGTGAAGGGCGTCGACTATCTGTTCAAGAAGAACAAGATCGAGGCGTTTCGCGGCACCGGGCGCATCGCCGCGCCGGGCCAGGTCGAGGTGACGGACGAGGGCGGCAAGACGCAGACGCTGGAGACAAGAAACGTCGTCATCGCCACCGGCTCGAACGTCGCCCGGCTCAATGGTATCGACATTGACGAAAAGCGCGTCGTGTCTTCGACCGGCGCGCTGGAACTGTCGAAAGTGCCGCACAAGCTCCTCGTCGTCGGCGCCGGCATCATCGGACTGGAGCTCGGCTCGGTGTGGCGGCGGCTCGGTGCCGAGGTCACGATCGTCGAATTCCTCGATCACATTCTGCCCGGCATCGACGCCGAGGTGGCGCGCCAATTCCATCGCCTGCAGCAGAAGCAGGGCCTCACCTTCAAGCTTTCCTCGAAAGTCGCCGCCATCGACACGTCGGCCAAAGTGCTGAAAGTGAAGGTCGAGCCGGCCGCCGGAGGCGGCGCCGCGGAAACCGTCGAGGCCGACATCGTGCTGGTGGCGATCGGCCGCGTGCCGTTCACCGACGGCCTCGGCCTCGAAGCGGTCGGCGTCAAACAAGACGATCGCGGCCGCATCATCGTCGATTCCCATTTCCGCACCAACGTCGCCGGCATCTACGCCATCGGCGACGTCATCGCCGGGCCGATGCTCGCGCACAAGGCGGAGGACGAAGGCGTCGCCGCCGCCGAGATCATCGCCGGCCAGGCCGGCCACGTGAACTATGAGGTGATTCCGAACGTCGTTTACACGAGCCCGGAAATCGCATCGGTCGGCAAGACCGAGGAGGAGTTGAAAGCCGCCGGCATCGCCTATCAAGTCGGCAAGTTTCCCTTCACGGCCAACGGCCGCGCCCGGGCCAACCTCGCCACCGACGGTTTCGTCAAAATCCTCGCCGATGCCGCGACCGACCGCGTGCTCGGCGTGCACATTCTCGGTCCCGACGCCGAGACCATGATCGCCGAGGCGGCGATCGCCATGGAATTCGGCGCCGCGGCCGAAGACATCGCCCGCACCTGCCATGCGCACCCAACCTTGAGCGAAGCGATGAAGGAGGCGGCGCTGGCCGTCGCCAAGCGCGCCGTCAACATCTGAAGACTGCCGGCCTCGTCGCGAGCGATTTTCGCTGCAGCTCGGGGCCGGCCGGCGCCGCTGCCGGGGCGGCGCGGCGGCTTATTCGACCACGATCTTGACTTCGCTGCCCGACTTGAGGCGCTGGCCCGGCCCGAGCCCGTTGAGCACGCGGAAGCGTTCGACCTGGCGGTCGGCGACCACCATGCGGCTCGCCAGCTTCTCGACCGTGTCTCCGGGGCCGACCGTCACGACCTGCAGGTGAAGCGGCTTGGTGTCGTCGATTTCCGCGAGACTCATGCGGCGGAACGTGCCGACCGATTCGCGGAAGGCGTGGTCGGTCTCCGGCGTACGATGCTTGGCCGCGAAGATGAAGCGGTAGACGTCGCTGCCGAAGCGGATGGCGTAGAGCCGGAAGTCCCATTGGTCGCCCTTGGCGGCCGCGGTCGCGCCCGGGAAGCCGTTGACGGTGAAGTTTTCAACGCTGGCGGGATCGATGTTGTCGATCCAGCCGGACGTCAGATAACCGGCCAGCGTTTGCTCGGCAGGAACGCGCACCACATCGAGCCGCAGCGCCGCGCCGCCGCCGCGCTTGACGCCGAGCACCGCCTGGGCGGTGTTTTCGAGCGTGAAGCCCTCGGGCGCGGTAAAAGTGAAGCCCAGGCGCGGATGCAGGAAACGCCGGCCGCGGACAAAACCTTCGCTCGGATCCTCGCCGAATATGATGCCGTCAATGTCGGCGAGATAGGCGCGCTGGTCGTCGATCCCGAGGCTTGCGGTCGTTTGCGGGTTCCACTGCGCCGCATATTGCCGGGCCGTGGCGGCCGCGTTGGTGATTCGCTCCGGCGTCGCCGGGTGCGACGACAGAAAGTCGGGCGCGCGCGGATTCATGGTTCCGCCCTGCCGCGGCTTGAGCTCGGAATTGTGCTCCATCGAGCTCAGGAAGCGCACCGCGCCGTAGGGGTCGTAGCCGGCGCGCGCGGCGACGCGGATGCCGATCGAATCCGCCTCGAATTCTTGCGCCCGCGAGAAACTGGCCAGCGCCAGCTTCGACTTGGCGAGCGCCAGCGCCCCCACTTCCGGGTCGCTGATGACGTCGGTGACGACGCGGCCGACCAGCGCCGCCTGCTTGGCCTGCTCCTCGCGAATGGCGGCGTGGCGCGCGATCACGTGGCCCATCTCGTGGGCGAGCACCGAGGCGAGTTCGGATTCGTCGTTGGCCAGCGCGACCAGGCCGCGGGTCACGTAGATCTGCCCGGTCGGCAGCGCAAACGCGTTGATCGATTGCGAATTGAGCACCGTCACTCTGTAGTGCAGGTCGGGCCGGTCGGATGCCGCGACCAGGCGCCCGACGGTCTTTTCGATCAGGCCTTGCAGCTTCTGGTCCTTGTAGACGCCGCCATAGGCGCCGAGGATGCGCTGATGCTCGCGCAACACCGCCGGCGACATGTCCGCGGTCGCTTCGGCGGGCTTCGCCGCCTCCGGCAGCGACGCCTTCGACTCGACCGGCGGCGGCGTGGCGGTGCAGGCGACGAGCAGGAGTGCGGCGAACGCAACCGCCGCATGAACGAGGCGCAGCCGAATCATTCCGCCGGGTCCCGTATCGCTTGCCGCCTTACCCATTCACGCACCCGCGGCCGTCACTGGCGGTCGGTAAGCTCGATCTGCTCCGGACGCGCCGCTTCGATCCAAGGACCGCCGCGCTCCTCGATCCACCCGCGCACCCGGACCCGCCGCCCCGCGAGCGTCTTCGGTTCAAGTCCCGCCGCCGCAAAATTACGCGCATTTCGCTTCAGGATCGTAACAGTGAAGTCAGTGGTCCACCGCCGCCCGAAGTTCACGTAAATGGTGGCCCCGCTTTCGCGGACCGACACCACCTTACCCTCCACCAGCGCAAAACGGCCTTGTGCGGCCAGCACATCGGCGGGGTACTCGGCGTTGAGCAAGTCATAGTACGGATTCGACCACAGGCCAAGCTTGGCACGGCGGGCAGCGCTCTCCCGATCGAGCAGGGTTGCGGCGCAGGCCCGGCCGCCGGCGCGGGCCGCGACCCGGGCAAGGCCGGCGGCAACGAGGTCGGCCTGGACCGGCCGTTCGGCGCCGTCGCGGCCGGCGACGGCGTAGGCGAGAAGCCGCCCGTAGCGGTCGGTCTGTTGCGGCTCGGCCTGCCTGAGCAGGAGGTCGGCGCCGCCGAGCAGGGTGGTTAGTCCGTATCTTGCCGCCGGGCCGCCGGGCGGAGCGCCGCCGTCCGCGGCAAGCGGCGGAACCTCGATGCCGGCGAGCCGTACCGTGCGGCCGTCATCGAGCACGAAGGTGCGGCCGTCGATGACGCTTTTTGCCGTGCCGCGGGCAATCACCGCGCCGCCGCAGGCCGGCGCCGGCTCGGCCTGCTCCGCGGCTGCGGCCGCGCCGCATCTGCCGGCCGCACATGCGGCCGCCAGTCCCGCAAGCAGGAGGATCCCGTCCCACCACCCAATCATCGGTTGCGAGCGAAGGGCCGGAATGCGGCGGCACTTTGGCAGGCTCATCCGTATTTTTCCCAGTCAAAATCGTCCTCGCGGCGCGTTCGCGCCCGAGCTTTGCGCCAAACTGAAAGACGACGCGGCCTCTGCGAGGCCATTACCGAAGCCCGTCTAAAAGGCGGGCTTCCGGCAATAAAAGGGAGCGGAGCGCCGAAAGGCGCATCCAACCATGGCCGTCCCTATTCCTCCTGTCCTGCCCTTGCGGGGAGGGTCGGGAGGGGGATCGGCTGCGGGCATCGCAGACAAGTGTACGCAGTCTGCGCAACTCATCTGCTTCGGAGCCCGCTCGCCTTCCGGCGCTTCGCGGCGGCGCTTGCCGGAGCGAGCGAACGCTCCAACTCAGCCTAGGCCGTGCTTCGCGCGAACGAGAGGATGCAGGCGTTACCGGCACCGTCAATCGCGCTTAAGCGGAGCACCCCGCGCGCCGGTCGTAGTGCCGGCGGGAACGATGCCCAAGCCGCCCGGGAGCGAGGTTACAAGCCCCGCTCGCAGGAACCGCACTCGCCCCATCCAACGGCTGTCACCGGTAGACGTCCCTGAACCGAGCGAGATTCGAAACCGGCTCATAACTGAAAAGGGGACGACTGTCAATGGAAAAGAGACGAGAGGCGGTGGGTCGGTTTGCCTCAGGCAGGCCGCTTTCGCGCTTGCCACCGCGGCCGGTCGGCGCATAGTCGCTGCCATGCCAGGAGTATGTTTCGCGATTGAGCGCATCGGCGACACGGACCTGTTTCGCTGCTTCCATGTGTGTGCCGACCGCCAAGAAGAGGCCGAGCATCTATTGCGACAGGCCTTCCCCGGTGTCGGCACCGTGACGTGGCACGGCCCCTTCGGCAAAGCAGTGGCAGAAGCGCTCAATCTTGAGCCCGGAGAGGTCCTGGAGTGGCGAGTAGGCGAAAAAATCGTTGCCGGGTCTCTCACCGATCCGCTGGGGGACGATGAGCCGTCGTAACCGCGCTGGGGACGTCGTCCAAACCGCTGAACCAGCAGGGAGCAAGCAGTCCGCATGAGTGAAGCGACATGCGGGAATGACTGAGCCGCTTGCCGGCCTGTCCCGGATTTCGCTTCGCCCAATCCGGGCTGCGCTTCCCTTGCGTGCCGTCGCGATGCGCCGCAGAACCGGTATACCGCAAAGCCGGCGCTTATGAGCTTCGACTCGCCTCTCCTCGAACAGCCGCCGTGGTCGGCGCTGACCACCGCGCACGCAGCCTTCGCGCTCGGCAACGGCCTGGCGCGGCGCTATCGGCCCGATTTCGCGCCGATGGCCGGCGTCCGCGAGGTCTCCGAGGCGTGCCTGCAAGGCTTGGCTGCACTCATGGCACCGGGCGATGTCGTCAGCGTGTTCGGCGCGAAACCGGTCCAGGCAGGCGGAGACCTCGCCGTCGTCGCGCTCAAGACCGTCGAGCAGATGGTCTATCGGCACCGTACCGCGCCCTCCGACGCAGCGGCGGCCGCCGCCGCGGCGCCGGTGTTGCTGAGTGCGGCTGACGTTCCGGCAATGCTTGAGCTTGCCGAACTGGCCCAACCTGGGCCGTTCGCGCCACGTACCAATGAACTCGGATGCTATCTCGGCATCCGCGACGGCGGCCGGCTGGTCGCGATGGCGGGCGAGCGGATGCGGCTCGACGGCTTCACGGAAATCTCGGCGGTGTGCACGCATCCGGATCATCGCGGCCGAGGTCTTGCGGCGGTGCTGGTCCGCGCGCTGATGCAAAGCATCCTTCAGCGCGGCGAAGTGCCGTTCCTCCACGTCTTCAGCGACAACGCGGCCGCCGCCGCGCTCTATGCGAAACTCGGCTTTGCGCACCGGCGTTCGCTGAGCGTGACGGTGCTCAGAAGGAAGTGACGCGCTGTCATTGCGAGGAGCCAACGGGCCCGGCCTGAAGTGGCCGGGCCGATGACAAGCTCCGCGACGAAGCAATCCAGGCCTTACGGTCCGACTGGATCGCTTCGCTGACGCTCGCGATGACGAAAATTACCCCGCCTTGCGCTGTCGCCCATGGTTGCGCGCCGGCTTGCGGTGTTCTTCGCGGGCGGCTTCGCGCCCGGCCTTCTTGCCGGCGATCGGCAAAGGCATTTCCTTTTGCCCCTCGATCTTCTTGCGGCGCTTTTTACCGCCGGGCGCGGCGGCGCGCGCTTGCTGAGGATTGCGTTGCAAAACTCGCTGAGAGAGCGCCCGACTGGGCAAACCTGGCAATAATAGAATCCGAAAGTCCCGTTCTATGAATCGAATTTCGGTGTTGTGCCTTCAGAGGGGAAAAACGTTCTCCGCTCCAAGGCCAAAAATAGTTTTGCAACACAATCTGACAAGGCAAAGCGGACTTCGGTACCGCAGCGCGAAATGTCCGCAAAATGACCCGACGCCGACATGCCCGAATGCGAGTTGCGGCTGGCGTTCGCGCGCTCAGTGCAGGCGCCTCATTTTGAGCCTGCAAACTTCGACCGACGGGATTGCACACTTTCCATCTTGCGGCGAGCTCCGAAAAATAGATACACAAGATTTCGCTCACCGAGCACTTCGCCCAATACACGAAATGCAAAAAACGGAATTAATATCAGCAATCCAATAAAGCTCGTTGCAATGAGTTGACCGATGGTACCGCCGCCCAGTTCGGCCAGTGAATCTGCAATGGTCCGATGATGGAGGAGGCCAACAACGACCTCTTCGGCCGCGTTGAGGACAAGCAAGAGCACAAGAAACACGACTGACTTATGCAGCGTCGGCCAAATGAGCGGCTGATTCTTAAAGCGTTCCCCGAGGTGTAAAATGTGCCCCACCGACATGAACTTGGCACAGATAAGCGCCTTAACAGCGGCAAGCCCAAAAGGCGT
>Ga0335085_10002439_pt1 | contig 34719 bp, 30 predicted proteins | sample Lox_Sample_45_FD_206712 | JGI IMG/M metagenome (GOLD analysis project Ga0335085, IMG submission 206712) | Soil microbial communities from Loxahatchee National Wildlife Refuge, Florida, United States - Lox_Sample_4.5 | ecosystem: Environmental > Terrestrial > Soil > Wetlands | place: USA... | reverse complement strand
CGGCCGCGCCGTCCTGCGGAATCGCCACTCCGAGCGCATCGAGCACGTCCGCACTGCCGCAGCGGCTCGAGACCGAGCGGTTGCCGTGCTTGACGACCGCCAGGCCGCAGGCGGCGGTGAGCAGCGCCGTCCCGGTCGAGATGTTGAGGCTCCCCGAGGCATCGCCGCCGGTGCCGACGATGTCGATGGCGCGCAGCTCGCGCGGTACCTCGGGACGACGCGCCAGGCGGCGCATGCTGAGCGCGAAGCCGCGCACCTCGTCAGCCACCACGCCCTTGGTCGCAAGCGCCGCGAGCAGCGCTCCGGCCATGGCCGGCGGCAGCTCGCCGTCGGTGAGATGCCCGAGCAGCTCCCCGGCCTGCGCCTCGGTCAGGTCGCGCCGCTCGGAGAGCAATCTCAGCAGCTCACGCGGCGCCGACATCGTCCGCTCGCGCGCCGCGCGTGCCGGCGGAATATTTCAGGAAGTTCCCGAGGAGCTTCGGCCCCGCGGGCGTCAGGATGCTCTCGGGATGGAACTGCACTCCCTCGACGGTGAGCGTGCGGTGGCGCACCGCCATGATCTCGCCCGCATCGGTCTCGGCGCTCACCACGACCGATTCCGGGAGCGTTCCGGGGGCCGCGATCAGCGAGTGATAGCGGCCGACCTCGCAGGGCTGCGGGAGGCCCGCGAAAATCGTGGCGCCGTCGTGGCGCACCAGCGAGGTCTTGCCGTGCATGAGACGCGCGGCGCGCACCACCTGGCCGCCGAATACCTCGCAGATCGCCTGGTGGCCGAGGCATACGCCGAGCACCGGGATCACGCCGGCGAAGGCGCGGATCATGTCCATGGAGACGCCGGCATCGCGCGGCGTGCCGGGGCCGGGCGAGATGCACAGATGCGACGGAGCGAGCGCGCGCGCCTCTTCCGCCGTCAGGGCATCGTTGCGGTACACGCTCACCTCGGCACCGAGCACCAGGAACGCCTGCACCAGGTTGTAGGTGAAGGAGTCGTAGTTGTCGATGAGCAGGAGTCGCGGCTTCCTCACAGCCCCTCCTCCGCGAGCTCGAGCGCCCGCACCATGGCGGCGCTCTTGGCGAGCACCTCCTCGTACTCGCTGCTCGGCACGCTGTCGGCGACGATGCCGGCGCCGGCCTGGTAGCTGTACTCATCGCCCGAGAACACCAGGGTGCGGATGGTGATGGCATGGTCCATGTCGCCGCGGGCGCCGAAATAGCCGACCGTGCCGCCATAGAGTCCGCGCCGCACCGGCTCGAGCTCGTCGATGATCTGCATGGCGCGCACCTTGGGCGCGCCGACCAGCGTTCCGGCCGGGAAGGCCGCCGCGAACAGGTCGAAGGCGTCGCACCCGGGAGCGAGCTCGCCGTGCACTCCGCTCACCATGTGCATCACGTGGCTGTAGCGCTCGATGGCGCGGTACGGCTCGACCGTGACGCTGCCGGCGCTCGCGACCCGGCCGAGATCGTTGCGGGCGAGGTCCACCAGCATCACGTGCTCGGCGTTCTCCTTGGGATCGGCGCGCAGCTCCGCCTCGCGCTCGGCGTCGAGCGCCGCCGCCGCGGCGCGCGGGCGGGTGCCGGCGATGGGACGCAGCTGGGCGCGCCGGCCGGAGAGCTTCACCAGCGCCTCGGGCGAGGAGCCGACCACCGCCACGTCGCCGAGGGCGCAGTAGTACATATAAGGAGAGGGATTGATGAGGCGCAGGGCACGATAGGCCTGGAAGGGGTCGAGCTCGTGGCGCCCCTCGAAGCGGCTCGCGAGCACCAGCTGGTAGACGTCGCCCGCCGCGATGCATTCCTGGATACGCCGCACGCCCGCCAGGTAGTCGGCCCGCGCGTAGGCCGCCGTCGGCGGCGCATAGCGCCCCGCGCGCCGCCCGTTCGGCAACGCGCCGCGCAGCGCCTGCACCACCTCGCGCCTGAGCGCGCGCCGCTCCGCATCGCTTCCGGCATGCAGCAGCGCGACGCCGCGCGTCAGGTGATCGAATACCAGCACCGAGCGCGGCGCCACGTAATGCAGCGCGGGGACGCCCGGGTCGCTGCGCGCGCGGGCCGGCAGCCGCTCGAAGTAGCGCACCACGTCGTAGGCGGCGTAGCCGACCAGCCCGCCGGCGAGCGGCACGCCGGGGATGTCGGGCTGCGGCTGCGGGGCGGCGGCGAGCGCCTCGCGCAGTCCCGCGAGCAGCGCCGTGCCGTCGGCGGGCAGCGCACGGCGCTGCGCGCCGATCGTGAGGGCGCCGTCATCGAGCCGCACCTCGAGTCCGTCGCCGAAGCCGATGAAGGAATAACGGCCGAGGCGCTCGCCGCCCTCGACGCTCTCGAGCAGGAAGCGCGGCGCGAACGCCGCGAGCTTCATGAACGCCGAGACGGGCGTGTCGAGGTCGCCGGTGATGTCGAAGGCGGTTTGCAAGGCTCTCGAGGCTCCCAATGCGTGCAGACAACAAAAAACCCATCCCGGGGTCATCCGGAGATGGGTTGCTGGTGCCGTTTATGCGCTTAAGTCGCGGGGAAAAAGCTAACCGTCAGCCCACTCCGTCATGAAGTGCGCCACCACCAGGAAGTGCTGACGGGCCGGTGCGACATGTTGCCAACGAGTATCCCCTTCGGGGGCGCGGGGCGTCAAGCCGCGGCCGGCGCCCGCCTCACCCGCGCGGGTTCCGCTAGAATGCGCGCGCGGCGCAGCGCTTCGCCGCCGCGAGCCGTCCGCATCCTCAAGCCAACCTGAAAGCAACCCAGTGAGCTTCAAAGAGCTGCTCGAGAGCTGGCGCGAGACTGCAGCCGCCCCGCGCACGGCGCGCACCTTTGCCGTGCACCTGCCGCTCGATGAGGCCGCGCAGCTCGCGGCGCTCGCGGAGATGTTCCCGGGGCGCGCGCCCGAGCAGCTGATCACCGAGCTCCTCGGCGCGGCGCTCAAGGAGCTCGCGGCCGCCATGCCCTACGTCGCCGGCAAGCGCGTGATCTCCACCGACGAGCAGGGCGACCCGATCTACGAGGACGTCGGTCCCACGCCGCGCTTCATCGCTCTCGCGCGCGCGCACCGCCGCGAGCTCGCGGCCGGCGGCCGGGAAGGGGAGCGCGCGGCCCGCGCGCCCAAGAGGGCGGCAGCGAAATCCAAGCCGGACCGGCGCCGGCGCTGAAGACCCCCATGCCCTCCTTCGACGTCGTCTCGGAGCTCAACCTGCATGAGGTCGCGAACGCAGTCGACCAGGCGGGTCGCGAGCTGTCGCAGCGCTTCGACTTCAAGGACACGGGGGCGCGCTTCGAGCTCAAGGACTTCAGCGTCACGCTGCATGCGCAGGTGGAGTTCCAGCTGAAGCAGATGCTCGAGATCCTGAAGCTCCGGCTCGGCAAGCGCGGCATCGACTTGAAGTGCCTCGAGGTGCAGGAGCCGCAGACGACGCTCTCGGCCGCGCACCAGGAAGTGCTGATGCGGCACGGGATCGACGCGGAGACCGGCAGGACACTCACGCGCCTCATCAAGGATTCCAAGCTCAAGGTGCAGGCGAGCCTGCAGGGCGACAAGGTGCGGGTGAGCGGCAAGCAGCGCGACGATCTGCAGGCGGCGATCGCGCTGCTGCGCGGCGCCAAGCTCGACCGGCCGCTGCAGTTCAACAACTTCCGGGACTGAGTGGATTTCAGGGGCGCCGGCCGCCGGCCCCGGCGATCGCGCGGCACAGCGCCTCGGTGGCATCGAGGACGCTCGGCCCGAGGCGACTCAACGCCTGATCCTCGAAGGCGATCAGCCGCCCGTTGCGCACCGCCTGCAGCGTGCCGAAGCGCTTCCAGTCCGTGAGCCAGGCGGCGCTCTCGCCCGGAGGCCCGGCCGCGACGATGACGTCCGGATCGCGGGCGATCACCGCCTCTATGTCGACCACGGGAGCTGGCTCGGGAAGGTCCGCGAACACGTTGCGCGCCCCGCACAGCTCGAGCGCATCCGTCATGAGGTGCCGGCCGCCGACGGTATAGAGGGGTCGATTCCACACCTCGAGCAGCACGCGCGGATGCGCGCCTTGCGTACCGCCGCCGTAGGTGCGCGCGAGCGCCGCGAGGCGCGCCTCGATGCCGCGTGCCGCGACCTCGGCCTGCGCCGCGGTGCCGGCCAGCGCGCCGAGGCGCCGCACCGACCCGGCGAGATCCGCGAGGCGCCGCGCCTCCTGCTCGTACACCGGGATGCCGAGCCGCGCGATCTTCTCGCGCTGCGCGGTATTGCCGCCCGAGGGCCAGGCGACGACCACGTCGGGACGGATGCGCACCAGCCGCTCGAGATCGATCGCGACCGCATCGCCGAGGCGCGGCACGCGCCGCGCTTCGGCCGGCACATCGGAGTACTCGACCGTCGCCACGACCTCGGAGCCGGCGCCGGCGGCGAACAGCATCTCAGTCGCCCCCGGAGAGAGGCTCGCGATGCGCAGCGGTGCCGCCGGCAGCGTCACGCTGCGGCCGCCGTCGTCGGTCACGGCACGCGCGGCGGCGAGCGGCGCCGCGTGGACGACGGCCAGGGTGGCGATCAGGACGATGAGCGGGCGGCGGGCTGACACGGGTCGATCCGGCTGCGCGCGATCATGACACAGCGCCGCCCCCGCCCCCCCAAGGAAAAGATGCGCCCGCTAGGCCGCGCGGGTCGCGAGCGCCGCCTCGCCGCCGCTCGTCTCGAGGACGCGCGCCACGGCGTGCACGGTGGCGGCGATGCGTACCGCGCTCTGCACCGCCTCGCGCTCGAGGCCATGCGCACGCAGCTGCCGCTCGTGGGAGGCGACACAGCTGCCGCAGCCGTTGATGGCCGAGACCGCGAGCGACAGCAGCTCGAAGTCCACCTTGGCGATCCCGGGGTTGCCGAGCACGTTCATGCGCAGCCGCGCCGGGAGCTGCGCGTAGTCGGGATCCTCCACCAGGTGCAGGAAGCGGTAGTAGACGTTGTTCATGCCCATGAGAGCCGCCGCGGCGTGCGCCGCGGTGACGTGCGCGGCGTCCAGGCGCGCGGCGGCGAGCGCACCCAAGTCGCGGCTGAAGGCGACGTTCCGCGAAGCGAGCGCGCTCGCGAGCGCCACCGCCCAGATCTGCCGCTCGTCGAGCCCCGGGGCGCCCAGCGGCGTCAGCACGCTCCCGAGGTTCAGCTGCAGATCGCGTGCATAGGCCGGGAGCGACTCGCGAATGGCTTCCAGGGTCTTCATGTCAGGCCGCCTTCAGGGTCTCTTCGCCCTTTTGCCAGTTGCAGGGGCAGAGCTCGTCGGTCTGCAGCGCATCGAGCACCCGCAGCACTTCCTCGGGGCTGCGGCCGACCGACAGGTCGGTGATATAGACGAAACGGATCACGCCCTGCGGGTCGACGATGTAGGTGGCACGCTGGGCGACGCCGGCCTGCGGGTCGAGGATGCCGAGGCTGCCGGCGAGCTCGCGCTTGATGTCGGAGAGCATGGGGAACGGCAGGTCCCTCAGCTCCTCCTTGTCGCGCCGCCAGGCGAGATGCACGAACTCGCTGTCGATACTGACGCCGAGCAGCTGTGCGTCGCGGGCGCGGAACTCGCGCTCGAGCTTGCCGAAGGCCGCGATCTCGGTGGGACACACGAAGGTGAAGTCCTTCGGCCAGAAGAACACCACCTGCCACTTGCCGGGGAAGCTCTCGTGGGTGAAGGGGCGGAACGCCGTCCTGGCATCGCTCGTGACGACGCCGGTGAGCGCGAACTCGGGGAAACGCCGGCCTATGCCTGACATGCTCGGTACTCCTTGGAGTGGATGGCCCTCGCGGGACGTGGCGCGCATACTGCGCGAGCGGGCCTTATCAATCCAATCGATTGATTTTATAATCTCGATAGGCCTTGTATATCGGCGCACCGAGCACCGGAATCAAGATGACCGTCGAGCTGAAGTTGAAGGACCTGCGCTACCTGGTGGCGGTAGCCGAGCAGCGCCACTTCGGCCGCGCCGCGGCGCGCTGCTTCGTCAGCCAGCCGACCCTGTCCTCGCAGCTGAAAAAGCTCGAGCGGGACCTCGGAGTGCAGTTGATCGAGCGCGCGCCCCACAAGGTGTCGCTCACCGAGGCCGGCGAGCTCATCGTGGCACGCGCCCGGCGCATGATCGAGGCGGGCGAGGAGATCGTGGCGCTGGCGGCGGGCAGCCGCGACCCGCTCGCGGGCAAGCTGCGCGTGGCACTGCTGCCGACCATCGGGCCGTATCTGCTGCCGCACGTGACGCGCGCGATCCGCCGCAGTCTCCCGCGGCTCGAGCTGCGCCTCTACGAGCACCAGACGGCGCCGCTGCTCGCGAAGCTGCGCGACGGCGAGCTCGACCTCGGGATCCTCGCGCTGCCGGTGGAGCTGGCCGGGCTCGAGGCGCGCGAGCTGTACCGCGAGGCCTTTACGCTGGCCGTTCCCGAGCACCACCCGCTCGCCGCACACGACACGGTGCGGGCGGCGGACCTCAAGGGCGAGACGCTGCTGCTGCTCGAGGAGGGCCACTGCCTGCGGGACCAGGCGCTCGAGGTCTGCAGTCGCGCGGGCGTCAGCCAGAGCGAGGACTTTCGCGCGACCAGCCTCGAGACGCTGCGGCAGATGGTGGCGGCGGGGGCCGGCGTAACGCTGCTACCGGAGCTGGCGAGCCGCGGCGCCTACGGCAACGCGCGCGGCGTCCGGGTCCGTCCGTTCGCGCGGCCCGCCCCGGTGCGGCATATCGGCGCGGTATGGCGCAAGACGACGCCGCGCCGGGCCGCCATCGATGCCGTGGCGCGCATCATCGCCGAGCACGCGCAGTGAGCGCCGCTGCTCCGGCACCCGAGCCGGTCGAGCTCGCCGCCCGCGACGGCCGCGCACTCGCGGCGCTCTTCCTCGAAGCAGCCGCGCCGCGCGGCGCCCTCACCATCAACGGCGCCACCGGCTTCCCGCGCGAGTTCTATCTCAAGTTCGCGCACTACTGCGCGCAGCGCGGCTATCACGCCCTGGTCTACGACTACCGGGGCACGGGCGCCTCGGGGAGGCGGCCGCCCGCTGAGGAGCCGGCCCGCATGAGCGACTGGGGACTGCTCGACATGCCGGCGGCGCTCGCCTACCTCGCCGAGCGCTGCCCGCGCCTGCCCCTCGTCACCGCCGGCCATAGCGTCGGCGGGCAGTTGATCGGCTGCATGTACAACCAGGCCGCGGCGCGCGCGCACGTGATGATCGCGGCCTCGATCGGCTACTGGCGCGGCCAGCGCGTGCCGTTCCGCTACCTGGCGCTGCTCTTCTGGACGGTGTTCGGTCCGCTCGGGCTCAAGACCCATGGCTACGTGCCGCACAGCCTCGTGTGGCGCGGTGAGTCGCTGCCGGCGGGCGTCTTCCTCGAGTGGCGCAAGTGGTGCCTGCGGCCGCAGCACTTCGCGCCGGATCTCACCGGCGATGCGCACGATGGCCCCTTCTCCCGGGTGCGCGCGCCGATCCTGTCGCTGCGCTTCAGCGACGACCCCATCGCGACGCCCGCGGCGGTCGAGGCGTTGCTCGCGCTCTATCCCAACGCCGCGATCGAGCGCCGTGCGATCACACCGGGCGAGGCGCAGGTGCACCGCATCGGCCACCATGGGTTCTTCGCCGAGCGGCATCGCGAGACGCTCTGGCGTGCGACGCTCGATTGGATCGACGCGCGCTGCGCCTAGCTGAGGCGAGGCCTGCTCACGGCGACGACGCGGCGGCGCCCGAGGGCGCAGTTGCGGCGTGCGTTCGTCGAGGGCGCGTCGCGCGCGCCAGCGCGATCCCGGCGAGCACCACGACGCCACCCACGAGCTGCAGCGGGCTCAGGCGCTCCCCGAGCAGCAGCCAGGCGTACACGGCCGCGCCGATCACCTGCAGGTACAGGCCGAGCGAGCCGAAGGTCGCACGCAGATGCGCCAGCGCATAGGCAATCAGGCCCTGCCCGAGCGCCTGCGCCGACAGCGCCAGGCCGAGCAGCACGAGCCAGCCGCGTCCGCTCACGGGCAGGAACCGCTCCCCCAGCAGCAAACAAACCGGCAGCAGCAACAGACTGTAGACGAGGGTGCTCGCGAACATGACGGTGCCGGTGCCGTGCCGCCCGCGCAGGCGCGCCACCGCGAGAATGTAGGCGGCATAGAACCACGCGGCACCGAGCGCGAGGGCATCGCCCCCGAGCGCGTGGCCGCCTTTGGTCAGCTTCGGGCTCACGATGAGCAGGAGCCCGGCGAAGGCGAGCAGGATCGCCAGCAGAAAACCGAGCCGGGGGCGCTCGCCCCACACGGCCCAGGCGAGGACCGTGACGACGAGCGGCGCGGTGTTGGCCTCGAGCGTGGCGGCCCCGACCGGGATGCGGGCCAGCGCGAGATGGTACAGCGCGATGTCGCCGGCGAAGAATACGCCGGCCCACAGGAATCCCGAATCGAGGCGCGGACCGCGCCGTGGCGTGCGCCGCTCGAGCCATGCCCACAGCGCGAGCGGCGGCAGGGCGAGCGCGCCGCGCCAGAAGGCGCTCGCCACGACGCCGGTCTCGGAGACGCGCACGAAGATGCCGGAGCTGCCGAGCGCGAGCGCACCGGCAAACAGCGCGAGCAGTGCGATGAGCTCCGAGCGGGCGGACTGCGTCATGTTCGGTGCGCGGATCATAATCGGTCGCCCCCGGAGCGTCTGGCATAATCGCGCGATGCGTGTCTCACGATCTCCGCTGCCGCTCGCCCGCGCGCTCGCGACGCTCATCGCCGCCGCGCTGCTCGGCGTTGCGGCGCGCGCGCAGCCAGCCACGGCCCCGAGCGCGCTCACCGTCACCGATGCCTGGGTGCGCGCCATTCCAGGCGGCGCGGTCGCCGCCGCCTACATGCACCTGCACAACGGCGGCGGGCAGGCGGTCCGCGTCATCGGGGTGCGCTCGGCGGCCGCCGCGCACGCGATGATCCACGAGACACGGCTCGAGAAGGGCCTCTCGACCATGCGCGCACACGAGCCGCTGGAGGTCGACCCCGGCGCAAGCGTCGAGCTCAAGCCCGGCGGGCTGCACGTGATGCTCACCGATCTCGCCCATCCGCTCGCGGTCGGCGAGCAGGTGCCGCTCGAGCTGCTGCTGGAGGGCGGCGGCCGCATCGAGGTGCGCGCCCGCGTGCGGCCGCCGGACGCCGAGTGAGCGCCGCGGACGCCGCGCGCGATCACGTCACTCCCTACGATCGGCTCGCCTGGAGCGATGCGCAGATCGAGGAGTGGCTCATCACCGGCGCGCACCGCCCCGAGCTCGCCGCCTACTTCGGCGCCGCGGAGTACCGCGCGCTCGCCGCGCTCGCGCGCCGCGCACGGCGGACGCCGCCGGCCGCGCCTGGCCTGTCGGTGCTCATCGTGCCCGGAATCATGGGCTCGCAGCTCGGGCTCAAGCGCCCGGCGCCGCTGCCGAACGACATCGTGTGGCTCGATCCCATCGACATCCAACACGGGAGGCTCGCGCTGCTCGAGGTGGGCGCGGGCGCTGCGGTCGTGCCGCTCGGCGCCGTGCTCTACTCGCATCTGCGCCTGAAGCTCGCGCTGCGCGCGCGCGGCTTCGCCGCCGAGCTCTACGACTACGACTGGCGACTGTCGATCGCCGAGCTCGGGCGTGCGCTCGCGCAACGCCTCGGCTCGCTCGGGCGCACCGCCCTCGTGGCCCACAGCATGGGAGGCCTCATCGCCCGGGCGGCGCTGCGCCACCCGCAGACGCGTGAGGTCGAGCGCGTGGTCCTGCTCGGCACCCCGAACCTCGGCTCGGGAGCTGCGGTGCAGGCGCTGCGGGGCACCTACGCCGTGGTGCGCAAGGTGGCGCGCCTCGCCGCGCAGCCCTCCGCCGAGGCGCTGGTCGAGCAGGTCTTCAACAGCTTCCCGAGTCTCTACGACATGCTGCCGAGGGGCGGCTGGAGCGGGGGGGCGGATCTGCTCGATGCCGCGGCCTGGCCGCGCACGGGACCGCAGCCGCGCGCCGCGCTGCTCGCGGCGGCGCGCGCCACGCAGAGCCTGCTCGCTCCCGCCGATGCGCGCTTCGCCGCCATCGTCGGCGTCGGTGAGGAAACGGTCAGCGCGCTCACGCGGCGCCGCGATGACTTCCTCTACACGCTCACCCGCCATGGCGACGGCTCGGTGCCGGCCGCGAGCGCGGCGCTCGCGGGCGCCCGCTGCCTGTACGCGCGCGTCGCCCACAGCGACCTCACCCGCGACCCGCGGGTAGCGGGGGCGGTGGCGGACTTGCTGACGCGCGGCGCGACCTCCCGCCTGCCGCCGCACTACGGGACGAGAAGCCGCGCCGCGGCGCGGGTCAGCGATGCGCAGCTGCGCCGCTCGCATGTCGACAAGGTCGACTGGAGCGCGCTCGCGCCCGGCGCGCGCCGGGAGTTCCTCGCGAATCTCAACGAGCCGCCGCAGTTGCGCCTGCGCGTGCCAGGCGGGCGCGCGCGGCGCTGAGGCTCAGGGCGCGCACTTCAGATGAGCGCCGCGTCCGTGTCGGCGACGCTCGCACCGCCCTGCTCCACCACACTCGCGAGCGCGGCTGCGAGCGGCAGGATCTGGGCAGCGTAGAAGGCCGCGGTGTGGATCTTGGCGGTATAGAACTCGCGCTCCGGGCCTTCGACCCGGTCCTCGGCGATCGCCGCCGACTTCGCCAGCAACCAGCCGCCCGCGACGTAGCCGCAGAGCTTGAGATACGGCACCGAGACACTGAGCGCGATCTCGGGACGCGTCGCGAGCGCCTTACCGAGCGCCTCGGTGGCGCGCCGCAGCTGCCCGACCGCCGCCAGGGCGGCACGGCAGGTGCCATCGACCAGCTCCTCGACCGCGGCGAGACCCTCGAGCTCGGTCGCCATTTCGGTGAGGAACGCGGTGATCGCCGCGCCGCGGTCGCGGGCGATCTTGCGGCCGATGAGATCGTTCGACTGGATGCCGGTGGTGCCTTCGTAAATCGTCGTGATGCGCACGTCGCGCACGTACTGGGCGGCGCCGGTCTCCTCGATGAAACCCATGCCGCCGTGCACCTGCACGCCGATGCCGGCCACCTCGTTGCCGATCTCGGTGCACCAGCCCTTGACGATCGGCGTCAGGAGCTCGCCGCGCGCGAGCGCCGCGGCACGCACCGCCGGGTCGCGGCTGGCGGAGGCGAGGTCGAACTGCATCGCGGTGTAGAGCGTGAGCGCGCGCGAGGCCTCGGTCTGCGACTTCATCGTGAGCAGCATCCGCTTCACGTCCGGGTGCTGGATGATGGTCGCGTTGCTGCCGCGCTCGGCGTGCGGCGGTCGGCCCTGCACGCGCACGCGGGCCCATTCGGCGGCGCGCTGAAAGGAGCGCTCGCCGACCGCGTAGCCCTCGCTCCCGACCGAGAGCCGCGCGCTGTTCATCATGACGAACATGTACTCGAGCCCCCGGCCCGGCTCGCCGACCAGATAAGCGACCGCCCCCGCCTTCTCGCCGAAGGCGAGCACGCAGGTCGGGCTGGCGTGAATGCCGAGCTTGTGCTCGATCGACAGGCAGCGCACGTCGTTGCGCTCGCCGAGCGAGCCGTCGGCGTTCACCAGCACCTTCGGCACGATGAAGAGCGAAATGCCCTTCACCCCGGCGGGCGCGCCTTCGATGCGCCCCAACACCATGTGGATGGTGTTGGCAGTGAGGTCGTGATCGCCCCAGGTGATGAAGATCTTCTGGCCGAACAGGCGATAGCGATCGCCGTCCGGCACGGCGCGGGTGCGCACCTGGCCGAGATCCGAGCCCGCCTGCGGCTCGGTGAGCACCATGGTGCCGCTCCACTCCCCGCTCACCATCTTCGGCAGGTACTGCGCCTTCTGCGCCGCCGAGCCCGAGAGCTCGAGCGCGTGCACCGCGCCATGAGTCAGCATGGGGCCGAGCTTGAAGGCGAGATTCGCCGAGCCCCAGAACTCTCCCACGGCGCTCACCAGCACGCGCGGCACGATCTGTCCGCCGTACTCCGGCTCGGCGCCGAGCGCCGGCCAGCCGCCGGCCACGAACTGCTGGTAGGCGGCGCGAAATCCCGCGGCCGCGACCACGCCCTCGGGCGTCCAGCGCGCACCCTCGGCATCGCCGGAACGATTGAGGGGCTCGAGCACGCTCTCGGCGAAGCGCCCCGCCTCCTCGAGCACCGAGCGGCCGAGGTCGTTCGAGTACTCGGCAAAGTGCGGACAGGCGCTCAAGGTGCCTGCCTCGAGGAGCTCCTCGAGCACGAAGCGCATTTCGCGAAGGGGTGCACGGTACATGGACGATCCTCTCGCTACACCGGCCGCTTCGCCGGCAGTCCCTCAGTACGCCAGGCTTTCAGTGTACCCAAGTCCTCAGGCGCGGGCGGCAGGCGTCGCGAGGGCGGGGACGATGTTCGCGGCCAGGAAGTCGACGAACTGCTGGACCCGCGGGTCGGACTCGAGCGCCGCCGGGTAGAGCGCATAGAGCGCATCCGCCGGCGGCACGGCCCACTCCGGCAGCACCGCCTTCAACCGCCCGGTCGCGAGCCCCTGGCGGCAGAGGAATTCGGGCAGCAGCCCCACTCCGAGCCCCGCCGCGGTCGCGGCGTGCAGCACCGCGGGATCGTCGACCGCGAGCTTCGGGACGAGCGGCACCTCGGCGCGCTGTGCGCCGCGCGCGAGGCTCAGGCGAAACTCCGGCTGCCCGGACACCTCCGGAGTCAGCACGTCGTGCGAGCGCAAGTCATCGGGGCGGGCGGGAACGCCGCGCTGCTGCAGATAGGCGGGCGTCGCGCACAGCAGCGCCGGCGGCGCGCCGAGCAGTCGCTGCGTGAGCCCGGCAGCGGACGGCGGACGGGTGCGGACTGCGACATCCCACGTACCGTCGGCGAGCTGCTGCGCATCGAGCGCCACCTCGAGCGGTACCTGCGCGAAGGCCTCGAGGAAGCGCGGCACGAGCGGCGAGAGCAGCACGCGACCGTAGGTCGGATCGGCGACCACCCGCAGCGGCCGCGCCTCGGGACTCTTCAGCTTCGCAATCGCGCCGCGCGCGGCGTCGCACTCCTCGCCCACGCGCCGCGCGTGCGGGTAGATGAGACGACCGGCCGAGGTGAGCGCGATGCGCCGCGTAGTGCGCTCGAGCACGCGCATGCCGAGCGTCTTCTCGAGATCGGCGACCGCGCGGCTCACCGCGGCCTTCGGCACACCGAGGGCGCGCGCGGCGGCCGAGAAGCCGTTGAGATCGACCACCTTCGCGAGCATGGCAAGCTGAGCAGGTGTCCAGATCAGGCTCATGGCAGGCTCAATTCGAAGTGACGACTGCCATATTGTTTCACTGGGGAGGCAGGCGCGCCAGTCCCCCCCGAGGCTAGAATCTGCGGCCCATTCAAGTCCGGGACGAAAGGCAATCCATGAAGATCTCGATGCACGCGATGTCGGTGGAGGTGTTTGCGCACACGCTCGGCAGCCTCTCGGCGGTTCTCGATAAGGGCGTGGCGTACGCCAAGCACCGGAAATTCGAGCCGGCGGTCCTGCTCGCCTCCAGGCTCGCCCCCGACATGCTCCCGCTCACGCGCCAGGTGCAGATCGCGTGCGACATCGCCAAGAACGCCGTGGCCCGGCTCACGGGGCAGGAGCCGCCGCGCTTCCCGGACACCGAGACGAGCTTCGAGGAGCTGCACGCGCGCATCGCGCGCACGGTCGACTACCTGAAGAGCATCCCGCCGCACGCGCTCGAGGGAGCCGAGACCCGCGACATCAAGCTGACCACCGGTGAGCGCACGCTCGAGTTCAAGGGGCTCCATTTCCTGCAGCACTGGGCGATCCCGAACGTGCTCTTCCACGCCACCACCGCGTACGCAATCCTGCGCCACAACGGCGTCGAGCTCGGCAAGCGCGATTTTCTCGGCGAGAGCCGCTGACGGCCGCACGCGACGCGGCGCACCGGCGCCGTGCGCACTTTTCCAGCTGTGCGACGCGCGGCTCGTCAATATGACAAATGGCGATCGGCTTCCGTGTCGCCTTTTTGCGAACGGAATCGAACAGAACGCGAAGGAAATCACGGCACGGGAGCCGCGCTGCTGCCACCCTCACACGCGAGGGAAAGCGCTGCGCTTGAACGGCGCACGCTCGGTGTCTCAGCCAATATCGGGAAGAACCTTTGCTGCAGAAATTCAGGGCCGCGCGCGCGGCTGCCAAGTCCCCCGTCGCGCCCGTCCCAACACCTGCGCCCCCCAGCGGGCCTGCGACCGTCGAGTCGCTGGGCCAGCAGCTGCGCGAGGTGCTGCCGGCGCGCCGTCTGCAGTCGGTCTCGCTGTGCGATCACGAAGCCAATTGCCTGTGGCTGAGCGAGGGCGCGCTCGGTCCCGATGAGCACATGCTGGTGATGGAGTCCCTCGAGATCCTCGCCGCCGATTCCTCGCTCCCCTGCCACGAGACCGCGCTCGAGGACGGCCGCCTCGCCGTGTTCCTGCCGGTGCGCGCCCCGATGGGGAGCCTGGTCGGTGTCGCCATGATCCTCGCCGACAGCAAGTCCGTCGGCGACGACACGCTCGAGCGGCTGACCGCCGCGCCGGTGCGCACGATCATGCAGCGCCTCGCGGTGCTGCTGAAGCCCAACGGAAGCTTTGGAGGCCCGGTACAGATCCTCGATGCTGCCGAGCTCCCGGAGCCCGAAGTGGCGCTCGAAGCATCCGAAGTGCCCGAGCTCCCCGAAATGCCCGAGGCTGCCGAGGCGACCGAGCCTGTCGGGCCGATGGAGGCCTCGGCCGGCGACCTCGAGCTCGCAGGGGTCACGGAGATCGAGGTCGGGCTGCCGCCCGCACCGGCCGCCGAGCCGGAGATCGACGAGATCTCCGAGACCATCATCACCGCGGCCGAGATCGCCAACATCCTCGAGCTCGAGCTGGTCCCGGACGAGCTGCCGCCGGCGGCAGAGGCCGCACCGGTGGCAGCGCCCGCGTCGGCGAAACAGCCGGTGAAGCCTGCCGCACCCGCCCCCGCCGCAAGCGAGATCGCCGACTCCGGGATGCTCCGGCTCGAGTTCCTCGCCGAGCCGCCCGTGGTGCGGCCCGCCCCGAATCCCAGTGCGGTGGTGAAGAAGCTGCAGGCCGCCTCCAAGGCCGCGGAGGTCGCGCCGACGCGTGCGCCCCGGCCGCTGCCCGCCGCGCCCGTCCAGCCCGCGCGCGCCGCCGCGCCTGCTGCAGCACCCCGCGCGCCCGCCGCGCCCGCGGCGCCGGCAAGAGCCATGGGACCGACACCGGCCGCGGCGCCGCCGCCCAAGGCAACGCCTGCCGCCGCAGCACCCGTCAAAGCCACACCCGCCGCCGCGCCGCCCGTCAAAGCCACATCCGCCGCCGCGCCGCCCGCCAAGGCGCCGGCGCACGGCCCCGTGCGCAACCCTTTCGAGCCGGTGCCGGCTCACTCACGACTGTCGCTCGAATCGAGCGACGACGTGGTGGTGCTGTTCGAGTCCGAGCCGATCAGCGTGCCGACTCGACCGGGAGCTGCCCCCGCCAAGGCACCCGCCCCGGTCAGCGCCGTGCCGGCCAAACCGGCGCAGCCCACCCGGGCTCCCGCGACCCGCATCACACCACCGGCACGAACGGCACCGGCGGTGCGCACCGCGCCCGCGCCGCGGCCCGCTGCCCCACTCGCGCGCCCCGCGACAGCCCCGGCAGCACGCACCCCGCCGCCCGCACCTCCCGCCCCGGTGGCCGCGGCTCCCGCTCCGGCCGCATCCGCGGCGACGGCACGCGTTCCGATCGTGGTCCCGGTGGTCGCGGCAGCGCCGCCGCCCGCACCGCCCCCGATCATGGCGGCCGCGCCGGTCGCCGTGCCCGCAGCGCCGGCCGTCAGGCCGGCCGCGGAGACCAGCCCGGCGATCGAGCTCGTGCCCTTCGCGAAGCTGCGCACCGGCGGTCAGTCACGCCGCTTCCAGGTGCAGCCACAGGATGCGGCGCTGCACGATGAGCACATCGTGCAGCAGCTCCTCGCCTGGCTCGCGAGCAACCGCTCGCAGTGGAGCTCGGTGCCGACGAGCTTCACGATCAATCTCTCGATCGCAACGCTCGAGGACGAGCGCTTCCTGCAGAAGGTCGCGGCCGCTCTCACCACCCAGGGCATCGCCGGCGACACCCTCGGCTTCGAGATCGCCGAGTCGCTGTGCGTGCAGCAGCGCGCCAAGGTCGAGCGCTTCATGGCGCAGTGCGAGCGGATCGGCGCGTGGGTCGCGATCGATGACTTCTCGTTCGACTCGCAGCTCCTGCCGCTGCTGCGCTCGAAGTCGCTGCGCATGCTGAAGCTCGATGCGCGCCTCACCGCCGCGGCGCTGCGCGACAAGCTCTCGCAGGCCATGGTGGTCGCCACCGTGCAGGCCGCCAAAGTGCTCGGCATTCACTGCTCGGCCAAGAAAGCCGACTCCCAGGCCTCGCTCCAGTACCTCGCGGCGATCGGCCTCGACTTCGCCCAGGGCGCGGCGCTGTCGCGTCCCGTGCCGCTCGATGCGATCGCGACCGTCACCGATGCCCGCGCGAGCGGGGATCCAACGAGCGAAAATCTTTAATAAGATCAGTCCCTTGTAGACCCTGCGACGAGGCGTGCCCCCCACGCGCCCGCCGGCACGGCCTCCGGCACGGCAGATGCCCTAAGCTTCCCCGACGGACCCCGCGCGCCTCACGCGCGCGGCGGTGCGCGCTCATGAAGATGCCGACGCTCGAGCAATTCCGTAAGAACCGTAATGCGCTCTTCTGGACGCTGCATGCGGCCGGCTGGGCGGCGTACGGCATCACCCAGTACATCGGCGGGTTCTTCTATGCCGAGTCCTCGAACTATGCGCGGGTATGGCTGGTCGCGGCCGTGGCCGGCTTCGTGCTCTCGGCGCCGATGCGCTACATCTACCGGCGTCTGTGGGGCAGCCCGCCGCGTACCATCGTCTTCGGCGTGCTCATCACCTGCTACATCACCGCGCTCACCCTGCGCATGGTGATCAACCTCTCTTACCGGGAGTTCGTCGCTCCCGACTGGCAGATACAGACGCTGTTCGAGCTGTTCGGCGGCTCGCTGTCGACGGCGTATCTGCTGCTGTGCTGGAGCGTGCTGTACTTCGGCATCAAGTTCTACGAGTCCAAGCGCCAGCAGGAAGAGGCGATGCTCAAAGCGGTCGCGCTCGCCCAGGAGGCGCAGCTGAAGATGCTGCGCTATCAGCTCAACCCCCATTTCCTCTTCAATACGCTGAACGCCATCTCGACGCTGATTCTCGATAACCAGAACCGCAAGGCGAACCATGCCGTCGCGCGCTTGTCCGAGTTTCTGCGCTATACGCTCGATCAGGACCCGATGAAGAAGGTCACGCTGCGCCACGAGCTCGAAGCGCTCGATCTGTACCTCGGCACTGAACGGCTGCGGTTCGGGGAGCGGCTGCGTCTCGAATATGCGATCGAGGAGCCGGCGCTCGATGCGCTGGTACCGAGCCTGCTGCTGCAACCGCTGCTCGAGAACTCGCTGAAATACGCGGTCTCGGCCCGCGAGCAGGGGGGGCTGGTGCGCATCGAGGGCCGCACCCGCGAGGGGCTGCTCGAGCTCTCGGTGATCGACGACGGACCGGGACTTCCCGACGGGCCGCCACCGGGCGACCGCCGCGGCGTCGGGCTCGCCAACACCCGCGAGCGCCTCAGCGTGCTGTACGGCGAGAATTGCCGCTTCGCGGCCCTCAACACCCGCCCAGGACTTCGGGTCGACATGGCGCTGCCGCTCGAGACGGCACCGCCCGAGGAGCGATCCGCCCAGCGGGCGCGGGCGGCGCGGCTTCCGGGAGGGGTTCGCGCATGAAGGTGCGTACGATCATCGTCGACGACGAGGTGCTGTCGCGGCGCGGCATCGAGATCCGCGCGCGCGAGCTGCCGGACTTCGAGATCGTGGCCCAGTGCGCCAACGGGCGCGAGGCGCTCGCCGCCGTCCAGCAGTACAAGCCCGACCTGGTGTTCCTCGACATCCAGATGCCGGGCATGTCGGGCTTCGAGGTGCTCGCGGCGCTGCCGCAGGAGTCGCTGCCGCTGGTGGTGTTCGTCACCGCCTACGACCAGTACGCCATCCAGGCCTTCGAGGCGCGCGCCATCGACTACCTGCTGAAGCCGATCGACGAGGCGCGCTTCGCCGAGACGGTGGAGCGCGTGCGCGAGCACCTGCGGGCGCGCACCGCGGCCGCGCAGCGCGACCGGCTGATGCAGATCATCGCGGAGATCACCGGCTGCGGGGAGCTCGCGCTCGATCAGCTGCTCGAGAAGGGCAGCAAGGCGATCACCGGGGGCCGCCCCGAGGTACTGCCGATCCGCCAGGGGCGCGAGACGGTGCGTGTGCCGGTGACGAGCATCCAGTGGGTGGATGCCGCCGGGGACTACATGTGCATCCACGCCGCCGGCGAGACCCACATCCTGCGCGGCACCATGAAGGAGCTCGAGGACCTGCTCGATCCGAAGGTCTTCCAGCGCGTGCACCGCTCGACCATCGTGAACCTGCGTCTGGTGCGGAGCCTGCGCGCCCACATGAACGGGGAGTACTTCCTCACGCTCGAGGGCGGGCATGAGCTGAAGCTCTCGCGCACCTACCGCGACAAGATCGAGTACTTCCTCTCCGGCTCGACCAGCTGAAGCGGCGTGACGGGCGTCGCAGGGCAACCCGCCCGGCACGCGATTGAGACCTGCGTCACGAACGGGCGGCATTTGGCCCGTTCTGTGAGCCACCCCGACGCCGCCTTCGGACCACGTTGCTTAGATATGTCCCTTATGGAAACTGCGCCTCGTCCGCCCATGGATCCGTTGCCTGATTTGCCGGTCGAGGAGCCGGAGCTCGGGGCCGTACCCACCCTCGCGCCCGCCAAAGGCGCCAGGGCCGCGCCGGCCGGCGCCGAGGGTACCCAGACGGTCGAGTTCCTCAACCCGGAGCTCTTTGGCGCTTCCGAGGAGCAGGCTCCTGCGGCGCCCGCGCCAGCCTCGGCGCCGCAGCCCGCGAGCTCGACGGAGTCGACGCTGACGCTCCTCAAGCCCGAGTTTCTGATCTCGCAAGACGAAGCGCCCGCCGCGGCCAGTCCTGCCGCCGCTTCGGCGCAGCCCGAGACCCCAGCGACGCTCGTCGACCCTGAAGTGCCGCTCTCGCTCGAGGACACCTTCGAAGTGGACAAGATGTTGTCGGCGCCGCCACCCCCGGCGCCGGCACCGCGCCCGGTCGCGGCGCCCACCCCGCCAGCGCCCGCCGCGCGCTCGGCGCTCGCGGCGGAGGAGCCGCTGACGCTGATCCCCGAGTCGCGCGCGTCGTCCGGCAAGTCCGCTGCCCCGACCAAGCCCGCAAGCGCAAGTCCCGCGGCGGCCGCGAAGGCGAGCGAGCCGCCTGCGGGCGCACCCGCGCTGGTGCCGCTCGCCAGGCGTGCCTCGCTCAACGCCGCCGCCATGAAGCTCGCGGCGGCCGCGGCTGCCCCTCCCGTCGCGGTGAAGCCGCCGAAACCGACGGCGCCACCCGCACCCGTGGCGCCGCTCAAGCCGCGCGCCCCGGCGGCCGTGCCCGCGACCCCCACGGCGAAGCCCGCTTCCGTCACCCCAAATCCCGCGGGCGCACCCGAGGTGCCGGCCGCAACGGCCGCCACGCCGCCGGAGGAGGCGCCGTCGCTCGCCAGCTGGGCGAACGCGCGCGCGGCCGCCGCCGCCTCCGCCAAGGCAACCTCGAGCGCCCCGCGCACGAGCGCGAGCGCACCGAAGCCCGCCGCGGCAGCGACCGAAAAGCCGCGCACCGGCACGAGCGCATCGAAACCCACGGCGGCGCCGGCCGAGAAGCCGCGTACCGCCACGGCCCGTGCCGCCGCGGCACCGCCTGCCCCCGCCCCGACCGAGGCGTCAGCGAGCACCCCACCCCGCGGGATGGACCGCGACTTCATCGCGCGCAATCAGGTAGTCGAGCGCTACCTCTCGGGAAAGCTCCCGATCAAAGCGGCGACCGAGTTCGAGCGCTATTGCAAGGAGCACCCGCAGCTGCTCGATGAGCTGGGGCTGCCCGAGCGAGTGAATGCGGGCCTGCGGCTCCTCGAGGCGAGCGGCAAACCCGAGCCGTGGCAGGAAGCGTCGCGACCGATCTGGCAGCAGCCCGCGATGTTCCTCGGCCTGGCCGGCGTTGCGCTCGTGCTGGCCCTCTCACTCGCAATCGTCGCCGCGAGCAGCTCGAGCAAGAGCCGCAAGATCCTCGACCTGCAGAGGGCGGTCGTCGAGCGCTCCCTCGATGCCGCGACCAGCACCCGCGTGGTGCGCCTGCTGCCAAACCGCTCGGGCGCCTCCAACACACCCGCCCTCGTGATCGGCGGCGGCCGCGATGCGCAGCTCATGGACTTCCGCATCGACGAGTCGCGCTCGCCCTACAAGGACTTTCGCGTGACCATCGACCGCATCGACCAGGGGCGGGTGATGATCATCGACAACCTCACCAAGGATTCCAACGGGCACCTGCGCGTGGCGCTCAACAGCTCCGCCTTCGGTCCCGGGAACTACCTGCTGACGATCGAGGGTCTCACCATGCGGCTCGAGCCGCAGCCCGATTCCTGGGTGACGATCGGGGTTGCACAGCGCTGAGGTGCGCGGAGCGGGCGGCTCCGCCTTCGCGGCCGAGGGCTGTGTCGTCTGCGCGCGTGTTGGATCGCCCCGACTGGCGGACGCAGAGTCCCGCGGTTACAGTGAAGCTACGCAGCCCAAAGTCCCCGGGAGCGTGCTGTGGAACCGGTGAGCTACCGCTGCGGTGATTTCCACGTCGACGCCGTCAACCGCCGCTTCACGCACCGCGGGGTCGAAGTGGCGCTCGAAGCGCGCGCCCTGAGCGTCATCCTGCAACTGCTCGCGCGGCCCGGGGAGCTCATCACCCGCAACGCACTCCTCGATGCCGTATGGGGTCACCGCTACGTCACCCCTTCGACGCTCAACCGCATCATAACGCTCGCGCGCCGCGCCTTCGGAGATAACCCGGCGGAGCCCAGGTACATCGTTACCGTCCATGGGGCGGGCTACCGCTATACCGGTCCCTGTGAACGCGATGAGCAGGCGAGCATCCGGCCGCCGGTGCATTTCGCGCCGCCTCCCGGAGCGCGGCTGCCGGCGCGCGTCGAAGCCCTCATCGGCCGCGAGGCCGAGCTCGCGATGCTCGCCGGGCTGGTACAGGCGCATCGTGCCGTCACCGTGCTCGGCGCGGGCGGGATCGGCAAGACGCAGTGCGCGCTCGAGCTCGCTCGCCGACTCGCGCCGCAGTTCCCGGACGGCATCTGGTTCTTCGATCTCGTGCCGCTCGCGCACGGCGAGGACTGGCTGCATGCCCTCGGCGCCCTGCTGGCGATTCCGAACGGGGACGATGCCGGGCTGCTGGCACAGATCGCCACGATGTTCCGGGGCCGCCGCGCGCTGCTGCTGCTCGATAACTGCGACCGGATCGCCCCGGGTCTTGGTGCGCTGCTCATCGAGATCCTGCGCGGCACCGACACTCTCAAGGTGCTGGCGACGTCCCAGGCGCCGCTCAGCTTCAGTGGCGAGCAGCTGGTGCGTCTGCCGCCGCTCGCGCTGCCGGCGGGCGACGGGGCGCGCGAGCTGTCACTCGCGGAGATTGCCGGCGCCCCCGCGGTCGAGATGCTCGTCACCCGCGTGCGCGCGGCGCAGCCAGGCTTCGAGTTGAGCCCAGCCAACGCGCCGACGCTCGTGGAGATATGCCGGCGTCTCGATGGTATGCCGCTCGCGCTCGAGCTCGCTGCCGCGCGCTTTGCCCTGCTGTCCGCGCAGCAGGTGCTCGAGCGTCTCGACCAGCGCTTCCAGTTCCTGCGCGGCGAGGTGTCCGGGCGTGACAGTCGTCATCAGAATCTCCTGCTGCTGCTCGAATGGAGCTTCAGCCTGCTGTCCGCACACGAGCAGCAGCTGCTGCGCTGGCTGAGCGTCTTCGTCCAGGGCTGGACCATGGAGTCCGCCATCGAGATCGCCGCCCGCCTCGGGTTCGGTCCCGAGACCGCCGTGGAGCTGCTCACCGGGCTCGCGCTCAAGTCGCTGGTCGTGGTAGCTCCAGATCTCACGCCGCCCCGCTATCAGCTGCTCGAGACGGTGCGTGAATACGCGCTCGACCAGCTGCGCGCGAACGCAGAGGAGCCGCGCGCCCGTCGCGCACATCTCGACTGCGTGGTGCACGTGGCCGCGGCGGCCCACGACGACATGCTGGGCGGGAGGATGCGCGAGCGCGTCGAGCAGCTGGTCCACGAGCAGGGCAACATCAGCGCGGCGGTCGAGCATGCCCTCGGTGCCGCCGCGGATCCTGGTGCCGCGCTGCGCATTGCGGGCGCGTTGCTGCTGTACCTGAAGGCCCGCACCACGAGAATCATCGGTCTGCAGCGGATCGTCGAGCAGACCCGGGGATCCATGGCGCGCGAGCGCGGCCGGGCCCTGCTGTGTTGGGGAGTGCTGCGCATGCACGAGCTCGGTCGGGACGACTCGGCCGACGCTCCCCTGCTCGAAGCGGCGCGGCTCGCGCGGATGCATGGCGACCTCTGGGCCGAGGCCTACGCCAACGGCTACTACGCCCTGGGGCTCTGCAACCACGCCCGCGCGGACGAAGCCGCGCAGCACCTCAGGTTGCTCGAGCGCATAGCCGCGCAACTCGACGATCCGCTGCTGCGGGGCCTCGCGGGACTCACCCGCGGCTGGATGCAGCTGGCTGAGCGTGACTACGCGGCGGCGGTCACGACGCTGCGCGCGGTCCGTCAGCTCGGCCCGGACGTGCACCAACACCACTTCATCGACACCTACATTGGGCTCGCACTCTATGGCATGGGCGTGGATGCCGCGGCGGCTGCCCAGTGGGTCGAGTCGCTGAATGCGGCGGCGAATGTCTTCAACATGCGCGGCGTAGCCGGCGCGATCGAGGGGTGCGGCTATCTCGCGGCCCGGCGCGGCGACTGGAGTGATGCGACGCGCTTCCTCGCGGTCGCGCGCCGCATTCGCGAACGCACCGGCATTCCGCTCTTCAACTTCTGGGTGCCGTATCACACCGAGACGCACGCGCTGCTGCGCGAGCGCCTGGGGCGCGAGGAGTACGAGGCGCAGTCACAAGCCGGCCACCGAATGCGCGACGAGGACGCCGCGAACGAAGTGCGTGCCCGGCTGCAGCTCTACGCGCGCGGCGGACCGAACACTCCGGCCGGGTCGTAACGGCGCCGCAGCGCGGCCACGCGCGCCTGCGAGCTGCCAAGCTGCACATCGCCGTCGTCCTCACCGGTGAAATTGGGCAGCCTCGTTGCGAGCGCCTCGGGGGAGAGCCGCTCGTGCAGCTGCCGCACCCATTGCCGCACCTCGGCGAACTCATCCGGCCAGGGCGTGACTCCGATCAGGTTCACGAAGAACTGCGCGTCCCGGGCAGCGAATGCGCTGTCCGCCGCCGGCACCCGCGCCACGGCGCCGCCCAGGTGCTGCAGGTGGATCTCGGTCATGCGGCTCGGAAGCGTCTCGAGTGCGTCCGCGAGCACCCCGATGGTGCGCTCGCTCAAGGTCGCGAAGTTCGCCGTCTTCCAGTACTGGTAGCGCCCAGGGGGTGCACCGCCATCCTGCAGGTGCTGCCACTGAACGTAGGGCATCGGCCCGACGTGATCGACGAGCGGCGCGCCGGACTTGCGCAGCGGCTCGAGAGTCCGCTCCCCGACCGCCATGTCCCCGCTCCAGCACATGGCCGAAACGAGCACCGGCCGTCCATGCCAAGCGGCATCGAGAAACGGCAGCGGCGGACCCGAGGCGAGCACCGCCATGCCGCAATAGTCGTCGGGGGCCTCGAGCGCGAAATCCCGGAAGCTGCGCAACGCGGCGCGCGCTTCGGCGGCCGGACGGATTACAACACCGGCGAGCACCTGCCGCAGCGGGTGCAGGCGAAACTCGAAGCTGGTTGCGATGCCGAGCCCGCCGGCGCCGCCGCGCAGCCCGTAGAAAAGCTCCTCGTGCTCGTCGGCCGAGGCGCGCACGCAGCGGCCGTCGGCGAGCACCAGGCCGACGGCCGTCAGGTTGTCGATCGCGAGCCCGTGCCGGCGCATGAGCCAGCCGGTGCCGCCACCGAGCGTGAAGCCGCCGACCCCGGTCCCGGAGACGAGTCCCCCGGTGGTCGCGAGACCGTGCCGGGAGGTCGCCACGTCGACGTCATGCCACAGGGCTCCCCCTTGCACGATCGCGAGCTGCGCCGCGGCGTTGACGGTCACCTCACGCATGCCCGACAGATCGATGAGCAGCGCCCCGTCGGCGATCGAGCGGCCGGCGACGTTGTGGCCGCCGCCGCGCACCGTCACCGCCGCACCCTGTTCGGCCGCGATGCGCAGCGCGAGTGCGCAGTCTTCCGCATCCGCACAGCGGGCGATGGCCATGGGGCGCCGGTCGATCGCCGCGTTCCACACCCGCCGCGCCGGACCATAAGGGGCATCGGCCGGCTGCAGCACCCGGCCCCGCAGCTGCCGCACCAATACCGAGGCCATCGGCCCGCTCATCGGCTGTTCCCCCTGAGACATCGCGCGCTCCCCGGCCGAGATAGTGCCGGCGGCTACCTTAATACAAAAGACACACGCGCCGCCCGCGGCCTCACAATTCCCTCACCGATCCCGTACTGACTTCCGTCCGGGCGCGCTCTAACGTCTCCTCCCCGTGGCACGGCCACCTCTACAACAAATCAACACCCGGAGGACCCCCATCATGGTTCGCAAATCCGTCCTTGCAGATCTGGCGCTCGCTGCAGCTGCCGTCACCGGACTCACCGTCCTTGCTCCGCAGGCCTATGCCGACTGCGGCGGCGCGCCGCGCGGGGCCATGAAGCCGGCGGTCTACTTCAGCGACTCCGGCGGTGGACTCCTGAAGACCGACTACGACGAGCAGGCGGCCATCACCGGGCTATGGAAGTTCAAGTTCACCTCCGACGGCAACGGCAGCCCCGGCGGCCCGCCGGCGGGCGCGCCCGTCGATGCGGGTTTCGTCACCTGGCACGCCGACGGTACGGAGATCATGAACTCCGGACGCGCACCGGTCGCCGGCAGCTTCTGCATGGGAGTGTGGAAGCAGGTGGGACCGAGAACCTACCGGCTCAACCACTGGGCGCTCAGCTGGGTCCCAGGCTACGTGCCCGGCCTTACCCAGAGCTGGCCTGACGGCACCGGTAACGACGCTTTCCAGCCTGCCGGGCCCGCCAACATCCATGAGACGATCACTCTCAGTCGCGACGGCAGCTCGTACACCGGTACGTTCCAGATCCTCAATTACATGTATGACGGAGTGAACGTGACCGATGCCCTGGGGGAGCCGTTCGTCATCAGCGGAACGGTCGCGGCGACCCGCATCAACCCGTAGAACCTGCCGGACCATCTGCCCGCGCGCGTGCCTCACACGGCGCTGCGCAGGTGGTCCGGTATTCACGGTCATACTGCCAGTGTGAGAAGCGGGGTGCTCCGGGTCATTCGGGCGCCTCATGAGCAAGAGCGGCGCATCGCGCAGGTCATGAAGGCTGCGCGTCACCCACCCCGGGCAGCACGAAGCGGATGAACGACGAGATGACGTACTTGTCCCCGGACCTCGGCACCTCGCCGCAGTGCATGTGGGTCCAGAAGGTCGGGAAGAACAGCGCGCTTCCGGCCGCTGGTTTCACCTTCAGGTCCTGCCGGTAGAAGCAGGTCTCGCCGCCCTCGGCGACGCTGTTGAGGTAGATGATGACGGCGAGCTGCCGATCCCAGCCGCCCGGCCCGAGCGCATCGAAATGCCAGCGGAAATACCCCTGGTCCTTGCGGTAGTGCTGGATCTTGTAGCCGGTGCACTGGAGCGGCGCGACCTTAAGTGCCGTGAACTGCGCGGCGATGCTCTGGACCACGGCGGTCACGGCCGCGTGCAGCTCGAGGAACACGGGCTTCCACAGCCCCTCCGGATCAATGCCCAAGTCCGTGCTGACCTTCACCTCGGTCTCGAGCTGCCTACCTCCCGCGACGCTGGCCGTGTAGCCCGAGTGCTTGCGCGGATCCTGCTCGTAGAGCTCGATGCACCTGCGGCACAGATCCTGAGAGATCAGGTCCTTCACCTGGACAATGCCGTCGTCGCGGGCGGTGATCTCCATAACGCCTAGCTTATTGAAGAGCGACCCGGGCTGCTCGACCTCGCTCTCAGGCCCGCAGCGTCGTGAGCGGCGGCTGACTCACCACGGCGCGGGTAGCGAGCCAACCGCCGGCCGCCACCAGCAGTGCCCCGCCCACCACGCCAACTCCCCAGGGCAGCAGATCGAAGGCGTATCTCAGCTCGAGCCAGCGCGTCGTGAGGAAGTAGGCGGCGAGCGAAGCCCCGGCCGCGGCGATCAGCCCCGAGAGGGCCCCGAGCGTCGCGAACTCGGCCAGCACTCCCTGCACCACCGTGGCGCGGCTCGCGCCGAGCGTGCGCAGCATCGCGCTCTCGTAGCGGCGCTCGTCGCGGCTCGACTGCACGGCCGCGAGCAGCACCGTGAGTCCCGCGAACAGCGTGAACACGAACACGCTCTGCACGGCGAGCGCCGCCTTGTCGAGCACCGCGCGCACCTGGGTGAGGAGCTCGTCGATATCGAAGATCGAGACACTCGGGAAGCGGTGGGCGAGCTCGGCGAGCGTACGCGACCCGCCGGGCGTGAAGTAGGCGCTCGTCATGTAGGTGCCCGCGACGCGCTCCAGCACTCCCGGCGCGAACACGATGAAGAAATTCGGCTGGAAAGTGTCCCACTTCACCTTGCGGACACTGGCGACGGTGGCCTCGATCGGCTCCCCGCCGATGTCGAAGCTCAGATGGTCCCCGAGCTCAACACCGAGGGCTTCCTGGAACTCGGTCGCGAGCGACACCAGCGGCCGGCCATAGTCGGCTTCGGTCCACCAGCGGCCCGCGACGATGCGGTTGTCGGCGCCGAGATCGGTGGTCCAGGTGAGGTTCTGCTCGCGCGTCGCGAATCCCTCCTCCTCGCCCCGGCCGCCGCGCCGCCCCTCCTCGAGCGGTTGTCCGTTGATGGCCGTGAGGCGTCCGCGGATCATCGGCAGGACGCGCGTCGTGCGCGCGCCCTGCGCCTCGAGGAAGCGGATGAAGCTGTCGCGCTCGGCCGGCGGAATGTTGATGAAGAAGTAGTTGGGCAGGTCAGGCGGCAGCGTGCGGCGCCAGTCGCTGCTCAGGTCGTCGCGGATGATGCCAAGGAGCAGCAGCACCATGATGCCGGTGCCGAAGGCCACCAGCTGCACGACGCTGTCGGCGCGCCGGCGCGAGAGGTTCGCCACGCCGAAGCGCCAGGCCACCCCCACGCGCCCGCGCAGCCTGCCGGCCAGCATGACGAGGCCGGTGCCGGCGAGCGCCAGCACTCCGACAAATACCGCGAGGCCCCCGGCGAGATAGACGAACAGCCGCGCCTCGCGCACCACCCAGAATATGAGCGCGAGCACCACCGCGACCGCGGGGCCGAAGGCGAGCAGTACCAGCGGCGGCGGCGGACCCACGTCGCGGCGCAGAACGCGCAGCGCCGGCACGCGCCCGAGCTGAATGAGCGGCGGGAGCGCAAAGCCCGCCAGCACCGCGACCGCGGTCATGAAGCCGACCAGCAGCGGCGTGGCGCTGGCCGCCGGCAGCTCCGTGACCGCCAGCAGCCCGCGGATCGTGCGCAGCAGCCACTCCTGCGCCAGGAAACCGAGCGCCGCGCCGATCAGCGCAGCGCCGAGCGCCAGTGCGAGGAGCTGCAGCACCGCGACCGCGAGGGTGAAGGCGCGGCTCGCACCGAGGGTCTTCAGGAGCGCCACCGTGTCGAGGTGGCGGCTCACGTAGCGCCGCGCCGACATCGCCACCGCGATCGCGCACAGCAGCACGCTCACGAGGCTCGCTAGGCTCAGGAACCGGCCGGCGCGCTCGACCGCGTTACGCACCTGCGGGCTCGCATCCGTGATGTCGCGCAGCCGCTCGCCGCGCTGCTTGTGGGCCATGAGCCACGCCTTGAAGGCATCGATCGCGGCGCGCTCTCCGGCAAAGAGGCCGGCGTAACTCACGCGGCTGCCGGGCTGGATGAGGCGCGTGGCGGGCAGGTCGGCCGCGTTCATGATGAGGCTCGGAGCGAGCTCGGCGAAGGTCCCGCCCTGATCGGGGCGCGAAATGAGCACGCGCGTCACGCGCAGCGTCGCCGCACCGATCGTGAGCTCGGACCCGAGCGTGCCGCCCACCGCGGCGAGGAGCTTGGAGGCGGGCCAGGCTTCACCGGGCGCGGGAATGCCCGGTGCAGGACTCCCGGGCGCGAACGGCGCGGCGGCGATCAGCAGCCGGCCGCGCAGCGGATAGCCGGCCGTCACCGCCGTCACGTTGGTGAGCTGACTGGCATCGCCGTTGAAGACCACCGACAGGAGCGAGGTGCTGCGCGCCGCGCCGAGCCCGCGTCTCTCGGCCTCCGCAAAATAGTCGTCGGCGAGCGGCCGGGTGGACCCCAAGCGGATGTCGGCCGCCAGCACCGAGCTCGCCTGCAGCGCCACCGCCGCGCTGATGCGTCCGACGAGAAAGCCCACGCCGGTGAGCGCGGCGACCGCCACCGTGAGTGCGAGCAGCAACACGCCGAGCTCGCCCGAGCGCCACTCGCGCGCCAGGGTTCGTAGCGCAAGCCGTACGGCCTTCATGCGATGCGCCCGGCCTCCATGCGCAGCATGCGGGCGCAGCGTGCGGCGAGCTCGCGGTCGTGGGTCACCAGCACGAGCGTCGTGTGGGCGCTGGCGTTCAACTCGAAGAGCAGCTCCCCGACCCGCGCACCGGTCGCGGTGTCGAGGTTGCCGGTCGGCTCGTCCGCGAACAGCACCGCCGGGCGGGTGACGAAGGCGCGGGCGATGGCGACGCGCTGCTGCTCGCCGCCGGAGAGCTGGCGCGGGTAGTGCCCGGTACGCTGCTCGAGCCCGACGCGCGCGAGGGTCTCCGCCGCGGCGCGCCGGGCGTCGCTGCGCCCGGCGAGCTCGAGCGGCAGCATCACGTTCTCGAGCGCGGTGAGGGCGGGAATGAGATGAAAGGACTGGAACACGAAGCCGACACGCTCGGCGCGCAGCCGTGCGCGCCCATCCTCGTCGAGGCGGGTGAGATCGGTGCCCGCGAGCAGCACGCGTCCCGCGGTGGGGACGTCGAGGCCGGCGAGCAGCGCGAGCAGCGTCGATTTGCCCGCCCCGGAGGGACCCGCGATCGCGACCGACCCGCCGCGCGCGATCTCGAGCGACACCCCGTCGACAATGGTCAGCGCGCCTTCGGGGCTGCTAACCTGCTTGGAGAGGTTTTCCGCCTTGAGAACGCTGTCGAAGCTCGCCGGCGCCTGCGCGCTCGGCGTGGGGCTGCTGCTCATCGCGCTCGCGGCCGAGGCGGGCTCGGGCCGCACCATCCTCGTCTTCGGCGACAGCCTGAGCGCTGCATATGGACTCGCTCCGCAGGAGGGTTGGGTCGCATTGCTCGCGCAGCGACTGCGCACCCAAGGGTACGGATACGAGGTGGTCAATGCCAGCGAAAGCGGCGAAACGAGCGGCGGAGGCCTCGAGCGGTTGCCGCGCGCGCTCGCCTTGCACCACCCGGCCATCGTGCTCCTCGAGCTCGGCGCCAACGACGCGTTGCGCGGCCTGCCGGTCAGCGAGGTGCGGGCGAACCTCGAGCGCATGGTGGAGCTCGCGCGCGGGGCCGGTGCGCGGGTTCTGCTCCTCGGCATCCGCATTCCACCCAACTACGGGCCGCGCTACACGCAGGAGTTCGAACGCGTGTTCCCGGAGCTGGCAAAGCAATATCATCTGCCGCTGGTGCCGTTTCTGCTCGAGAAGGTGGCGCTCGACCGCGAGCTCATGCAGGAGGACGGCATGCACCCGAACGCCCGAGGAGAGCCGCCGGTGCTCGATACGGTCTGGCCGCATCTGGAACCGCTCCTCGAGAAGAACCATCGAACCGGGGGAAGCTGATGGACAAGATCTGGCTGAAGTCATACCCGCCCTACGTGCCTGCGGAGATCGACCCCGCGAGGCTGCGGTCCCTCAAGCAGCTCCTGGAAGAGACCTGCGCCAGGCATGCCGACCGGGACGCCTACATCTTCATGGGCGCGACCATGACCTACGGGCAGCTCGATCAACTGTCACGCGCCTTCGGGGCCTGGCTGCAGCAGGCGGGATTCCGCAAGGGCGACCGCATCGCCATCATGCTGCCGAATAGCCTGCAGTATCCGATCGCGCTGTTCGGAGCTCTGCGCGCCGGGCTCATCGTCGTCAACACCAACCCGCTCTACACCGCCCCCGAGCTCGAGCATCAGCTGACCGACTCGGGGGCGACGGCGATCGTGGTGCTGGAGAACTTCGCGCACGTGGTGGAGAAGGTGCTGCCGCATACCCAGCTCAAGCGCGTGCTGGTGACCGGAGTAGGGGATTTCCTCAGTTTCCCCAAGTCCGCAATCGTGAATTTCGTGGTGCGTCGCGTCCGCAAGCAGGTGCCGCCCTGGCACATCGCCAAGGCCAGCTCGTTCAAGGCGGCGGTGCAGGCGGGGGGGAGGCTCCCGCTCGCGCCGGTGGACTTAGGGCCCGACGATCTCGCCTTCCTCCAGTACACCGGCGGCACGACCGGAGTCGCCAAGGGGGCGATGCTCTCGCACGGCAACATGAGCGCCAACGTGCTGCAGGCAGAGGCCTGGATCGGCGAGAGCCTGCCGGATCGCGGCACGGTGCTCACCGCCATACCGCTCTATCACATCTTCGCACTCTCCTGTAACTGCATGGTGTTTGCGCGACTCGGGTGGCGCAACCTCCTCATCGTCAATCCGCGCGACCTCAAGGCCCTCGTGGCCGACATGCAGCGCTACCCCTGTAATTTCATCTCGGGCGTCAACACGCTCTTCAACGCCCTGCTGCACGCCCCCGGGTTCAAGGAGATCGACTTCAGCGGACTCAAGATCTCCTTAGGCGGCGGCATGGCGGTGCAGGGCGCAGTCGCCGCGAAGTGGAAGGAGGCGACCGGCAACGTGCTGTCGCAGGCGTGGGGCCTCACCGAGACCTCGCCCGCCGCCTGCATCAATCCGCCGACCGAGGAGTTCAACGGCTCGATCGGCGTACCGATCCCCTCCACCGAGATCGCCATCAAGGACGATGCCGGCAAGAACCTGCCGCTCGGGCAGATCGGCGAGCTGTGCGTGCGCGGCCCGCAGGTGATGAGAGGCTACTGGAACCGCCCCGACGAGACCGCGAAGGTCATGCTGCCGGATGGATTCCTGCGCACCGGCGACGTCGGCCACATGGACCAGCGCGGCTTCGTCTACATCGAGGACCGCAAGAAAGACATGATCCTGGTCTCGGGCTTCAACGTGTATCCGAACGAGGTGGAAGCGGCGGCCGCCACACACCCCGGGGTCCTCGAGGCGGCCGCGGTGGCGCAGCCCGATGAGCGCTCGGGGGAAGTCGTGGCGCTCTTCCTGGTGCGCAAGGACCCGGCACTTACCGAGCAGGAGGTCATCGACCACATGCGCCAGTCACTCGCGGCCTACAAGCTGCCGAAGCATGTGTATTTCAGGAACGAGCTGCCGAAGTCGAATGTCGGGAAGATATTGAGGAAGACGTTGAGGGAAGAAGTAGGGAAGGGCTAGTGTCTCGACGAGCGAACATCTCTAGCGGCTACGTAAGCGTAGAGATGCACTCCCGCACGAACGACCGATCGACCGCGACCCCGCGCGGATCGTGGCATGCGCCTCGACTCAAGCCAATCGTTGACCGTCCTGAGCAGCAGCCAGCCTTGACGCTGAGAAAATCTTTGAAAAGCGGCAACGTGCTTTCGCGGTAAGTCTGGCACCTCGGCCGTACGCTCGATTAGTGGCGCCGACTGCGATGCGTTGCTGACGTTTCGGGTAACAGTCTCCAGCAGCGTCGAAACCGCACGAGCCGCATGTTGAAAAATCAGCGGATTGTGACTTGAGATCACAGCCATATCACTCGTTGGCCTGTAGAGGCTTCGGCCGCAAGGGACAACTAGGCGAAGGCGTTTCAGGTGGCGGGCTATTGTCGCTGCGTCGCCTTTTCGCCTCTGGACGCGAATTAGTGCTTCGACGCTAGGCGCCGGGCCCAGGAGGGGAATCGCTCTTGGGGTCGCTCGTCCGCTCAAATAGCGGCGGTCGCGATGCCAAGCGTGGAGGACAAGCGAAGCGATGGCCAGCCCGCCCGAGGGAGTCATTTGCGCACGTTTAGTCCTATCCTCCGCTTTCCCGAGCGCACGCGTGCACACCGCAAGCAACTCGCGGGTCTGAAGCCCGTTCGCCAACATGAACACGAAAATGGCCGTGAGCGCCTGCGAGTAGTCACGTGACAGCCGCTTCGCTAATCTGCTGGTCATGTCACTACTCTGCACTAGCTTTCTTGACCCTCGAACGCCTGATGGACAGGGGGTCGGGAGCTCGGTTCTCGACCAAGAGAACGGTCATGGTGAACGAATATTCAGAGTGCCGCCGGGTCCTCGGCATCGTAACGCTCGTCCCAAGCGACTCACTCAGACCATCAAGCATTGACTTGGCGCTCGAACAACACCGCTCTCGCACGATTGCCAGATCCACCTCAGATTCAACCGGCAGAGTGAGTCGCTGAATAGCAGAGGACCGCTGCGGTCCTGCTCGTCCTGAGGCAATTCGAATTCCGTCGATCAGGACAGGCAGTACAGGGGCCAGAAACGCAAAGTCGTGCCGCTTGCGAAAGACCGCCGACGATGTCTTAAGCCGCACTATTGCGCCGTTGTCCTCGATCGCGCGAATACGCCTCAGCTCCTCAAGAACTGCTCGGTGAGGGATGTCCCCCCCGTACTTTCGCACGAGACTCGCAAAGGACCCGGCAGATCCCGTTATTTGCAGACTCCGCGGGCGCCCTCGCTTATAGGCGTATAAGGCATCCGTCTGCCAACCGTTGACCACACGTTCCATCGGAGCATATGCAATTCGACGGAAGTCTGCGTCATCACTCTTCAACAACCGTTTGACGTCCGCGCGGCTTAATCCGGTTTGCGCGGCCACTCTTGAGTAATTGATTCTGCCATTCCGAAGCCGCGCCCTCTGCGTCGCTGCTTGAACAAATGCAAATCTAGCTAGTTCGGAGAATCTTTTTGGCGTCATCCCACGCGGAAGGAGTACGAAAGCAAGCTCTACTAGCAACTCCTGGAGTGCGGGCGTTCCCCGCAGAGAGGTCCCCTGAAGTCTGCGCCGACCCTTCCCCGTAGGCGCTTCAAGCGCGGTCATCTAGCGGGTGAGTTCATCCGGAAGCGTTCTGACGGTAACGGTATCCGGCGCAGCGCTAGGTTAGGGTCTGCCTGCATTCGAAAATGATGCATCAGCTGATGCGCACGAGACACCGAGACTTTGGGGTGCAATCGCCAAGAAACAACTACCCCGTGTCCGCGCCAACCGTAGCGGGACAACTAAAGTCTCTGTGGAATGCCGCCTCTACGGCTTAGCAGCGCGGCCCCGCACACCAACCATTCTGGGGCTACCCCCGAATGGGCCGCCAAGCCGTCCGGTGAGCCCAAAGGGCTGTATCCGCATCCGCCCCGGCGCAACAGGTCGAATTCCCCCGCTGCCGGTGATCGCGCCGCTGCCAGTGATCGCGCCGCTGCCGGTGATCGCGCCGCTGCCGGTGATCGCACCGCTGCCGGTGATCGCGCCGCTGCCGGTGATCGCACCGCTGCCAGTGATCGCACCGCTGCCAGTGATCGCACCGCTGCCAGTGATCGCACCGCTGCCGGTGATCGCGCCGCTGCCGGTGATCGCACCGCTGCCGGTGATCGCGCCGCTGCCGGTGATCGCACCGCTGCCAGTGATCGCACCGCTGCCAGTGATCGCACCGCTGCCAGTGATCGCACCGCTGCCAGTGATCGCACCGCTGCCAGTGATCGCACCGCTGCCAGTGATGGCTGCACCACGCACGATCGGAGGCGCGGCGTTGCTCGCCACACTCGCTAATGCAGCCACTACCGCAGCCAGAATTACCGAACGTGACGATTTCATAAAATTGCTCCCCATTTGCGTACTCCCTTACTTGTGGTTCCCAAGTCCTGCGAGAACATCGATCTCTTGGACAGCCGCGCGAGTGCTCTGCTCGGGCGCTCTCTGCGGCTCCGCCTCTGCAGACATTCCGTCAAGCTGATCTTCAAAAAAGTAAATGCCGACGCCGTATCTCTTTCCGGAGTCGCTGCGCTCCGACGTCGCGAGGCGAGTGAGGAAAGTGTCCAGCTCGGCCAGCAACTCCTGTGCACGCTCGCCGGTGAGCGCGAGAAACTTGTCGCGACCGTTCTCGGTGAGCGGCTCATCGGAATGGACCGACCGCTCGAAATACACGGGGTCGGTGTTCAGGCGCAGCACGTTATGCACAAAGCTGGCCGCCACACATGCGAGAAAGCGGCCCATACGCTCGACGCGCTTGACGTCCCCACCCTGTGGCAAGTAAGCGCGGGAAAGGCAGCGCACAGTCGTGCCGTCGATTACTTCAACAGAACCTGCGGCCACCAGTTCGTCGAGCAACGCTTCAGGATCCACGCCTGGACAAGCCACATCGATGAGCTCCCGTAAGCTGCGACGCGGTGAACTGGCCGTCGGCTCAAGATCCAACTCGAGCGCAAGTCCGTAGGCACCGGAAAAGCCCGGCTGCGTGTGCCAGACCGTCAGTAAGTTACCTACTTGATCTAGTCCGACCGTCGACCGAAGGCTGTGCGGTGCTCCGATCCTCGACGCCTCGCGCAGCGCGCTGACATCCGACTTCGCGAGTCCTGCGACTACCGCGAGACGCGCATCCGTAGTTGGTCTCTTCTGTTCGACCAGACGAG
>Ga0335085_10002438_pt1 | contig 34721 bp, 34 predicted proteins | sample Lox_Sample_45_FD_206712 | JGI IMG/M metagenome (GOLD analysis project Ga0335085, IMG submission 206712) | Soil microbial communities from Loxahatchee National Wildlife Refuge, Florida, United States - Lox_Sample_4.5 | ecosystem: Environmental > Terrestrial > Soil > Wetlands | place: USA... | reverse complement strand
TCAGTCCCTACAACTCGCCCTACGACGGCTTCTCGATCGGCATTCAGGTGCTCGAGCCGGGCGCACATATCCGCCGCCACGGCCATGAACGCAGCCACGAAATCCTCGTCTGCATTCGCGGCTCGGGCACCGCTGAAATCGACGGCCAGACCTACGACGTGCGTGAGGAGACGATGATGCTGATCGGCCGCGGCCTGCAGCACAAGGTCACCAATACCGGCGCCGGCCAGATGCGGCTGATCTGGTTCATCAGTCCACCGGGCCTCGAAGACTGGTTTCGCGCGCTTGGCCGGCCGCGCAAGCCCGGCGAGCCGCTGCCCCAGCCGTTCGAGCGGCCGACCAACATCAGGGCAATCCAGGCGCAGCAGCGCTTCATCGCTTCCGACGAAGGCTAAGCTGGCTTTTTTTCGCTCAAGGCTGAGAACGCAGCGCCGCCCCGGGCGCTGCGTTTGGAGCGGCAGGCCGAGATGGCCTACTTGGGACGGCCGTAGGTCCAGTGGATCGCGGCTTTTGCCTTGGAATGGAAATGCAATTCGAAGCCGACGACCGCCGGCGACACCATGTCGTCCTTGGCGAACTGCAGCTTGTCTTCGTCGACCGCATAAACCGTCAACGTGTAATGATGCGGTTTGTCGCCCTTCGGCGGGCACATGCCGCCATAGCCGTCGAAGCCGTAATCGGTCCGGCTCTGGATGGCGCCTTCTGGCATCAGCTTGGCCTTTACGTCGCCGGCGTTCTTCGGGATCGAGGTGGTCGATGCCGGGATGTTGAACACCACCCAGTGCCAGAAGCCGCTGCCGGTCGGTGCGTCAGGATCGTAGAGATTGATGGCGAAGCTCTTGGTGCCCTCCGGCGCTCCGCTCCATTTCAAGGATGGGGATATATTGCCGCCGTCGCAGCCAAAGACGTTGGCCTCCATGGACTTCGGGCTGACGGCGCCATTCTTGATTTCCTCGCTGGTCACTTTCATGCCCGCCGCGTAAGCCGCCGGCGCACCGAGCAGCGCGAAGCTCACCGCCACAGCCCCCAATGCTGATTTTCGCATTATTTCCTCCCTTGGTTGGGCACGGGAACTTATCACAACGCTCCGCGGATTGCCCACCCCCGGCCGGACGCAAACTCACATTAAACAAATCGGTGCGCATCTAGAGCGGGATGACTTTTCGTCGAATCGGCGGGCCACTCTAGCTTATTGGTGAAGCATGATCTTTTCCGAAAGCCGGCGTCCACTTTTCGGGATCATGCTTTAGTCTGCCCGGCCAACCATCAATCCCCCGTCGACGATCATCTCAATGCCGGTAACGAATGTGGATGCCGGCGAAGCAAGGAACAGGGCCGCGCCCTGGATCTCGTCGGTCGATGCCACCCGGTGCAGCGGCACCGCTTGGGCGAAGGCCTTGGCGACTTCGGGCTTACGGATATGACCGCCGCCGATATTGGTGTTGAACGGACCGGGAGCGATGGCGTTGACCAGAATGTTGTACTTGGCGAGTTCAAGCGCGGCCTGGCGGACCAGATGCGCCACGCCGGCTTTGGCCGGCATGTAAGGAATGCCGACGATGGCTTCGCTGCGCAGCGCCGCGACGGAGGTCGTCACGATGATGCGGCCGCCTTTCGGGTTTTTCTTCATGTGCGGCACCGCCGCCCTGATCGAGCTGAATACCGAGGTGAGATTGGTGTCGAGCACCTTGTCCCAGCGCGCGTCGGAGACGTTTTCGAACGCGCCCTCGGCGGTTCGCTCACCGGTCATCGACAGAAAGCCGGGGCCCGAGTCGATTCCGGCATTGGCGAACATGACGTCCAGGCGGTTCAACTCGGCGGCCGCTTTGTCGATCGCGGCGCGCAACGCCGCGCGGTCGGTGACGTCCACCGCCGTGCCGCGCACGTCGCCGCCCTTGGCCTGAAGCTTGCCGACCGCCTGGTCGAGGCCCGCGCGGTCGATGTCGAACAAGGCGACGCGCGCCCCGTTGTCCGCCATGGCTTCGGCGTAGGCATAGCCGATGCCGCTGGCGGCTCCGGTCACGATGGTCGCGAGGCCCTTTACATCGAAAAGCTCGGCGATCTTCATGTCATCCTCCCTCGCGAGTGTTGAACCGACGGATCAACGCCTGAAGATCAGGCGACGCCCTGGACCCCCCTAGAAATTGAAATGCCGGATCGGCAATCCGAGGTGGGCGCGCCCGACCGGCGCCCAGAAATTCTCGAACAAGGCGGACGGGTGGACGCGATACATTTGCGCGTCGCGAAAGTAGCGCTCCATGCGGCTGCTCTTGCGCGTCACCGATGTGCCGGCGGTCTTGAACAAGAGTTCGACCGCGTCGCAGGCCATGCGGCCGGCCTGCTGCAGCATGGCCCATAGCCGCAAATTCTGTTCCACGGTGATCAGCGTGCCATCAGCCGCCCAGCGGTTGCACATTTCCATATAAACCTCGGCGCCGCGGATCAGGAGGTTCTCGGCCGCATCGGTCAGGATCATCGCCTGCCCGAGCGCGCGCTGATAGTCCTCGTGCTCGGCGCGCGGGATGATCGGCGGAAAGGTGGTCTGTCTGGTCCGGATGATGTCTTCGTATTCGTCGAGCGCGGCCTTGGCGGCGCCGACGATCGGCGTCACCAGCGACATGTGATACGGGCCGGCGACGCGGCCGAGATACATCGGATTGCCGTGCAGGCGCGTCCCCGGCGTGCCGTCGCGCATGTCCTCCGGCCGCGTGAACAGGCCTTGCATCGGAACCACGTGATGCGCTGGAACGAAGGCGTCGCGGATTTCGACGCTGTTGGAGCCGCTGGCGCGCATGCCGAGCGTTTGATCGCCGCCCCAATCGTCGAGAACGCGGAGTTTGGCGCGCGGGACCACTACGCAGAAAAGCTCAGGCGGCCCGTCGGAGGTCGGCAATTGCGCGCCGCCGACGAAATGCGTGGAATAGGGTATGCCTGAGCAGTAATCCCAGACGCCGGTGAGCCGATAACCGCCTTCGACCGGCGCGAGCACGCCGGTTGGCGGCACGCGGTGCGGCGCGGCAAAATGTCCGTCGGCGCCGAACAGATCGCGCTGCGCCGGCTCGGGCCAATGCGACGCGATCAGAAACGCGTGCGAGGCGCACAGCGCGAGGCACCAGCCGGCCGACGGATGGCCCTGGGATATTTCCAGCATCGCCTTGTAGAATGTCGGGATGCCGAACTCATAGCCGCCGAACATGCGCGGCTGCACGATCCGATAAAGCCCGGCTTTTGCGAATGCTTCGTGCAGTTCCGGCGAGTACGAGCCGCGTTCGTCGTTTTCGGCTTGCTGGCGGCGCAGCAGCGGCTTGAGCGCGGCGGCGCGCCCGATCAAGTCCTCCGGCGTCAAATCTGGTTCTGGGACCGGCACGACGGGCGCCGCGTCTCGGCGTTTCGCGACCAGCATTGCCATCATGGGTCCTGTTTGCGCGGCGGCTTGCGGAGCATTGCACCATAACGACATCGGTGGACGACGAATAGACGGATGCGGTTGGGCAAGCCACCGGCGTGCTGCATCGCATTATTCTTGGGACATAACGTGGGCTGCAGGTTTTTCGCGCTCATCGCTCGACCGGCGCGATCTGCTCGCCTACAATTCGCGCGACGATCTCGCCTGTGGTTGCGTCAAATGAATCTCCTTCCCTTCGTCGCCTCCGGAATCGGCCTCGGCGCTATTTACGCGTTGTCGAGCGTCGGCCTGGTCATTCTCTACCGGGCGTCCGGCACGCTGAATTTCGCCTTCGGTGCGTTTGGCGGCGTTTCTGCATTTCTTGCCTGGCAGCTGAAACATGAGGGAGTGCCGCTGGCGATCAGCTGGGCCGCCGGGATCGCGGTAGCGACGGGCATCGCCTATTGTTACGGGCGCGTTTTCGCTCCCCGCCTTGCCCATCGCGATCGCGTGGTGCGCGCCATCGCAACGCTGGGGCTGGCGCTGGTCCTGTTCGGCGGCATGGCCTGGTATTGGGGTGTCGGAGTCGCCCGCCGGCTCGAACTGCCTACCGATCTGAGCGCGGTCACTCTGTTCGGCGTCCGCTTAACGGGTACGCGGCTCGTTGCACTTGGCGTGGCGCTGGTGATGGCCGGCGGCGTTGGCTTGTTATTGAGCTACACGCGCATCGGTCTCGGCATGCGCGCGCTTGCCAGCGACCGCCACATCAGTGCTGCTATTGGCGTGCGGGTGACGCAGATCGATACCATTGCCTGGACCCTCAATGGGCTGTTTGCCGGAATCGCAGGAATCCTGCTGGGAAACATCAATCGTCTGGATCCCGGCGCCTTGACCTTTCTCGTCATTCCCGCAATCGCTGCCGCGATTTTCGCTCGATTGTCTTCTTTGCCAGGCGCCTTCATAGGCGGGATGGTCGCAGGCCAGATCGAGGCCTTGCTCATCGCGTTCCCTGATCTTGCCAATTTCCGCAGTGCGGGACCCTACGTCGCCGCCCTGCTCTTCCTGATGATCGTCGGCGCCGGTCACGGCGTGGGAGCGCGGGAATGAGGGAGATTGCAAACGCCGGCGTTATTCCGATGACAGGCCCCGTGGAGCCGGAGATCAGCCCCACGCTTCGTGCCGCTGCGATCGTCGTGGTGGTCGGCGTAGTGTCGGGTATCATAGCGCTGACCTCTGGCGGCTATTGGCTGTCGAATTTCACGCAAGCCTATTGCATGACCCTGGCCGTGCTTGGCTGCGCGCTGCTCTACGGACAACTCGGCTTGGTCTCCCTCTGCCAGTGGGCGCTGGTGGGCGTTGGCGCCTGGGTGAGCCTACGCGTCTATCACTACATCCATCCGCCCTTCTTCGTGACCATCCTTTCCGGCGGAATCGGCGCTACGGTCATTGGCGTGATCTGGGGATTGCCGGCGCTGCGCATGCGTGGGCTTTATCTGGCGCTGGTCACACTGATGCTCGCGGGCGCCTTTCAGGTCCTGGTCGCGGTCATCAGCTTTCCGGTGGGCGGACCTGGCTTTCTCGGACAAGTCGGCGCCAGCGGCAATGACCGCATCAACATGGCGCGGCCGATCTTCGCATCGAGCGACACGAGTTATTTCCTGTTCGTTGCGTTGATTACACTGCTTTGCATCTTTCTGGTCGAGATACACCGCCGCAGCAAGCCCGGCCGCGCCTGGGCTTTGATTCGCAAGAACGAGCAGATGGCCGCCGCGGCCGGCATCAGGATCGTTTTCTACAAGGCTTGGGCGTTTGCTCTTTCCGGCTTTATCGCCGGGGTAGGCGGCGCGCTACTCGCCGGCCTGTTCGGCCAGCTCGACCAGACGGCGTTTCCCACGACCACCTCCATCGTCATCTTCATCGGGATGCTGCTTGGTGGCTTTGAGGTTTGGCTGGGCGCTTTTCTCGGCGGCATCCTGACGCGCTTCGTTCCCGCGCTGCTCATCGACCTCAACGTCAACACCAATGCTGGCTTTATGATATTCGGCGCGGCCTTGCTGTTCGCGCTGCGGGATCCCCTCGGGCTTGGCGGGCAGCTGACGCTGCTGGCCGAGCGGCTCTATCTCAAATTCCAGGGCAAGCGCGCGTCATGATCAAGATCGACGCGCTCACGGTACAGTTCGGCGGCATCAAGCCGCTCGATGCGCTCAACGCCGAGTTCACTGCGCCGATCTGCGGTCTCATCGGCCCCAACGGCGCGGGCAAGACGACCTTGCTCAACGTGCTGTCCGGTTTCGTCACTCCGGTCAAGGGCACGATCTGGCTCAATGACAGTCGGCTGCTCGGGCTCTCGCCGCGCCGTCGCGTCGAGCTTGGACTGCGCCGTACCTTTCAGCAGGAACTCGTCGTCGATGAGCTGACCGCGGCCGAGAATATCCAGGCCATCGCCGATCATGTCTCCGCCAATAGCGCCGATGCCCGGCGCGAAATCGGCGCGGCGATCGATTTTGTCGGCCTCGGCGCGCGGCGCCAGACCCGCGGCCGCCAGCTCAATCTGTTCGAACGCCGTATGGTCGAGGTCGCGAAGACCCTGATCGGGCGGCCCAAGGTCATCCTCATGGACGAGCCCGGAGCCGGCCTCAACGAGGCTGAAACCGAACGGCTGCGACGGCTGCTGGCGGACATTCCTTCGGCGTTCGAGGCGCAGCTCGTGCTCATCGACCACGACGCCGATCTCATCGCCGCGGTCTGCATGGAAACGCTGGTGCTCGATTTCGGCAAACGGCTTGCTATGGGGCCGACCCGGGCCGTGCTCGACGACCCGGTCGTGCGCCGCGCCTATCTCGGTCGCGAGTGAATCAAATGGAGCAGGCGGAGCTTGCGGTTCGTAATCTCTTCGTGGCTCGGGGCGGCCGCCCCGTGCTGCGCGATGTCACGATTACTGTTCCGCCGGGCGAGATCACCGCGCTTCTTGGCGCCAATGGCGCCGGCAAGTCGACGCTGGTTCTGACCATGGCGGGCGTGTTGCCGGCGCTGCGCGGCGAAATCTCCTGCGGCGGCGTGCAGCTCCTCGGTCGGTCGGCGGATGACGTTCGCCGGCAGGGCGTCGCACTGGTGCTCGAGGGCCACCCGGTTTTGACTGGCCTTACCGTGCGCGACAATCTCGCGGCGGCGGCCATGATGCATACGCGGCGCGACGCCGAGCGCGAGATTGCGGCGGCGCTCGACACCTTTCCGGAATTGCGCAATCGGCTTTCAGTCCCGGCACAGCTTCTATCCGGCGGCCAGAAACAGATGGTGGTGATCGCGCAGGCGATGATAGCGCGGCCACGCTATCTGCTGATCGACGAATTGTCGTTCGGGCTGGCGCCGTCGATCGTGAGCCGATTGGCCGAGACAATCCGGACGATTGCCGAGCGCGGCGTCGGCATTCTGCTGATCGAGCAGTTCACGACGTTGGCGCTGAGCCTGTCCATACGCGCCTATGTGATGGAGCGGGGCGCAGTGGCGTTCGCCGGCAGCAGCGATGAGCTGCGGCAGCATCCGGAGATTTTGCACGGCGCCTATCTGGCTTCGGGCCAGGCCGCAACGCCCCTTCCGGCCTGAACTCGGGCTCCTCAAACGTTCGGGGATTTCCATGGCCGCGGCCGGCCGCGAAAACCCCCGTTGTTCGCACGCGTCTGCCGTGACGCTGCAGCTACTGCACCTGGTCCGAGATCTTGAGGCCCATCTTCTTTTCCATGGCCTCGATCGGAGCGAGCGCCGGATCGGCATCGGCGACGCAGCCTTCCACGTTCTGCCATTTGCCGTCGTGGATCTTCACCGTGCGCGTCACGTGGTTGGGCTGGTGTTCCTTCGCTTCCGGGCCGCCCCAGTACCAGGGCATGCAGAGAATGTCGGTGTCGTACGGCTTCGCGTTTTGAATCGCTGCCGTCACCGTTTTGCGGTTGACGTTGGCGGGGTCTTTGATCGTGAGCATAGCGTTGACTGCGACCCGGGCGGCGATATAGCCGGCCTGCGAGAAGCTGTCGCGCAGGACCTTAGGGCCGTAAGCGTCCAGCACTGCGTGCCAGTTCTGATTGTCCTTACCCTTGCTCTCGAGCGGCGCCAATTCCGCATTCACCCAGTAGCGATCATTCCAGTATTTGGTGTCGATCGCGGTCGGGAAGCGGACGGTGTAGTACGAGGTCGGCGCTAGCCACTTCATTTTCGCGGCGCCATCCTGCTGCTGGGCCGCTTCCACAAGCCGCGCGCCGTAGTCGTCGACGCCGTAAGTCATCACCGCGTCTGAACCGGTCGCCAAGAGCTGCAGGACCAGCGACGTGAAATCGAGCGACACTGGATCGGAATAGACGCTCGTCACCTTGACGCCGTACTTCTTGCCCCACTCCTCGATGCCGCCGCAGCTCCAGTCCGAGCCGGGGAATTTCGGGATGGTGCAGGTAACGCTTTTTGCTCCGAGCACGCGCCTGGCGTAATCGACGCCGCCGATGCCGCTCTGCCGCGGGCCGGCATTGACCTCCGCGATGTTCTTCGACTGATAACATTGCGGCGGAATGCCGAGGCCGATCTCGAGGATGCCTTCCTTGATGTAGTAGTTGGCGTTGGGGATGCACTCAATGATGCTGGTGCTGCCGATCATCGCGTAGACGCCTTCGTCGCCGACCAGCTTCTTGGCCGCCTGCGCCGCGACGTCGAGTTGCGTTTGATCGTCCTCGTCATGGTAGACGATGGGCCGGCCGTGAATGCCGCCATTGGCATTGACGCAGTCGAAATAAGCTCGCGCGGCGTCATCGGCTTCCTTGAAGCTGCCGAAACCGCTCATCGTGGTCACGGCGCCGATCGGAATCGGTTTGCCGGTCGCCTTTTGGCCGTTATTCAGCCCGCAATCGGGCTTGGCGAAGGCCGGTGCTGCGCCGAGCATCAGTCCGAGTGCGAGCGCCCCCCACAAAAGCAACAAAGTTCGCTTCATCGCATTCCTCCCAAGGGTTCTGACTAGCCAAGGGCTCTGACTAGCCGAGAGTTCTGACTAGCGAGATTGCGTGTTACGCGATCTGCCGGTGCCGCCTTTAGCGCGGCGTTTTATTGTTGGCGGAGCGATTAAATCTCCGAGCGCCGCAATCAGTCTTTGCAGCCGGTCACGGCACGATTATAATTCTCTTCGCTGAAAGTTTTTGCAATGGCCTATTTCCGGGAGCGGCTGGAAGAATCGCGGTAGTCTCTCGGGGAACGTGCCCACTATCCGCGCCATCAAAACCCGAATGGGCCGGCGACAGGGAGGTCTCAATGAGCGGCAATGTGCGTTTCGATCTCATTCATTTCATGCACTACACGCATTTGCCTGAAAGCCAGAAGGAATACCATTCGCAGTGGGTCGACTTCCCGAATAAATTTTTTGATCCCGAACGCGGCCACGAACTTTATCAGCGCTACTTGGCCGAGCTTGTGCTCGCCGACAAACTCGGCTTCGATGCCATCATCGTCAACGAGCATCACAACACCGCCTACAGCATGATGCCGGCGCCGAGCTTGATCGCCGCGATGCTCATCCCGCAGGTCAAGAACGCCAAAATCTGCGTCTGGGGCACGCCGCCCAATCTCGAATATCCGAACCGCTTGGCGGAAGAATACGCCATGCTCGACGTGCTCTCGCGGGGCCGCCTCGAGGTCGCGTTTCCGTTGGGCACGGGCATGGAATACTGGTCCAATTCCGTGAATCCGGCGACGGCGCGCGAGCGTCATGCCGAATCGATCGACATCATCCTGCAGGCCTGGACGCAGGACGGTCCCACCACCTATTACGGCGACTTCTACACCTATCGGTATCTCAATCCGTGGCCGCGGCCTTATCAGAAGCCGCATCCGCCATGCTACATTGTCGGAACCGGCAGTCCGGAGACCATCGAACTCGCCGGCAGGCTCGGCTTCGGCTATTCGTCGGTGTTCGTCACCAAGACGCGGGCGCTCGAACTTAATCAAGAGCTGCGGCGGGCCGCGGCCAAACATGGGCACACCATAACGCCGGAGCAACTTCCGCTCGGCGTCATCGCCTATGTGGCTGAGACGAAGGAAAAGGCCGAGGAAGAAGCTATCCCGCACATCCGCTACTTCTTCCAAGATGCCTTGCGCACCACGCCAAGGTTCCTTGCTCCGCCCGGCTACCTGTCGGTCGACCAGTTGAAGAAGCGCGCGGCGTTGGCCGACAAGCTGCATGGCGGTTTCAATTTCGAGGCCATCAACGACTCCTTCTTCGTGGCCGTCGGAACCGCCGACCAGATCGTCTCCCAGCTCGAAGACTGGGGCGAGAGAATGGGAACCAATCACTTCAACATTTTCGGGGCGATCGGCGACATGCCGCATTGGAAGGTCGTGAAGAACATCAGCTTGCTGACGCAGGATGTTTTTCCGCGCATGCGCTCCCGTGCCGCGGTCCACCGCCGCATCGCCGCCGAATAACCAAGGACGATGCGCATGGCTGCCGCCGCCTTTCCTGTCCCATTCGAACGCGAAGTTCACACCGTCAACGGCGTGAAGACGACAGTGTTTGCCGCCGGCCGCGGCGAACCGCTGGTGTTCTTCCACGGCGCCGGCATTTGGCATGGCGTCAAGTTCGCGGTGCCCTGGACGGAGAAGTTTCGTGTCATCGTCCCGCTCCATCCAGGCTTTGGCGAAGCCGACGACGATCCGGCAATGACCACCTGGCATGACTACGTCATGCATTACCTCGACTTGTTCGATGCGCTCGGCATCGACAAGTTGCGCCTGGTCGGCTTCTCGCTCGGGGGATGGCTGGCCGCGAACTTTGCCGTGCAGCAGCGCCACCGCGTCGACCGGCTGGTGCTTGTGGGGCCTGCCGGATTGCGCGGCAAGGAGCAGCCGAAGGGGGACCTGTTTAGCATACCACCCGAGCAGATTCCGCCGCTGCTGGTCTCGAATTTTGACGTCATCAAACCGTACCTGCCGGAAAACCCCAACGATCTCGATTTCATGGGGGACCGTTATCGCGAGGGCAGCACGATCGCGCGGCTGTTGTGGGAGCATCCGTACGACAAAAAGCTGCCGCGCTATCTGCACCGCCTGACCATGCCGACGCTGCTGGTCTGGGGCGAGGAAGACCGGCTCATTCCGGTGCAGCAGGCCGAACTCTGGCGCCGCCACATCCCGAAGGCCGACGTGCAGACATTCAAGGGCGCCGGCCATCTCGTCCTCGACGAAAAGCGCGAGGCCGTCGACGCGGTGCAGCGGTTCTTGTCCTAGTGGAGGTGCGGCATTTCGCGCATCGGCCGATCGGAGCGCTGAAGCGGCCGGTGCGCCGCACGCCGCGACGCAGCAAGCCGCCCGCCGGCCGCTGGCTCCGGTAACGAGGCGATACCTGAAACGCGACGATTGGTTCTTCGCCATTAACCTTCCGCCAACACCGTCGTTCGGCGATTGGCAAGACCTGGGCTGCTATGCCGGGGACGATCAGGCGCCCCGGTCCGAGCGCCGCATGTCGAGCAGGCAGCCGTTATGGCCGACGACCGCAGAGCCCTCACCCGCACGCGCGTCCTGCGCTGCGCCAAGATCATTGTGCCGCGCCGTTCGCCGATCATTCACTGCACCGTTCAGAACATCACCGGCGCCGGCGCCTGCCTGAAGCTGGCCAATACCTTCGGCGTGCCGGAGACGTTCGATCTCACTTTCGAGCACGGCCGCACGCGCCGTTCCTGCCGGGTGGTCTGGCGCACCGGCGATATGCTTGGCGTCTCGTTCGCCAACCAGGAACGGGCGGCGTAGCGCCGGGGGCGGGGTCTTGTCGGTGCGCGCAAAGCGCGGCGGTCCAATCGCGCGTCGCCGGCCGGACGGCGTCGCCGCTGCTGCTTGCCGGCCGGTCTTAAAATTCCGCCACGGCACGAATCAGCCGCTCGATATCCTCGGGCCGCGACAGGCGATGATCGCCGTCCTTGACCAGAGTGAGAACGACATCGTCGCTGGCGAGCCGCGACACGAGTTCGACGGCGTGCCGCCACGGCACGTCGCGGTCTTCGACGCCCTGCAGGATGCGCACCGGGCAGCCGGTTTCGATCATGCCGCCGAGGAGGAGGTGGCGGCGGCCTTCCTCGATCAATTGCCGGGTGATGAGATAGGGTTCGGGCGAGTATTCGGACGGCCGCGCCCAGACGCCTTTCTCCTCAAGCTCGCGCTTGATCTCCGGCGTGAAGCGCTTCCACATCAGCTCTTCGGTGAAATCCACCGCCGGCGCTATCAAAACCAGCCCAGCCGCCGAAGCGAGCGCCGCCTCGCGGCGCTGGCGCAGCGCGCGAACCAGAAGCAGCGCCAGCCAGCCGCCCATCGACGAGCCGATCAGGATCTGCGGCCCGCGGCAGCAGGCCTCGAACACCGCGAGGCTTTCGGCGAGCCAGCGGCCGATGGTGCCGTCGGTGAACGCGCCGCCGGATTCGCCGTGGCCGGAATAATCGAAACGAACGAAGGCGCGTCCCGCTTGCTCCGCCCAGCGGGCCAGCGCCTCGGCCTTGGTGCCTTTCATGTCGGAGTTGTAGCCGGACAGCCAAAACAGGCCCGGCGCCGCGCCCGCATGCTGGCGCACGGCGATGGCGCGGCGTTCGCTCCCGGCTCCGATTTCCAGGAATTTCAGGCTGTTATCATCCATGTGCGCAGCTTCGGGGGAAGCGCCCGGGCCGCGTTTGGCAACCGGCCGCCGGGATTGTTTCGCCGCAAAAAGCGGCGATGCGCAAGTGATCGAAACCGGCGCGGGGGTCGTTGACTTGCAGCGAAAAACTCCCGATCTTGTGCGTTTGCCGAACAGCGAGCGCGGATCATGGTCGTCCGCGTTGGCCGCAACGGCTCGTCGCAACTGCACAGGAGACAAGCGCCATTCGTCGCCCGATTAGAACCCCGCAGCCCGCCGCCAAGGAGGGTCCGCGCATCAACGAAGAGATACGTGTCCGCGAAGTCCAGCTCATCGATAAGGACGGCTCCAACAGGGGGCTGACCGACATTAACGCCGCGTTGGCCATGGCGCAGGAGGCCGGCCTCGATCTCGTGGAAATCGCGCCAAATTCGGTGCCGCCGGTCTGCAAAATCCTCGATTACGGCAAATACAAGTACCAGTCGCAGAAGAAGGCCGCCGAAGCGCGCAAGAAGCAGAAGGTGGTCGAGATCAAGGAGATCAAGCTGCGGCCGATGATCGACGACCACGATTACGACGTGAAAATGCGCTCGATGCAGCGCTTCTTCGAGGAAGGCGATAAGGTCAAGGTGACGCTGCGCTTCCGCGGCCGCGAGATGGCGCATCAGGAACTCGGCTACAAGCTGCTCGACCGCGTCAAGGGCGATACCGCGAAAATGGCCAAGATCGAGCAGGAGCCGCGCTTTGAAGGCCGTCAGGTCGTGATGGTGCTGGCGCCGCGCTGACTTCGATTGCGCTTGACATTGGCTGGCAGTGCCGGGCTCGCGGCGGCCCGGCGCGCATTTGCCATTTCCGATCGCCTCTGCCATAACCGCGCCCTCCTGCCGCCCGGCTGATCAGGGCTGCCGTGGCGGCGGTGACGTGCTCCAAGCACTCAATCGCTCGTATGAGCATTTTTTCGGCTCGCGGAGCCCATCCGTTTCGCGGCCAAGGAGAGCCAAATGCCCAAGATGAAGACCAAATCGGGCGCCAAAAAGCGCTTCAAGGTCACCGCCGGAGGCAAGGTCCTCTACCAGCAGTCGCACAAGCGCCACGGCATGATCAAGCGCACGAAGAAGCAGATCCGTCAGTTGCGCGGCACCAACGTGCTGTTCAAGACCGACGGCGACAACATCAAAAAGTATTTCTTGCCGAACGGCTGACGACCGGCCCCGGCCAGCCCGGCCGGCTGCGGCCGCTGTCCATTTCGCCGTTGTTCGATTCAAGAGGAGATCAGCCATGGCTCGCGTCAAGCGCGGCGTCGCCGGACATGCCAAGCACAAGAAGGTGCTCAAAGCCGCCAAGGGCTATTACGGGCGGCGCAAGAACACGATCCGCGTCGCCAAGCAGGCCGTGGAGAAAGCCAACCAATACGCCTATCGCGACCGCAAGCGGCGCAAGCGCACCTTCCGCGCGTTGTGGGTTCAACGGCTCAACGCGGCGGTGCGTCCGTTCGGCCTCAATTACAGCCGCTTCATCGCCGGCTTGAGCAAGGCCGGCATCATCGTCGACCGCAAGGTGCTTTCCGACCTCGCCATCCGCGAGCCGGCGGCATTCGAGGCGATCGTCGGCCAGGTCAAATCGGCGCTGGCGGTGTGAGCGTGCCATGATCGACCGCGCCTATGTGCAGCGCATGGCGCGCTACAACCGCTGGCAGAACGAAAATCTCTACGGCGTGGCTGACCGGCTGCGCGATGAAGAGCGCCGCCGCGAGCGCGGCGCGTTCTTCGGCTCGATCCACAAGACGTTCAGCCACCTGTTGTGGGCCGACCGGGTCTGGATGAGCCGCTTTACCGATCTGCCGCGGCCGCAGGCCGGAATCCCCGAATCGGTCGATCTCTATCCCGATTGGCCCGGGCTGAAGACAGAGCGGGCGCGATTCGATCAGACCATTATCGACTGGGCGGATGCCATCGATCCGCAATGGCTCGGCTCCGATCAGACGTTCTATTCCAATGCGACCAAGCGCGAATGGACCCGCCCGCGCTGGATGCTGATCGCCCACATGTTCAATCATCAGACCCACCATCGCGGCCAAGTCCATTGCATGCTGACGCAGGCGGGCAGCCGGCCGGATGACACCGACTTGACCGTCATGCCCGACTGAGTGCAGGCGAGAACGACGGCCATGCCCGATACCGCAGAACTCGAACGGCAACTCCTTGCCGACATCGCCGCCGCCGGCGATGACGCGGCGCTCGAATCGGTACGCGTGGCGGCGCTGGGCAAGAGCGGCTCCATCACGGCGTTGTTGAAAACGCTTGGCACCCTGCCGCCGGAGCAGCGCAAAGTTCAGGGACCGCTGCTCAATGGCCTGCGCGATCGGGTCAGCATGGCGCTGACAGCCCGTCGCGACGCCCTCAGGCAGCTTGCGCTCGAAGTGCGGCTCAACACCGAGAGCGTCGACGTCACGCTGCCGGTGCGCGAGGCGCCGGCCGAGATCGGCCGGGTGCATCCGATTACGCAAGTCACCGACGAATTGACCGCGATCTTCGCCGACATGGGCTTCGCCGTCGCCGAAGGGCCGGATATCGAAACCGACGATTACAATTTCACCAAGCTCAATTTTCCGCCCGATCATCCGGCGCGCGACATGCAGGACACGTTCTTCTTTAATCCGAAGCCGGACGGCACGCGGCTCCTGCTGCGTACCCACACCTCGCCGGTGCAGGTGCGCACCATGATGAGCCGGAAGCCGCCGATCCGCGTCATCATTCCCGGCCGCACCTATCGCAGCGACTCCGATCAGACGCACACGCCGATGTTCCACCAGGTCGAAGGCCTGGTGATCGACAAGGGTTCGCACCTCGGCCATCTGAAATGGATCCTGGAAGAGTTCTGCAAGGCGTTCTTCGAGGTCGATCGCGTCAAAATGCGGTTCCGGCCGTCGTTCTTCCCGTTCACCGAGCCGTCGCTTGAAGTCGACATCCAGTGCCGGCGCGACAAGGGCGAGGTGCGCTTCGGCGAAGGCGACGACTGGATGGAGATTCTCGGCTGCGGCATGGTGCATCGGAACGTGATGAAGAATTGCGGCCTCGATCCCGACGAGTATCAGGGCTTTGCCTGGGGCTTGGGAATAGACCGCATCGCCATGCTCAAATACGGCATGCCGGACCTGCGCGCCTTCTTCGAGGCCGACGTCCGCTGGCTCTCGCACTACGGCTTCCGTCCGCTCGATTTTCCGACGCTGGCGGGGGGCTTGAGCCCGTGATGCCATGATGAAATTCACCCTGCACTGGCTCAAGGAGCATCTCGACACCGATCGGCCGCTCGCCGAAATCGCCGACAAGCTCACCATGATCGGGCTCGAGGTCGAGCGCATCGAGGACAAGACCAAGCTTCTGGCGCCGTTCGTCATCGCCCGGGTTGCCGAGGCGAGGCAGCATCCCAATGCCGACCGGCTGCGCGTGTGCATGGTCGACACCGGCACCGGCGATCCGATCCAGGTGGTCTGCGGCGCGCCCAATGCCCGCGCCGGCATGAAGGGCGTGTTCGTGCCGCCCGGCGCCTTCATTCCCGGCAAGAACATGACGCTTGCGGTCGGCACCATCCGCGGCGTCGAGAGCCGCGGCATGCTGGTGTCGGAATTCGAACTGCAGATATCCGACGATCACGAAGGCATCATCGATCTGCCCGACGATGCGCCGGTCGGAGCGAATTACGCGCACTGGGCCGGCCTCGACGATCCGGTGATCGAAATCAACCTGACGCCCAATCGCGGCGACTGCACCGGCGTGCACGGCATCGCCCGCGACCTCGCCGCCGCCGACATGGGAAAATTCAAGGACCCGGCGATCAAGCCGATCAAGGGTGAGTTCCCCTGTCCGGTGGAGGTCACGCTCGAAGCGCCGGATTTGTGTCCTGCTTTTGCACTGCGGCTCGTGCGCGGGGTCAAGAACAGACCGTCGCCGGACTGGCTGCAACAGCGGCTTACCGCCATCGGGCTGCGGCCGATCAATGCCCTGGTCGACATCACCAACTTCATCACGTTCGACCGCGGCCGGCCGCTGCATGTATTCGATGCGGCGAAGGTGCGCGGCAATCTTACGGTACGCCGCGCCCGCAAAAACGAAACGCTGCTCGCGCTCGACGGCAAGACCTACACGCTCGACGACTCGGTCTGCGTCATCGCCGACGCCGACGGCGTCGAGTCGCTGGCCGGCATCATGGGCGGGGAAAAGACCGGCTGTTCGGCCGCAACCACCGACGTGCTGATCGAATCGGCGCTGTGGGATCCGATCAACATTTCGCAGACCGGCCGCCGGCTCGGCATCAATTCCGATGCCCGCTACCGGTTCGAGCGCGGCGTCGATCCGGCCTTCATGCTGCCGGGACTGGAACTCGCCACCCGCATGGTGCTCGATCTGTGCGGCGGCGCGCCGTCGGCGGTCGTTGTCGCCGGCAGCGCCGAACCGGCGGATCGCGTCATCGATTTCCCGCTGTCGGAGGTCAACCGGCTGAGCGGGCTCGCGGTGCCGGTTGCGGAACTGCGCGGCGCGCTCGAGCGGCTCGGCTTTTTCATCGCCGGGCAGGGCGAGCGGGTGAAGGTCGCGCCGCCGTCCTGGCGCGCCGACGTGCAGGACAAGGCCGATGTGGTCGAGGAGGTCGTGCGCATCCTCGGCGTCGATCGCGTGCCGCCGACGCCGTTCGACCGCGGCGAGGCGCCGCGCAAGCCGGTGCTCACGCCGATCCAGACGCGCACGCGCAGGGCCAAGCGTGCGCTCGCGGCGCGCAATCTGGTCGAGGCGGTGACCTGGTCGTTCATCGGGAAAACCGCGGCGGAACTGTTCGGCGGCGGCAAGCCGGAGCTTGCCTTGGCCAACCCGATCGCGGCCGAGCTTTCCGACATGCGCCCGAGTCTCATTCCAGGGCTGGTCGCAGCGGCACAGAAGAACGCGGACCGCGGCTTCCCCAATGCCGGCCTGTTCGAAGTCGGCCAGATTTTTCGCGGCGACCAGCCGGACGATCAGTTCACCGCGGCAACCGGAATCCGCCGCGCCCTGGCGAAACCCTCCGGCATCGGCCGCCATTGGTCGAAAACCGATGGCGAGGTCGATGCATTCGATGCCAAAGCCGATGCGCTTGCCGTGCTGCTCGCAGCCGGGGCGCCGCCGCGGTCCTTGCAGATCGTGCCGGGCGCACCGGGCTGGTTTCATCCCGGCCGTTCCGGCGCCATCCAGATCGGTCCGCAGAACATGCTTGGCCATTTCGGCGAACTGCATCCGCGCGTGCTCGAAACGCTTGACGCCGAGGGTCCTGTGGTTGCCTTCGAAGTGATCCTCGAGCGGATTCCCGAGGCGAAGGTGAAAGCGACGCGCGCCAAGCCGGCGCTCGAACTCTCGCCGTTCCAGCCGATCGAGCGCGATTTCGCTTTCGTGGTCGAACGCGCCGTGAAGGCCGCCGACATCGTGCGCGCGGCAACGGCAGCCGATGCCAAGCTGATCGCCGCCGTGAGCGTGTTCGACGTCTACGAGGGCAAAGGCATCGAGCCGGGCAAGAAGTCGATCGCCATCGCCGTGACGATCCAGCCGCGCGACAAGACCATGACCGATGCCGAGATTGAAGCGGTGGCGGCCAAGGTCGTCGCCGAGGTCGGCAAGCGCACCGGTGGCGTGCTGCGCGCGTGATGGCGCCGGTTCATTCCCGCAGGGTGTTGGGCGCGGCGTGAAGTCTGCGCCGCTGGTGCGGCTCGACCAGCAGCGTCGGCGGCTCTCGCGCCGTGCCAAGCCGGCGCAACACCGCGTCGGCGGCCCGCTCGCCGGATGCCCAGGCGCCGCCGACCGTGCCCCACAACGTCTCGTGAACTGCTTCGCCGGCGAACCACACCGCGTTCCGTATCGGCTCCATCAGGATGCGGCGCGCACCCTGCCAACCCGGTGCCGCGGCGGAAAACGCGCCGCGCACATAGGGCTCGTCGTTCCACCGCGTGGCGTGGGAGCGCTTGATCGCCTTCTTCATATCGGTGCCATAGAGGCCGGCCAGCCAGTCGGCGGCGAAATCGACCATGGCCGCTTCGCCGTGCGCGGCCAGATCGCGGCCAAAGCCGCCGGCGACCTCGACGAGGCAAAGCTGCGTGCCGGACACGTTGGCGAGAATCGCGGCGGTGCGGGCGCCCGCCGCCTTCTCGAAGATGAGATCGTCGCTCTCGGCGCCGAGCGGGTTGCCGGCAAGCTCAAGCGCAATATGGTCGTAGCTGCCGAGCGAGAGCTTGGCAAAGGCGTCGAGGTGCCGGTTGCTCGGCTGCGGCGTGAATTTGATCGCGCCGGAGGCGATCACGTTGGTCGACGCCGTGACGATGGCGGCGTGCGCGGTGATCGCCCCTCGCGGCGTTTCCACCGTGACGTTGCGCCGCGTGTCGATCGCGACTGCCGGAGTCGACAGCTTGACCGCGATGCCGGCAGCAAGTGACGCAATGAGCGCGCCGAGGCCCTGCCGGCAGAAAGCGTCGGCGTTGCGCTCGGCAGATTTGGTGAAATCCGCGGCCGATACTTGCGACAGATCCTTGCCGCAGCTGAACGGCCCGAGGAGGAAATCGACCGCCGGCTGCCAATCGCCGAGATCGCCGGGCAGCGCCTGGGCGCAGGACCCGTCGCCCTTGCGCGCCGCCTCGGCAATGGCGCGATCGGCCTTCACTTGCGCAGCCAAAAAGTCCTCAAGCTCGCCGGCACGTGCATTGCGCCGCCCGATCCGCACCTTCTGGTTCGGCGGCGCCGCATAGATGCTGATGCCGCCGCGCAGCGGCATTTTGGTCAGCGGGTTGATCTCGGGCGTATGAATCCAATGCGCGCCGCGATCGTATGCCACGCCGAAGGTGCGCGTCTCGGTGATGCAGCGGCCGCCGATATGGTTTTCCGCTTCGATGACGATGAATTTTCGTCCGGCGGCGGCAATCCGCCGCGCCGCCGCGATCCCGGCCGCGCCGGCGCCGACGATGACCACGTCGGTTGCGGCAGTCGCGGCCGGCGCCGGTTTGGCAATCGCCGGCCCAGCCGCAAGCGCGGCGGCCGAACTGGCGAGAAAGGAGCGGCGGCTCGGTCGCTTCATGGTTTCCAATTACTTGCAGCTTGCCAAAACAGCCGCCGCGACGGTGCCCGTCGGGACGGCGAGCAGTGCTCGGGATTCAACCGACGATGTCGGCGTTTGTGTGAACTAAATTGCAAGGGAGTTCGCGTAAAATGCAAGGCACAAGACGCGGTGCCACCGCGCACGACCTTACGGGAGGCCACATGAGCAGGATGCTCGACGGCATCGGGCGGCTCATTGCACGTTATCTCGACCGGCCCGTCCACGGCTACGAGCCGTTCACGCCGAGCGATCCCGAGGCGCTGCGCCAGACGCTTGAGCCCGGCGACGTGCTTCTGGTCGAAGGCAACAACAATATTTCCGGCGTCATCAAGTATCTGACCCAATCGACCTGGTCGCACTCGGCGCTCTATGTCGGTCGGATCGCTGACCAGGCCGCGGCCGACGGCGAACCGCACGTTCTCATCGAGGCCAATATCGGCGAAGGCGTGGTATCGGCGCCGTTATCGAAATATTTTCGCTTTCACACCCGGATTTGCCGGCCGGTCGGGCTGACCGAGGCGGATTGCGCGGCGGTGTGCACCTATGCCATGGCGCGCATCGGCTTTGCCTACGATCTCAAGAACATCATCGACCTGATGCGCTACCTGTTTCCCGTGCCGGTGCCGCAGCGCTGGCGTCGGCGTTTGATCGCGCTCGGCTCCGGCGACCCGTCGCGGCTGATCTGTTCGGCGCTGATCGCCGAAGCCTTCGCCACCGTGCATTACCCGATCCTGCCCAAGGTCACGCTGACCCGCAGCCGGCAGGCGCTCGAGCAGATTCTGGAAATTCGTCACTCCTCGCTCTACTGCCCGCGCGACTTCGACATTTCGCCGTATTTCAACGTGGTGAAACCGACCATCGCCAATGGCTTCGATTATCGGGCGCTGCACTGGGCCGACATGTCGCAAGCGCCTGCGGACCGCGCGGAGCGTCAAGCGCCCGCCGCCCCCGCACCGGTCGACGCGGCGGATATTCCGCTTGCCCCGCAGGTTGCGGGCCGCAAAGCGCCGGCGGTCGTCGCGTAACGAAACGTTTCGCCGCCGCCGGCAAGCGCTTGTACTTGCCGCAGCGCGCTCCTACCTCTGCCCGTCGTGCGGAGGACTCCATGCTCGGCGACGCGGCCAAGGCGCTCAGGCAGATGCTCACGCCGGGCCTGCGCGCTGTGTTGTGGAAATCGGTCGGGCTTGCGCTGGCCTTGATCGTCGTCATCGCCATTGCGCTCGATCGGCTGGTGATTTGGCTCCTTGGCGCCGCCGGCGCCTCGCTGGAAAGCGGCTTCGGCCCGTCGGCTCAAGCCCCGGTCCATGCGCTTGCCTGGATCCTGTCGGTGGCCGCAGGCCTTGGCATCGTCGTCGGCGGCGTGTTGCTGATGCCGGCGGTGACGTCGTTCGTAGCGAGCTTCTTTGCCGACCAGATCGCGGACGAGGTCGAGCGCGCTTATTATCCGGACGACCCGCCCGGTATGGCGCTGCCGCTCGGGCGCGCGATGATCGAGGGCGGCAAGACCGCGCTGCTGGCGCTCGTGGTCTATGTTTGCGCCGTTGCGTTGGCGCTGTTCGCGGGCGCCGGCGTCGTCGTGTTCTTCCTCGCCACCGCGTGGCTCCTTGGCCGCGAATATTTCGAACTCGCCGCCATGCGCTTTCAGCGCCCGGACGAGGCGAAGCTATGGCGCAAGCGCAATGCCGGCACGGTCTATGCCGGCGGCCTGTTGATTGCCGCCTTCGTCTCCATCCCGGTCGTAAACCTGGCCACGCCGCTTTTTGCCATGGCGCTCATGGTGCATGTGCATAAGCGCCTGAGCGGTCGCCAATCGATCGCGCAAGAAGGGCGGTAACCGGCGGCGTCTCGGCGGCCGCGGTCGGCAGGCGGGACAACGCTGCCAAGACCGTGACCACTGCGATTGGCTAGAGCGCAATCGCTTTAGGTTGAATCAATTGCGTTCTACAGGTCTTTCCCGGAGCATGATCTTTTCGGAAAACCGGTGTCCACTTTTCCGGATCGTGCTCTAAGGGCGGAAGGTCGCGGGGCACGAGCGCCCCTGGTTTACGGCGTCGGCGGCGCCGCGGGAGTCGGCAACGGCTCCAGTCCCGTCAGCTTGCCCGATCGCTCCGACTTTGTCGTCTTCTGATCCTGCCGCGGAAAAATGTCGACCTTTGTCGCAGCCTTCTGTTCCGGCGGTCGGTATTCGGTGGAGGAAAGTCCGCCGGCAATGCTGGCGCCCTGCTCGATCTGAAGCAGCCCGTAACTGATATTGCCATCGACCCGGCCGGTTGAGCGCAGGATCAAAAGGCACTTGACCTCGAGCTTTTCGTAGACCTTTCCGGAAATTTCCGCGTTCTCGGCCACCGTGATCCTGCCCTTGATGGCGCCGGTCTCGCCGACCACGAGATTGCCGACCGAGACATCGCCCTCGACGCTGCCGCATACGACCAGCGTATCGGGCACGGAAATCTCGCCCTTGATGGTGACCCCCTCGCCGATATAGAGCCGGTTTCCGTCAGGCATGGTGTGATCCGACATGGCTGCCCCTTTTGCACAACCTTCCGCAGGCCAACTGCCTTGATTAGGTTGAAATTGTAATTCTACTTCACCGGGAAGGATTTGTCATCGGCGGCCGAGGCACAATTAGTTTGCGAATTGGTTAACGGCCCCCCGGGGGCTTAAATTCCTAGAGATCGGCCGGTCCGCCGGCGCCGGATCAGCGCCAGACCTCGTCGGCGAGCTCCACCACCATCCTCAGCTTCGCCCATTGCTCGTCTTCGGCAAGCACATTGCCTTCCTCGGTCGAGGCAAAGCCGCATTGCGGCGACAGGCAGAGCTGATCGAGCGCGGCATATTTGGTGGCCTCCTCGATCCGCCGCTTGACATCATCCTTTTTCTCTAGGGCGCCGCTCTTGGTAGTGACGAGGCCGAGCACCACGATCTTGTTGCCTTTCGGCAGAAAGCGCAGCGGCTCGAAGCCGCCGGCGCGCGCGGTGTCGTATTCGAGGAAGTAGGCGTCGTATTTCAACTCGCCGAGCATGATCTCGGCGATCGGCTCGTAGCCGCCCTCGGAAATCCAGGTCGAGCGGAAATTGCCGCGGCATACGTGGGTGGTGATGACCATATCGGGCGGTCTGCCCTCGAGCGCGCCGTTGATGAGGCGGGCATAGTCCTGCGCCAGGCGGTCGGCGTTGAGCCCGCGTTCCCGGGCCCGCTTCAGCTCGGTCTGCGAACACAAATAGGCCCAGGCGGTATCGTCGAACTGCAGGTAGCGGCAGCCGGCATCGTAGAAGGCGCGGATCGCCTGGCGATAAGTCTTCGCCAGATCGTCGAAGATGGCATCCCGGTCGGCATATTCCGTGGTGATGATGGCGTCCGGCTCCAGGCGGAAATGCAGGATCGCCGGGCTCGGAATGCACATTTTCGGCATCACCCGCGTGTGCGCCTTGAGGAACTTGAAGTGCTCCAGCATCGGATGATCGGAAAATCCGAGCTTGCCGTTGATGCGGGGCCGGCTGTGCCTGGTCTGGACGCCCTGGAACGGCAGGCCGCGATCCAACTCGTAGATTTCTACGCCGTCGAGCATGCCGAAGAAATCGAAGTGCCACCATGAGCGGCGGAATTCGCCGTCGGTCGCGACCTTGAGACCGACCTCCTCCTGCTTTCCGATGATTTTTTCGATCTCGCGGTCCTCGACGTCCTTCAGCTGCGCCGCGCTAATCTCGCCCTTTTCCCGCTTCGTCCGCGCTTCCTTCAAAGGTGCGGTGCGCAAGATACTGCCGACCACGTCGGCGCGAAATGGCGGTTTCGTTCTCATCATTGCTTCGCGTCTCCCCGGAGATTGTTGGCCAGTAACAAGCCGGGACTGGAGGCGCCGTCAACTGTAAAACGCCGCCGGCCCCGGCCGATCGGCGCAAGCCCGACGCCGCCGTGACCGGGTCCGGTTCTTCGGCTAGGTTGAAAGCAAAATCGTCCCGGGTGCCCGACGCGGCGCGCGCTCTGGCGCGCTGTCGCCGCGTCACGGATCTGGGGCAGGGGAAGACGACTGGAGGAGGACGACATAGCGGATAGTACCGCCGCCGCCTCGGCGATGCCTTGGTACCGGGCGCTCACGCCGGCGCAGCGGCGCACGCTCATCGCTACCAATCTCGGCTGGTCGTTCGACGGCTTTGAGGCCTACGCACTGTTCCTCACCGTCGGCCCGGCGATGCGGACTTTGCTCGAGCCGGCGCAGTTTGCGCAGATTCCGGCTTATGCCGGCACGGTGGTCGCGATCACGCTGTTCGGCTGGGGCATCGGCGGCCTCAGCGGCGGCATCATCGCCGACTACATCGGGCGCAAGCGCACGATGATTTACGCGATCCTTGGCTATTCGCTGCTGACCGGGCTTACCGCCCTGTCGTTCAACTGGCTGTCGTTTGCGCTGCTGCGCTTTTTCGTCGGCATGGCGATCGGGTCCGAATGGGCGACGGGCTCCTCGATGATGGCCGAACTCTGGCCGCAGGACGCGCGTGGCAAGGGTGCCGGACTGATGCAATGCGGCCTCGGGTTCGGCTTTTTTCTCGCCTCGCTGGTCTGGCTCCTGATCGGCGGCATGGGACCGAATGCCTGGCGCTATATGTTCCTGGTCGGCATTGTCCCGGCCTTGCTCACCCTGTGGATCAGGACATCGATCGAAGAATCTCCGGCCTGGCAGGAAGTCGACGCGCAGCGCCGCGAGGCGCGCGGCCGCCGGCGGAGCGGGACGGCGCTTGCCGCCGACCGGGCGCTCACGCGCTTTACCGTCGCCGATCTGTTCGCCGAGCCGGAAACCCGCCGCCGCACAATCTTGGTGTTCCTGATGTCGCTGTCGACGACGCTGGCCTGGTGGGGCATCTCGTCCTGGGTGCCGCCCTATATCGCCTCGATCGCGGCTGCGGCCAACCTGCCGGCGCAGCATTGGGCGAGCTATGCCGGCATGACCTACAATGTCGGCGCCATCCTCGGCTACATCACCTTCGGCTTTGTCGCCGATCGCTTCGGCCGCAAGCCGATGACCATGTTCTACTACGCGGCGGCCTTCGTGCTCACGCCGGCGTTGTTCTTGTGGACGCACGACTTGACCCTCTTGCTGGTCGCCGCCGCCGCCAACGGCTTCTTCACGCTCGGCCAATATTGCTGGATGCCGGTATGGCTGCCGGAATTGTTCCCGACGCGCTCGCGTGCCACCGGCATCGCGTTTGCCTTCAACGCGCCGCGGCTGATCGCTTTCCTCGGTCCGATGTTTGCCGGAACGCTGATCGTTGCATTCGGCGGCTATAGCCGCACCGCGATGATTTTCTCCCTCATCTACATCCTAGGCTTCTGCGTCACGCCGCTGCTGCCGGAAACCAGGGGCAAGCCGCTGCCGGCCTGAGCAGCAAGGAGCGATCGGCGTCGCGGCCAGCACCTCCGGCTCGCCCTTCTGCTGGCCCTGTCCGGCTTGCCCGTCGACGCGGCGGTGGCCAGGCAGCGCGGCCTTCCGGCGCGCCCCGTGCCCTCGCGCCACAACGCGACATCTGCTAGTTGGGGCCTTGGTTCGCGCTGGGTGGCGAGCGGGACAGTCGACGGATGCACGAGCAGCCGGTCTGGAGCGCGCGATGATGAAGAGGTTGCGCGCCTTCGTGCAATTCTTCAACCAGAAGGTCGGCTTCAGTCGAATCGGCGTGGTGCTCAGCCTCGCCATCATCAGCGTCGCGGCGGTGGTGCTCTATCGCATCCTCCACGATATGGATCTGGACCAGCTCGTCGACGCGCTTGAGGCGACCGATTGGCGCACGCTCGGCATTGCCGGCGCCTTCGTCGCCTGCGCCTATCTGACGCTTACCTTCTACGATCTGTTCGCGTTGCGCACCATCGGCCGCTCCGAGGTGCCGTATCGGATCGCCGCGCTCGCGAGCTTCACCAGCTACTCGGTCGGCCATAATGTCGGCGCCAGCGTCTTCTCCGGCGGCGCCGTCCGCTATCGCATCTATTCGTCCTGGGGTCTCAGCGTCATCGAAGTTACCAAGATCTGTTTCGTCGCCGGGCTCACCTTCTGGCTCGGCAACGCCACCGTTCTTGGGCTCGGCGTTCTCCACGCGCCGCAGCCGGCAGCCGACGTCGACCAGCTGCCGCTCTGGCTCAATCGCGTCCTGGCGTTCGCGGCCCTGTGCGCCCTCGGCGCCTATGTGGCTTGGGTCTGGGTCAAGCCGCGGATCATCGGCCGCGATGGCTGGCAGGTCGCGTTACCGGGCGGACCGCTGACGCTCCTGCAGATTTTGATCGGCATCCTCGATCTGGGGTTTTGCGCGCTCGCCATGTACTGGCTGGTGCCTGACGAGCCGCATCTTGGCTTCATCCGGGTCGCCGTGATCTTCGTCGCCGCGACGCTCCTTGGGTTTGCCAGTCACGCGCCGGGCGGGCTCGGCGTGTTCGATGCGACTATGATGGTGGCGTTGTGGCAATTCGACAAAGAGGCTCTGCTCGCCGGCCTGCTGCTGTTCCGGCTGCTCTACTACATCGTTCCGTTCGTGCTATCCTTGTTGATCTTGGGAACGCGCGAAATTCTGCTCGGCCGTTCGGTGCGGCGCCTGCAGCAGCCGGCGGGCGCGCCGATACCCACCGCGGCCGGGCTGGTGCGGGAAAAATCCGACGCGACATAGCACCTGACTTGGGACCTGACTTGGGACCTGACTTGGGACCTGACTTGGGACCTGACTTGGGACCTGACTTGGGGGCAATGACGCAGTTCGGTCGCGCTGCATTACATGCACTACAATTTTGCCGCATCCACAAAAACGCTGCGGGTCACTCCCGCAATGGCCGCTAGCGTGACGGGTCATGTGTGGAGCGTCGCGGAAATCGTTGCTATGATTGAGGCGACAGAACAACCGCCAACAAAGCGTGGGCCGTACAAGAAGAAGGTTGCAGTCTAATTGGCGGGGAGGGCCGATGCCGAGGAAAAACCCGAAGCTAATCGTGGCTTCCGTGCGTACGACTGAGGCGAGACACGCCGTTAGTAACCAGCATACTCTGATCGCCAGATTAAAGGCCGCGGGGCATCCAACGCTTGAGGCCGAACAGACCCTTCTGACCTATCTGAGCATACTTTCGCATCTTGAAGCCCACGAGAAAAAACTCAAAGAAGAGCGCAGGGCCAGGAAGACTGAAACGAAAAACCGTAAGATTTCAAATTGAGGCACTACCGACTTGGGACCTGACTTGACCCGCAGCGCGACCGACGCCTGCGCGAGGCGGCTTTGATGACCTTGAACGACAGACCCGCAGGCCTGCGGCGGAGTGGATGGCGCGGCGGCCTGGGCCTGGTGACCGTGGCGGCGGCCGTGGTTTTTGCCGGGTTGGTGATCGTCAGCGCGCTGTCAGTCGGCTATGCGATCGCCGGCTTTGTTATCGTTGCCGCCACCGGGTTGTTTGCCGCGCGCGGCGCCGACGAGACCGTCCCGCCGGTGCAGCCGGCTGCCGTCGCAGAGCGGTCCGCCGAGTCGCTCGATGTCGTGGTCGGCGGCCTGCCGGATCCGGTGATCGCGCTTGACCGCGACGGCCGCGTGCTGGCGCTGAACGAGCGGGCCCGCTCCTTGGCGCCGGCGCTGCGCCAAGGCGAGCCGGTGTCGCTGGCACTGCGGATGCCCGATCTGATCGAAGCGATCGGCCGCGCCTATGCCAGCGGTGAAGAGCAGCGCATCGAATATTCCGAGCGCGTGCCGCTCGATCGCTGGTTCGAGACCATCATCGTGCCGGTCAAGCGGCAACCGAACTCGGGGAGCTGCGATCTTGTGCTGATGACCTTTCACGACCTCACCCCGCTTCGCCGGGTGGAAGAAATGCGTGCCGATTTCGTCGCCAATGCCAGCCACGAATTGCGCACGCCGTTGGCCGCCCTTTCCGGGTTCATCGAGACCTTGCAAGGCTCCGCCCGCGACGATGCCAAGGCGCGCGACCGCTTCCTCGCGATCATGAAGGAACAGGCCGGGCGCATGGCGCGGCTCATCGACGACTTGCTGTCATTGTCGCGCATCGAGCTCAATGCTCACCGCCGCCCCGACACGCCGGTCGATCTGGCGCCGATCGTTCGCCAGGTGGTGGACGGCCTCGAAATGCTGGCACGCGACCGCGGCGTCACCGTCCGGGTCGAGGCGGCGGACCCGATGACGGTACTGGGCGACCGCGACGAGCTGGTGCGCGTGTTCGAGAACCTGGTCGAGAACGCGCTCAAATACGGCGCCGCCGGCAAGCGCGTCGACATTGCGTTGACTCGCGGCCAGTCGCCGGAAGGCGAACCCGAAGCGCAGGTCCGGGTGCGCGATTACGGGCCGGGCATCGCGCCCGAACATGTGCCGCGGCTGACCGAAAGGTTCTATCGGGTGGATGTCAGCGAGAGCCGCGCCCAAGGCGGCACCGGGCTGGGTCTGGCCCTGGTCAAGCATATTCTCAACCGGCACCGCGGCCGTCTCTCGATCCAGAGCAAGCTCGGTGCAGGGGCCACGTTTACCGTTCATCTGCCCACCGGAAGCTCCGGGGGCGGCGCTAAAATCTCTTGAGATGTCGATAGGTTAGATTGTCATCCAATTGTCATATAGGACACATAGAACATTGACGTGCCTACCATATGCATTGCGCCGCCACAGGCTGGGTTGAACCGAAGAATTTGGTTCTCCGCTGCGGCGCGTTTCGAAGTCAAACAGAGCGACTGGTCCGCAAAGGACCCCGGCGCAGGCCAAGGCCTCCGCCGCCCAAAACATCCGCTGACAGGAGAGATAAAGTGAAACAACTAACAATGATCGCCGTCGCCGGCTTTCTCGCCGCGACGATCATGCCCGCGGCCGCCGTCGAGATTTCTGGGGCAGGGGCCACCTTCCCCTATCCGGTCTATGCCAAATGGGCCGATGCATACAAAAAAGAGACCGGGGTCGGTCTCAATTATCAGTCGATCGGCTCGGGGGGCGGCATCAAACAAATCGAGGCGCGAACCGTGACGTTCGGCGCCACCGACGCGCCGCTCTCAGGTCAGGATCTGGAAAAGCACGGTCTGGTGCAGTTTCCCATGGTCATGGGCGGAATTGTGCTGGTCGTCAATCTTGAGGGCATCAAGGCCGGCGAACTCGTCCTCGACGGTCCGACCGTTGGCAACATCTTTCTCGGCAAAGTGAAGAACTGGAACGATCCCGCGATCCAGAAACTCAACCCGAACGCCAAGCTGCCCGCGCAGGCCATCGCGGTCGTGCATCGGTCCGACGGCTCGGGCACCACCTTCAATTTCACCTATTACCTTGGACAGGTCAGTGCCGAGTGGAAGTCCAATGTTGGTACGGCGACCTCGGTCGAGTGGCCGGTCGGCATCGGCGCCAAGGGCAATGAGGGCGTCTCCAACAATGTCGGCCAGACCAAAGGTTCGATCGGCTACGTTGAGTATGCCTACGCGCTGCAGAACAAGCTGGTCTACACCAAGATGACGAATAAGGACGGCAAGGTCGTCGCCCCAACGAGCCAGGCGTTCCAGGCCGCCGCTGCCAATGCCGACTGGAATTCGGTGCCCGGCTACGGCGTCATCCTGGCCAATCAACCCGGCGCCGAATCGTGGCCGATGACGGCGGCGACGTTCATTTTGATTCCGAAACGGCCGACCGACGCTGTGGCCACCACCGAAGCGCTCAAGTTCTTTGCCTGGAGTTACGCCAAAGGCGACAAGATGGCCGAGGAACTCGATTACGTGCCGATGCCGAAGAAGGTGGTTGGGCAGATCGAGAAAATGTGGGCAAGCGAAATCAAGGATTCCAGCGGCAAGCCGCTCCATGTCAGCAGCAGCATGGCGCATTAGGTTCGCCGCAGATTAGGCACGACGCCGCTTGGAGCCGGGCGGCGCCGTGCTTTTCACTTCTGCCGGCCTGCGAACACGCTTGTGTCAAGGCCGATAGAGCGGTTGAGTAGGGCGCAGTCTCCTCTCTCCCGGCATCCTGCGGGGACGAGAGGAAGGTGGGAGCGCCGCTGCGGATGTCGCGTGGAGGCAATCCCGTGGTCGACCTAGCGTTGCAGGAAGGAGCGGTCGTGTCCGTCGCCGGGACCATGCGCGCCAGGGCGCTCGACCGCTTGCGTCTGGGCGATGCGGTTTTCCGCCATCTGACGCGCGCCGCCGCCGTCGCCGTTCTGCTGCTGTTGAGCGGCGTCATCATTGCGCTGATTGATGGATCGCTGCCGGCATTGCGGACGTTCGGCTTCGCATTCCTCACCACGGAACGCTGGAACCCGGTCACCGAGAAGTTCGGCGCGCTGGCGCCGATCTACGGCACCGTGGTCACCTCGTTGATCGCCATGCTGATCGCCGTCCCGGTGGGACTGATGATCGCTTTCTTTCTCACCGAACTGTGCCCGCAATGGTTGCGCCGGCCGATCGGCATCGCCATCGAGCTGCTCGCCGGCATTCCCAGTATCATCTATGGCATCTGGGGACTGTTCGTATTCGCCCCATTTCTGCAGGAAACGCTGCAGCCGTTCCTGATCAACACCCTCGGCAATGTGCCTCTGATCGCGCCGCTGTTCTCGGGCCCGCCCTATGGCATCGGCATGCTGACCGCGGGATTGATTCTCGCCATCATGGTGTTGCCGTTCGTGACCTCGATCTCACGCGATGTGTTCGAGGCGGTGCCTCCTGTGCTCAAGGAGGCGGCGTACGGTGTCGGCTGCACCACCTGGGAGGTGGTGCGCTACGTGGTATTGCCGTATGCCCGGGTCGGCGTGATCGGCGGCGTGATGCTCGGCCTCGGCCGCGCGCTGGGCGAGACCATGGCCGTGACCTTCGTCATCGGCAACGCGCACAGGATTTCCGCTTCCTTGCTAGCGCCCGGCACCACCATTTCCGCCACCATCGCCAACGAGTTCACCGAGGCGGTCGGCGATCTCTACACATCCTCGCTGATCGCGCTCGGACTGATCCTGTTCGTCATTACCTTCATCGTGCTGGCCGCAGCGCGCTACATGCTGCTGCGGATCGAGCGCCGGATCGGATGACCGCGATGGCCGGTCGCTACGCCTTACGCCGCCACACCAACGCCATCGCAACGGTGCTTGCGCTGGGCGCTACTGCGGTCGGACTGGGCTGGCTGGCGCTGATCCTGGGTTCGCTGCTTTGGCACGGGTTCCGGGGCTTGTCGCCTACGGTATTCACTCAGATGACGCCGCCGCCCGGCTCCAGCGGCGGACTGCTCAACCCCATCGTCGGCAGTCTGATTCTCACCGCGCTCGCGGTCGCGATCGGCACCCCGATCGGCATCCTTGCCGGCACCTATATGGCCGAATATGGCCGCTATGACCGCCTGACCAGCGTCGTGCGTTTCATCAACGATATCCTGTTGAGCGCGCCGTCGATCGTGGTCGGATTGTTCATCTACGAAGTTATGGTCGCGCCCATGGGGCATTTCTCCGGCTGGGCGGGCGGCGTCGCGCTCGCCGTGCTGGTCATCCCCGTGGTCGTGCGCACGACCGAAGACATGCTGACGCTCGTTCCCAACGCGCTGCGCGAGGCCGCCACCTCGATCGGGCTGCCGCGCTCGCTGTCGATCACCCGGATCTGCTACCGCGCGGCGCGCGCCGGCATGGTGACCGGCGTGCTGTTGGCCGTCGCTCGCATCAGCGGCGAGACCGCGCCGCTGCTCTTCACCTCGCTCAACAACCAGTTCTGGAGCCCGAACCTCAACGCGCCGATGGCGAGCCTGCCGGTCGTCATTTTCCAATTCGCGCTGAGTCCGTATAAGGATTGGCAATCGCTGGCCTGGACCGGCGCCCTCATCATCACCTTGGCGGTGCTGGCCTTGAGCATCACCGCGCGCAGCCTCGTCGCATCGGGTAAGCAACAATGAGCGTTACCTCAGTCGCCGTTCCCACCGTCGCCGCCCCCCCGACCGACCGCGCCGGGCTCGCCGAGCGCGTGACGATCCGAAACCTCGATTTCTTCTATGGCGACTCCAGGGCGCTGAAAGCGATCAGCCTGCCGCTCTATGAGCACAAGGTGACGGCCTTCATCGGCCCGTCGGGTTGCGGCAAGTCGACCTTGCTGCGCGTGCTCAACCGGATGTACGACCTTTATCCGAACCAGCGGGCGACCGGCGAAGTCATGTTTGACGGCGTCAATATCCTGTCACCGAAACAGGACCTCAATCTGTTGCGCGCGCGCATCGGCATGGTGTTTCAGAAGCCGACGCCGTTCCCGATGACGATCTACGAGAACATCGCCTTCGGCATCCGCCTGTACGAGCGCATGCCCAAGTCCGAACTCGACGGCCGCGTGGAATCGTGCCTGCGGCGCGCCGCGCTGTGGGACGAGGTCAAGGACAAGCTCGCCACCAACGGGCTGAGCCTGTCCGGCGGCCAGCAGCAGCGGCTGTGCATCGCGCGCACCGTTGCCGTGCGGCCCGAGGTCATCCTGTTCGACGAACCCTGCTCGGCGCTCGATCCGATTTCCACCGCCAAGATCGAGGAGCTGATCGACGAATTGACCGACGATTACACGATCGTCATCGTCACCCATAACATGCAGCAAGCGGCGCGCGTTTCCGAATTCACCGCTTTCATGTATCTGGGCGAGCTGATCGAATTCGACTCGACCAGCAAGATGTTCACCGCGCCGCAGGATCAGCGCACCCAGGACTACATCACCGGCCGCTTCGGGTAACCATAATGACCGACCCAGCAATCCCCAGGGTGGACCACACTCTCAAGGCGTTCGACACCGATCTGCAGGAGATCACGCGCAAGGTCGCCGAAATGGGCGGACTGGCGGAGCAGCAGATCGCCAATGCGATCCGGGCCTTGACCGACCGCGATACCGAGCTTGCCGAGCGTGTGATCGCCTCCGATCCGGCCGTCGACGCGCTGCAGCACGACATCGAGGAAAAGGCCGTTCTGACCATCGCGCGGCGGCAACCAATGGCCGTCGACCTGCGCGAGATCGTCGGCGCCATGCGCGTATGCAACGATCTGGAGCGGATCGGCGACCACGCCAAGCACGTCGCCAAGCGGGTCGTGGCGCTCGATCTCGACCTGCACCCGCAGCGGCTGATCCGCGGCGTCGAACACATGGCCTCGCTGGTCCTGGCCCTGCTCAAGCAGGTGCTCGACGCCTATGCCAGCCGCGATCTCGCCGCCGCGCTCGCGGTCTGGAACGGCGACGAAGAGGTCGACGCGCTGTGCACGGCTTTATTCCGCGAACTTCTGACCTACATGATGGAAGACCCGCGCAACATCACCTTCTGCATGCATTTGATGTTTTGCGCCAAAGACATCGAGCGCATCGGCGATCACGCCACCAACATAGCCGAGACCGTGTATTACATCATCGAGGGGCGGGCCATCACGGACCAGCGGCCGAAGGGCGATTCGACCAGCTTCGGAGCAACGCTGCTGCAGAAATGACGGAGGTCCCGGGATGGCAGCCAACATCCTGATCGTGGAAGACGAGGAACCCCTCACCACGCTGTTACGCTATAATCTCGAAGCGGAAGGTTACGAGGTCGACGCGGTGGCCCGCGGTGACGATGCCGACACGCGGCTGCGCGAGACCGTGCCCGATCTCGTCGTGCTCGATTGGATGCTGCCCGGCCTCTCCGGCATCGAACTGTGCCGCCGCCTGCGGACGCGGCCGCAGACGCAATCGCTGCCGATCATCATGCTCACGGCGCGCGGCGAGGAGAGCGAGCGTATCCGGGGGCTTGCCACCGGCGCCGACGACTACCTGGTCAAGCCGTTCTCGGTGCCGGAACTCTTGGCGCGCATTCGCGCGCTGCTGCGCCGCGCCAGTCCCGAGCGGGTGGCCGCGGTGTTGACCATCGGCGACCTCGAACTCGATCGCGAGAAAAAGCGCGTGTCGCGTTCGAGCCGCCCGGTCGATCTAGGCCCGACCGAATTCCGGCTGCTCGAATTCCTCATGGAGCGCCCCGGACGGGTGTTCTCCCGCGAACAATTGCTCGACGGCGTGTGGGGCAGCGACGTCTATATCGACGAGCGCACCGTCGATGTGCATGTGGGCCGCCTGCGCAAGGCGCTCAACCGCGGCCACGGCACCGATCCGATCCGCACCGTGCGCGGCGCCGGCTACTCGCTCGACGACCGTTTCGGCAAGGCGAGCTGAACCGTCGCCATTGCAAGGGGCAAGGCAAGAGCCAAGAGCCAAGAGCCAAGAGCGGCACGCAACCGCGGGCGTTTCTGCGGGCGGGCGCCCGATTGCTTTGTGTCCCGGCAACGCCGGGTTTTACCGCGCCGGGCGCCGGTCGCGGCGCCGATCGGCGGCGGGCTGATAGGCGATGCGGGAGTGATAGGCGCAGTAGGGCAGGCCCTCGATCGTATTGCCGCCGCAGAAAAAGAACTCGCTGCTGCCGGGGTCGCCGATCGGCCAGCGGCAGGTCTGTTCGTTCAGTTCGAGAATGGTGCGGCGCTGGCCGATCGGGATGATGTTCTCGATCAATTCCGGCGTCGCCTCCGCGTCGAGGTCGTAGGCGTGGGCAAGTGCCGTATTGCCGCGGATCGAGCCGCGGCCGATGCGCATCATCGGCGAGCGCGCCTTGCGCGGCCGCGCGGTCGCGCTCGACGCGCTCTTGGCGCGTCCCGATAAGCCGAGGCGATGCACCTTGCCGATCACCGCATTGCGGGTGATGCCGCCGAGTTCGCCCGCGATCTGACTCGCCGAAAGCCCGTCGGCCCACAGCTTCTTCAAAAGCTCGACCCGCTCGTCAGTCCACGACATGCCCAGGTCCTCCTCAATATGCTCCGCGCTGAAGGCTTGGCAGAATCCATCAACGAGCCAGGCAGCGCTCACCGCCCAACACGCACAATCGACCAACGCTTCAGAGAACTGTCCGCCGCACGAGATATCGTACTTGACAATTAACAAGCTACAATATGGCGGGAGTCGGGCGCAAGAGTCCCGCCGAGTACGTTCCACACATTCCCGGCCGATGTGGACGAGGTGGGGACAACCGGCGCCTTGGTGGGGACAACCGGCGCCTTAAGGGCGCTTTTTTTGAGAGTTGACCGGCGCCGCCGGTGCAAATAACATGGTAAAAGTGCCGCCCGGAGAGGCGGCACATTTCATTTGCGCCGCGCGGAACATGCTGCGCAGCGCGCGCCGGTCAAGCCGTGACATCGCACCTGTTGCCGACCTACGCCCGCGTCAACCTCGCCTTCGAGCGAGGCGAGGGCGTTTGGCTCGTTGCCACGAACGGCGACCGCTATCTCGACTTTACCTCCGGCGTCGCCGTGAATGCGCTCGGCCACGCGCATCCGCGGCTTGCCGCCGCGCTCACCGCGCAGGCGCACAAGCTCTGGCACGTTTCCAACCTTTACGAAATTCCCGAAGCCGAACGCGTTGCCGAGCGGCTATGCGCGGCAAGCTTTGCCGACGTGGTGTTCTTCTGCAATTCCGGCGCCGAGGCCATGGAATGCACGATCAAGACGGCGCGCAAATATCAGTCGGCGAGCGGCGCGCCGGAACGCTACCGCATCATCACCTTCGAGGGCGCCTTCCATGGCCGCACCTTGGCGACGCTCGCCGCCGGCGGGCAAAAAAAATATCTCGACGGCTTCGGCCCGGTGGTCGAGGGCTTCGATCAGGTGCCGTTC
>Ga0335085_10002436_pt1 | contig 34724 bp, 36 predicted proteins | sample Lox_Sample_45_FD_206712 | JGI IMG/M metagenome (GOLD analysis project Ga0335085, IMG submission 206712) | Soil microbial communities from Loxahatchee National Wildlife Refuge, Florida, United States - Lox_Sample_4.5 | ecosystem: Environmental > Terrestrial > Soil > Wetlands | place: USA... | reverse complement strand
TTTGGCGGCCTGAAGTCGCCGCCGCTCCAGTTCCTTGAAGTCCCGTCTGACGCCTCTTGTATTCCCCATGCCGCCAACACTATCACACCCGCCAAGAAATGTCACTATATTATGCGAGAATCAGTAGCTCCTCTATTGGCTTCAGCAACGCTTCGCACAAACCACAAATCACGGCGTGGTGTGCCGGAATTTCCTTTGTTGGTCGCGGTCGATGCGCTTGCGTTCCCTGCTCAGGGCGCTCAGGACGAAGGTTGGCACGACATCTTCTCCCCTTTCAATGATTCGACACGGCAAGGGGGGAAATCGTCACGGGGAAAAGAGTTCGGCCGGGTGGGGTCGGTGGCGAGCGGAGAGAGCTATGTCGGGAATCGAGGACGGAGTTGGCGTCCGCACCGGCGCGGTGTCACGCGTCAGTGGCTCCATCGCTTGGTGGATGAAAGATAAGCGCAGAGCAGGCACGCAGCTGCAATGCTGACAATGCCCGTGATGTTGCAGGCAGCCGATCCGCCTCCGCTGACTGTCACCACGACAGGTGGAATGACAATCAGAGCCATTACAGCCACCATGACGAGGAACGCGCTGCGACGGTCGAAGTTGATCATCCAGCCCATCCACTTTCGGTGTCGGGGCACGATCACTCGTGGGTCTGACTTACAGCGATATAAGCCACGTTTCCAATTGTGCGGATCGTTCCAACAAGCCTCAATGTCAGTTGGTGTCATAAGATCGCCTTTAGTTCCTAGTGCGCTTGAAGCGTAACGACTCAAAGAAGAGCGGGTCCCATGGAACCCGTGCCGCCCAGATGCTTACCGCGAGGGAGGTACCGAAGAACATAATCCACACACCCCAGAGGGCAGCGACGCTCCATCCCTGCTTGATGGTATCTGGATCGCCCATATCGTGCGGCGGAACGATCTTCGGGACCACGACGATGGGATGACCATCGTGTGCGTGGACCCAGCCGTCGCCAACGAACAAATAATCCAACGCGCCTCCATCGGTGCAGCAATAGACCTTGCCGTTAAGAAAAGCGTCCCATGCCCATGTGCAGACGATCGTCATGAACAACATCATCACGATGAACTTCGCGAACCTCGCGAGGTATGTGAGTATCCGATGCATAACGCGCTGTGACTGACCAGTGATCCGAAGCTAGGCCGATCGGTCTTCGCCCGGCTAAGGGAGGACTGGCTTCGCAAGCTTGATGGTCGGTGTATAGCGCAAACCGTGTGTGAGCTCAAGGGGGAAGCGGCGTGGGCTGCGTCAATTTGATTGGTCTGCTGTCGCTACTTGTTTGTGTACCCGGGTCCCAAACCGCGGCATATCTCAACCCACTTATCGAACTCCATCCCGCAGAGGGCATGCAGCATCTCTTCCCGCGACATATCGGCATGGCCCAATTCTCTTCGGACCACATCCGCGTGCTCGTCAACCAAATGCTCGTAGTTGTCAGGCGCCCAGATGTAGCCCGCGAACACCCGAAAGTCCGCCGGGATATCCGTGACCGTGAAGTAAAGCGGGAGCCCGAGATAGTCATGAGGCAGCAAGCGGCGGTCAAAGACCAATTTGTGTGTCCCGCCGATGACCAAACCACCGTGGCAGTTGCCAATGCCGTGAATGCTGAGGCCTTTCAGGTGGCCAAATTCCCTCCTGAATTCCCGCTCAATCTCGTGGAGCAGTGGCTCGCCATCATCGCGGTACGGGTTCCAAGTTCCGACAATTCCACGTCGCTCTTCTTCGGAGAGTGCCTTCCACTGCGCCAAGGGAGGTGGCGGGGGTAGTTTTTCGTTGCCAAGCATTTTGCCACCCATCCTATCGTGCGAGTCAAGCTACGGAGCGCGCCGTGCACTCTCTTTTGGCTTACACGTATGCTCAAACCTTCTCATACTCGTGTCGGATGCAAACGGCAATAACCAAGAGCAGCATACACACGTCAAACGCCAGGGCCGCGATTAGGGCGAGTCGTCTCCGCCTCAAGGCGACACCTCCGAGGCCGAGGAGCAAGAGGACTGCACCGACGACGACCCCAGTGGCGTACGCCTCTGGCGTGCCTGTCCGCACGGTGCGAAGCGGTGCCGGGAAGAAGGCAAAGAGCGGCAACACGCCGAACTGAGGGTACCCCTGAGACGCAACGTCGATAAAGTAAGCCAACCACGGCAGCAACCCCAGCAACGTTAGGACCTTGGGACCGATGTGAGTCTTCATGATTGACATTACTATCCGACAATAATCAGGCCCAGAAGACGAATCGTCGTTTTGACCTTCTCCATGCTCGGAGGGTAGGATTGTTGGGCGGCGGGGTCAATGGGATTCCAGGGACTTGCGGCACGCGTGTGGAGCGGAGGGATTCTGACCGAGCGGGGTGATACCTGTCAGTGGAATGCATCTCTCCGGAGCGACGCGGGGCATGAAGTGATGATTAGTGGGATGTGAGCCGAATTCCTGCCGGGACGGATTGAGTCACGTTCGTCATACCAGCCCGAAGTGCAGGAAAAACCAAACCGTGTGCGAGCTCAAGGGGGAAAAGGCACAGGGAAAGTGACAGGCATCGGAGGAGATGGCGAGGGGAGAAACGGTGGATACATGGTAGAGGAATGTATTGGGGCGGAGAGCGAGAATACATTGTACTACAATGCATCATGGTAGAAGGTATTACGGCAGTGGCGACATGGAGCGGGTGGAGAGATGGGAGGATCTGTCACGTTTCCAGAGGCCGTTGAAAAAGTCACATTCCGACCGCACGGCTTGTAGGCCGCTTCTGCGAAGCGGCGAAATCCTTAAAGAAATCGCCGACTCACGGAGTCGGCCGACAACAGGAGGCAGGGATTCGTTGGTTTTTCAACAGCCTCTCCAGAGTCGACCCCGAAGATCGAGGACGGAGGAGGGCAAGGCAACCATCAGATCAAGGACCAAAACCCACAGTGCGAAAGAAACTGGACAGTACTCGCATTCGCTACGAACGCCGCGTTGACATCCATCAGGCATTCCTCGTGTTGGGCTGCGCGATGATCTGCCGCAGCTTCATCCAAGGAGGGTTTTGTTAGGCGCTCTAAGGGCGCTCACTGCTGTTAATCTCACCTTTTTGCCTTTCCAGACCATCAAAAAGAGACTTTAGCTGAGCGAGGTCCTGTGAATATTCTCTTGCAAATGCGCGCCACGGAACGGCTATACTAAAGACAAGCATCATGGCTGCAATCACAACGTTACCGCCTCTTGTCTGTCCATTTGTAAAGAGCCATAACGCCGTAACGAAAGCGACAGCCATTACCGACAGATACATTGTAGTCACGAATCGCGCGGTATTCGACAGTCCGCAAACAATCGTCACGATGACATGATCGGCTTCTGCCGATAAGCTGCCACGGAACTCTGGTCTCCACATATTACGGCCGCGTTTCAAAAAATGGAAGCTGAATTGATCGTCCTTAACAACACCTATTGGTTGTCCGTATACAATATCCGCCAGCTGTCCGGGTAGCATAGGCGTCGCTCCCGGAGGAATTATATTATGTGCAAGCAACGCCCTCACCTCTGCCATTGAACAAGAGACTGTGACCACACACTTATAGCGTGGTATAACTAACTGGCTCCTGGAAGGTATCGTGTGCATGGGTTAGTAGCGTTTTGATTTCGGGTCAGGTCTCAAGGGCAACACGCGCTTGAGACCGAGCCCCAATTCGCATTGATGTTGGGCCGAAGTCGTCGGCAAAAGACAGGTCGTCTCTTTGACCTTCTCCACGGTCGGAGGGTAGGACTCTTGCGTGGCGGGGTCAATGGGATTCGAGGGAGTCGCGGCACGCGTTTGGAGCGGGGGGTCGGTTTTCAAGTGTCGGGGGTCGAGCCCGGAGGTTGGCCGTACAATAGAGCCGGAAACGGGGCGGGATTTGAGATTTCAGAGGGCGGGGGGACGGAGTAACCCGCGAAAGGGTTTCGCGGCTACAAGGCGGAGGACGCGCGGGCAGGCGACCCTGAAAGCATTCGGGGCAAACCCGATAACAGCAGCAGGCGAGACGCACCGTGCAACATGTTGGGGCGAGACGCCCGACAATGCGAGCAGGCGAGATGTCCGTGCAACGTTCTCAGAGGACAGCCACCACGGATATCTTCAGGGCGACGGACCGCCGTCAGCCACGCCAGAGGCGGGCAAGCGCCCGCGGCTACAGCAAATACAGCACCACGACTGGGACCCTTCGCTTCGCTCAGGGTGACAACGTCTTGGGGGGCGGCCATAGCGTCAAGATGCACCGGACCGGTTGTGCGAATCTGGATTAGATTTGACATTGTATCGTGATAGGATATACTCGGTGATGTTCTTTGATATATTGGTGGATTGTTTGCGACGTCGGCACAACGTGGTCGCGTCTCGCCTTCGGCTCGGCTTGCATTCGCTCGCGCCCGCTCGGGTCACCCTGCGGGCCGCCTTCGGCGTTGCGTCTTGCCGCTCCCAGCGGCTCGGCTTTGACAAGAGCGGCGGGGTCGGAGCGTGAACCCCGTTGGGCCAACGCCCCCTCACGGGGAGACCGGTGCCGAACAGCAGGAGGGGGAAACAGGGTTGGTTTGTGGGAGATGGTTACCAGGGGGGTATAGATCTGCGAAACGAAGCCAATGGTTTTTCGGGGGGCGACGGTGTGGATGAGGCGGAGTGGCAAGGGGTTGCGACACGCGTGATCGGCAAAAATGCATTGGCTTCGTTTGGCTTCGTTCGGGGGTTTTTAACACGAATTTGACCCTTCGACTACGCTCAGGGCAGGCTCCGGAAACACGAAGTATGCGAAGAACGGCACCAGGAAATGCGAGGCCGGAGCAGGAGGAAGAGAAAGAGCACGAGTACGAGCAGGAGAAGGGGACCACGCGGGGTGGGGATTGCAGAACGAACCCAATATTGTGCAAGCCGGTGTGGAAACGTTACCGAAACGAAGCCAAAAACGAACCCAAATGGGGGTGACAGGACGGGAGATCACGTGAAGCGCGGCTACAACAAGGAAGGTCCCGCAATTCTATTGACCGCGCGGAGAAAGTTCTTCATGAGTTGTGATTGTGACCACAGAGACTCTTCGACAAGCTCAGAGTGACAGGCAGGGAGTGCGATGGCAGAAGTGATGACAGAGAAGAGTACGCAGACGGCGGCGCGGATGCCGGCGGGGGTGTGGAATGCGTACATGTTCCAGGTGCTGAACACGACGTCGTTCACGATCGTGGTGAGCACGCCGATGCTATTGTATTTCAAGCGGCTCGGGGCGTCGGCGACGGTGTTGGGGATCGTGATCGCGCTGCCGACGCTGCTGAACATCCTGCAGATTCCCGCGGCGCAATTCGTGGAGAAGATGGGGTACCGGGCGTTTGTGCTGTCGGGGTGGACGTTGCGGGCGGCGTTTGTGCTGGGGATCGCGGGGGTGGCGATGTTGCCGGGGAAAGTGGATTCGATGACGCGGATCTCGCTGCTGCTGTTTTTGCTGTTCGCGTTCAACGCGTCGCGGGGGATTTCGCTGTGCGGGTATACGCCGTGGATGACGCAATGGATCCCCGAGGAAGTGCGTGGGCGCTACGTATCGCGGGACCAGGCGTCGGCGGCGGTGGCGGCGCTGGGGACGGTGATTGTGTCGGCGATTTATCTGCGGCCGCCGGAGCCGAAGCACGCGTACGGGCTGCTATTTCTCGGGAGCTTCGTGGCGATCATGGCGAGCCTGTGGTTTTTGCGGCGGATCCCGGACGTGCCGGTGCCGCCGCAGCCGCAGAGTTCGCAACCCGTGCCGTACAAGGAGATGCTGTTGCACCCGCCATTTTTCCGATTGATGTGCTACAACGTGGCGCTGCTGCTGTCGCTGGCGGGCGCGGGCGTGATCTGGATTCCCCTGGTGCGCGATACGTTTGCGGCGAGCGATTCGCTGATTTTGGGGATGATGATTCTGTGGAATTTCGTGAGCGCGGTGGCGCTGTGGGGGTTCGGGCATCTGGTGGACCGGGTCGGGAGCCGGCCGATGCTGGGGATGGGGACGCTGATATTGGTGGTGCATTTGAGTTTGTGGTGTTCGGTGGCGGCGCATGTGCTGCCGTTCAACCTGCTGGCGATCTTTTTGATCCAGACGACATCGGCGATCGGCGTGTCGGCGTTCAACCTGGCCAACATGCGGCTGGTGATGGCGTCGGTGCCGCCGATGGGTCGGAGCCATTTCTTCGCGTTGTACACCGTGCTGACGAGTCTGGTGTCGGGGATTTTTCCGATTGTGTGGGGGATGCTGCTCGATGGGCTGGCGGGCTGGGGCGGATCGTGGTCGAGCTGGCAATGGAACCAATTCAGCCTGTTGTACGCGGCGCAAGCGGCGATCATGATCGTGGCGGTGGTGCTGCGGAATCGGGTTTCGGAAGCGCGGGCGATGACGACGGATGCATTTTTGCGGGAGCTGTTGGTGAAGACGCCGAGTCGGGCGATCAGCCGGCTGTTGCCGCGGAGGCCGGTGTCGTGACGAGCTTATGAAAGCGACCCCTCACCTTGATCCTCTCCCCTCGAGCGGGGAGAGGAGATTCGCTCGTGAAGCTTCCACTGCGACGAATTGTCCGCTAACATGTTCGATGCGATGATTGCACTGGTTGATTACGGGATGGGCAACCTGCGGAGCGTCGAGAAGGCGCTGATTCGGGTCGGGGGCGACGTGCGCATTGTTGGGGATGCGAAGTCGGTGCTGGCGGCGGACGCGGTGGTGCTGCCGGGCGTGGGCGCGTTTGGGGATTGCATGGCGAACCTGGCGAAGGCGGGAGTGGTGGAAGCGATTCGCGAAACCATCGCGAGCAAGAAACCGTTTTTGGGGATTTGCCTTGGGTTTCAGGCGTTGTTGGACACGAGCGAGGAAGCGGCGGGCGTGCGTGGGCTGGGGATATTCTCCGGGAGCGTGCCGCGGTTTGCGGTCAGCGGCTTGAAAGTGCCGCACATGGGCTGGAACGAACTGAAGATTCGCAAACCGGGTTGTCCGCTGCTGGAAGGCGTGGCGGACGGCAGCCGCGTGTATTTCGTGCACAGCTATTATTGCCAGCCCGAGAGCGCGTCGGTGGTGTGCGGGACGACGGAGTACGGGATTGAGTTCTGCTCGATGTTGTGGTCGGAGAACGTGTACGCGACGCAGTTTCATCCCGAGAAGTCGCAGGCGGTTGGATTGAAGATGCTGGAGAATTTTGTGCGGATACGGAAGAAGACAGGAGACAGAATGACGCGCGGGCAAATGAACGCGAATCGAGGCCAGTGATGACGCGGCCATTTCTGTTTTTTCCCGCGATCGACCTGAAGGACGGCAAGGTTGTGCGATTGCGGCAGGGGCGCGCGGATGCAGTGACGGTGTATGGCGACGATCCCGGGGCGGTGGCGAAGCATTGGGAGGACGAGGGCGCGCGGTATTTGCACGTGGTAGATCTGGACGGCGCATTTGAAGGCGAGCCGCGCAACTGGGACGGGGTGCGGGCGATATTGCGGGCGGTGCAAATTCCCATTCAACTCGGCGGCGGGCTGCGGCGTCGCACGCAGGTGGAAGAGGCGTTGCAGATGGGCGTCACGCGCGTGGTGCTTGGGACGAAGGCGTGCGATTCGCCGGAATTTGTCGGCGCGCTCGTCCAGGATTTTGGGACACGGATCGTGGTGGGGATCGATGCGCGCGATGGAATGGTTGCGGTCAAGGGGTGGACCGAGAAGACGACGTTGACCGCGACGGATTTTGCCTGCGAGATTTCGGACCTGGGAATTCAGAACATTATTTTCACGGATGTCTCCACCGATGGCATGTTGGCGGGGCCGAATTGCACGGCCATCTCGTCGGTGTGCTCGGCGGTGACGTGCAATATTATTGCCAGCGGCGGGATCGGCGGGATGGAGGACGTCGTCCGCCTGCGCAGCCTGGCGGAAGCGCTTCCCAATCTTGTCGGGGTCATTATAGGGAAGGCGCTCTACGATGGGCGGATTGATTTGAAGCAGTTGGAAGCCCGGAGCCGATGATGAATCGACTCAGGGCGCGGCCTGGATTGTGACGAAGCCGGTCAGGTTTGTTCCGAAGAACAAGCCCGCGCCGAATTGGGTGGTCTGGACCTGATTCGTCTGCAACAGGTACCCGGCGAACCCCGCCAGCCTGTTGATATCCGAACTGAAGAAAGTGCCACGGAACAATCCTGACGACGGTGCGACGGCCATGTTGAGGAGGTCGGAGCCGGGATTGGTGACGGTGACGACGCCGTTGGAGGAGATGGTGACGGATTTGACGATGTTGCTGGACAGGTTGCCGCCGCCGAACGTGACGACCGCGTTTCCCGCGATGGTCTGGCCGCCCCGCGAAGGCGGGATGTATTCCGAGCCGAGAATGGTGGGCATGGTCGTGAAGCCCGATGGGTAGAAGCGATCGGCGGGGGTTGAAGGCTTGAACCAGGTGAGCGCGGTGGTGAACGAGTTGGTGGCGGGGAATGTCACGCGGCCGAGAACGGAGCCGAGCTTTTGATTGTAGAGAAGGCTGTAGATCGGAAAGGTACCGATGCCGGACATGGGAACGCTGGCTTTGAACCGAGAGCCATCACCGAGGAAGCCCTGCAAATGGACGTGACCAAATCTCGCTACGTTCACCGTGCCGTAACCATATCCCTGAGGGACGGTGGTGTCGTTGGTATCGGCGGGCGCAACGATGAACGTGAAGCGGCCGCGTTGAGGGCAGGGATTCGTACTGACGAAGGCACCCGAGCGGTCCGAGAGGATATCCGAATTAAAGACCGCATTGGAAACCGAACCGATCATCTGGTTGGTCTCCCCGCCTTCCGCGAGGTGGAGGATAACCTGCTGCAAACTCGCGCTCTTGGAAGGGATGGTGTTCGTCGTATTGCCCGTGGGATTCAACGTTCCATGGAACGAGGTCATTTTGTTGCCCATCGTCAACTTGGCGGTGAAGTATCCGGTGAATCGAAGTTTGAGAGTCAGGAAGCCGGACGTGGCGGCGGACAGGTCGTTGGTCTGCGTTGCAAGACCGGCATAGGTTCCACTGGGGAAAGCCGAAAACCGGAATATTGTGCCGTAGAGGCCGGGGCCCCCGAAACCGGCGGTTCCATAGAAATACTGGTCCGAACCCTGGATCAGGCTGGCGTAGGGTATGCCGCCATTAACGTCGCCGAGGAAACTGGCGAGCGTGTTGAACACGCCATTCGAGTCGATCTGAATCAGCGCGCCGTAACGATAACCGCCGAGGAATGTGGTGCCGTACATCAATCCGTCCTTCGCCAAGAACAGCGATGAGGACGGCTTTGCGCCCTGCGCTCCGCCAAAATGAAAGATGGTGGTGAACGTACCCGCCGAACTGACTTTGAACGCGGTCCCATCGGCGCGGCCGCCACCGAGAGGAGTGGTCCCGTAGAAATAGCCATCCGGACCTTGAATGAGGGCCGCGGAGGGGTTTCGACCGTCGTTTCGGTTGAGCTGATAGATCGACGTGAATGCGCCATTGGAACTGATCGAGAACACGGTCCCGTACAAATTGGAACCACCGATTGAGGTCGCTCCATAAAAGTTGCCGTCAAATCCCTGAACCAGTCCTGCTTTGGGGATGGCGCCATTGGTTCCGCCCGAAAAGGAATACAGTGTGGTGAATGTTCCCGCCGTGCTGACCTGATAGATGCTGCCGGTGTTGTTGGCACCACCCTGCGCCGTTGTGCCGTAGAGATTGCCATCAGAACCCTGGATAACGCCGCCAAGCGGGTAGCCGCCATCGGCGCCGCCGGTGAAACTGTGCAGGGTGGTCAACGTTCCATCCGGCGTGATTTGAAAGACTGTCCCGGTGTCATTCAGCCCGCCGCGGGTGGTGACACCATAAAAATTGCCATCGCTGGCTTGAACCAGTCCGGCCAGAGGTGTCGCGCCATCGGCCCCGCCCGTGAAACTGTGGAGCGTTGTTACTGTCGCCAGATTCGCGATGTTGCCGACGACATTCGTGATCCCCACGGCGGACATGCGAAACACGGTGCCGAAGTTGTTGGCGCCGCCGAGGGACGTTGTTCCGTAGAAATTGCTATCGCTGCCCTGAACGAGCCACGACTGCGGGAGGCCGCCATCCGCTCCGCCCGTAAAGCCGTACAACGTGGTCCACATGACCGTATTCGTGATGGCGTCGCAGCGGCAACTGAGAAATCCGATGAGGACAATCGTCGCCAGAATCCGGAATGTGGTCATGATGTTTTCCTCGAATGCTACGAAGCGAGGAAACCATGTTCCAGCGGGGAATGTCGAGGAGATTTCGCGTTTGTCGCGATTGGAGAGTGCTGCCAAAAGCAAACAGGGCGTCCTGATTTTCAGGACGCCCAGTGTCGGACAGAAAACTTCACACGTGGATTACGGCATTATGCCAGCCAAGTGCACGACGTCAAAGGCGTCACGAATCTCCACCTCACGCCCGGACAGATCACCGATATCGCGGGCCTGTTGCGGGAGAGGATCGGCAAACTGCGTGTCGCGTACAAAGGTGGCGGTAGAGCCGAGGTCCTTTTGCGTCATGTTGTCCACCGGGAGCATGACGTAGAAGTCCTGGTTGGTTCGATCGGAAACGAAGAGGGTATATTGCTGTCCGCGGGTCAAGCCCGTCGCACGAATTGTCAGCAGGGAGCGACCCGAGCTTCCGCTGAAGCTGATATTGACGTTTCCTTTTGCGTGCGGACTGGCGTCACCGACCACGGCAAGCGCCGAGTGCCGGTGATAGCTTGCCGCTCCCGGATTCGCGCTCAGGCTGTACAAGGGTGCCCAGAGCGCGGCGAAGTATTCGGCGGTCTGGCCAGGGTTGGGAATGACGATGCCGTCAATGATGTTCGTTGTAGTCCCGACGATATTCGTCACCCCCAGTGAGATATTCGTCACGGCACCGATGATATTGGTATAGATCGTGGTGACAGCGGGAATGCCCGGCTGGGCAACCGTCAGAATATTCCCGTTCACCTCGGTCAAGCTTTCGAAGTCCGCAAGAAAGTCATCCGGTGCCTGACCTTGACCGACGAACGCGCGACTCCAATCGCCCTTTCGGAAATTGTAGCGATCCAGGGGGGCCAACGGCAAAGTCGGCGCTTCGTTCGTTTCGAAAATCGATTCTCCCACGACGAACGGAGCGAAGTTGGCTTCTCCCAGGTCAGTGACCTGAACCTGAAACGTCTGTTTGCCATTGGCGTCGATGGTCATCACAACCGTTCCACGAGCAGCCCGAGTCGATGGATCAGTCGTGCGACGAAGCTGGCTGTGGACAACGAGTTGTTGAGCGGGCGATTGGTTTGCAAGAACGACCAAGCCCAATGCCAGCCCGCAGTGAAATAAGGTCTTCATACGCTTTGTCATGACTCTCCTTAGCCTCAAGTCGGAAACGATCCGGTGGTTTGTGTACCGCCCACGTTTATAGCAGAAGCGCCTGCCAGAACGCAAGAGTAGAAGATTGCTGCCACGTGTGTCGGGCTCTGGACAAGTCGCGTGTCCATCGGGTAAGGTTACCACCATGGAAAATACGGCGATTGAGGTCTGGGTATACGGCGTGATTATGATCCTGGGTGGCATCGCAGGATTTGTCAGGGTCGGCAGCAAGGCCTCGCTGATTTCGGGAGTGGGTTTTGGTCTGGCGTTGCTGGCCAGCGGATTCGGTGTGTGGCAGGGTTCGCAGGACAGCCTCCTGGCAGCAATTGTGATCGCTCTGCTGCTGGTGGTGCTGTTCGCGATCCGCTACGCGAAAAAGAGGCGATTCATGCCGGCGGGGATGTTGGCGGTGCTGAGCGTCGTGGCTGTTGTTATATTTGTACGGGCGCTGAAGAGATAACTGTAACCACCGTCGAAATGGCTCCAGAGTACATCTTGAAGCCCGCGCACGGAGCGCGGGACCTTCACATCGACTACCGCGCTGAACTCAATGATCAACAGTTCGCCGCGGTTACGGCGACGGGCGCGGACGGCAGCGTGAATTCCGGGCCGATGCTGGTCATTGCCGGCGCCGGCAGCGGCAAGACGCGCACACTGACGTACCGGGTGGCGTGGCTGGTCGAGCACGGCGTGCCGCCCGGGCGAATTCTGCTGCTGACCTTCACGAACAAAGCGGCCAAAGAGATGTTGCGGCGCGTCGAAAACCTTCTGCCCACGGACATCTCGGCAATCTGGGGCGGCACGTTTCATCATATCGGCAATCGAATCCTGCGCCGTCACGCCAAGCTCCTCGGGTTCGGCAACGATTTCACCATTCTCGACCGGGAAGATTCCAAGGACATGCTCGACGCGTGCATCACGGAGGCGGGCATCGACACGAAACAGGAGCGATTCCCGAAAGGCGATGTCCTCGCGGAGATCTACTCGTTGGCGGTGAACACCGAGCGGTCGATCGAACAGGTGTTGGCCGAGCAGTACGATTACTTCTCGCATCTGGCGGGACCGATCAAGACATTGCGCGAGGTGTACCGTGAGCGCAAGCTCAAGGCCAACGCGATGGATTACGATGATCTGCTCGTCAACACGTTGCGGCTGTTTCAGAAACACGGCGAGGTCGCGGCGCATTATCGCGAACAGTTCCTGCACGTGCTGGTGGACGAATATCAGGACACGAACAAAATCCAGGCGGAACTGATCGACGCGATTGCGATGGTCCACAAGAACTTGATGGTGGTGGGCGATGACGCGCAATCGATTTACTCATGGCGTGGCGCGAACTATCGCAACATTCTCGGATTCCCTCAGCGATATCCGGGGGCGCGGACGTTCAAGATCGAGGTCAACTACCGCAGCGTGCCGAGCATTCTCAAGCTCGCCAACGATGCGATCAAAGCCAACGTTCATCAATTTGCCAAGCAATTGACGGCCGTTCGCGCGGGCGGGGTGAAGCCGTGGCTGATCCCGTGCCCCGACAGCAACCATCAGTCGCAATTCGTGGCGCAGCGGATCCTCGAATTACGCGACGAAGGCGTGCCCCTGAACGATGTCGCTGTTTTGTATCGGGCGCATTATCACGCGATGGAATTGCAGATGGAACTGACCCGGCGGAATATTCCGTACGTCATCACGAGCGGCCTGCGGTTTTTCGAGCAGGCGCATGTCAAGGATGTGAGCTGCTTTCTGAAAGTGGCGGTCAACCCGGACGATGAGATGGCGTTCAAGCGGATCCTCAAGTTGTTGCCGGGCATCGGCGGGAGGACGGCGGACAAATTGTGGGAGAAGTTTCATCCGCTGCTGGCCGAAGGCAAACCGCTTCTGCTGACCAGCGAGGCCGTGCCGAAGAAAGCTATTGATGATTGGAAGAAAGCGGCGAAAGTCCTGAATGATGTGCACAACATGGAGCCCAAACGCGCTGCGGAGATGATCGAGCGGGTGACGGAGGGGTTCTACGCGAGCTATTTAAAGCTGAAATATCCAAACGCGCGCACTCGCGAGGAGGATCTGCATCAGCTGGCCTCGTTCGCGATGCAGTTCGAGACCGTTGACGATTTTCTCAGTCAGCTTGCCCTACTCACAAATCTGGAAGCCGAGGACTCGTCGCTACTGGCGTCAAAGGAGCAGGAATTCGTACGACTCAGCACGGTGCACCAGGCGAAAGGGCAGGAGTGGCGGGCCGTGTTCGTGATTGGACTGTGTGACGGCATGTTCCCGCTGTCGCGGTCGCTGGACAACCTTGAGGGCGAAGAGGAGGAGCGGCGATTATTTTACGTAGCGGTAACGCGGGCGAAGGATGAACTATATCTCGCCTATCCCGTCTTTCGGATGACCGGCGGTGACACCGGCGGGTTCCAGCGTCCCTCGCGTTTCCTCGCCGAACTGCCGAAGACTCACTACCAGGAATTTTCCATCCGCCATCAGGCGGGGCACTGGTAGACGAGATGCCAGCACGACCGAAAGGCTTGCTTCTGGACTACGGGGGGACGCTGGTTGAGGAGGTTGGCGTTGATCTTCGCGCGGGGAATGAGCTCATGCTCCGGCACGCGATTGGTTGCGGCGAGACCGTGACGATCGAGAAGATCATGGAGCGGGCGGGGAAAGTATCGCGAGACGTCAGCGCGCGACGGGACCAGTTTCAGATCGAGACACCATGGCCGACACTCATCCGGCTCATTTACGATTTTTTCGGCATCACGTTCACGAAGTCCACGGAGGAATTGGAATTGGCATTTTGGAAGGCGGCGATCACCACGGGGGCGATGCCCGGTGCGCGAGAAGCCATGGAGAAGTTCCACCGACGCGGCATTCGGATGGGTGTGGTCAGCAACTGCTCATATGGGCAGGAGGTGATTCGGTACGAACTCGCCAAGCACAGTCTTGCGGAGCGCCTTGAGTTCATCATGGTCTCCGCAGAGTATGCGGTTCGCAAACCCGCTCCCCTGCTGTTTGAAACAGCGGCGGCGAAACTGGGCCTCGAAGCGCGGGACATTTGGTTTGTTGGGGATCGTTTGGATACGGATGTCGCCGGAGCAAAGGCGGCTGGCATGACGGCGGTCTGGTTTTGTCCTTCGCCAGAAGGGAAGCCACACAATGCCGACATGGTCGTAACAAGTTGGACGGAATTGGTGAGCAAGGTTCCATCGGCCCATCCATAATAATGCCTGGGTGGGCTTCCACGTACTGTATCGCCCTCGGTTCCACGCGGTTGTCGTTGTGGGTGTTGCATTGAATCGTAAGTTCCTTGTGCCATTGACAAGGAATGTGGTGTCTCATATCGTAGTAATGAATGTGATGGGAGCGAACGGCGATACCATACCGGTTGATCTGCGGCAATTGCTTCAGCAGACGGGACTGTTCACGGAGAAACAGATTTCCGAGGTGTTGTCGGCGCCGCAAACGGCGGCGCAACCGTTGATCACCACGCTGGTGAAATCGGGGGTTGCCACCGAAGAAAAGTTGCTGCAAACCCTTGCCCAGGGGCTGCATCTGCCCTTCACGCGAATCACCGAAAAGGAAATCGACGCTGCCGCTCGCCAGCAAGTTCCGACCAAGGTCGTCTTTCAGCATAATGTCATGCCCATGCGCGCCGAAAACGGGACACTTCTCGTGGCGGGCTGCGATCCCTTCAATCTCACCATGCTCGAAGCGGTCCGGCTGGTCACGAAATCCCGAGTCCAACTGGCGTTGTGTACGGAGGCTGATATCGCCAAGGCATTAAAGCGTTACTACGGCGTCGGCGCGGAGACCCTGGACGAGCTCTTACAGAAGAACGTGCTGGATATTGATGAGATCGCCGAGGTGACCAAGGACGACCTCGAGAGCGGCGACCAGGAAGCCAGCGTGGTCAAGTTCGTGAACCAGATCATCGGCGAAGCGTACAAGGAGCGGGCGACGGACATTCACATGGAACCGATGGAGAACGACCTGCGCATTCGCTACCGCGTGGACGGCGTCCTGCATCAGACGCCCGTACCGCCGCACTTGAAACGGTTCCAGGCGGCGATCATTTCCCGTATCAAGGTCATGGCAAACATGGACATCGCGGAACGACGTCTCCCGCAGGACGGACGTATCAACGTTCGCAGCAGCGGCGAAGAGATCGACGTACGTGTGTCCACCATTCCCACGGCCTACGGCGAGAGCGTGAGCTTGCGGTTGCTGACGCGCAGCAGCATCTTCCTCGGGCTTGATCGCCTGGGCTTGGATAAAGACGAAGAAAAGACGATCCGCAGGCTGATCGATTTGCCGCACGGCATCATTCTCGTAACCGGGCCGACCGGCTCGGGAAAATCCACCTCGCTGTATGCGTTTCTCAGTACGATCAACTCGATCGACCAGCGAATCATCACCATCGAGGAACCGGTCGAGTACGAGTTGCCCGGGGTCAACCAGATCTCGGTGAAGTCCGAGATCGGGCTGACGTTTGCCAGCGGTCTGCGCCACATTTTGCGGCAGGACCCCGATGTGATCATGGTCGGCGAAGTCCGCGACCTGGAAACGGCGGAGATTGCCATTCGGGCGGCGCTGACGGGGCACCTGGTGTTCTCCACACTGCATACGAACGACGCGCCCGGTGCGATCACGCGATTGATCGACATGGGCATCGAACCGTTTCTGGTGAGCTCGTCGGTCGAAGCGTTGATTGCCCAGCGTCTGATCCGCACGAACTGTCAGGCCTGCAAGGAAGAGTACAAACCGGGAATCGAATTCCTCCGGGAAGTTGCGTTCCCCGAGGAAGACATCGGCAAGACCAAGTTTTATCGCGGGCGCGGATGCGAAGAATGCCGGTTCACGGGCTTCAAGGGGCGGTCGGCAATCTACGAGATTCTGGTGATGTCCGAGGCGTTGCGGCCGTTGATCATCGAGCGGGCGTCGTCCAGTGCCATCAAACAGGTGGCCGTCGCCCGTGGCATGAGGACCCTGCGGGATGATGGCTGGGACAAGGTTCGTGAAGGCGTGACGACGGTGGAAGAGATCGCCCGGGTCACCCAGGAAGACGAAGAACTGGCCACTACATGAGTTGTCACCCCACTGGCCACCGAAACCAGTTTCCACACAGGATTGCGGTTGGGCGGCGTCGGCTATCGCTGCTTTTAGGATTGAGCACCGTAAGGAACAAAGTATCCTGTTTGGTGTCGAACTGACCAAAGGGCATGCCGACCTTCCAATACAAGGCCAAGACACGCGGCGGCGAACTGGTGAGCGGGTCGCTCGCCGCGGGGGACCGTCGCGCCGCGCTGGCCGAGCTGAGCAAGCTGGGGTTTTTCCCGCTGGCTGTCGATAGCACGGAGGCCGAGACCGGCGGGCGGAGCGGCAATTTGCGCAATCGGGTGAAATCCCGTGACGTGCTGATGTTCACCCAGCAACTGTCCAGCCTGCTCAAATCGGGAATGTCACTGAGTCAGGCGCTGGGCACGCTGGAACGGCGATCGCAGAAACGGGCGCTGGGCGCCTTACTGGGGGACCTGCGCAACGGCATCGTACAGGGAGAAACGTTGTCGGATTCGCTGGCGAAACATCCGAAGGTTTTCTCGCGTTTCTTTGTGAACCTGATCAAAGCGGGCGAAGCCAGCGGCTCGCTCGATGAAGTGTTGCTGCGTCTCGGCAAGCACCAGGAACAAATGGCCGAGGTGCGCGAAAAGGTCGTCGGCGCGTTGATTTATCCGCTGATTATCGTCGCCGTGGGTATTTGCACGATCATCTTTTTCATGTTGGTGATGGTGCCGCGATTTTCCGCCATGTTCAAGGAAATGGGCACGACGATGCCGTTGCCCACGCGGATCCTGATCGGGATCAGCGACAAGTTCGTGTCCTACTGGTGGATTGGCATTCTCCTGGTCGTGGTGGGGGTAACGGTTTATCGGATTCGCGCGCGCACGCCGGAAGGCAAATTGGCGATCGATGCGCTGAAGCTGCGACTACCGGTGCTGGGGAGCATTCTCATGGCCAATGCGCTGGCGCAGTTCGCCCGGACATTGGCCACGCTGCTGGAAAACGGGGTGCCGGTTCTCAACGCCTTGCAGATTGTCGAAGACACCATGACCAATCGGGTTATTGCGAATGAGATTCGCGAGGCGCGGACGCGGGTCACCGACGGCACAAGCATCAGCCAGCCATTGAGCAAGGGCAAGGTCTTCCCGCCTCTCTTGATCGACATGCTGGCCATCGGCGAGGAGAGCGGCGAGGTGGTGACCTCGCTCAAGAATATCGCCGACACGTACGAACAGGAGTTGTCGCGGATGCTGAAGATTTTCACGACGTTGCTCGAGCCGGTGATTATCATCGTCATGGCGATGGTTGTCGGCGGCATTGTCATGAGCATTTTGAGCGCGGTATTCTCCATCACGTCGGGAATTGGAAAATGAGATTGAGGAGACGGCGATGAATGACAGAGTCCAACACAACCGCAGCGCGGAAGCCGGTTTTACACTTCTGGAAATCCTTCTGGTGGTGATCATCATCAGCATGCTCGTCGGCGTGGCTGTGGTGAACCTGGCTCCCAAGATCGGCGAGTCCAAGAAGACGGCGGCCCAGGATCAAATCCACAACTTCGCGTCGGCGCTTGACCTGTATTATCTGGACAGCGGGATCTACCCCACCACCGAGCAGGGGCTACAGGCGTTGATCGTCGCCCCGACGAGCACACCAGCGCCGGGAAACTGGAAAGGGCCGTATCTGAATCCGGCGGTCATCAAGAAGGACCCGTGGTACCACGACTACATATACCAGTGCCCGGGGACGCACAACCCGACGGGTTTCGACTTGTCCTCGCCCGGTCCGGATGGCGTGGCAGGAAATGAAGATGACATTGGCAACTGGCAATGACGCGCGTTCGCCTGGCCGCGGCTTCACCTTGATCGAGTTGAGCATCGCGGTGTTCATCATCGCGATTATCATTGCGGTGACGATTCCCAGTTTCGTGCGGTCGTACAACGCCGAGGTCCTCAACGCGACAGGACGCACGATTGCGACCAGTTGTGAATTCGCCAAGCTCAACGCCGTGTTGCACCAGGAAAAAGTGGGGTATTTCATCGACATGGAGCGCCAAACGATCTGGCTGACCCAGGCCGCCAGCACCAACGATACCGATACAGCGGATGACCCGTCCGGCGAATCGACGGTGCTCAAATCCATCCCCATGCCCAATCGGATCGTCTTGGCCTCCGCTCAGTTGGGAGAACTCATGCCGGAAACCAAAGGGCAGGTGCAGGCCACTTTTTATCCGAACGGGACGTGTGACGCCTTCGCGGTTACCTTGCGCGGAGTGGAGAAGGGGAGCGGTTTGGAGGTCGTTGTCGACCCCGTCACCTGTCGAGGAATGCTGTGGCCAGTGAAGCTATGAGTCTCGTGAGTCAACCTGGTGCGACCGCACGGCCTCGTCACGAAGGCGGGTTCCTTTTGCTGGAGGTCCTGCTGGCTGTGTTCGTGCTGGCCATGAGCGGGTTTGTCCTGCTCGAGGGGTTGAGCCGGTGTGTGGCGGGAGCCCGGGCCGTCGAGAATTACACGATATCGGATATTCTTCTGGCCAATAAGAGCTATGAGTTTCGCACGGAACGACCCACGGACATTCTTGACCAGGAGGGTACATTCGAAGATTACCCGGGCTACACGTGGGCCCGCAAGTTTGAAGGGACGGATACGGAAGGCCTGTGGATCCAGACGATCACGGTGTACTGGTACGAACACGGCAGGCAGGTCAGCGACTCGGTCGTGGAGTATCGCTATCTGCCGGATAAACAACGATGAGTCCGTCATCACAATCGTCGGCCAATTCCCGGAGCGGCTTCACGCTGCTGGAAGTCCTGTTGGCTGTGGCCGTATTGGGGATGCTTGTCATGTGCGTCTACGGCACATGGAATGCGGCGCTAACCTCCTGGCGACGGGGCAGTCAAGTCACCGAAGATTTTCAGCGCGAACGGATCGTCATGGATGCGCTGACCGAACTCACCAAATCCGCGATTTTCTTCGCATCGTCTCCCTCGTTATACACGTTCGTAGCCACGAAAAACCCAGGCATCGGTGACAGCATCAGCTTTGTGACCGCGTCCGACGCCTACCTGCCTCCGAGCGAGGCGATTGCAGCGGGAATGAGGCGCGTGGTAATCTCGCTGGAACAAGACGAGTACCGGCGCACGTATTTGGCGATTGTGAATGAGCCGGCATTACGCCCGAATGACGATTCGTCCCTTCCGCCATTGCAGGCTCACGTGATCTCGATGGACGTGAGCGGGTTCAACGTTCGGTATCGCGATCCGCGGGACGGCAATTGGTCGGACACTTGGGAAGAGGAGCAAATGCCGCCATCGGCGGTCGAATACACCATCGCGTTCGGCGAACGGGACGGGCGCACTCCGCCGGTAGTCGTCACGCGCGCGGTGGAAATCCCCGTGGCTGCCACGATTGCTGGAGGGGGCGCGCCGTTACCCGGAATGCCTGGTTTCACGGCAAATACAACCAATCAGGTGCAACGTCGGTCGATCGATTTCAACTCGGGAGGAACACTGTCGTCACAATGAACCTCCGTGCTCCAGTGACGACTGAAATCCGGGATTGTCGCGGTGTGGCCATTGTCGTCGTCCTGTGGGTGGTGATGGTATTGTCCTTGCTGATCAGCGGGTTTGCCTTCACCATGCACGTCGAGACGCAACTTGCCGCCTATGCGCGCAAGGAGCTGAAGGCCGAGATGTTGGCGCGCTCGGGAATTGAGGTGGCAAAAATGCAATTGCTGTTGCACCAACAAGAGGCAGGAGACGCCGGATTTGATGCGCTCAATCAGGATTGGGCGACCAATGAAGATTTGTTTGTTGACCATGAACTCGGCGAAGGGAAGTTCAACGTGAAAATTACGGATGAAGAATCCAAGATGCCGGTCAACATTGCGACCGAATTGCAATTGCAACGGTTGATGACACTGCTGAACGTTGATCCTTCGGACGGCGACATTATCGTGGATTCCATCATGGACTGGAGGGAGCCCGGCGATCTGCATCGTCTGAATGGCGCCAAGAGCGATTACTATCTCAGCCTGTTGCCGCCGTATCGGGCCAAGAACGGACCGCTGGACCGAGTGGACGAACTCCTACTGGTCCGTGGCGTGACTCCGGAGCTGTACCACGGGACACCGGCGACCGACAAGGATCCTGCTCAGCCCGGATTCGCCGATGTCTTCACGACGATGAGCTCGGGGCAAATCAACGTGAATACGGCATCGGCCATCGTGTTGCAGGCGATGCTCGGACTCAGCGACGTGCAGGTCCAGGCCATACTGGCCCGGCGCGACGGGCCGGATGGAATTCCCGGTACGGATGACGACCTGCCGTTCCATACCCCGGCGGAATTCTTTGCCACGGCCGGGACTCTGGACCCCGTTTCCCAGCAGGCCGATCAGGGACTGGTGGCGGTCAGTTCGTCGTTCTTTACAATCAAGTCGACGGGTGAAGTCGGTGGGGTGAAGCATACCATCCTTGCGACGGTGCGCCGTGATGGTGGCAACCTCCAGACCGTCATGTGGCGTGAAACAAGGGAGGCATCGTGATCCCCGGACTCAGCGCCCGCAAGCTCACGCACATCGGTCACGCCCGTGAGTGGGCCGCCGTGACCTTTGGTAGTTCCCGGCTTGATCTGACTTCCGTGCGCACCGAAGGAGCACAAGTCACCGTCGTTCAGGAAGCCAGCGCCAACGCGACTCCGCCCGAGGCGGCAACGGATACGCCTCCGCAGTGGCATTATGCCGCCCAGTCGCTCGGCCAGCAGTTCGATGCGCGGGAGCACAAGGTGGTGACCGCCGTGGCTTGCGAGGACGTCCTGTGCCAGATCGTGCGCTTACCCGCCACGGACCCCGCCGAATTGAAACAGATGCTCGACCTGCAAATCGACAACATCACTCCGATGCCTCTCGAAGAAGTAGTCTATGGCTTCGAACCGTTAGAGTCTGCGGACGGTCAGACCCGGGTGCTTGTCGCCATTGCCCGAAAGGCAACGGTAAACGAGCGGGTCGGCGCGCTGGAGGCCGCGGGGCTGCAGCCGGAAGTCGTTTCCGTGGATACCCTGGCGATGTTCCGTGCACTGGGCCAGCGCAAACTTCTTTCCGCCGATGACAGGCAGAATCTTCTCGTGATTCTCGGTGTGACAACGGCTCACGTTGTCGTTTATTCAAATGGGGCCATTCAGGCCGTGCGATCCATCGTCCTTGGCGCCGATTCGGAATCGATTCTCCGGGAAGAGCTCCAGCGGACATTTGTCGCCGCCTCGGCGGCCCAACCGCAACGCGCCCGTGGCGCCATTACTTTTCTGACGCGAGATGAGCCATCACGGTCCTTCGCCGAGCGGGTCGCCAGCGGACTCAGCGCGGAGAGCACATTCCTGACAAACGGCGCGGTGCCATCGCCCGGACTGAGTTTGTGTCTGGAATGTGTGGGCGAACAACCGAAACCGCTGAATCTTTTGCCTGATGAATGGCGTCTGAAGCGCCAGGCGGCGGCTTTTCGGCATCGTCTCATCCGCGGCGCAATCGCCGCAGGGATCATCTATGCCATGGCTCTGGCGGTGTTTCTCAGCTTTCTGATTGCCAGAAATTCCCATCTCCACCGGGTCGAGAGCGACATCAACAATCGACAAGCGCAGTTTCAGCGGGCCAAGGAATTGCAGAGCGCCCTGCTGGCCATGTCGAAACAGCTCGACACGAAGTATTCGGCGCTCGAGGTGTTGCGCGAGGTCTCGATGCTGCTGCCCGACAACGTGAAACTGACGTCGTTCGTTTACAAGAAGGATCAGACGGTCACGATCAAGGGACAGGCGCCGACCACAGCTTTGTACCTGGACTTTGAAAGCCGGCTGGAGAAAAGCGATTTCTTTTCGAAGGTGGCGCCGGAACGCTACGCCGCCGACCCCAGTGGCTTGACGAAGTTTGGACTGACTTGTACTCTCAAAAGCGCCACGGGGGCAACGCCCTGAGACCATGGCCATCACGAAACGAGAGCGCAGTTTGTTGGCAATCACGATCACGGCGATCGTGCTCGGCCTCAATTACTTTCTGCTGCTTCCGCTCTTGCGGAACTGGCGTTCGGCCGGCGAACACCTCCGGACACAGCAACACCAACTGGCACTGATGGTGGCAACAATCGACCACGAAAACCAGTGGCAAAAGCAGTACGACAATCTCCGCCAAAGTCTCGGCGCACGCGTCGAGAGCTTCCAACAGAGTTCGGATGTCGGAAGGAAGATTCTCGAGGTCGCCAAGAGCACGGGCGTACAAATCAGCTCGAGCCGGCCGATGGTGGAGGAGGACAAGGGCGTTTATCGGGTCCTGCCGCAGCAGTTGGCCGTGGAGGCCACGACAGACTCGCTGGTTCGATTTCTGTTCGAGTTGCAGACGGCTGCGGGTTTCATGAGCGTCGAACAGCTACAGGTCGCGCCGCGAACGGAGAATCAAGGCATTCTGCGCTGCGATATACAAGTGCGGGCGCTTGCCGCCAAGCCAGTGGGAGGGAAATCGTGAGACCATCGGCCCTCCGCTGCCTCGTGACCGCATGCGCTGTCGCCGCCGTCTCGGGCGCTCCCGCGTCCCGCGGAGCGGACGCGGCTCACGACTTTTCCCGGTATCAAGTGATCCTGGACAAGGCGCCGTTTGGGCAAATCGGCGCTTCGGCCGAGAACACGCCACAACCCGGCTTTTCGACACGGTTTACATTCGTTGGGCTTGCCAGCGAAGGGGACGACAAGCCTGTGCTTGCGGTTCTCCTCGAGAACGACACCAAGCATGTCGATTTCAAGTCGGAAGGTGAAAACATCGGCCCGGTCAAGGTGGTGAAGATCGAGAAGTCAGAAACCGGCCAGGACAAGGTTGTTTTGAAACAGGATTTGGAAGTTGCCACGCTGACGATGGAGGCCAAACCCGGAAGCGGTGCAGCGGCTCCCCCGCCAGGCCAACCGCAGATGCCGGGGCAGCCGCCGATGCCCATGCCGATGCAACCGGGAATCCGCCGCATTCCTTTTCGGAGGTAAGAATACGTGAGAAGGCTGAGATTGAGATTATTCGCTGTCGCTCTGTCGACCTGGTTGATCATTCTGGTGACGGCCCGAATGTGCAGCACGGTCTTTGCCCAAGGCAGGGCCGACGCGACATCACAAGGCGCTTCCGACCGGGATTCGGACGCGGATGCCACCGACCCGAGTGACGCGACGACGACCACCAACAACCTGCCCAAGGAACTTGTCAATCTATTGCATCCGCCGCCAACTCCGCCCCAGCCAGTCGCTGTTTCGGCGCCAACACCTTCGACGGCTGCCACTCCTTCGTCGCCTGTGGGAAGCCGAAGGGTTGCCCCTCCGCCTCCGCCGACCCCACCGGTTCCGGTCCCCGCCAAACCACCCGAGCCGGCCACGGTCGATTTCGAATTCCAAGGGGCCCCGATCACGGCGATCCTTGACTGGTATTCCCGCCTGACAGGGCGGTCGATCATTTCGGCGCCAAATCTGAACGCCCAGATTAATTTCCGCAGTCAATCCAAACTGACCAAGGAAGAGGCGATTCAGGCTCTCGACAGCGTGCTGGCGATCAACAACATTGCCGCGATCCCTCTCGGCGACAAGTTTCTGAAGATCGTCCAGATCAACACGGCCAAGCAAGAGGGTCTTCCGGTGGGAAATGCGCTGGCACCAGTGCCAGCGGACACCCTGGGAACGCAGATCGTCCCGTTGAAGAATGCCAAGGCATCAGACGTGGTCCCGGTGCTTCAGCCGTACATGCATCCCTACGGCCAGTTGATGGCGCTCCAGGATTCGAACAGCATTCTGATTTCCGAGACCGCGGCGAATTTGAAGCAGATGCTGGAAATCATTGCGTACGTCGATCAACCCTCGGCGCTGCGCATGGAAATGCGGTCCTACGAGCTGCGCTACGCCAAGTCGGCCGACGTGATGGCCCGTCTTCAGCAGATCATTCAGGAAGCCGAGCAGGCCGGTGCGCACGCCGCCGCTCCCGGTCAGATGATTCCGTCGCCCATTCGTCGTCCGGGACAACCGGCCCCGGCGACGGCAGAAGGCGGCGAAGAGTCCGTCGTCGAAGGCAAGGTGATCATGACGGCGGATGACCGGACCAACAAGCTGTTCATCCTGACGCGGGTCACCAATTTCGGGTTTTTCGATCGGCTGATTGCGGAACTGGATGCCAAAGTTGAACCGGATGTGGTGTTGAGAGTGATACCCCTGAACTACGCCATCGCCGAGGACATCGCCGGGTTGCTCAACGCCGTCATTTCGGGCGGCTCAGCTCCGACTTCCTCCTCGTCCTCGTCACGGCGATCCACATCATCCAGTGGCACGACCAGTACCGGCGCGCGCGCTCCGTCCGTTCCGCCGCCGCCGATGAGTGGTGGGGGAGGCGCGGCCGGCGTCGCGAACACCGGTTTCCTTCAGTATGCGGAAGGCGTGCACATCCTACCCGACCCGCGGACGAATTCTCTGCTGATCATGGCGACCAAAGAGGACATGGCGCGGATTCAGGATTTGATCAAGAGCATTGATACATCCGTGGCGCAGGTACAGATCGAGTGTGTGATTGCCGAAGTGACGCTGAACAACGAATTGGACGTTGGCGTGGATTTGTTCAGCCGCCTTTGGTCCGCCGAGCAGGGCAGGGTTGTCGGTACGGGTGGCAACAGCACCGACGGCAACGCCCCCGTCCAGTTGACACCACTGAGTGCGATTAGCAGCAACCTGCCCACGGCAGCGTCGCTGGCCTCGGGCGCGGGCGGTCTCACCTACTTTGCCACATTCAAGAATCTGAATCTCGACACCGTGCTGCACGCCCTGGCGACCACCGCCAACAGCAAAGTCCTTCAGACGCCCGTGATCCAGACGATGGACAACCAGGAGGCGGATATCACCGTTGGCTCGTCCGTTCCTGTTCCGACATCGCAAACCTCCTCGGTTCTTGCCGGCGTGGGCACCCTGGCGACGGCGGGTGTGACCGCGAGCATCTCGTACGAGGACGTTGCCGTCGAACTGCACGTGACGCCACGAATCAATCCGGACGGGTACGTGCGCATGGACATCGAGCAGAAGGTGAACGATCTGGGCGCCAACGTGAACATCGGCGGCACCGAAGTTCCGACCATTAACAAGAAGGAAGCGAAGTCGTCGGTCGCGGTCCAGGACAAGAGCACCATCGTTCTCGGTGGATTGATCACCCAACAGAAGACCGCGAGCTCAACCAAGACCCCGTTCCTGGGTGACATCCCGTTCTTCGGTCAGCTGTTCAAGAGCCAGACCAACAATCGTCAGCGTCAAGAGCTGATCATCTTCATACGTCCGGTCGTCCTGCGCACGGACATTTCGGCGGTCGCCGAAGCGAAACGCCGGCTGCAAATGCTGGGGATTAGCGAGGAATTACAGGATCGGTACTTCCCCAAGGGCGCCACGGGGACGAATAACGCCGCGACGCCGCCCAAGGACGAGATCGGATCGATGTCGCCAAACCAATCCAGCGAAGGGCCGCCGCCAACGGTCCAGTCCCCGACTGCTAATCGTCAATCCGCGCAGGCGCCGGCGGTTCAGTCGCAGACGGCTGATCGTCAATCCGACAAGGTCAAGGCGTTGAAGCTGCAGGACGGCGATATCACCACCCAGTAAGCCGCATGGATCGCCGCGTCGTCTCGAACGGAGAGGAACGATGGACACGAAAGGACTAGTCAGCCAGCGAGTGAAGGTTGTGCTGCGGCGGTTTCATCCGCAGACGCCGCGTGAGATTGTTCGCGGCATCGTAACGGATGTGGATGAAACCGGACTGCGCGTGAGCGGGCGGCGGTTTCAGGAGCATCCCGATCTGGAATCGGCGCTGCCGGTCGAACGCCCGGTGGAGGATGACACCCGGGTGTACTGGATTCCGCACAGTTCGATTCGCTATACGGAGATCATCGCTCCCGGTTCCGCGTCCGAGAAGCTCGACAACGAAGTGCAGCGGCACAAGGTGTTCACGCCCCAGGAACTTAACCGTCTCAGCGGATCGTAATTGAGAGCGTCCAGGGCCATCGGCCTCTACGTTGCCGCCGTCATCCTGCTCGGCTCGCTGCTTGCTCCCGGGTTGTTTTGGGCGGTGCAAGAGATCGCGCCCCGCGTCTCCGCCCTCCACGTCTACGCGACGTATCCATTCCATCGGATTTATGATCGATCGATCCTGTTGGTTGCGCTGGTGGGATTATGGCCGCTGCTGCGGGCCATCGGTTTTCGTTTCTGGAGTGATATTGGTTACGTGCGGGCGCGCGGCTGGTGGCGTCATCTGTTGGCGGGTTATGTGTTCGGAATCCTCACATTGACAGCGATGGTTGCGATCTTGGTTGTGTTCGGCGGTCATCGATTGGTTGTTACCAAGACCTCGGAGCAGATGGCCGGGGCGGGGGCGAAATTCCTCTTCGTGGGTGTCGTTGTCGCATTGATCGAGGAGACGCTCTTTCGCGGGGCACTGCAGGGGGCGCTGCAGCGACGGCTGCCTGTTGCCATCGCCATCGTCGTCGCCAGTGCGGTGTATTCGCTGGCGCATTTCCTGAAACCCGCGGGTGTGAACATTCCCGCCGATCAGGTGACGTGGACCAGTGGCGGGAAATGTCTGGCGTGGATTGTCACCCAATCGATGCGCCAGAAGGGCGTTACCGTTGAGTTTGTGTCGCTGTTGCTGGTGGGTTGCGTTCTGGGGCTGGCGTACGACAGGACCAGGGCAATTTATCTGCCTCTTGGGCTTCACGCCGGCTGGGTATTGGTCAACGAGCTCATGCGCTGGGGGGCCGCTCTGGATGTCACGCAAGATCCCGCTTCCTGGCCGATGCTCGTGGCACTGCTCGTGCTCGTATTCTGGTTATGCCAGAAAGTGCTCGCACCACTGCGCGGTCCCGGTCCCTCCCGTTCTGGGCGGGTCGCGCCCTCGACATAATCTGGCCGCGGAATTGTCCGTTCTGCCATCATCCGTTGGACAACACTGACCCTGGTATCGTGTGCCCGGAGTGTCTGGCGTCGGCGAAGCCGATCGAACCGCCGTTCTGCCGGCAATGTGCTTCGCCGTTCACGGGCGCGGTCAGCGGCGAAATGTTGACCTGCGGCCACTGCCAGCATCTGCACCTGAATTTCTCGCGAGCGGTGTGCGCCTGCCGGACCGAGGGCGTGGTGCGCGACTGCATTCTCCGATTCAAATACAATCGGGAGATGTTTTTTGGCCCGCACCTGGTGGACTGGCTGGTGGGAGCAGCGCAACGGTGGATTGATTGGCGGGAAGTCGATGCGATTGTCCCCGTGCCGCTGCACCCGCGCAAGTTGAGACAGCGGGAATTCAATCAAGCGGAGTACCTGGCAGATGGATTAAGCAGGGTGGTCGATGTTCCCGTGGTGAAGCGCAATCTGCGGCGAGCGAAGGACACGCCGACGCAAACGAAACTCGATGCCGAAGCGCGCATGAAGAACCTCCGAGACGCGTTCGGCGTGCGCGACGAGTCGGCCTTCAAGGGAAAACGCCTTGTGATTCTGGACGATGTATTTACGACGGGCGCCACCATGGACAGTTGCGCCAAGACAATGAAATCGGCGGGAGCAAGGGACGTCGTCGCGGTGGCGGTGGCACGCGGTGTGTGACGATTTGAAGAACCCCGCCGGCCCGGCTGGTGGGTTTCCACCAGCCGAGGCCGGGAGAAGCGGACGTCTCGGGGTCAAAAGCCAACTGCGACTTCTCGGGAGGGTACAGCGGCCCCGGGATTTTGGCATGTAAAAGGTGTGTAAAAATCCGGAAGGCGCCTAGGGAGCCGTTCCGGGGGGTTCGAAGCCCACATCCGCCGCGGTGAGGCCTAATTTCACGTGATTGAAACAGGCAACGTAGGTCTTGTCGGTGTCGTCGCGGTAGAGGCCGAATTTGAGTTCCGGGCCGGTTGCCTCGTCGTAGCCGACGGGCCCGCGATACGCGACAATCTGCTTGTTGTTCCACCAGATGTTGACGAAGCCGTCCTCCCTGCATGACCACTTTGCCTGGACGATGAAATCGTGCCACCGTCCCAGGGCGAAACTGCTCGTCTCAAACAACGTTGCGCCCGGGGCCGAGGACGGATCGCGAATGATTCGTTCCGCGTTGTACCGCAAGGGGATGAAGAACCGACCGTTCACGAACCGGAATGACAAGGGCGGGATTCGGCCCGGCTGCCACAACTGCCAGCGGCCATGCCATTGAGCCAGGATGAGTCGAACATCCTCGATGGGAAAGTTCGTGGGCAGGTACAGGCTCAGGGCGTACCATCGGGTCGAGATGGCCGGAGGAAATTGCTCTGTTGAAATTTCGTCGCGGCATGTGGCAGTAAAGGCGCGGTTGATCCACGTGTCGCCTGGTCGCATCTCGAATCGCAACGAATCTTCTCCGTTCCTCCGCAAGTCCGAAGTGGTCCGGATCGAGTACGGTTTGGCCGGTGACTGTGTCAGCCAGATGGAATCCAGCGGCTGCATCCAGCGTGCCGACGGATGCACTTTCATGGGGTACGTTGGAAAACCTCGGGAGCCAACCCACGCACCGATCAGACAGCCAGCCGCCGCGCCGATCACCGTCGCCTTGCTTAGCGGGACCCGCCACGACACCAGAGCCAGCAGAAGAGCGGACGCCTCGGCGGCGCCAGCCGCCCAGAGAAGCGTTTTCGGCAACCAGAACGCCCAACACAGGACCGGCACCACCGCTCCGGCCACGAAGAGTGCAAACGCAATTCGAGACAAGGTTTGCGTCCGCCGGCAATCGGCGGGAGCCACGCCAACTGCATGCGATGCGCTGGGGACGTTGTCCACGTGATCATGCTATCGCAAATTCGTCGTGGAGAAAGCGCATATCGAAGGCAGGGTGAGTTCTCTTGTTGCATACGGGGCGAGAATATGTTCTTTTGTAGCGTTTCACCCGCCGAGGGAATTTATGGATTCAAGACGTGAACGCGCCGCGTGGCTGAAAGGCCCGGCATTTGAATGTGAGTTGGAACCAGCCAACGCCGACCGAAAGTGGCGGCTTGTTTTGCTGGGCGCGCCGGGCGTGGGGAAGGGCACCCAGGCGGAGTTGCTCAGCGAAAAACTGGGCGCATGCCCGCTGTCGACGGGCGACATCTTTCGCGCCGCCAAGAATCTCCCGGAGAAAGAACGCACCCCGGCGATGTCGGCCGCCCTGGAGTACATGAAACGGGGCGAGCTAGTTCCCGACACGACGGTGCTGGAAATCGTGCGCGAACGGCTGGGCTGCCTGCAGTGTCGCGACGGCTTTTTGCTCGACGGTTTTCCGCGGACGGTGGCGCAGGCCGAAGCGTTAAAGGTCATGCTGGATGAACACCACATCATCCTGGATGGCGTGGTGAATTACGAGCTGCCGACCGATGAAATTGTTGCGCGGATCAGCGGGCGGCGGGTGTGCGGCAAGTGCAAAGCGATTTTCCATCTTACGGGGCTGCCCACCAAAGTGGCGGGCATCTGCGATCATTGCGGCGGCAAGGTAATCCAGCGCGACGACGACCGGCCCGACGTGGTACGGGTGCGACTGGCGACGTACGAAAAGAGCACCGCGCCGCTCATCGAGTTTTATCGGCGCGCGGGACTTCTCGTGCCGGTGGCTTCCGGCGCGACGCCGCAGGTCACATTCGAGCGGACGATGGTGGCGCTGCAACAGCGCCGCGCACCGGCGCGCCGTTCATAAGACGGATAAGATTGCTCAATCCGAGCGAAGAGATTGACAAACCCGGCGTAGCTGGCCGTCCGACGGTCTGGTTATCTACCTGTCAACCCATCCCGGCAGTGTGTGTGGGGGGCGACGGTGGATTCAGCCGAACCGTTGCCCCCTTGTTGTTTCCGTAAGCAGGAGATTTCGTTCAAATGGCGGTGTCAACCAGCGGGGCGGCGGCGCCTTTTTCGGTCACCGAGCTTCCGCCCAACGCGCCGAAGCCCAGCGTGGCCATACTGGCAGCGGCAAACAAACCGGCGCAGGCGGGCCAACCACCGTTCACCCAAAACCAGGCTGTTGCCACGGTTGCGACACTTCCGCCGGCGTAGTAGCAGGTGACGTAGAGACCGGCGGCGGCGGAGCGGGCGCGTTCCGCGACGCGGCCGGTCAGCACCGTCGCGGCTGATTGTGAAATGAAGATGCCGGTGGAAAACAGCGCCAGCCCGGCGATTACCATCGACAGCGATTGAATCACCGTGAGCAACAGCCCACCGATACTCAGTCCCACGGACAGCAACACGGTGCGGCGGAAGCCATGGCGATCGAGAAACCGTCCGGCCAGGGGCGTCACCACGCATCCGAGCAGATACACGAAAAACACGCTGCCCAGAGCGGCGGTGCTCAGGTTGAAGGGTGGTCGCGCCAGATAGAAGCTGACGTAGGTAAATGCGCCCACGAGGGAGAACAACACGGTGAACCCCATCCCGCAGACGGCCAGCAGGCGCGGGTTTTGCATGTGACCCCAGGTATCACCAAACGATTTGAAGAGATGTTTGGCTGGAACGAAGTGAGCCGCCAGGGGCAGCCACTGGCGGACGGCGATTGCGCCGAGCAGATCCAGGATGCCCAGCACCACGAACGCCGCGCGCCAATTTCCGTGCACGGCCATGACGCCGGTGAGGAAGCGGCCGAGAAACCCGCCAAAGACCGTTCCCGCCACATAGGCGGACATCACCGTACCGGCGCGCGTGGAGAATTCCTCATTGATGTAGGCGATGATCACAGCGATCACGCCGGGCACAAACAAACCCTGCACGAACCGCCAGAAGATGAGGGTGCGAAGGCTGGTTGCGGTCGCGGTGAGCAGGGTGGAAACGGCCATGGCGAACAGCGCGGGGACGATGACCTTTTTGCGGCCGATCGATTCGGCGATCAAGCCGACGAAGGGCGCCATGATGGCGACCGATAACGTCACCGCGCCGACGGTCAGGCTGACGTCGACTTCCGACGCATGGTAGATGCGCTGGAGCAACGGCAGGAGCGGCTGGGTGCAATAGACGTTGAGGAACGTGCAGCCCCCGGCAATCGTGGCACCGAGCACCGCGCGAACAAATGACTGTTCGGGGCGTCCCGTCCTGGAAGTGGGGAGAGTGGGATCCATGGAAGGCGGAGCGCCGGGTGATTCAATGCGCCAACGACGGGCCGTGCGGGTTGACTTTTCGGAGGAGGAACACGCCTGCCAGGCAGACCACGGCGATCAGGGCGAGCCAGCGGAAGTTGTCGATGAACGCCAGCATGGTGGATTGTTGGACGAGCTGGGCGTACAACGCGGCGAGGGCTTTCTGATGGGCGACCGGCGCGCCGACATGCGGCGTGAGACCCGTTTGGAACAACCGCAGGCGCGTCTGGTACACCGCGTCATAGGGGGTCATGTGGGCCACGAGGATGGTTTGGTGGGCCTGTGCGCCGCGGGCCAGCATGGTCGTGACCATCGAGATACCGGTGCTGCCGCCGATGTTGCGCATGAGGTTATAGATTCCCGTGGCATTGGCGATCTGATCGTTGGGCAGGGTGGCGGTGGTGATCGTCGTCAAGGGCACGAAGACCATGCTCATGCCGAGGCCCTGGAGGAAGTTTGGCAACGCGATGCTCATGATGCCAATGTTCAGATTGATGTTGCCGAACATGAAGATGGCGGCCCCGGCCACGATGAAGCCGACGGCGATCAGTTTGCGCGCGTCCAGTCGGCCCGTGAGAAAGCCGATCAGTGGCAGCATCAGAAACGCGCCGACACCGCGGGGGCTTTGGGCAAGACCGCTGTCCAGCGCGGGGTAGCCGAGGAGCACCTGGAGAAACTCGGGCAGTAATGCCAGTGGACTGTAGATGACCACGCCCATCAGGGTGATCAGGACCGTGCCGACGGCGAAGTTCCGGTTCTTCAGAACGCGGAGATTGACGATGGGATGGTCGGACCGCAATTCCCAGAACACGAACGCCACCAGCGAAACGATGCAGATCAGGGAGAACCAGCGAATCCAGACCGCGGAAAACCAGTCATCTTCCTGTCCCTTATCGAGGATGATTTGCAAGGCGGCCAGGCCGACAGCCATGAGGCCAAACCCGATGCCGTCGATGCGGGCCGGTCTGGCGCTGCGGACGTAGTGCGGGTCATGGACGAATCGGAGGATCATCAAGATCGCGGCGATGCCGACGGGGATGTTGATGTAGAAGAGCCAGCGCCAGGAGTAGTTGTCCGTGATCCAGCCGCCGAGAGTGGGGCCGATGACGGGGGCGACCACGATGCCCATGCCGAACATGGCCATGGCGGCGCCGCGGCGTTGCGGAGGAAAGCTCTCCAACAGGATGGCCTGCGAGAGCGGCTGCAAGGCGCCGCCGCCGGCTCCCTGGATGACGCGGGCGACGATGAGGAAACCGAGGCTGGTGGCGGCGCCGCACAGGAACGACGAGAGCGTAAAGATCACGATGCAGGTGAGGAGGAATCGCTTTCGCCCAAAGTACCGAGAGAACCACGCGGCGGCGGGGAGGATGATCGCGTTGGAGACGAGATAGCTCGTCAGGACCCAGGTGGCCTCGTCGGTTGTCGAGGAGAGATTGCCGGCCATGTGGGGCAGGGACACCGTGACAATGGTGGTGTCGAGCACCTCCATGAATGTCGCCAACATGACGGCGATGGCGATCAGCCAGGGATTGACTGCGGCCCGGTATTCCCCATTCGCAATTGGACTCGCAGGGACCTCGTCCATCGAGGGACGGTCTGATGTGGTCGAGACGCTCACTGGATTCTCACAACGAGAAACCGGCGAGGCCTGGGAAGGGGCGCTGGCAGACTCTGGTGTCGGACTGTTTCATTCCTCCTCGACTACGCGGCCAATCGTAGCACCCGCCCTCGGGTCCGCAAAGTCTTTTGAGTTGGAGCGCCGGGGGGTCGGTCAATGCGCTGGCAGCTTGTTGGTTCGTGGGGATCAGTCGCGGAGCGCCGCGATGAACTCTTCCGAAGTAACGCCCGCTTGTTTCAGAACACCGTGCAGTGTTCCAACTTTCAGTTCACGGTGAAGTGGGACTACACAGCCGCGATCGTTGCGTCGCATGACTACATGGCTGCCCCGTTGTCGGGCGACAAGAAATCCCAAGCGCTGAAGAACTTTGATACACTCGGAGCCACCGATGCGTGGCAGTTTAGGCACCACCGACCTCAATCGTGGTCAACAACGGTTGGCCGGCGGACTTGAGCGGAAACTCCTCGAGGTACAGTTCGGTGGCTTCCTTCAAGTTGACCAGTGCTTCGGCGATGCTCTCCCCCTGAGTCGTCGTCCCGGTTTCGGGATTGAAGGCAACAAAGCCGCCCTCGGCATCTGGTGTCAGAACTGCAGTCAGCGTCATGCCAGAACTCTACTCGGTTTCCCCTGCCGCTTCAAGCGCGCTGTTTGAACGAGATGAGCTACAATGCTTCGACGCAAGGGAGGGTTGGCCGAGGCGCTGTCGGGAGAAGGCCGGGGGGAGGCGTGGGCCACGGCAGTCCGGCCACTTGTCTTCCGGTTACGTGCTTGATCTCTTTGGATGAATGCCCCAGAATTCTTCAAGCTCTTCACGTGCAAGACGGCAGATATCGGGCGCAGAATCAACAAGCTTCCGATATGTGTCGAGCGGCGTAAGCTTGCCTGCGGAGGAAAGCACCCCCTCGTCTGTGAGCCAAGACGAAGGCATTGCCCGCAGTCCGACACTCGAGTGCAACTGATAAATCGCCCACACGTTCACGACAGGGTAACGCCTGCATATACGGTCCCACTCATTGTAAGAGTCTTCGGTGCACTCACGCAGATCCCATAATTTCTCGTCGTTGAGGTCCATCAATTGGTGGACCGACATGAAGTGGGGATAGAGCCGTCGGGTAATCCCCTCAAGCCACCGCTCGAACATGAGGTCCTCAAATTGACGCCAGCCAAGCAGGTCGATGTTCGTGAATCTCGCCGCCTCGCGTGCGCCAGTTTGAAAGAGCCGCATCGAGAAATCAGAAACCCGCGATGTGCACCGAGTTCGGTTACGACAGTTCTAAAACCGTGGACGACCGACTTCGGCACGCGGCGCCCCCAATTCTTGCACTCGCATACGTAGTTTGCGTGTGGGACAGTGGTCGTGTCGCATACGAATACATCGAGTTCCGCGCTGCCGCGTGGTAACTGCACTTTCACACCGCTATGAACCGCGCACCCGATCTCCGAGAACACGTGTCCGACATAATCCTGCAGATCCCGCCAAGACTTACTGATTCTCGCATAATATAGTGACATTTCTTGGCGGGTGTGATAGTGTTGGCGGCATGGGGAATACAAGAGGCGTCAGACGGGACTTCAAGGAACTGGAGCGGCGGCGACTTCA
>Ga0335085_10002435_pt1 | contig 34730 bp, 32 predicted proteins | sample Lox_Sample_45_FD_206712 | JGI IMG/M metagenome (GOLD analysis project Ga0335085, IMG submission 206712) | Soil microbial communities from Loxahatchee National Wildlife Refuge, Florida, United States - Lox_Sample_4.5 | ecosystem: Environmental > Terrestrial > Soil > Wetlands | place: USA... | reverse complement strand
TCGAACGCCGCTGAAAGGCTCGGTCGGGAGCCAAGCGGGCACAGAAACTACCGAGAAAGAAGACTCAAAACACAACGGAGCCCCTTCGGGAAAGAGAATTTGCTTGCTAAACGTCATTTTTCAGCAGCCTGCTAGAGCAAGAAAGTTCGATTCTCGTGCCGTCCCAATGACGTGCAGGAAGCTGCGCTGAACATGGCTCAGACTCGCAAAGGCTAGCGTCGAAGCACAGATTCCAACCATGGAGAAACCGAGATAAGAGGCATATCCCCGCAGAGCCGACCAGCCGCGGCGGACTCGATCGACGAAAGTCCAAGCATTATTGAACATGTAGGTCCTCAAGTTTCCGCACAGGTTGGCCAGTCCCGAAACCCGCCAATCCCGCACGCCGGATAAGAGAACCAAGCTCAGGAGTACCCCAAGATTAACGACTGTCCCCGACGTCCCGACGAGTACGAACTTAAATGAGTCGGTCTGAAACATAGTGGCTTACCGGACAGAGCCTCCACAGTCGCTTCGCGTTCCGGAACACAACCGCCAAAGACGGCTTAGCCCTACCAGCCGGACTTAGAAGGCCATGGCCCGGACGGCAAAACAGAAGCGCCTTCACCTCGCCTCCGCTTTCACTTATGCACGTGTCGAGATTTGGTTCGGCATCCTTACGCCCAGTAGCGGTCAGCCTGGTCGCCGGATGCGCCAAGCCAGGCTAGATACCGAGTTTCCCATCTCCCGCGCGTCACCGTGTCCAGCACCAATCCGCAGGTAAGGCAGATGAACCCAAGCAGCGAGAGACCTGTACAGAGAATGGCGGTGGGAAAGCGTGGCACGAGCCCGGTCCTCAGGTAGGTGACAAGGATCGGGTAACTCAGCGCGAGCGACACGAGATTCAGGATCAAGAACGCTGTGCCGAAAAAAAGCAGCGGGCGCTCATTCTTGAGAAGCCCTAGGATCGTGTTGAGAATCCGTAGGCCGTCCCGGTACGTGGACAGTTTGCTGGTGGAGCCCTCCGGGCGAGCGCGGTAAAGGGTATCAACCTCCGAGATGGGCACACGCAATCCGAGCGCATGAACGGTCAATTCGGTCTCGATCTCAAACCCCGTCGTCAGGATGGGAAATGATTTCACGAACTGCCGCGAAAATACTCGGTAGCCAGAAAGCATGTCCGTAACCTCATTCCCGAACAGGGAGTCTACAAGGCGCGTCAGGATGGCGTTGCCGACGACATGGCCGGGCCGGTAAGCCCCGCAGTCCTGGTGAATCCGGCGGCCGACTACCATGCCCAAGCGGTTCTCGACAAGCGATGAGATCATGGCGGGTGCTTCGGAGGCGTCGTAGGTGTCGTCCCCGTCCACGAGCACATAAACGTCTGCGTCAATATCGCTGAACATGCGGCGCACGACATGGCCTTTGCCCTGCCGTGTTTCGGCGTTCACGATAGCGCCGACCGCGCTCGCGGCGACCCGCGTCTGATCATTCGAATTGTTGTCGTATACGTAGATATCTGCAAAAGGTAGCGCCCGCCTAAAATCACACACTACCTTCCGGATTGTCTGACCTTCGTTGTAGCAGGGGATCAGAACAGCGATCCTTTTGGCACGAATTTCCGTGTTCGCTTTCCGTCCGCCTGCAGACCGTGCAGATGAAACATCGATCGATGCATCGGATTGATCAGAGGACGTCACAATCTCCTGATTTGCGATATGCCCCATACAGCTCACCCTCATGAGGGGTTTAGTTTAACCCCGATTGGAGTATTCAGTGACTTCTCGTTCGTGCACCTTCGCTTGTGCGAAATCGCCAGGTGATTGTTGCCGGGGTACTCTGCTGTCATCCGCCTGGCTCAGGATTCGTCCGGCGAGCCGTCCAGGCAACACAACTGTGGAGTTCCTCGGGTCCCGTGTAGCGCTTAAGACCCAGCGTCCCCGTCAACATGGTAACACCTACAGCGAACAGGTAACCGTAGATTGCCTTGGCTGGCAGTCCTATAAGCTTTCCCTTTAACACCATCAGTTCAGGGAGCGTCGCGTTTTCTGGATGCGGCAACCAATTTATAAACTCGGCCTCCGTGGCCACGGCCTTAGTTTCCTTCCAGTAACTCAACGGGTCCGGATCGGAATCTGAGGCCGCCACAGCTCGGCTCCTGTCCGGCTCGCGGTAGCCTGCCTCGGTCTTCGGTATCGACGCTTGAGCCCAGTAGTTAAGGGCGGCAAGCGGAATTGAACCGTCCCACCATGGCTTAACGGGTTTATCTGAATAAAACACTAAGTCGGCGTAATAACGATCCCTTGGGTAGGTTAAGGTAACGGCCTGAATAATAAACCCAGCGGCCAGCACGAGAATCGCCATCGAGCGCTGGAGCGTCCAGGACCTTTGGTCCTCCTTCATGGCGGCTCGCCTTTGGACGGCTTCTAGGGTAGGCGCTATCGCCATAATCACAAAGGGCAGGGTGGGCACGAGGTAGCGGGGGCCACCGGCCCAGCCGCCATACCACGCGTAGAACTTGGCATAAAATACAAGTGTTATCAGGCAAAGTGCTCCGCACAGTACCGACTCCGGCGGGTGCTGCCGATAAAACTTAGGAAAGCATACAAATACCAGGACCGCCCACGGTGCAAACACCAGAAGCCCCTGCTCCCCGCGGAACAAAAGGTCACGAAGCCCTTTGAAAAGAGGGTTGGAAAACGTGAAAGAAAGCGTAGGGAACGCGACGTGGTAGCCCGTCTTAACAATGCTGCCGAAGCGGGCATAGTTCGACCAGGCAATCAATCCTCCCCAGAAGGCGACAGGCGCCGAGAACTGTACAGCGTCGTGAACGAAGTGTGTCCAGGGCAACTTACGCCCGCGCACATACACTACAAAGAGGAGCACGAAAGCAGGACACAGCGCGAGGGCTGCAACGCGCGTCGCACAGGCTGCCCCGAAGGCGAACCCAGAAAGAACACAGGCGTACCTGAGGCGGGAGTCCGATAGCGAGTAACCGGCGACCACCAGCGCCAGAGTAAAGTAGGGCTCAGAGAGAAAGCCGCTCACGCTGTTGTGCCAAAATGGGGATCCGAAGGCGAGGAGGCATGCACCTAGCACTGCCGTATGGCGGTGGTAACCGAGCTTTACGATCCACATCGCCAACACCACACAGCTTAACGGAGCCACAAGCAATGTAAAGAAGGACACGCTCGCCTTCGCGAGTAGTACGGAATCAACATGAACGACCCTTGAGAGTGTCCGGGCACAAAGTATGGCGGGCACAACTGCCAGTGATGGGACGAAACCATACCCAGCATAGTACCGCCCATCCTTACCAGGCACGCAAAGCGAACCTATGTCTGGGTCGTCATAGCGAGGGTCACACGGTTCCGAACTGAGCGAGTGATCGTTGATCATTGACTCCGCAACGTGGAACATCGTGGTACTGTCGGACATCCGCCCGATGCGTCCGGAGGCGGTCAACAAGTAGAATCCGGCGATTAGCAAATAGAGGCTTATGTAGAACCGCATTCTCAAGCTCTCCTCTGCCCTGAAGGGTCTTTAACGTCTTGCTTAAATACGGATTTATATAGTCTGCCTGGCGCCTGTCGACGCCGGCGGTCGCCGATGATCAAAGTACTCTCTTATAGGAGTTAGTTAAATGTGAGCTGCAGGATAGATTGAATGTCACGATATACTGGAGCGCTAGGCGCTCGGCAATCTCGCCGGTCCGATCGCGGGAGCAAATCATCTACGATCTCGCGCTGGGGCACCGCGAGCACTCGGCGCACGACGACCGGCAGCGTGTACTCTTCGCTGCATCCCGGAATGACTACCGAGGCTTTTGCGACACCATTCAGAACTCCTGCTGCCGCACCCGTTCGCTTTCCGCGCCCCGTCTTTCAGACACTACTTCTTAGGAGGCGCAGGCAACGCGGGTCCAGGCGGGCCAAAAAAGGCTTGAACAGTGGTCCCGTGCCGCGCATATCGGGAACTCCCTTCCCTATCGTATTGCTGGGGCCGAAGCTCGGGCTGCGGCAGGTCCACCTGCATTAACAAGAGGCGCCTCGGCCGCCGTCTCGACGAGACTGGCGGTCGCCGGACAGGCCTCGTAAACCGCCACCGAAATGCAGGCGAGCACGGTGAAAATGCCCATCATCATGACCTGCGTGCAATTGATTCCAAAATACGACACCACGACCGAAAACAGCGCTGACGCCAGGCACCACAGGAACCACTCCCGTGCGCACTCTCCCTCTACCTGCTTTCTTGCCGTGCCGAGGACTGAGAAGCCTCGCTTGAAGATGGCAATGTACAAAATGAGGGTCAGCAGGCCTCCGGTCAGGGCCACCTCGACGAACTGGTTGCACAGGTCCCACATGTCCCAACCCCACAGGTTGTAATCCTTATAGCCAAGCAGCCACCAGTCGCTGAAGTGCCGGATACAGTTGTCTACCAGGTAGTAGCGATGGTAACCCGAAGACGAGCCCGTCAGGTCAACCCGGGCGATCAGGGACCAGACCGGACCATGCATCACCAGGTGCAGAGCCACGAGGGTGAGCGCGAACCCTCGGCGGACAAGCTGCATTTGCCGGCGCAAGGGCCATAATCCAAGTCCTAGGACACTACCTGCTAGGGCGAGAAGGGACGTGCTCGAATTCGATGTGCCCACCATCGCCAGGGCGCCAGCCACTCCCGCGTAAACAACCGGGCGGTACTTCTTTTCGTTCCAAAGGGACAGAAATACGGGAACCAGAGCTCCGGCCAAAGCGCCGGCGTAGATGCACCCCATGACTCCCTGCGAGCGCACTTTTCCATCCCTCATCGTAAAGGCAGCCCCACCGAGGTAGCTGAAGACGTTCACATGAGTGACAAGCTCGTTGAGCATGAAGGCACCCTGGATGAAGCAAACGATGGCCAAAGTCCAGATTGCGCGGCGAACGGCCTCGCCGTCCGGGATGAAGAACCTAATCACTAGGTAGCCGCCGAAAGCGTCTAGGAAGTCTCCCAGATTATGAGTCAAGGCCTGGCTATTCATCCATTGAAGGGAAAGGACCACAAGCGCTGAGATGGTCCAGAGCACCACCCACAGGTCCAGGCGGCTGAAGCCCCCCGGAAACCTTCCGACTGACGAAGATCCGCCGAGAGTGGCCCGCCGGACCAGTCCGGCCATGATCAGGACGCGCAGTACCGTAAAGTGGAGTCCCCCGAGCACGATGACTTGGCCCACCGGTATGCTAAAGCAGGCCAAGAGAAAAGGAGTGATGCCCTTATTGCGCCGGCTGATCAAAATTAAGGCGATAACGATGGCCATGCCCACCGCGACCAGCGGATTCAGCATGGTTTCAGTCGCACCACCGCCGAATCGGATGTGCTCTGGTTCCATAGTTTGACTTTGGGAGAGAGCCCGCGGGGTGCCAGAAGTCATGCGCGGGGTTCGCATTGCGTCGCGAATCCCGCTTGATACGGAAGGGTGGTGTCGTTAGGAGCGACTGAATTCAATGGGCCACGGCCGCAAGTTCAGAGGGAGGATCCGGCGGCGGGTCATCTCCGAACAGGTAAGCTCCGGCATCCCACGCTCCAGTGGTCGGCCTAGCAGTCTCCGTTCTCGCTGGCACGGTGACCGTCTGACTAGCCGAGTTGTAAAGCACCGCGTAGCCAGTATCATTGCATAGGCCTGAGAGATTACCGGAACAGCTGCTCGTAAGGTTAGTTCCCGCTCCCACCGTGCCTCCACTGGACTTCGTCGGCGAATAGGCATAGGTTTCAGATGAGGTATAGCCTTGGCTAGTCGCCGTGGTCGGTGTCATCAGCGTGTTCGGCGTCTGCACCAGATTCGTGACGCTCGCCCCCCCGCTATAGGTTGACTCGCTCGTCGTGACGCAGTGGTTGTTCTCCATGACGAGATGTGTGAAAGTGCTGCCCGTCTGCCCGGAGTAGTTGAAGCACGACATGTTGGTCCCGGTGACTATCGTGTTGCCGTAGAAATAAAGCCCGGGAATGGTGCCCTGGCCGCCGGTTTGCGGAAAACTGGGCGGTTGGCCTGGAGATATGTTGTACATTATATTGTTCCACACATAGCTCGTCTCACCGTTGTTGCCGAGCATCAGAAACTCGCCGCCGTTGCACGCCATATCGTGAATCACATTGTCGTGGATGTAGAATGTCCCACCACCTACAATCTCAATCATGTTGCAATGGTTTGCGCCACCGAGCGAATCCTGCCCGTACTCGATCAGATTGCCGCCGATTTCCAATCCGTTTGAGCCGCTATACGCAACAATCGGATTGACGACATAGCGGATCACGTTGTTGACGATCTTGACACCGCTGTAATCCGTGTAGAAGCCGTAACAGGTTCCGACCCCGCCTCCCATTCCGGGTCCCGTGGCATCTGATCCGTCAATCACATTGTCTTCATAAATGTCGTTCTGGCTGGTAGACCCTTCGTACGTGCCCTGAATAAGCACACAGTTGTCCGCAGATGCGTCCCAGGCGTGGATGTAATTGTTGCTGAACGTCCAGCCCTGCGAGGCAGAGCCAACCCACCCAATCGCAGAACCATACGATCCGGAAGTGATTTCAAGGTGAGTCATCTCGATATTGTCGAGAGTGACGTAGTTTGTCGAACCGGAAGGACTGGGATAGAAAAAGAAATTACCGCCACTTATGACGTCTTTCTGGGCATCCCAGATCGGACGGTTCCACCCGGAAGGACACGCGGTCGCATTGTACCATGTCTTGTCAACCCCAATGTAAATCGGTGCCCCTGATGTTCCGCTCCAATTCCAATTAACCGGGAGGTCGGAGTTGACCCAAGTATCGCAACCCATGAGGATGAAACGATCTCCGGCTAGCGGCGAGTAGCTCTTGCAGTTCGAGGTGCAGGATGCCATGCCCGGAAAGTGAGCCCAAGGGGACGTCTTCGACTGGGCTTGGGTCGCACCATTCGAGTCCGATCCGGTACTCTTGGAGACATAGTAGGTGTGCTGGGCTGAAGCCATTGTGGCGATCATGAGCCATGCGCTTAAGAGAAGCGCTGCGCCGCGCGCTGCGGATTTGAACATCTCGATCCTCCACTGGAGTGGCGGCAGCCGGGGCACCACAGGCCTGCCAGCCGTCAACTCCGTTCTAAGTTAGCTGCATCGTAATGGTGGAGGAAAAAGTTTAGTCGAAACATTGCCTTCACCGGCCGGGCCGAGGCACTTGGCTGCTCGTCGCGCCGTCGCCAGCGGAAACCGCGTGTCCGGCAGGTCCCTTTCGGCTTCATTGGCTGCCGCCGATCCCGCGAGTGAAATCTGCGTACGAACGAAGTTGAAAGATGGCACGAATGCAATCACATACGCAGATGCGAGAAGTAGCCTCATCTCGATTGGCAACTCATGGGAACGACCGCCGATGACCGGTATCACATTGCAATGTCTTGCCCCTTTGAAGCGCCGTGATTCTCAGGGAACCGGAAACGGTCGCTTGGGCCCTTTCTGAAAAACGACCGTTTGAGGGTGGGCACCGCGGGCGAGGCACTTCAAATTCTCTCGGCAGTCATCGGCGTCTCGCCGTCAGCGAGCGGCCGAGCCTCGAGCCTGGACGGGGCGCGGCCCAAGATCGCTTGCCGCGCCCCGAATGACGTTCTTATCGTCGGTCCATTGAACGAATGTGCAGCCAAGGACTGTTAGCTTACGTGCATAGCCGAGGAAGCGAAAAGGGGCCATCCTGAAGGAAGAAAGGGAAGCTTGGTTCCACTCCGCCGCCTCTCCATACGCACGGCCCAAGCCATCCTGCGCCAACCTTTTCATGACGTAAGTCATCAAGAACCAATCAATTGCGCGTCCTCGATACCGGCGAAACACGTAGAAATCAAGGAACTGAACATCGTCAGGTCCGAGCGGGAAGTAGTGAGGCTCGACTGTCCGCCCTCGCAGCGTCCAACCGTAGCCGGCGAGCTTGCCGCCCGACCGGATCAACCACAGCGAGGCGCCCAAACGGAACCGCTTCTTCATGACTTGCCGGGCGAGATCCGCGTTCCAGACATCCAGAATCTCGTTCAAATCCTGCTCGCTGAGCTGATTAAAGCCCTCCTTGCGCTCCACTTGGAGGGAGTCTGTCAGCTTCGCATGTGCCTCCCCCAGCCGTGGAAGGTCACAGTAGAACAGCACCACTCGACTCGCGGTCAGCGCCCGCCTTACGGCAACCCCGGCCCGCCGTAGGGTGACGAGCAACCCGTGACGCCGGTAATACTCGACGGACCGCCGGATGGCGCTTCTAATACGCATCTCAAACCTTTCGAGCCACTGCCTAAGCCTCCTGTGGGACTCTTCCGCCCAGCAGTTCGCGCAGGCAGGCACTGCTAACTCGCTTCCGTACGTTGCCTTCCGCTCTGGCTTTGGGGCGCGCGATACCGTTCATCGTGCTGGCCGTATACCGAAGCAGGTGGTGAAGCAGCATGAGGCCGCGAATGCCCAATTGACCCCAAAAGCCATGGTGCTTCTTCCAGTAGTAGAGCACCGAGCGCTGCTGGGCGAGGGCAAAGCGGACCGGATAGGGCGACGTGATCTTGCCGCGATCGTGAATGGCCCGGGCGCCGGGATAAAATACCACCTGCCATCCTGCCTTCCAGGCGCGGCGGCACCAGTCCACGTCGTCGCCGTACATGAAGAGCTTCTCGTCCAAAAGTCCGACCTGCTCAAAGGCTTCCCGTCGAATGAAGGAGAAGCAGCCTACCAACACATCGACGGCCAGGGTGCGGTCATGCGGAAAGTAGAACATGTGCTCGCCGGCGAAGATCCTCGAATTGGTGAATTTGGTCGCCAAGCCCATGGCCGAGCAGAAGTTGTTCCAAAGCGTCGGAGATCTGCGGCAGGTGCTTTGCTGCGTCATGTCAGGGTTAGAGACCCGGGGACCGACATTGCCAACCTCGGGGTTCTGGTCGAGAAAGTCTGCGAGGGCGTCGAGGCAGCCGGGCAGAACGATCACGTCGGGGTTCACCAAGGCGATATACCGACCCTGCGCCTGGCGGATCCCAACGTTGTTGCCTCTCGAAAACCCAAGATTCTCTTGACTCTTAATGAGCCTGACCCAGGGGAATCGGGTCGCGATCATTTCCGAGGTGCTATCACTGGAGGCATTGTCTACCACGATCGTTTCCATACTCCGGCGGCTCGGCGCCCTGAGAAGGCTCTCGAGACACAACTCCAGATAATGTTTAGCGTTCCAGGCGACAATGACAATGGAAATGTCCATATCGGACGAGGGAGAGAAGGCTTTCAGGCACCGGAGTCTGCGGGTACCTGCTTTGGATTTGGTGTGCGCCTGACCGAAGGGTTCCTGACGCCGCGGAGCCGGGTCTGTAAGGCCATTCCGGCCCTGACGAGGGCAGCCGACAGGGAGCTCTTGGAGGCCACCAGCGGGCTGATCTGGCAAACGTCTCGACCGGACAGACCCTCTTTGAAGTGGTAGACGCCGGGGTTTAGCTGGGGATCGATGCCACCCAGGTCGTAGACTCTAATTCCATGATCCTTCAGCCATTTAATAAGAGTCCAATGCAGCAAATAGGCACCCTTCGACTTCAACCCCTGGTCGCCCGTGGCCCCCAGCAAATAAACTCCTGAATCGCCCATGGCGGAGGCGACAATTCCCGCGACGGGCACGCCATTGTCCTCGCAAATCAGCACTTGCATGCGCTGAGCTTCCGGCAACTCTCTCTGAATGTGCGCGAACTCATCGACGTCCACGGTGGTCTCGAAAGCCTTGCGCTTCCGCATCTCCCTGTAAATAATGGAGAAAGTCTCGTATTGCTGATCGCCGGTCCCAGTAATCACCTTCAGGCCGTTCTTCTCGGCATTGGAGAGTTGATTTCGCCACTTCTTATCCAGCTTCTTGCGCAGTTCCTCCAAAGAGGGGGTCAGGTCCAGCACGAACGTCCTGTATGTGTTCTCGGCGACTACGGGCTCCGGCATGAAGCGGCAAAAGGCGGTCTGGAACGCTGAGGCGCGCGCGGACCCGGCGAAGGCATTGGGCAGAATCTTCAAGAAAAGCTTGCGGTTGCAGACGTATTCCTGTTCCAGAGCTTGAGCCATTAGCGCGGCCACTTCCGGGTCGAGGGGCCGCCCCCGGCGCTCGAAGAGGGGACCCCAACGCAGATACGCCATACCGAACTTGAAGGGCGTGGGGCGGACGAGCCGCACCTGAGCGATCCCCAAAACCTCGCCTGCTCGTTTCAGGACCAAGTGGCTCAGGCTCTTGCGTCCCCATCGAACCGATCCGTAAGCCAAGGTCTGGTAGAGGTTTGCATCGTCGAAGAGATCCAGCATCTGCGACCACTCGGCGGACGTGGAATGATCGACTTCGACTTGCCAGCCTTCACTTATCATCGCGCTCAAGCAGTTCCATCAACAGCCGGTTCCGGTTGATCCAGGCTATTCGACGACCTTCGAAAGCGACGGCCGGTGTGGGAGGGGCCACAATGGCGAACCCGGTCCCCTTGGCCTCGCGGAGGGCAACGTCCAAATCGTTTACTTCGTAGCAGATATGGTGCAATCCTCCGCCCCGCTTTTTCAGGAAGTGGCTCACCGGCGAGGCGTCGCTCCCGGGTTCAACCAGTTCGATAACCGGGTTCCGCGCATCCGCAGGGCTGAAGAAGGCAACGCGAACTCCCTGCAGAGGATCGTGGATGACCCGGCCATCCCAGCGCGCCGACATCGAGGCAGCAAACCCTTCGGCAGCCCCCGAAATCGAGGGCACCACAAATCCCAGATGGTGGAGGACGCCGTTCGCGGCGGAAATGGGTCCACCGTTAGCACTCCGCGCGGGTCCGTTTCCGGAGCCATTGCTAACCATTGTTATTGCAGGCACTTACGCTATGTCCGCGACTGCGACCGCGTGCGCCTTCCGTTGAATATGTGGGGCCCTCGGCTCGTAATCTTTCGGCACTTCATACCGCCACAATTCGCCGCCTTCCGGGGTCTCTCCCGCCCGACTGAAACCGAGGCCAGAGTAATGCGCAGCAACCATCTTGTTCTTCTTGGATGGGATATAGAGGCCTAAGATCTCTCGAATGTCCCGCGCCTGGCATTCCTCGACCAAGGCATCAAACATCGCGAATTCCAGGTTCCGTTTCAACACGCGGCAACTCATCAGCCAGAGGTCGAGATTGACCGTGTCGCCAGCAATGTGCCCGATCAGAACCGAAACGAGACCGTTGTCCCCGAACTTGTCGGCCAGCCGTCCGTAAAGCGTAATGAATGCCGGATCCTTGCTAACCGTCTCGACCTCGGCGCTGGCATACCGTCTGGTCGTCAGATTGAACTGGTTAGTCTTGTTGATCAACTGCGTGATTCGCTCCAGGTACACGGGGACAAAGGGGCCGATCTCAGCCGTCATTTCAAGTGACGCGAGGAACTCTTCATAACTGCAGAAGTCAGATTCGCAGGCCGCCCGCTGAGCATTCGAGTTGTAGTATGCCGATCGGTGAAGATCCTCCCGAACCAGCTTGTCGACCTCGAAGTATCGTTCGCGTTCGATCACTTCCGCAAAGCAGGTCACGTCTGAGCCCAACTCTGGCACCGCCACCTCAGGAAGTTGCTGCGAGACAAAAGACCTCTCGGCCGGATTATCATCGACAAAGACGAGGCTATCGAGTCCAATGTTGAGATCGGCGGCGATCGCGCGCAGGTTGTCAGGTTTCGGATCCCAGTTGGCCTTGAAGGCGCTGAAGTCCTCCGGTTTCAATATGCTGTCCGGGTGAGAGAACCCCTTTTGGGCGTTCTCGCGGTCATTCTTCGAGCAGACCGCCAAGATCACTCCCCGGCGCTGCAGGTCCTTGACGTATTGTTGAAAATTCAGATAAGCCTCGCCCACCGGATGGTCCCGGCCGAGAACCAGGTTTTCGACACCGTCATCGCCAATCACTCCGCCCCAAAGCGTGTTGTCCAAATCGAGGGCAAGACACTTTTTCGATTTTCCGTAAACCGACTTGACGATGGCCGCAACATTGCGAGCGAGGGCCACGGTAGCTGCTGGACTCACCGCCATATGGAACTTGTACCAGTAATTGAAGCTGTGCCATTCAGCCAAACCCACCTCGGCGGAAAGGTAGTGGATATCATTGATCAGAAAGCGCGAATGGCCGCGCGCATAACTCGCAAACTCTGCATTCAGCCGCATCAAAAAGTTCACGCGCCCAAACGACTCCGAAGCTTCAAGATTCCCCAATGGTCTGAGGCGCGGCAGGTCAAAATTGTTCTGGATTATGACAGCTTTGAGCTCGTTGTGAGTCTTTTCCCAAAGGGACTGGAACTGACTCATCTCACGCTGTACACGAGACTCAACCTCTTCGGCGGACTCCAAGGTAGCGGGAAATTCCGAGACGTTGTGCCAGGTGGTGTGGATGAAAACGATCTCGGGCTTAAACTTCCAGAGGTCCGGATTCTCAAATAGGACCTCCTCACGGTACCGGTTGTACCCGGATTCGTAGAAGGCGGGTTCGATCCCGTGAGACAGCAGAAACAGCTCGAGCACGCTCTTGATTTCCGACGTCGTGGAGCCGCCAAGAATGGCGATCCGGATCGGAAGTAGGTTCGACTGCTTGAGCAAATCCTGTTTCAGCGCCCGCCGCTTCAATAGAATCACCTCAGGCGCGAGGGGATATCTAAGAGCTTTGAGCACTTCCGGCTCTTTCATTTAGTTGCTCTCCACCTGAGCCAGCCTCACCAGATCAGCAACGGTGGAGCAATTGACAATCTGCTCGAGCGGGATGTCGACGCCGCTGGCGGTGTCCGCCAGGGCAATGAAGCTGACGAGAGCGGTGGAGTCCCAGTTGTCCAGCTCTTCCAGTTTTTCATGGCCCTGAATCGTGCCGCTGGCCAGGCCAAGGATCTCGTCCATCTGCATCAGAAACTCGTCGCGTTTCATTATGAATTGTCTCCTAAGAGTTTTCGCGAAGCCGGTGATTGTAATTTCCGGCGACGCTTCGAAGGCGGTTCCTCATCGCGCGAAGCCGCGGCAGAACTTCGATCTCGAAGAAGAAGAAATCGTCGCTGGCGGCGCGGGAGCCGACCCTGTCAAGGTGAAAGGTGTCGGCACCTGGTGGGTTGGCGACGCTTTCGCTGAAAAAGACCGCTTGGTGCCCGGAACGCTGGAGATGCGTCGCCACGTCATCGGTAAGATCGACCGAGGAACCATAGGGCAGGCTGAATGCGCGCACCTTCATTCCCGACCGCACCTCCAATTCGGTCTTGTTCCTGTGGATCTCCTGGTCGAAATCTCTCTCCGTCAGCGATCTGCAGTGCACGTGGGAGTAAGTGTGGTTGCCGATCTCGCAGCCGAACGATGCCAGCGTGGACACCTGGTTCCACGTAAGATAAAGCGCTGCCTGCGCAGCCAATTGGCGCCCATTTACCCCCGTGAACCCGGCCAGAGCATCGAGGAACGTTTCTCGCTCATTCAGCGAGAGGCCAGGCAAGAACGAGCCAAAGACCTCCGAGAGGGAGCGCAGGGCACGAATGCCCGAGCCCTTTAGGGCACAGGCGGCCTGATTTATCGCGTCGATTCCAAATTTGTTGGCCGCGTAGCAAATGAGGTTGTCCGGCGCCAACTTGTTGTTGTCGATAAACGCGGCATTCAAAAAGAATGTGGCCGGCACGCCCAGCGTCTGGCAGAGCGCTGCCGCATTCATAGCCGAAGCGTAACCATCGTCAAAGGTCACTAAGATCGGTCTGGGCGGAAGCCTGCGGCCGCGAGAGTCGGCAAGTACTTCCTGCAGGGAAACAGGGTTGTAGTACTTGGTGAGAAATCTCAGCGCGCCTCCAAGTCGACTGGGAGTTATGGTGGCGCCCATTCCTTGGGTAAACGGTGACTCACTTTCCGACACATCATGAAAGACAACGCATCGCAGCGAGTAATCAGGGCCGAGGATCCGCGCAATGCCGAAACAGCCCGGCGTGTTCCAAAAAGTCGCTGCGGCCCACTTGATCGCAGTATCTCGGATACGGCCGATATTCACAGGATGTCCTGAGTTGCCATCACGACTCGCATCTGCGCAGGTTCTGCAATCACGATCATTGATTCGGTGCCGGCCGGGCGCCATCGAGAAATGCTCTTTGCCACAACTCGAGCGTGATTAGGGAGAAGATCTCCTTGGAGCAGCCGCCGACCGCTTCGTTCCGATCCACGATTTTCTCCACCGCCTTGGGTGCGAAGTAGCCGCGTTGGACGGTAGCACGGTCGAAGAGCACGTCGTGGACCAGGCCACGCAGGTCCTTTCTGAGCCAAGCCTCGTAAGGAACCGGGAACCCGGCCTTCGGGCGCTCCAAGATGGCGCGCGGCACTCGACGTTGAAGAGCTGTCTTCGCCAGGAACTTGGTCTTGAAGCCCCGCACCTTGAGGTTGGAAGGCAGCGCAGCAGCAAACTCCAGCACCTTGTGATCGAGCAAAGGCACCCGCAGCTCAAGGGAGTTGGCCATGGTCATCTTGTCGGCCTTAATCAACAAATCGTCGGGAAGCCATGTCTTCGTGTCGATGTAGAGCATCTGGTCCAGAACACCCTGACCCTTCACGTTGGAAAACAACGGAAGCAGAGGCCGGATGGTGCATTCGCGGTCGATGGACCGCGCGAAATCGGACGAGTAGAGGGCACCGAGGCCGTCTCCCGCATAGCGATACGGGTTTGAGGTACGGCTGTAGTAGTAATTGGGGAAATGGGCGCCCATGAGCGGCACGTACTTGGCGAGCCGCGGCAGGTGAAACAGCGAGCTGGCAAGGGAAAGGCCCGCCGCTGCCGCTCCATTTAGCGGCGAAAGTCGACGTTTGATCCGCTCAAGCCAGACCAGATTGCGGTAATTGCTGTAGCCGGCAAAGGCCTCGTCTCCCCCTTCCCCGGAGAGCAGCACCTTAACGTGATTGCGGGCCAGCTTCGAGACATAGTACATGGCGATGGCCGGCGGTTCGCAGACCGGTTCTTCCATGTGCCAGACGTACTGTGGCATGAAAGCGGCAAAGTCCGCAGCCGTGATGGTCATGTCGTGGTGTTGGGTGCCAAATTCTCCCGCCACCAGTTTCGCATATGGCCGCTCGTCCGCCACCCCGGGGTCAGAGAAGCCTACGGTGAACGTGTTGATCGCTTTTTGGGTCTTCTCGGCCGCGTAGCTGAGCACGGCCGTAGAATCCACACCACCGCTGAGGAGCACGCCGACGGGCACGTCTGCGATCATGTGGAGCTCGACGGCTTCGGCCAGCAGGCTTTCGAGCTGCTTGGACGCCTCTTCAAGGCTCGGGGCGCGAGGAGCTTTGGAGAACTGAAGATCCCAATATGGATGGGTTTCGACGCGGCCGTCCTTGAACAGCAGATAGGATCCTGGCGCCAGCTTTGAGATGCCTTTGAGCAGCGTTTCCTCGCCGGGCAAGTACAGGAAAGTAAGGAACCTGTCGATAAGCTCGGGCGCAACCTCGCGGCGAACGGTGGGGTCTGCGAGGATCGCTTTGATTTCTGACGCGAAGACGAGGCACTCGCTGGTCAGATGATAGTAAAGCGGCTTTATACCAACCCGATCCCTGGCCAAGAAGAGACTCTGTAACTTTTCGTCCCAGATCGCGAAGGCGAACATGCCGCGCAGATTCTGCAGGCACGCGGGGCCCAGCTCTTCGTAGAGGTGCACGATGACCTCGGTGTCTGTGCGCGTGTTGAAGACGTGGCCCTTCGTGAGAAGGAAAGCTCGTAACTCACGGTAATTGTAAATCTCGCCGTTGAAAACGATCCAGACTGTGCAATCCTCATTGGAAATCGGCTGGTGGCCGCTGTTGAGGTCAATGATCGACAGCCGCCGGTGGCCTAGTCCTATGCCCGGCGCCGAATACGTCCCTTCGTCATCGGGACCCCGGTGCCGGATCGCATCCAGCATCGCGCGAATGAGGGCTGGGGCGACCGCAGCTTCCTTATCGAAGTTCAGCTTTCCGCAGATTCCGCACATAGACAAGACGCCTGAGGTTTGCGATGCCGCTGCTTACCTCCAAACAGTATCTAACCCGATGAGCCGCCGGAGCTGCTGCCTTCTCAGATAGCGAATCAGGCGAACCTCGCTCACCCTCGGTGAACGAGCAACGTAACCCCTGAGAAATCCGAAAAAGATCGCCATTGAGCCGATGACGTACGGCTTTTGAGCCACCCTGCTGAGGCAACTGGCGAGAACAAAAAGCGGGTGATATCCGCAGGCGTAGCAAGCCGCGCCATGCTTCACTCTGTCCCGCAGCAGCCCGTCGGCGGAACCCGTGAGACGGTGATGAACCAGGGGAATATCTTCAAAGGCCATGGTTTCCCAACCCAACATGTTTGCCTTGACCTCATCGATCGTGTCCCAGCCCGGCGCCGTCACCAGCCCTCCAATTGCTTTCCAGCAATCCCGCCGGTAGATCTTCGTCGCCCCTCGTACGTGGAATCGGGGATTAGCCTCAAGCGTGAGTTTTCCGCCGAGATCATGGTAGATGTCGCCTCCTCCGATCCCCAGCCGCGGCTGCTCGCAAAAATGGGCGAAACACTTCTCAAAATAGTCGGGAGAGAAGCTGAGGTCGCCGTCGAGCTTGACCACGAAATCCCAGTTGTTACACGTGAGGGCGGCGTAGCCCTCATAAAAGGCCTCCACAACACCTGCGCCAGACTTTCGAAAACCTCGATTCGCACGGTGGACCACGGTGATCCAAGGTGTGGTCGCCGCGTGCGCTTCGATGATGCTTCCCGTCCGGTCGGTCGAGCCGTCGTTGACGATCACCCATTGGGTGGGGAGTATGGTCTGGGCCCGAACCGCCGCAATGGTAGCGGCGACGAACGACTCTTCGTCGCGGACGGGAGTAATGACGACGTACCGCATCAGCTTGCGTTCTCGCCGAGCTGGGGCTGGCGGCAGCCAAGATACTCGGCAAGACCTTCCGCCCACGGCCTAAAGCGGTTCAGTCCGCGGGTGTTCAGAGCGCGGTTCTCGAGAACCGAGTATGCCGGCCTTGGCACTTTAGCGGGGAACGCCCCCGGCGGCGCCACCATAAGCTTCACCTTGACGTCAGCGATGGCAAATATCTCGCGGGCGAACTCGTACCAGGAACAGCTACCCTCGGCGGTGGCGTGGTACAGTCCGTATTCGTCGACGCGACTCAGAGCGACAATCTGAGCGGCAAGATCCCGAGTCGAGGTCGGGCTGACGTACTCGTCGTCTACCACCCGCACCTCACCTCGCTCCCGGGCCAACTTTAGCATCAGATCAACGAAGTTGAGGCCGCCTTTAGCCCGGCAGGGAGCCTTGCCATAGAGCGCCGAAGTCCGCAGCACAAAGTGCCTGCTCAGAAGGCTCCGCACGAAGTACTCACCGGCCAGCTTAGTATTTCCGTAAACATTGAGGGGCTGGGGTGTGTCGGTCTCCAGGTATGGTGACTTCTTGCTTCCATCGAACACATAATCTGTGCTCACATGAACCAGAACGGCACCCAAGTCCCGGGCGGCCAAAGCTAAGTTTCTGGCGCCGAGCGCGTTGACGGCGTACGCTTTTTCGGGCTCGCGTTCGCAGTTCTCCACGTGATGCATGGCCGCCGTGTTGACGATCACCTGCGGCCCTGACTCTTGCAGCACCCGCCGCGCCGCTTCCGGGTCGGTGATCTCCAGGTCGCGGTGCGCGACGGCTTGCACCTCATCACCGTGGTTGCAGAATGCGGTGACGAGATCGCTTCCCAGCTGGCCATCGGCTCCGATTATCGTGACCGTCAGCATTACGCACCCACCCCTGCCATGGCGTACACTTCGATACCGCTCTCCAGTTCTTTGAAGCTCGCGATATTCGAGTACTGGGGATTATCCCAATCGTTACACTTGTCCATGTTACCGATTAGATTCGAAACGATTGACTTCACGTTCTCCTCCGGGTGGAAGCTCAGAACGTTTTTAGACTTGTCGATGCTTACCTTATAGTTACGAAAATCTTCGACGTGTTTGATCGAAAGATGGACTCGCTGCCCAAGGCGTTCTTCGATCTCTCTTCTCACCAAATCTCCGACCTCACCGACCGTGTAATTGCCCGATGCCACGTTAAAAACCCCTGAGATGTTCTCGCTGGCCTCCACGGCGCGAATATAGGCGGTGGCGGCGTCATTAATGCCAAGGATGGGGCGCCAGATGGAAGGATTATTGACCACAACGGTGTGGTCGCGCATGGCGCACTTGAACATGGTGTTAATGATTAGGTCAAACCGCATGCGCGGGCTGTACCCCGAGACTGTGCCTTTGCGCAGAGAGATCACGGAGAAGTCTTCGTCCGCCAGTTGCAGCGCCGCCTGTTCTCCCTGAAGTTTTGAGATGCCGTAGGGATAGCTGGATGCGACCGGCCGCGTTTCGTCGTAAAGTTCGTTGACGGTGTATCCGTAAACAGAGCAGGATGAAGCGTAGATGTATCGGCGCACTTTGGCGTGCTTGGCGACGTAAGCCAAGTAAGCGGGGGCAGCGGCGTTGAAAATGAAGTTCTTACTGGGTGAGTACTCGGCCATGGGGTCATTCGAGAGGCCGGCGAGAAAGATTACTTGATCATACGGCTCGAGATCTTCCACCGAAAGCTGGAAAATATCCTTGTTAAGAACTCCGACCTGCCGCGGCAAATGATTGCCAAACCAAAACAGGTCGACAACATCCACTTTGTAACCCCGGTCGAGCAGCTTCGGTATGAGGACGGAGCCGACATAGCCTGCCCCACCTGCAATCAGCAGTTTCATAGTTTCCTTTCAGCTCGGCGGCGCCGAGGCATGTCTTGAAGAGATCGTGGAAGGTGCGTACCTAAACAGGAAATCCCAGCCAAAGGGCTTGCGACGTCCTGATTGGGACCAAAGCCTGAGAGTTCTGATGGACTGCTAAAGGTCAAAATGATGCGACTCGGGTCTTGACAGCCATTCTTCCAGACTTTGCGCCTGGCTGTCCTTGGCTGAGAGCGAGGGGTGCGCCACCGGCCACCGAATGCCGATACCAGGGTCGTCCCAGCGGATGCCGGACTCCGCTTTGCTGTTATAGAGTCCGGTGCACTTATACTGAATCTCGGCCGCTTCGGAGAGCACACAAAAGCCGCGGGCAAAGCCGGCCGGAGCCCAGACCTGACGCCTGTTCTCCGCTGAGGCCACGACTCCCACCCACTGCCCCAGCGTCGGCGACCCCCTGCGGATGTCGACGGCTACCAGAAAGGCCTCCCCTAACGTGACCCGCATCAGCTTGCCCATCGGTGGGTCCCACTGGAAATGAAGGCCACGGACAACGCCCTTGGCGGAGCGGGAGTGATTGTCTTGGACAAAGTGCGTCGGTAAGCCGAAAGCCGCGAACTGATCTTCGCGAAACGTCTCCATGAAGAAGCCCCTGGCGTCTTGGAATACCTCCGGCACCAACACGGTGACGCTGCCCAGGTGTTTCGACTCAACGTTGATATTCATGGGGGCCTTTCAATCGGTTTCCGGTGTCCAGGAGGACGAAGAAGCCAGCGACCAGCGCCATGGCGTTACCGCCCGAGAGTTTCGATCGCGGGGAGACTTGTGATCGGATATCGCGCCGGTGAGGCTTCTTCCGTATACGGGCTGCCGGCAACCCCTTCCGCGTCGACCCGTTCTTTGGCCGCCGCGGTGCCTCGGCCCGTTGAGCTCCTGGTGGAGGAACGGTGTCGATGGAATTCGTCGGCAATTATGCCAACAATGCGGTCGGCGCTGCGGCCGTCCCACAGCTCGGGCACGCCTCCGGGACACCTGGCGGCGAGCTGTTCTCGAATTGCGTCTCGAATACCTCCCGTGCTGACTCCGGCGAGCACGTTGGTGCCTACCGTGATGGTGACCGGCCGCTCCGTGTTCTCGCGCACGGTCACGCACGGCACGCCCAGACAGGTCGTCTCTTCCTGAATCCCGCCGGAATCCGTGACGACCAGCTGGGCGTTGATCATCAGGCAGAGAAAATCCAGATATCCAAGCGGATCAACCATGTAAATGCCGCCGCCGGAGCCTGTCCATTCGGGCTGCTGCTGCAGGCGCGTGGAATCAAAATAGCCACCCAGGTTAAATTCGCCGATTCGTTTCTGAGTTCTCGGATGAGCGGGAAAGACGACCGGGCACCCCGCGGCCAGTTCGTCAAGACCCTCGAGAATGCTCACAAATGCTCGGCGATCGTCGACGTTGGCCGGCCGATGAAGCGTGAGGAGCGCGTAGCGCGACACCGCAGGATTGGAATCGCCCAGGGTACGAAGCTGAAGAAGGTCGAGGATTTTAGCCGCTTTCGCCTTGTCCTTACAGGACAGAAGTGTGTCAATCATGGTGTTGCCAACGAAGTGTACCTTCTCTGGGGCCACACCCTCACGGGCAAGGTTACGTACGGCGCTCTCCTCAGTCACAAAAAGCAAATCCGAGACCTGATCCGTCAGGATGCGGTTGATTTCCTCAGGCATGGTTCGGTCGAAGGACCTCAAGCCCGCTTCAACATGGGCGATGAACGGCCTCTTGCCAGAGTCCTCGAAGACGGCCTTTGCTCCGACCAACGCGCATGCCAAGGTCGAATTGACGTCACCGACGACCACCAGGACGTCCGGCCGCTCCTGAAGCACGACTTCTTCGAACTTTCTCATGATTTCTGCCGTCTGCACGGCATGCGAACCAGAGCCGACCCCAAGATAAATCTCAGGTGCCGGCAGGTCGAGGTCAGCGAAAAAAGAGTCGGACATGGAATGACCGTAGTGCTGGCCGGTGTGCACAAGAATGTGACGGATCGTCCCGGCACTTTTGGCACCCGTTCCTCTCGGAGGGCCGTATTGATTGCGACGATCGATCGCGGCAACCAGGGGAGCAGCCTTCATGAAATTAGGCCTGGCACCGACCACCGTCATGATCTTCAACTCTGCCTCAGGCCAGCCGTCCCTGGCCGACAGGTCCCTTGCAACTCGCATTGACATGGGTTTTCAGTCTTTCTAGCCGCGCTCGGCTTCCACCAAGACGCTCAGGACGAAGTACGCGAACGACCTGGAAGGTCACCCGTTGCTTCTACTGTGAAAAGGAGACGATCGCCGCAGAGCCGAGCGTAAGCGAGCCGTGCTCGCTCCCTGCCAGCACCCTCAATTTGCCAGGCATTCCCACTGCGCACAACACTCATCTGGCTTCGCTGTCGCCACCATCGGTCGATCTCGCGAGGCAGTGCAATCCAGACCCCTTTGTTGGCCCTGAGGTCAACAAGGTGACGGAGCAGCCTTTTGTAGACTTCCAGCGCCTTTGGCCGCTGGATATAGTCAGGATGCACCAGGAAGCTCGCCAGGCCATTGCTTTCCCGAATAAGTGCAACCTGCTGCTGCCAGAGCGTTGTCGTGTAGTCGTCCAAAATGTTCAACAGGCAGTAATCCTGAATGGTTGTCAACGGAAGCTCCAGAATGTCTCCGATAAAGTACGGAAATATGGTGCAACATCCACCGCGCTGTGCCTCCAGATGAGCGACCGTCGGAATCGACATATCATAGGAGACATCGAGTGCGCCATACCAGTCAGGATTCCGGTACATGCGCCCGGCTCGAAAGCCGAGCGCCTCATAGCGGCGAAGGTAACGGTTGATTGAATTCGCCCGCTTCAGAAACTGTTCTCTGGTGCTGAAGAGGTTGCCATCGTGCTCGAGGTCCTGGATGTTCAGTTCAAAGCCACGGTTACGAATGGCGCGAACGACATCGTTCGGCACCCTGTACCGCTTCTGCGGTATGATCTGGAACGATGCTCGGATATTGAACTGTTCATCGACATCCATTAAAGGCGATACGAAATTGAGGCCGGACAGTGTCTCCACGTCGTGGGTAACCATCGCGGCGCTGGCTGCGCCTTCGGGCCAAAACCAGACAAAAGGCAACTCCTTAAGGTTTTGGGCCTTCATCGAGAGAATCAGGCATCTTTCCAGAATCCTTTCCACCGTCGTGTCGACGGGCCATCTCGGGAAGCGGAGGGCGTCCCATCCTCTGTGAAACAGCCTTTGGAGATGCTTGCGAACCGACACCGCCAACGCTGGCCGCAGAAAGTAGTATACCTCTCGGACGGCCCGACTTGAGAGGATTGAGCGTGGAGCGAAGCCGTTCGCGATGTATCGCTCACGGCGGAGGTTGTCGACGACGGCCGAAGGATCGAAAGGCAACAGCACGGACGATCCGCGAAACTCGACTCGCTGGGACAGGTCAGGCAACTCGGTCGTGCTGGATGTGCCGCAAGCCGCGCGCGTGCTGTGGCCAAAACAGATTGTATTCTCACCAAAGGCGAAGTAGCCAGGGTCGTAGGAGAGAGGGCCATTCAGTGAAAAATCGATAAACCTCTGCGGGCAGCGATAAAAATCGAGAAGGACGCGGTTCATAGCGGAGTTCTTCGAACCACCTTCGCCATGTCGTCTGTGAACCCTGTGCTCGCCGGGCAGTTGGGAAGGATCCTCGCCAAGGGTCGCCTGCACCTCACTGTCAAAGAATGGAACGGCTGTGGACACGCTCAGCTCACATCACGAGAGATTGCAGGCTATGGGCGGCGCGGACCGCGGCCGATCGCCCCGCGAAGGCATAGAGAAGCCAGCCAAGATGGTAGGGTCGACATTCGAAATTGATGCGTAGGCCGTCGGCGGAATCGACAGATCTGGTCGCGCCTAAGAGCCTTCCAACGCTGCGGAGACGGTTCCAGTGCCTGCTGCCATTTTCGACGCTCCTCCAAATGACGCGGAGGCGCATGTCGCGCATTTCACAAGCGAGCTCATTGTCCCCGCCTACCCACTGGAGGCCTTTGTAAACGGGTCCGCTGAAATCGGTTCCGACCGCCTCGCCTAGTTCGAGCAAAGCCATCGGTCCCATTCCGTCCTGATGCACAGAGAAAACCGGGTATCTTTGGAATATTGTGCCCGACCTGGAGTCGTACTGCCACCACCACTGGCCCTGAGGTCCCTGAAGCTTGCAGACGGCCTTCGCACAACGAAGCGCCATGGCAAGAGGCGGCTCAATTCCATACGCCGTCGCAAACCTCGTGAGCGCATAGATCGGATAAACCTGATCGGCGAAACTGCCTATTCGCCCTCGGAAGCGGCCAGCCAAGCTCTTGTCCGGTGCCAAATGTCCGAAGGCTCCGTAAGGCCCCTGGTTTTTCCTCAGCAGGCGATAGATCGCGAGTGCCAAATTCTCCAGGTCCGGAGCGCTTCTAGGCAAAGCCAGGCTCGCGTTGGCAAGTCCGGTCAAGAACCACGCCAATTCCATAGTGCGTTGGCTACGCACTTCTTCAAAACGACGGAGATCTCTCTTCACATCCACCTTGGAAACGACCTCCGGGAGGCGATCGGGAGCTGCGGAGGCGCACAGCCACAGAAGGAGGCCCAGGTCTCCTAGACTGCTGACCGGGCCCAAGTCGCGGAGCAATCCGTTCAGAACGGGACGGACAGCAAGCGGGCACGAAAACCCGGCGGCTTCGAGTCGATGAAGTCCGAGCAGCGAGATCATCGTGTAGCGGCGCGAAACACCCTCCTGCTCCAGGCCACGCGAGGTCCGCTTGACGCGGCAGCAGAACAAGCCCTCGTGTGCGTTAAACATGGGCACCAGGCCGGCCGCAGCCAGCTCAACGAGTTCGTCGATGTCAACGCCGCTTGGGCGGACTTCTGTTTGGGGCACCGCATTCTCCATCATTGCAGCCTGTGTCGCGATCCTCTGCAGTCTGCCTCGGTAATCGCCACGACGTCTTCAACGATTTTCCTTAAAGCGCCGCCGTTCCTGCTAATAGGCTTGGCCGCCCGCTCTCGTCGCTTGAGAATCAGCTTGCCCTGTACATCCTTCGAGTCTTCGAGGAGGACTAGCCGACCGTTACTTGCGAGATATCGATCGACAGCGCCGATAGGCCCTCGAAAGACGCTATAGACCGGCACGCCGAGCGCCGCCGCCTCCCGGTTCATGGTCCCGCCGCCACTAATCACGATGTCCGAGTGCCAGATGAGATTAAGCCCATCGATCGCGCGCCCGGGCACGACGATTCTGCGCGTGGTAAACGACTCCGGCCTTGCCTTTCGGAGGCAGCTCTCCTGTCGTTCGTTGCGCGGCAAGAGTACAATTCTGACCCCGGGCTCCGCAGTCAAACGGTCGAGCACGGCATCGAATAGCGTCTCGCTTTCAGGATTGTGGTAGTGAGCTTCATTGGCGGGCGGCCGCGCGGTGACGACGAGGTCACTGGGGATGAGGCCCAACTCCGCCATAATGGCGGGATCAGGGCTGAAGCTCGGCACATAAACGTCTTCTTTGATTCCGGGGTATTTCAAAACATTGGTGTCGTGACCGACCGCGTCGTCGGGTATGACGTCAGGCACCAGCAGCCAGTTCGGTCGCATCAAGCGTAACCCCTTCACATGCTCATAGTCCATGATGAGAATGGAGGGCAGATTCATCGTCACGGAGAGCAGGAGCTGAGCACGAGAACCGTGAGATAGGGCGACGTCAGGCTTTTCGGCGAGGGCAAGCGGGGCCAATTGTAGGGCGCGCAAGCACGTCCCGGTGAGCTTTAACAGCGAGTTCTTGCCGTAATGCCGCCCTACAAGCTTGTAATTCAGATGGAATAGATCAGCCAGCTCGCACACCTGGAACGCTCGTCTCGCAGTCAGCATGACGGAAAGTCCCCGATTCTCCAGCTCTCGAATAATCGGGGCGAAGAACGGCACATGAGGCGAGTTATCCAGATCGATCCACACCTTCATAGGACGGACCTGCGTATTCGGCGACTTGCACTTCGCTTGAAGTGCCCGCTGCCCTGGGGAATTAGTGAGCGACTGCATTAGAGCGTGGTGTCGACAGGAGATAAACCGGCAGGAGTTCCTGCAATTTGCGGGCAGCCTGAAGACGAAAAGTGTCGCTTCGCGTGCAAGCACTTGGGCCCTCCGGTCCCTGTGGCAAACCCAAGCGGCCTGGCAGCCCTGAGGGTTTGGTGGCAACCCAGGTCAACGCGCTACCTCCCTGCACACCAACGAAAAACGCTAGTCTCATGTCTCTGGCCTCAGCGCTGGACGGTCAATCGGGCGGAGATATCTTGCCGGATTGCCAGCCACAATCGCGTTCTTCGGCACATCCTTGGTCACCACGCTCCCGGCGCCGACCAAGGCGTGTTCTCCGATGGTAACGTTGGAGAGTATCGTCGCCCCGGACCCGATGGAGGCTCCACGGCAAACCCGGGTGGGTTCGACCTTCCAGTCCGCTTCTGTCTGGAGTTGGCCCTCGGAGGTGGCGCGGGGGTAGCAGTCGTTGATAAAGGTGACGCTGTGGCCTATAAAAACCTCGTCTTCAATTGTGACCCCTTCGCATATGAACGTGTGACTTGAAACCTTGCAGTTTCGGCCGACGTGGGCATTCTTCTGAATCTCGACAAACGCCCCGATTTTACTGTTCTCTCCGACTTCGCAGCCGTAAAGGTTGATAAATTTCGAGAGCTTGACGTTCTTGCCAAGCTTCACGTCCGGAGCAATGGAAAGGTATTCGCTCATAGGCGCACCAGCTTACCTCTCTCCTTCAAAGATTTGTCCGCCGCCGCCAAGATTTTGACCACCCGATGGCCCGAGATCCCGTCGTTGAAAGGCCTCTGGTTCTTCGTGACACACTCAACAAAGTAGTTCGCCTCACTCCTGAGCGCCTCCGTCTGTTCGAGCTTGGGCGCCCACATGTCGCCGGAACGATAGCTAATCAGCAATTGATAGAGGCCCTCTCCATTTTTCATATTGACGCCGCGGTCGTAGACCTTGATCTTTTCGTCGGCGTCGAGGTCATTCCAGACCAGCATCTTCTTTTCGCCACCGATCAGGGTTGTCCGGACCTTCACCGGAGAAAGCCAGTTGACGTTGATATGAGCAATCGTCTTACCTGGGAAATAAATCGTGATGTACGCCACGTCCTCGTGCCCATTGAAGTGCTTCTCGCCGGTGGCCACCACGGCTTCGGGCTCTTCGGTAATCACGTGGTCCATAATCGAAAGATCGTGAGGGGCGAGATCCCAGATCACATTCACATCATGCTGAAAAAGTCCGAGATTGACCCGCATTGAGTCGTAGTAGTAAAGATCACCGAGGCTGCCGGCGGCGGTCAGCTCACGGATTTTCTTGACAGCTCCCGTGAACAAGAAGGTGTGGTCCACCATGAGCCGGAGGTTCTTTCTTTCTGCCAGTTCGATCAGAATCTCCGCCTGCTCCACCGTGGAAGTGAACGGCTTTTCGACGAAAACGTGTTTGCCGTTCTCCAATGCAGCCTTGGCAAGTTCGAAGTGCGTCCACACCGGGGTCACCACCGCCACCGCATCGATTGACGGTGAACAGAGGATTGCGTTGGCATCGGCGATCACATTAATATCCGGGTGCGCCTGATGCACACGCCGTAACGCCTCAGGGTTTTTGTCCGACACCGTAACGACCTTGCAACCATTCAGGCCGGAGAAGTTCCTTACAATCTGCGGGCCCCAATAGCCGTAGCCAATGACGCCCACGCGAATGGTGCTGTCGCCCGCAAGGCTCGGCACTTGTGCGAGTTCGTTGGGCTCTTCAGCGCGAGCCGCCACGGACGAACTCGCGACGACTTTCGGAGTGGTCAGCGTTTCAAGTCCCATAATTACCTCGGAGTTTGATTCAAGTTGAGGTCTACAGAAGGCTGCATGCGGCCTGGGAGGCCCAAGGCCCCATAGCGTGGTTAGAACGCGCCCTCTCGCGAGAGCACGGCGCGCGGCGTCTGAAAGAGAATCTTGAGGTCAAGTCCGAGTGACCATGCTTTGGCATAATGCAAATCCAGACGGACCATATCGTCAAACTTCAGTTTGCTGCGCCCGCTCACCTGCCAGAGGCCCGTAATACCAGGCTTGACCTCGAGCAGTCGGCGGCGGTGCCACGGCTGATAGCAGGCGCACTCATAGGCGATCGGCGGGCGGGGTCCTACCAGCGACATCTCACCTCTCAAGACATTCAGGAACTGTGGGAGCTCATCCAGGCTCGTTCTTCTCAGGAGTCGTCCGACGTTGGTCACCCTGGGATCCCGCGTAAGCTTGTAGACACTCGGCCCGCCGCCTTCTGGAAGATGCTGCTCGGCCGACCCGCGTACGAATTGGGTGCTGTATTCACGATGGAGGGAGGCGTCCGTGTTGGCATCCATGCTCCGAAACTTGAGGAACGTAAACGGGATTCCGTACTGGCCCACCCGCTCCTGCCGGAACAATACTGGGCCTTTCGAAGTCAGCTTAACGGCGGCGGCGATCACTGCCAGCAGCGGCGAAAGCAAGGTGATCGCTATCAGGCTTCCCGAGATGTCCAGGGCTCGCTTCAGGGCGCGGGAGATCTTTCTCGACGCCTTCTGAACGGATAGATCCGGATAGAGAGCCATGTCTGCCGAATGAGTACCGGGAGGCTGGACCCGAGGGTGCTCGGGAAAGAGGTGAAAGGAAATATGAATCCGGTCCAAACGATTCAAGCCAAGGCCGGCCAGAAGAGCAGCACTAACTTTTGAGTGAACTGCCGCAATCGTCGTCGCAACGTCGTCCGTCCCGGTTTCCGTAAGGATAGTGCCCGCCACGGCGCTCTGCTCATACCATCCACTGAGATCCGTGTCACGCGTCGCGGAAAGGATGGCCGCAATCATTTTTGACTGCAGCTGCTGACGGTCAGAGTCGCGCAGTAGATCTTCAGCGTGCAGAAGCATCAGAAGAAACTGTCGTTTTGAACGTTCAGCCCGCTTGCGTTCGAGCGAGAGCAACCGCGTGAACCAGGGTTCGGACGCGAAACGGGAGCAAGGCCCTGCATCGAAGTGACTTTGACCGTCCGGAGTCATGAGTCGCTCACTCAAACGGGCGATCTTCTTGGGTAGAGATTCCTTCAAGGTGCGATCGACGGCTGCTTCGCTCGACCGATGAGCCGGTTAAGCACGGCCGGACTGACGCCGAAGAGAAGCTGCTGTTGCTGTCTATCGGGAGCCGGGTGAACGCTCGCTGGTAAGGGGGACGTGACGCTGCGGCTGCTCACCGGCCCAGCGGAACCTTTCGCAGTGTGTAGTAGACGCCGAGGCTCACCTGGTTATGGCCGAAGTTCGCTCCTTCAGTCGGCAAGCTGGTTCCTTGTTGCTGTATGAAGTTGTAGCTTAAACGGATCGTTGCTTTTTCACTCAAGGAGTGCCCCAGACTGAGGCTCAGAGTTTCGCTGTTCACCTTGCCGGGTGTAGACGTGCTCCCGAGATACTGGTTTTGGGCGTAGGTGAGACCGCAGCTTCCATCCCAACGCCTCCAGAGATTGCGGTGCAGCCCGAGACTCGCAACCGAAGCCATTACCGCTGACAGCCACGCGCCGCCATTGGATATCGAGCGTGAAGCCGAAAGCTCCAAGGCCGTTCTCTCGGACTGCTTACTCACCGTTCCGCCTGCCGCCCAACTCCAGTCGTTCTCGGGCGTGCCTGTGCTCGTGGGGGATCCAACCTGCACCGGACTGGTGCCCTGCGTGCGCCGCAGTTCTTGATACTGGGGTCCACCAAATAAACTCACCGACAGGGTCTGGGACGCTCGCCAGCCGATCGAGATTAGCGCGCTCTGGACCGTCGTGCTGGAAATGCTTCCGGCCGGCAGGTTACCGAGAAATCTCATAGGCTGGAACAGATAGAGCGTCGCCAATGTGAAATGCTCGGTTAAACGATAAGCGTATTGTGCGCCTGAGATCACGGATTGTGTATCCGATACCGGTGCACTAGTCACTTCCGAGTTGTTGTAATATGCCCGGTCGTAGGCGCCGAATACGGTCAATGAGGTTCGCGTGCTCATCTGGTAGGTCGCGTCCAGGCGGGTATTGTTGTACCGCGCGGAGAGCAGGGGGGGATAAACTGTCGTATTCAGCGTCGTTGGCGCTCCGAGCCCAGGCACGAAATCGGTGCCGGGTTGCGGCTGATACGTCCCGGTCTGGTCCATGAAGGACTCTCGGAAGCGGAACGTCAGCCGTGGCCCGATCTTGTAGCTCAGGTCCGCCGCAAGCGACTGGTTGACGCGGTTGTAGGCCGTCAGATGCTGGTAAAACTGGAAGTAGGGTTGGTAGTCGAGCGCCGCTGTGAAATTCCCCGTCGCCTGCACCAAGACGAATTGAGGCCCGAGCGAGTAAATCACGTCTCCCCTCGGCGCGCCGCTGCTGGCGATTGCATTGCTGTCGTACATGGCCTGGCTGCTCAGGCTGGCAAGGAACATGTTCGACGAAGAGCCCTGCGCGGCATAGCTCAAGCTCGGGGTCTGGCCACTGCCGAAGGGTATGCCCGCCGTGCTCGCTGAACCTCCGAAGTTGCCGACCTGCGCCCACACGCCCGCGGGCGCTAGGATTGCCATGAGCATAGTGAGGATCGGGGTGCGCATTTGACGCTTAGGGCACCACCACGGTGTCGCCGTTCTGCAATTCGATGTTCTGCTCGAGTTGCCTGCCCCGGATGACCTGCTTGTAGTTAAAGGGAAGCATTTTCTGAGAGCCGTCCGGCATCCTCCGCAGCACGTATATCCTGTTGACCTTGGCAAATTCCTGAAATCCGCCCGCCAAGGCTACCGCGTCCAGAACGGTCGTCGGCTTTGCCAGGTCGTAGGCGCTTGGTTTCGTTACTTTGCCGACGACGTTAAACGAATGGCTCTTAACCTGGGTGACGATCACCTGGACCTCGGGATCCAACATATAACTCTTGAGCTTCCCGCGGATTTCGGTGGCGAGTTGGGACGGGGTCTGCCCGCTGGCCACCAAGTCACCCAGCAACGGCAAGGTTATCCGGCCGTCCGGTCTGACGGGCACACTTCCGGAGACCTCTGGATCCTTCCAGACATTGATCGAGAGTACGTCCTCGGGTCCGATGACGTAGTCGTTCCCGCGGGTGCGGGCAGGATCAGGCCTCGGGGCGGTTCCGCCGGTTGCAGACTCATTCCCCAGTGCGGCCGCGGTCGCAGTCTCCCTGGAACTCTGCGCCCTGGCGCTCACAGAGAGCAGCAAGACAGCCACCGCTACTATTTGCCCGGCGACGAAGCTTCGATGACGCGCCGTCATCTCGGGCCTCCTTTCCACTTCAAGACAGTACATTTCGAGATTCGTCAGCAGCGGACAATCTTGTTCTGATCCGCGGGCAAATCACGAGTCGCGTTGCGCGTATCGACCACTAGCCGCGCGTGGCGGGCGATCGACTCATAATCGTAGGCGGAATGATCGGTGACGATTAGAACGGCGTCGTATTCCGCCAGCGTCTCAGGCGTTAAGGGCACCGAGGCAAGTTCCAGGTCGTAGCGCCGCATTTTGGGAAGACGCGGGAAGTAGGGGTCATTGTAGTCGACGCAGGCGCCGCGCTCCCGAAGAAGTTCGATGATGCGTAACGACGGCGACTCCCGCAGATCGTCGATGTCCCTCTTGTAGGCTACTCCCAGCACCAACACCCGTGCATCCATCAGGCACTGGCGCCGCTGATTCAGCGCCTCGGCGAGTGCCTCTACCACATGGCCGGGCATAGAAGCGTTGATCTCTCCTGCCAGCTCGATGAAGCGGGTCGGCAGTTCATACTCCCGCGCCTTCCAGGTGAGATAAAAGGGATCGATCGGGATGCAGTGTCCACCCAGTCCCGGTCCCGGATAGAAGGGCGTAAAGCCGAAGGGCTTGGTCTTGGCCGCTTCGATAACCTCCCACACATCGATGGCCATACGCAGACACAGCAGCTTGAGTTCGTTGATCAGAGCGATGTTCACGCAGCGGTAGGTGTTCTCGAGAAGCTTCGCCATCTCTGCAACTCGCGATGAACCCACGACCACAGTGCGCTCAAACACTTCGCTGTACAAGGATTGGGCCGCCCGAGCGCTGGGACCGTTGACTCCGCCGATCACCTTCGGGATCTGCTGCGTCTCGAACTCCTTGTTACCAGGGTCTTCGCGCTCCGGGGAAAATGCGAGCAGAAAGTCACTCTGGGTCTGCTCCTCCGATTCGAGCGATGCAGACGCATGATCGTAGGGCTGAATGGGACATCGCAGACCCGATTGTTGCAGGATGGGCAGCACCAGTTCCTCGGTGGTCCCGGGATAAGTCGTACTTTCGAGCACAATGAGCTGACCGGGATGCATAAAGGCGCTGATGGCTTCAGCCGTTTGCCGGATGAACGACAGGTCGGGCTCGCGATACTCATTGAGCGGCGTGGGCACGCAGATGATACAGGCGTCCAGTGACCCGATCTCCGAGAAGTCCGTCGTCGCCGACAGATGCTTTTGTCCGACTTCGGCGCGGATGCTCTCGGCGGGGATATGCCGGATATAGGTTTCGCCGCGCCGTAGGGTATCTACCTTGGCCGGATCAATATCGAGGCCCAGCGTGGGGAGCCCGCGCCGCGCAAATAGCAGCGCCAGGGGCAATCCGACATATCCCAGGCCTATAACGCCGACTTTGGCCGTTTTGTCATTGAGGCGTTGCTCGAGTTTGGCTACGGCTTCCGAGGTGATCCGGAGTTCAGTTCCCATTGGCCTAGAAGTTCTCCTTTGGTTGCAACTATTTAGGAGACCTCGGCGTATCTCTCGCCGTGATCCTCGGTGCACCCGGCGTCGAAGGCGCAGGTATCCCAATGGTTATTCATCGCCAAGACAGCCAGCTCCAGCCGACTGGAGAGCCCCAGCTTCTCGTAGATGTTGGTCAAATGATGTTTGACCGTGCGTAGCGTAATCGAGAACCTCTCGCTGGCGGCGCTATTGGAGCAGCCGTTGGCGATGGCAGTGATGATTTCGATCTCTCGCGGGGTCAGGTGGTAATCACGCCACGACGACGGGCGCGGTTGGGATGGGGGCGTAAAGCTCCGCAACGCGAGGGTGGGCTCCGGAGCGGGCTTATCGCCCATCCAATAGCGGCCGGCGATCAAGGCCCGGACTCCCTCCAGTAGAACACGGGTATCTGAGCCCTTGAGCACGAATCCGCGCGCGCCGGCCTGGAACGCGTCGGCGATCTGTTTCCCTTTCAAAGTGCAGGCTAGAAGCAGAGTACGTACGGCGGCCTTGTCAGCGGAAAGTCGCCTGAGCACGGCCTGGCCTGAGGGGGGCATTTCAAAGTCAAGCAAGAGAAGATCGGGGCGGGAGTGGGCCACAGCCGCGACCGCCTCGCCGGCGCTGCTGGCCTCCGCCACTACCTTCAAGTCAGCCTCGGCTTGGAGGAGGCAACGTAGCCCGTAGCCCCAAATGGGCTCGTGGAAGGCGACGGCCACGGTCGTTTGAGGACGCTCTGTGTTCATAGGGGTCACGCGTAGAGTGAACAGACGGCTGTCGCTCGGCCCAGGGGGCGCCGGTGTTTCTTAGACTGAAAGAGGGGATACTCCGGACCAGACTCCGGTCGTCGCGGCGGTTGAAGTCGCGAAGCGATTGGGGAGGGCTCTTTCGACGCCGACCAAGGACGCGCGGCTCTCCGCCGGGAGAGGCTCGATATCAGAAACGTCGACCTCCACCGCCGCCGACTGTGCCAGCATCTCCACCGAAAGAACCAAGCGAAAAAGGCTCTTCTTGCGAACCAGAATACCTTCGACGCCTTCGAGCGGACCATGCACGACCCGCACACGGTCACCGCACTTCAAGAAGGGATGAGGCTCAACGCGCAAGGGCCCCTCCACTGCCCTGCGAACGGCCTGAATCTCCTCGTCCAGGATTACCGCCACGCGCCCGGCGTTGGACAGAATAACGTGGACGCCCGGCGTTGTTATCACGTGCAATCGGCGTTCGAGTCCCCCTCGCAAGAATACATAGCAAGGGAAGAGCGGCAATGAAAGCCTCTTGCGCCTGTCTTTCCAGCGTCGCACCGTTTCGTAGAGTGGCAAAAACACCTCAAAGCCTTTCGCCGAGAGTGTGTCCGCAACTACTCTCTCGTGCTGGTGACGCGTATAGATCGCCCACCAAGAAGTGTCTGACTGTTTGCAGGGACCAACGTCGAGAGCTTGCGAGTGGAGCATTTTACTTTCCCTTGTCTTTTGTGCCCGCGCGGCCAAAAGCAGCTTAACGATACAGCTCCGCCCTGTGACTTACAGGTTCGATTCCCACCTGAAAGCCTTGCCGCTATAGTCCGAACGACTTCCGGATCTCTTTTGTGCTCCTGCCAACGAGGCTCGTCGCGGGGCACGGGTTTCGCATCCCTGCTCGATCGCGAGCGAGGCGATTCGTAGCCGGCACCCCGCGCCTAAGCGCGAGACCCACGTACGATCCGGCAGCCCGCGATCGACGCTGCCAGAATGGGCGTCCGCTCACCGCCGGTTTCCGACGGTTTCCGAACGATGAGCCCCCGGCAGCGAATCTCCGGAGCGCGCACGCCCGGCAGTATCGCCGGTAGAGTGACAACCATTTCGATCGCGGTCTCCGGCCGTAGAATTTGCTCGGCACGGAACAGCACTCCTGACACGCTGATATTCAAGGTCCGCCCCTCATACCAGACCTGCGTCCCTGCCTCGCGGTAACGACATCGAAGCTCCGCCGCGAATCGCCGCGCCCGGGGAAACTGCTGGGGTTCTAAAGTCATGGGAGCGGCCACTACGACCCTCTAAGTCCAACAAGACGGTTACCCGTGATCTCGGCGCCGGTTAAGGGCCCGGGCAGGGGCAAAGTGAATGCGTCCGCCGTCCGCTTTGTTCCATGTGTAAGTCTCACGCCCGAACCAGTCGGAAATTCAGAATTCTCACAGCAACCGCTGTCAAATCATTATTATCGGCAAGCGCCGACCGAACGATGACACCTCGACATATCACCTGGGCGGCCGCTCCTGAACTTAAAGCCGGAAGTATGAGACAGAGCTCTAACAGAGTGCCCGCCTCGGCAGCACGTTGACCCCTGAACAACACTCCAGAGCTGCTGACGTTCTCGGTTTCACCGTGGCGCCACCCTCTCTCGCCTCCCAACCGATATCGCACCGGCATCTGTAAAGTGAATCGATGGGCACGCCGGGTCTCGGTATTTGAGACTGTCGTTTTGACATCCTCAACTTCTAGAAGCACAGCCTGTGGACCCCTGGTCATTTGCGTCTTGAATTTGATTGGGCTGAAACCATACATTAACAGCTTCCCGGCGCTTGACAATGGCCCGCAGGGGCTATGCGAATGGCACCGCCAGGTGCCACTTGTTACCAGTGCAATTAACAGTCGACCGTCAAAATGAGATCCGTCCTATGAATGGACGATAGGATCGATGTCTGGTGATCGTTCTTTCAGTTCTAAATAAATGTATACTTTACGGCGTGCGAAAGGCAGGTTGACGGAGAGTACGGCTTAAATTCTATTATATTTTCGGTAATCACGCTATGGCACCACAGGGTGCCGATGGTCTGGGTTGGTAATACCAGAGATGGGAAGACTAGACTTCGTCAACAAGACGATGGCTGATGGCGAACAGGACGAGTTCCATTCGATTCGAGAGGCCGAGCTTGTCGAAGATATTCGTAACGTGATGTTTTACAGTCTGCTCACTCAGGCCGAGCTTCTGCGCAATCTCTCTATTGCTATAACCCGCAGTGATAGCCGCCACCACTTCCATCTCGCGCGCGCTCAAGCCGAAGTTCACGCGTACCGGCGCTGTTTGGGGCATCAGGCGCTGAAGTATTTGCACGAGATCGGAGACGGTCTCGCGGTCTACCCAGTACTGGCCTTTCAAAATTGTGCGGATGCTCTCGATGATCTGCTCGGCGGGCGCGTCCTTTAGAACTATTCCGCGCGCCCCGAGTTGCAGCGCGCGAGCGATGTCGCTCTTTTCGATGGCTGCAGTCAGAACGATGCTGCTCATGGACGGGCTTAACG
>Ga0335085_10002434_pt1 | contig 34759 bp, 31 predicted proteins | sample Lox_Sample_45_FD_206712 | JGI IMG/M metagenome (GOLD analysis project Ga0335085, IMG submission 206712) | Soil microbial communities from Loxahatchee National Wildlife Refuge, Florida, United States - Lox_Sample_4.5 | ecosystem: Environmental > Terrestrial > Soil > Wetlands | place: USA... | reverse complement strand
GGCGCTAGCTCGCTTGCACTCAGCTTCCGGGATTCCAAAAGACCCAAACAGCCGGCCAAGACCTCCTTTTCCAGACCGTACTCGGGTTGTGCCAGTAGGAATAGCTCTGTGAGCACGGCATCGCGGTCCGCGGCAGTTCCGCTTCTCAACTGGTCGAAGAAGCCGCCGCTCCCCAACAGTATTCCCACAGCCATACGTTTCTCTCTTAGACTATAGTCTTCGGCTTCATTGCCGAAATCGTGTGACCGTCTCCGGAGATCAAAGCGGCAGAGGCCCCGTGCCGAAACCCGGAATTGGCGCGCACTGTTTCAGTAGGACTCCAAAGCAGGGGATCGTAGTAATGAGATCGGGAATGCGATCACTTCCTCCGCGTTACATTTCTTGTGGGTTTTCATATGTGTTTTCCACGCGTTCGTCCAGATTGTGGTCATTTCCCGGAGCACCTTATTTGGGCAACATCGGTGAATTCAGGCATCTCATTTGAGGCCACACGTTCTGAAATAATCGTATCCCCATTCGGCATCGAATGGAAGGAGATGGTGGTTTAATAGAGGTTTGGGACAGCGCCCCTTCCGTGCCTCTTTGATCTCCGTGGCTACTGCGCAGGGCACACCCGCGGTAGTTAGGTAGATTAGGGGTTCGCCTTTCCGGTGAGTTGCCCCTGCATTTTAGCCCACCAGGATTTCCAAAAGGGTACAGCGGCATCGGTCCCCCCGTACGGGAGTCGGGCAGGCGAGTTTCGGTCTGTGTCGGGCGTCTGGTAGGGCGTGGGGCCTTGGGGGCCTAAGAGGCTACCTGGTGTCGGAGTAGGAACTTCAACCGGTCTATTATCGACGAACTTACTGAATCCCCATACGGCCTCCTCACGAGTTTGCGGGTCGGAGCTACTTAATAGCTGCGCCAGAAACGGGAGCGTGCTTACCGTGTGGATCGCTTGTAGTGCCCTTGCAGCGCTGCGCTGCACTCCCGCGTCAGAAGATGAAGCGATTTGCCCGAGCGTCTGGATCGCGGCGGGATCGGTATTGCGCACTGCAGCCACAAAGGTAGCGACATCTATCTTTAGCGTTGGCAGGATCGGCAGATTCGAGGCGATTTCCATAAGCGCCTGAGTACTAAATGGCCCTCTTAGAAGGCCAGTTAATCCCAGGAATCGAAGATCATCCGGGTTGGAGTTGGCATGGAGAAGCTGGTAGAGATCCGTAAGTATCGAGCCGTTCGTAATCCCGAGCGATCCATCGGCTAACCCAGTCACATCGCAGTGGATTGGGTCGCTGACCAGAGCCGCGACGATTTCCATCGCGATCTGATCCCCAATTGTTGAGGGACGGGACGCAATATTCAGGACCGCCGGCGAGCTCGACGAGGGAATCGAAAAGTAGGTGGCCGCCAGGGCGGATACACTGCGAACCTGACTCGGCGGCGCGAATACCCACTGGCCTCCCGTCTTTTGGAGAAACCATAAGCCGTAGAGTCCGCTCAAATTCCCGGCCTGAAACATCGCACTCCGTTGGCCGGAGGCGCTGATTGTTGTGCCGGCGGTCAAGTCTCCTTTTAAGAGCGGGTGATGGTCAATACAGCAGAATACTGTGTGCCGCTTAGCTGTCCGGAGACGAGTTCCCCGACAATAATGGCGTCGGATAGACTCGCCATTCGATCGACCGCCCCAGCTTTAGCGGGTAACGAGCAAACGCTCACACCCAACATCACAGCGAGAGATCTTAGCAGAATACTTTGGTACATAATGCACACTCCAGAGTTGCTGGAAGCCGCTCTTCTACACTCCGATTCCAAATCGCCGCCCGATTCATCTGTCATAGTTCGGCCCAGGCTGTAACCGTTGGGCCAAACCACGCCCCTGGCCCTTGGAGGGTTGTCCGACTGATCTTCCACATTGTATGATCCTTCATATTGGCTGCCGAGCTAATTCTTTTGCGAAGTAGATGCAGATTGGACACGAGATCTCGCTGCCCAGCATCCGACTGGCGGTAAGCCTGCAACGGAGTTATGGCGTGCTAAGAATGAAGGTATGAAGCCTCGTGTTCCGTGGACTTGGATCGGCGCCGGATTGCTCCTCGTGCTCGTCGCCGATTGGCTCGACCGCAAGCGTCCCTTTCCGCCGGTGCTGAAGAACAGCGGAGGAGGGAATCGCGGATAGCCGGCGTCTTACTGCGCCGCGATTGTGAGAACGCCCCAGGGTCCCTTACCGGCCGGCACCTTTTTGGTAACCGTGTTGGTGGCGACATCGATCACCGACACGTCGCCGGAAGGACCGTTGGCGGTGAACAGCGTTTTCCCGTCGGGCGAGAGAGCGATGCCCCACGGGCGTTCTCCCGCATCGAAAGAAGCCACCGGCTCGTTGGTGGCGGTGTCGATCACGAATACCTTGTGCCCGCGGCCCGTGCTCACGTAGAGCTTGCTGCCATCGGCTGAAAGGACCGTTCCCATCGGTTTGATCACCCCGGGTTCGCCGAGCTTGATGGGGCGAATGGCTTTGTGCGCCACCGAATCGACCAGCATCACAGTGCCGTCGTTCTCCGCCGGGACGTAGGCTTTGCTGCCATCCGGGAGGAAGGCGATCGAGCGCGGGCGCCGTCCCACCTTGAACGATTTGATGGCCTTGGATGCCGCCGGATCGAGCACCGTGATGGTACCGGCGTCTTCGCTGGTCACGTAGACGAACTTTCCGTCGGGGCTGACCTTCACTCCTTCCGGCTCGGCCCCGGTAGGGATCTGCTGGACCAACTTACCGGAGGCGACGTCGAGGATGCTCGCCTTGGCGTCGTCCTCGTTGGACACGTAAATTTGCGAGCCGTCCTTGCTCAAGTCGAAGTTCTCCGGATCGTTGCCGCTCTGGATGATTCGCGCCACCTTGTTCGTCGCGAGGTCGAACACGCCGATGCCGTCGGATTTGTGATCGGGCGGCGGCAGCGTTTTCTCGTCGACTCCCGGAGGCGCCGACGGGCTGCCGCTGAGCGCCACGAAGATGGTCTTACCGTCCGGGGAGGCATGAATCCCTCTGGGCCGTTTCCCGAGCGGATAGGTGCCGACCACGTCGAAGTTGGCGGAATCGATGACCGTCAAGTCGCCGGACTGTTCGTTGGTGACGTAGATCCGGTACGCTCCGTGAGGCTTCTGGGCTTCCGCCGGTTGAGTTGCCGGTTGACTGGCGACGGTCTCGGACTTCGAACATCCCGCAAGCCACGCCGCCAAAGCGAGGCCGAAAAACAGGGCTGATTTACGCATTCTGTTTGGTATATTCCTGCCGGCTGAAAGTTGTTCAGACGAATCCGCCACTCAGGACCTTTCTGACGCAGTTTGGAACATCCACATTATTCCACAGGAACGCGGATGTCCATCGCAGCGAAGAAGCGCCTGTGGCTCCAGACCGGACCAACCCCCGATCCGAGCCGCCACCAGAGGGAGCGGTCCGGCCTAACAGCCTGCCTGGCAGCCCGCGGTGCGGCTGGAAAGAGCAACGGTGAGCAGGCACGGTACATTTGGTGGCGGATTTCGTAAGGCATAGTAGACTCCATCTCCAGGAGGGGAATGTGAAACCAGCCGTTTATTATCGAATCGCTGCCGTCCTTCTGCTGCTCTTTGCCGTCGGACATACGCTCGGTTTTCGCCAGTCGGACCCGACCTGGGGCGTAGAAGCGCTGCTGGCTTCCATGCGGTCGATCCACTTCGACGTCCAAGGCTTCAGCCGCACGTATTGGGACCTCTTTACCGCGGCTGGTTTTTCGGTGGGTGTCCTGTACTTCTTCGCGGCCATTCTGGCGTGGCAACTGGGTGGCCTTCCTATCGACGCCCTGACATCCATGCGCCCTACTCTATGGTGCTTCGCGCTCTGCTTCGCCGCGCTCACGGTGGTGAGTTGGCAGTATCTCTTCATCTTGCCGATCGTTTTTTCCGTTCTGATTACCTTGTGCCTGACTGTGGCAGCCTGGCTTTCGGCGAAGCCTCACCCCGTGATACAGTGATTCGCAAAAGCTATGCGAAAGCTCGTGGTTCTTTCCCTGCTGGCCGCCGCCATGGCTGCTGCGGCCGATTCGGACTTCAACGGGCGCTGGGACATCAGCGCCAATACGCCGCCCCGTCCGCGGGCCTGGTGGGTGGAACTGAACGGAGTCGGGACGCCGCAAGCCAACGGCACCTTCGTCAGCGCCTATAACGGCGACCGCAACACCATCGACACCATCGCCGTCGAGAACGGCGAGCTGAAGTTCACCATCAAGCCGCCGAACAACAACGCCAAAGGCGGCGGACCGTCGGTCTACCACGCGCGTCTGGTGGGAGGGAAACTGCAAGGCACCATGGAGGTCGAAGGCCGCAACGCGCCGGCCATCCAGTGGACTGCCGTGCGTGCGCCCGTCATCAAAGAACACGACGACGGCACCTGGAAGGAAGGCAAACCCATCCAACTTTTCAACGGCCGCGATACCAGTGGTTGGAAGGCGCTGAACCCGACGGCTGCCTTCAAGTGGACGGTCGCGGATGGCACCATGCGCAACGCGCCGCCTACCACCGATCTGATCTCCGAGCAGAACTTCTGGAACTTCAAACTCCACGTGGATTTCCGCATCGTGGAGCACTCCAACAGCGGCATCGGCCTGCGCGGGCGCTACGAAATTCAGATCCTGGAAGATTACGGCAAGCCGCCCAACACCCACGGCGCTGCCGCGCTCTACAGCCGCATCGCGCCATCGGTGAACGCCTCCAAGCCGCCCGGCGAATGGCAGACCTACGACATCCGCCTGGTGGGCCGCGACCTGACGGTGATACACAACGGCACCAAGGTTCTGGACAAGGTCACGGTGGATGGCCTGACCGCCATCGCCAACAACTCCGATGAAGGCGAACCGGGTCCGTTCATCATTCAAGGCGATCACAGCTACGTGGAGATCAAGAGCTTCGTGGTGACCCCACTGGTGCACTGATATGACATTGCGAATCGTATCCTTACTCGCGCTTGCGGCGGCCGGCTCGTGGGCCCAACCGGGCCGCGGCCCCGCCATTCACTCACCGGAAGTTTCGGCTGACGGAAAGATCACCTTCCGCCTGCGCGCGCCCAATGCCAAGGAGGTCGCCGTTACCGGAATCGGCCAGCGCCTGGCGATGCAGAAGGACGAGCAGGGTGTGTGGTCAGCTACCACCGAAGCGCTCCAGCCGGATCTCTACACGTATTCGTTCTCGGTGGATGGCGCCAATTTCAACGACCCCGCCAATGCGCTCTTCAAAAGTGCGTACGGCAGTGCGGGGCAGAGCATGGTGCGAGTTCCGGGCGCCGCGGTGTGGAACCCGGCCGACGGGCCGCACGGCGCGGTGACGCACTATACGTACCACTCCGCGTCGATCGGCGACGAGCGCGACTACTTCGTCTACACGCCGCCGAACTATGATCCGAAGCGCAAAGAGCCGTATCCGGTGCTGTGCCTGCTGCACGGCCTGGGTGACGATGCCTCGGCGTGGCTGAACGTAGGCGCGGCCAATGTGATCCTCGACAACCTGATCAACCAGGGCAAGGCCAAGCCGATGATTATGGTCAACACGCTGGGCTACGGCACGCCCGATGGACCCACCGGCGCGATGGGCGCCGGGATGATTCCAGCTTACGCCAAGGCGCTCATCGAAGAGGTGCTGCCCCAGGTGGAGAAGAACTACCACGCCGCAAAGGACCGTAATCACCGCGCCATCGCCGGGCTATCGATGGGGGGAGCCGAATCCATTTACACCGGCTTCCATTACATGGACCACTTCGCCTACATCGGATCGTTCAGCGGCGCGTTTGTGATGTGGCCGCGCGCCAATCCGGCGCCTCCGCCCGCGCCGGGCGAAGGCGGCCGCGGCAGGGGTGGGCGCGGGGGCCAGCCCATGGTGGATGCCGATTTCGTTAAGAATTTTCCGGACCTGACGGCGAAGAGCGCTTCGCAGCTCAAGCTCCTGTGGATTGCCTGCGGGACGGATGATGGCCTGATTGGAGTGAACCGTCAGTTCAAGACGTGGCTAAAGTCGAAGGACATCCAGTTTACGGACGTGGAAGTTCCCGGGTTCGCGCACGTCTGGCCCCTGTGGCGAAGGAACCTGGCGGAACTGGCGCCGCAGCTCTTCTAAGCGTCAGCCCCAGATCGCGCCCAGCACCCTGCGCCAGTTGGCGCCCAGAATCAGCCGGATGTGCTCGTCGGTGAATTTGCGGCGGATGAGGCCGTCGGTCAGGTCGTAGACGCGCTTGGGGTGGTCGAGGTGTGCGACCGCTTCGCGGCGGTGCACGCGGTACAGCGGATTCATCCCGGCGAGCATGCGGGCCAACTGCTCGGGCGGCATGTAGTCGTTGCTCTCGATGCCCATATCGCTGCCGACGCCCACGTGCTCGACGCCCACCAGTTGCACGACGTGCTCGAAGTGGTCGATCACGTCGTCCACGGTGGTTGGTTCGTGCGCCTTAACCATCGAGCTGATGAAGTTGATGCCCATCACGCCGCCGGTCTTGGCCATGGCTTTGATGGCCTCGTCGGCGACGCAGCGCGGATAGCCGGGATATAGCGCGCGGCAATTGCCGTGCGAAATGATCACCGGCTTCTTGGAGAGCGAGAAGGCGTCCAGCATGGTACGGTCGCCGGCGTGCCCGCAATCGACCGCCATGCCGACGCGGTTCATGCGCTCGATCATACGCGCGCCGAGTTCGGTGACTCCGTCGTCTTTCGGCTCGAAGGCCCCGCAGCCGAGCGGCGTGCGGAAGTTGTAGGTCAGTTGGCAGGAGCGCTGGCCGAGGCCGAAGAAGAAATCCACATCCTCCGGGTCGCGCAGATGCACCGAGTTCTGGAAGCCGAACAGGATTCCGTATCGTCCCGAAGATTTGGCGCGCTCGAAATCGACGGCTGTGCTGATGCGCAGGAGCCAGTCGGGATAAGCGGCCAGGAAGCTGTTCCAGCGCGCCAGCAACTCGACTCCGCCTGCGTAGTTCTCGGCCGCTTCGCCGAAGCTCGCAGCGTGGATGCCGGAGTCGCGGAATTGCTCGAAATCGGGGAGCGTGAAGGCTCCGGGTTTGGAGAGCCACTGCCGCAGTTTCCCCTGCAGGTCGCGCCGGTAGAGGAACTGGTTCAACATGTCGATGACCAGCGACTCGCGTACCAGACGCACCGCGCGCTCGGAGTACTGCTGCGCCGATTGGGCGAAGAGCGTGTAGCGATTTCGATTAAAAAACGGCGCCGCAAGGGTAGCGGCGGTCGCCTGAAGGGCCGTGCGGCGGGTCGTGGTTTGGACGCGCATAGGGATTACTTTAACCCGGCCCGAAGAGGGTTGGGGCAAGGTAACCACTGGTTTCGTAGAAAACGGGGCTATTTGGCGGGATCAAAACGCGAAGACGAAAAAGGCACCCCGAGTCCCGCGTGCCGTGCATTTTGCCGCCCCGTCCGTCTTCGATTGTGAATCAGGTCGTAGAGGCGCTCCGCAAGCCGGAGCGCCTCCAGACGCAAGTTAGAATGTGTACAGCAGGGTGCCGGCGGGCGGCTCAGCGAAGCCGCTGGCGGCGACTGTAGCTTCTCCTTCCGCGTTCCACTGGCGGTAGAAGATGCCCGTGTCGCCGAGGTAAACTTCCAGGTCAGCGGGGCGGGGAAGCGTGCCCTGGATCAGCGACTCGGAGAGCGGATCCTCGATGTACTTCTGTAGCGCGCGGCGCAGCGGACGAGCGCCGTAGCTGCGATCGCCGCAGGTCTTCTCGAGGATGTACTTGGAAGCTTCCGGGGTCAGCCGGATCTTCACCTGCTTGGACACCAGGTTGGAGTTCACCTGCTGCACCATCAGCTCGATGATCTTGATCAGGTCGTCATCAGTGAGCGAACTGAAGAGGATGATTTCGTCGAGGCGGTTCAGGAACTCGGGGTTGAAGGCCTTCTTCACCTCGCCGCGCACCATATCCTCCAGTTTCGACGGGATGCCCTCGCCGGCTGGAGCCGAGAAGCCCAGGTGGCCGCGCTTTTCGAGGAAGCGGGCGCCCAGGTTGGAGGTCATGATGATGATGGTGTTCTTGAAATCCACCTGGTTGCCGAGGCCATCGGTCAACTGGCCGTCTTCAAACACCTGCAACAGGATGTTGTAGATGTCCGGGTGGGCCTTTTCGATTTCATCCAGCAGGATGATCGAGTAGGGATTGCGCTTCACCCGTTCGGTCAACTGGCCGCCCTCTTCATAGCCCACGTATCCGGGCGGCGAACCGATCAGTTTGGAGACCGAATGCTTCTCCATGTACTCGGACATATCGAAGCGTACCAGGCTCTTCTCGCTGCCGAACAGGAACGCGGCGAGGGCGCGGGCGACTTCGGTCTTGCCGACGCCCGTGGGTCCCAGGAACAGGAAGCTGCCGGCCGGTCGGCTCGAGGCCTTGAGCCCGGCGCGCGATCGGCGGATGGCGCGGGCCAGTGCGGAAATGGCCTTCTCCTGGCTGATGACGCGTTTGTGCAACTCCTCTTCGATGCGCAGCAGCTTGGTGATTTCCTCTTCCTTGATCGAGGTCATGGGCACGCCGGTCCAGCGGGCCACCACATCCTCGATATCGTCCTTGGTCACGCAGCCGGTGGAGGAATCGTCCAGGTTGTACTTCTCGCGCAGTTGGCGCATGTGCTCGCGCTCTTTGCGCTCCTCGTCGGAGTAGAAGCGCGCCTTCTCGAACTCGTGGTTCGCGATGGCATTCTCCATGCGGTGCACGATGAACTTGATGCGCTTCTGAATGTCAGCGAGGTCGGCCGGGAGCGTGGTCTGGCGGAGTTTCACGCGGGCGCCGGCTTCATCGATCAGGTCGATGGCTTTGTCGGGCAGGAACCGGTCCGGGATATAGCGGCTGGAAGTGTAGACCGCGGTCTCGATGGCATCGTCGGTGTAAGCTACCGCGTGGAACTTCTCGTAGCGGTCTTTGATGCCAAACAGGATTTTCACCGCGTCGGTTTCGCTGGGCGGCGGTACCTTCACGGCCTGGAAGCGGCGCTCGAGCGAACGGTCCTTCTCGATCGATTTGCGGAACTCGGAAGGCGTGGTGGCGCCGATGCACTGAATCTCGCCGCGCGACAGCGCCGGCTTCAGGATGTTGGCAGCGTCCAGCGAGCCTTCGGCCGAACCCGCGCCTACCAGCGTATGCAACTCATCGATGAAGATGATGGCGTTCTGATTCTCCATCAGTTCCTTCATGATGGTTTTGAGGCGCTCTTCGAACTGGCCGCGGTACTTGGTGCCGGCCACGATCAGGGAGAGATCCAGCGCGAGGATGCGCTTGTCAGCGAGGAACGAGGGGACGTCGCCTTCAGCGATGCGCTGCGCGAGGCCTTCCACGATGGCGGTCTTGCCCACGCCCGGCTCGCCGATCAGCACCGGGTTGTTCTTGGTGCGGCGGCACAGGATTTGGACCACCCGTTCGAGCTCATAGTCGCGTCCGATGAGCGGGTCGAGCGTATTGTCCATGGCCGCCTGGGTGAGGTCGCGGCTGAACTCGGCCAGCAACGAGCTTTCCTTGGGCCGCGCGGACGCTACCTTTTCACTCTGCGACCGCGCCAGTTCCTCGCGGATGGTCGAAAGACGCAATCCGCGCTCATGCAAAATTTCCGCCGCGAAGCACTTCTCTTCGCGGAGCAGACCCAGGAGCAGATGTTCGGTCCCGATGTGCTTGTGGTTGAGGCGCTCGGCCTCCTCGGCGCCGTAGGCCAGCACGCGCTTGCACTCGTGGCTAAGGGGCAAGTCCACGGACGTGGAAACCTTCTCGCGCATCGTGGTGTGCCCTTCGATCTGTTTGCGGATGGACTCGACGGCGGCGTGCGAACGCAGGAAGCGGTTCGCCAGCGCCTTGTCTTCGCGCAGCAGACCCAGCAGCAGATGTTCGGTCTCGATGTAGGGACTGCCGAACTGGCTGGCCTCATAGCGCGCGAAGAAGATCACCCTTCGCGCCTTCTCCGTGTAACGCTCGAACATAGAATGTGACGCCCCCTATGACTTAAAGATACTCCGGTCCGCTGCCGGGTTGCGAACTGGAAGTTTGGCCGGGTACCAAGCCGCCTTTTTCCAGGCTCAGTACGCGGGTACAACGTTTTGCGAACGACAAATTGTGCGTGACAAAAATGGATGTGAGCTGATGAGAACGGTGCAGACCTTCCAGTAATTCGAAGATCATCTCGCCGGTCCGGAAGTCGAGATTCCCGGTTGGTTCGTCGGCCAGGAGAACGGAGGGCTTTCCCACAAGGGCGCGCGCCAGCACGACGCGCTGCTGTTCACCACCAGACAATTCGCCGGCGCGGTGCCATGCCCGCTCCCGAAGCCCAACTTCATCCAACCTCGCTTCCGACTCCAGGGCGGCACGATCCCGCGGCTCGCCCCGGATCAGCAACGGCATCATCACGTTCTCCAACGCCGTAAACTCGGGCAGGAGGTAGTGAATTTGCCAGACGAACCCAATTTCCCGATTGCGGAACTCCGCGCGTTCCGACTCCGCAAGACTTGAAATCTCTTTACTGCCGTAGTATATCGTACCTTCCGAAGGTGTGTCCAGACCGCCTAAGAGGTGCAGAAGCGTCGACTTGCCCGCACCCGATTCTCCCACCAGGGCCAACATCTCCCCGCGCTCCACTTCCAGCGACAGCCCGGCAAAAACCACCAGGTCCGACGCGCCGGAGCGGTACACCTTAGAGACGTTGCTGGCCCTTATGTAGGATTCAGACATTCAAAATTTACGATAGCGCAAGTACAAATCGGCCCGGGACGGAAAGGGGCTACGCCTCCCAGAGTTCGCCGGAAAGCATTCGGATTCGCAATTTCCGACACATGCCCAAGCCGGTGGGCCGGCGGCGGGAGTTGGCCCGCGCTTCTCGCGCCACGGGAGAAACGCTGGTGAGAATCGCTTTGGTATGCTGGTTTACCGGTAAACCTTCTATGATTCTCCGCCATGTTGGATTTTGCTTCTGTGTCGCCGCCGCCTGTTCCGCCGCGAGCCTGACCGGCAATTGGGCGGCAGGCACTGCCGGCGCCGATGGGGTGGCGCGCAAGACCTATTTCGATCTGAAAGAGGAAGGCTCGCGGATCACCGGACATATCCGCGTCACGCAGTTCTACTACACGATCAAAGAAAGCACCGGCGGCGCGGACGGCTTCACTATCACCGGCAGCATGATGGACACGGGGCACAAAGAGCGCACCGTGAAATATGAAGGGCGCCTCGACGGCGACACCCTGCGCATCGGGACGCGGCGCCGTCCGGACCAACCGCTCAACGAGATGGAGGCGCATCGCGTGCCCGCGGGCGAAGGCGCCTATCCGACGCGCCTTCCGCTGCCGGCGTTACACAAGGTCCCCGACAACGGCCTGGTGCGCACGCCGCCCATGGGCTGGAACAGTTGGAACAAATTCGCCGGACGCGTGGACGACGCCTCGGTGCGCGGCATGGCCGACGCGATGGTTACGAGCGGCATGAAGGACGCCGGCTACATCTACATCAACATCGATGACACCTGGGAAGGCGAACGCGACGCCCGCGGCAATATCACCACCAACCGCAAGTTTCCCGAGATGAAGGCAGTCGCGGACTACGTCCACGCGAAGGGCCTGAAGCTGGGCATCTACTCCTCGCCGGGACCCAACACCTGCGCGGGCTATGAAGGCACCTTCGGCCACGAAGAGCAGGACGCGCGCACCTGGGCTGCCTGGGGCATCGACTACCTCAAGTACGACTGGTGCGGCGCGCGCAATCTCTATTCCGACGAGGAGATGCAGGCGGTCTACCAGAAAATGGGCGACGCGCTGCGGGCGGCGGGACGGCCGATCGTCTTCAGCCTGTGCCAGTACGGTTTCGCCGAGGTGTGGAAATGGGGCGCGGAGGTGGGCGGCAACCTGTGGCGCACCACCGGCGATATCCGCGACACCTACGATTCGATGGCGAATATCGGTTTCGCCCAGGACGAGCACGGTCCGTTCGCCCAGCCCGGGCACTTCAATGATCCGGACATGCTGGAGATCGGCAACGGCGGAATGAACGCCGACGAGTATCGCACTCACATGAGCCTGTGGTCGATTCTGGCCGCGCCGCTGCTGGCCGGCAACGATCTGCGCAGCATGACGCCCGAGATCGCCTCGATCCTGATGAACCGGGAGGTGATCGCGGTGGACCAGGACAAGCTCGGCAGGCAGGGCCGGCGGGCGTGGAAGTCGGGCGAGCAGGAGATCTGGGTGCGCGAATTGGCCGCGGGCGACCGTGCGGTCGCGGTGTTCAATCGCGGCACCACGCCGGCTGCGGTGAAGCTCGATTGGAGCGCGCTGGGCCTGGCCGCGCCGAAATCGGTACGCGACCTGTGGGCGCACAAAGATCAGCCCGCGGCCGAGGCGGGCAACCTTATGGTGCCGCCGCACGGCGTGCAGATGTTGCGCGTCAAGTAGGCGGACGCTCAGCCTCTTGCGGCGTTCCAGACCATCGTCACGGTGAGGATGATCATCACCACGCTGGTGCCGACGGCCACGATATTCTGCCAGCGGCTGTTGCTCAACTCGCCCATCAGGGCGGATTTGTTCACCAGCAGCAGCATGTAGATCAGCACGAAGGGAATGAGCACGCCATTAGCTACCTGCGACAGCAGGATCAGCTTCAGCAGGGGAATGTGGGGAATCAGCACCACCCCCGCGCCCACCGCGATCAGGCCGGTATAGAGCGAATAAAAGATCGGCGCTTCCGAGAAACGCCGGTCGATTCCCGACTCGAACCCGAGGCCCTCGCAGACGTTGTACGCCGTGGCCAGCGGCAGGATGGCCGCCGAAAGCAATGCCGCGTTTACCAGGCCGAGCGCAAATAGCGCCGAGGCGAACTGTCCGGCGAACGGGCGCAGGGCCTGGGCGGCTTCGGCAGCGTCGTTGATTTCGCCGTGTCCGGACTGGTGCAGCGTCGCGGCGCAGGCTACCACGATGAAGAATGCCACCACGTCGGTAACGATGCAGCCGATAATCACGTCCCAGCGGGCCAGCGGATACTCGCGCGGGGTGATGCCTTTCTCGACCACGGACGCCTGCAGGTAAAACTGCATCCACGGGGTGATGGTGGTGCCGATCAGCCCGACGATCATGGTGATGTAGCCGGGGTCCCGGCGGAACTCCGGCACCACGGTTCTAATCAGCGCGGTGTGCCAGTCGGGATGGGCCAGAAAGGCCGAGATCGGGTAGGTGAAGTAGATCAGCGAGCCGATCACCAGGATGCGCTCGACGGGGCGGTAGCTGCCTCGGACGATCAACAGCCAGACCAGAATGGCGCCGGCCGGCACGGTGAGGTATTTACTGATCCCGAAAATTCCCATTCCGGAGGCGATGCCGGCGAACTCGGCGAAGATATTGCCCAGGTCGGCCAGGCTCAGGACCGCCATGGTGAAGAAGGTGAGGCGCAGGCCGAACTCTTCGCGGATCAGGTCGGAGAGGCCCTTGCCCGTGGCCACGGCCATGCGGGACGCCATTTCCTGCACGACGATCAGGGCAATCGTAGTGGGGATGAGGGTCCAGAGGAGGGCGTAGCCATACTTGGCGCCGGCCTGGGAGTAGGTCAGAATGCCGCCGGGGTCGTTATCGACGTTGGCGGTGATAAAGCCCGGACCGAGCACCGCCAGAAGCGCGGCGACACGTGCCCAAACCAGCCGCAGCCCGGGAGGCCGCGGCCGCCGCAGCCTCTTGGCAGCCAGATCGTGTCCGGTCGGTTTGGTCACTTTTCAATGACGATGCGGTTCCCGCGGGCGGGTCGTCCACGGTCCCATCTTACCGTCTGGGGGGGACTTTCTGAAGTATTTTGGCCTAAAAAGCGCGGACAAAAAAATGGCCGCGGCAGATACGCTCGCCGCGGCCTGGTTGCGAGGAAACACCGCGGGCGAGCGGCGCGAACCGGAGTAGCCTAGGATTCGCGCCGCACCCCGCGAGGACGTCGCGAGGAGAGGGAAACGCAGGGACGAAAGAGGAACTTCAGTATTGGTAGCCGATGCCCACCATGGGGACCAGGTCGTGCAGGAGGCTGCCGTACTTGGTGCCGGGAGCGGGAGTCAACACTTCCGTTGGAAAGGAAGTGATGTAGTCGCGGAATTCAATCCGCAGCGAGAGGTGCGGCGTCAGGGTGTAGCGGATGCCGGCGCCGAAATCGCCCATGGGCTTGAAAGTTTGGGTCTTGGTGAAGTAGCCGTACTGGCTGAGCGGCTGGTAGGCCTGCTCCCGGCCGGTGCCGTCGAATACCTTCATACCGCCGCCCACCGCCGCGAAGAACTGGGTCCGCGAGGGGCGGTTGGTGTGGTAGACCAGGTCGTAGTGGACCACGTGAGAGACACCCGAGAAGGTCACCGTGTTGCCGCCGCTGGCCAGTTTCAAGTCGCTCATCAGGAAACCGTAATGCACCTCGCCGCTGAAGTGCGGGTAGAGGTTCTGGCCGAAATACGCGCCGAAGCTGGCTCCCGTCTGGAAGCCGGCCGTCGCCGCCGCGATCGGCGCCGTGACGGAAACGTTGTTCAGGAAACCCGCCCCGCCCGTACCGCCGAATTCCCACTGCTGTGCCATACATGCGGCCGCTGTGGCCGCCAGAATCACAATCGATTTAGCTATGGTTCGCATGACTTATTCCCGTTTGAGTAACTTCAATTTACTGCAAAAAGGCCGGATGGATTGCACTTACTGTTTCTGATTACTCCGACCTTCCGGCTTACTCATTCCTACTTACTAATTCACCACCCGCACGTTGACGCTGGTGGCCCCGCCGGGTTGCAGAACCTGCAGCGGAATACTCAGTCCCTGGGGCGCATTGGGAGGCGCTACCGCATTGATCTGGTACACGCCCACTTCGCCCGGAACCAGTCCGGCATAAGTGACCTTCATGGCCGCGCCGCCGAGGGTCAGCAGCGGAGCCGCCAGAGCGTTGGCCAACGTTCCCGAAGGAGCCGCCTGTCCGGTCGGCACCGGTGGCACCGTCACGCCCATGCCGGTCAAATAGATCACGATCGAATCGTTCGGGTGGATCGGGTTAGTGGGGGTCACCAACTGGTTGTTGTCGCCGCGCACGATGGTGGCAAGCCCCGTCTCCGGCCCGGCCGTGCCGCTCTGGAAGATCGCCGGGGCGTTGTCCTGGATCACCAGGTTGAAGTTGTTGCTGATACCGCCGGGCGTCCGCAGCACCATGGTGGCGTTGCCATTCACGGTGAAAGGCAGTTGCCCGTTGATCTGGGTGCTGGAGACGAACAGTACCGGGACGGCCACGCCGTTCACCGTCAGGCAGGATTCGCCCAACGCGGTGGGCAGCGGGATCTGCTGCGTGGCGATATTCACGGGGCTCAATTGCGCGCCGTAAATGCTGACCAGGCCGCCGGGGGCCACGGTCGCCGAACCGTTGGCGGCATTGACCACCGAACTGATCTGCGGGATCGCCACAGCCGCGGCGTAATTGGCCGGGATGACGGTAATGCCCGAAACCGAAAGCGAGATCAGCGCGCTGTTGTCGTAGGTAATCGCCAGCGAGCGGATCAGCGGCTGCGTCGCGGAGCCGCCCAGAGGCGCTTCCACCAGCCGCGTCGGATTGATGCTCAGGCTCTTGGACGGATTCACCGATTGAATCACGCCCGGATTGGTCGCCGACGAAATACTGGTCTGATAGCCGGTCTGCGAAACGAAGATGAAGCCGGCCGGCGTGCCGTTGGTGCTATCGAGGGTCATTTGCGGCACGAGCGAGGCATTGAGCAGCGTGTTGCCCGCCAGATACGTGCCGAAGCTCGAAGCGCCATAGGGCCCGGAGATGGCCTTCAAGTCCTGGCGCGAAACCGTGAAGGTGCCCGCGTTGGCGTCATAAAGCATCACGTTGCCATCGGGCGAGACCAGCAGGACCGCGCCGCCATTGGGCGCCGGCGCCAGCACCGCCGAGGGATTCACGGTGTTGTTGTAGATTCCCAGCGAAGGCAGTTGGGTGGCCTTGTAATTCAGCATATCGATCTGATCCACGGTGCCGGGCGCGTCCCCGGTCACATCCCGCACTAGCGCCAAAATCGCGCTTCCCGAGGCTGCGATCGAGCGCGGGTAGTGGCCGGACGGGAATTGAATGGGAGGCTTGGCGGTGAGCGAATTCAGGTCGAAAACATAAGCCTGCTGCGAATTATCGTGCCCCACGATCAGCGAATTCTGATCCATGGTGATGGCCATCTGGGTGGGGGTGGTGGAAGTGCGCAGCGCGGCGATCTGGGTATAAGTGGTCGAATCGAACACCAGCACCTGGTTGCGGTCCTGCTGTACGACGTAGAAACGGTTGCGCGCGGGGTCCGCCAGAAGGTCGGTGAGGACGCCCGGAATATCGATGAAGCTGCCGCGCTGGTCGGGGTTCTGATTGTTGACCAGCAGCCGGATGGTGGGCGGCAGATTGATGGCCAGTTGCGAGCTGATGGTCAGCGGAATAGAGACGGTCCCGTTGGTGTTCTGGAAGACCGCGGGATCCACGCTGATCTGCACCGCCGCGGGGGTGGTGCCGAATGCCGGCGTCACAGTGACGCCATTGGGAGCGCCGTTAATCACGAAATCGGTCTGCCCGCCGCCCGGATCACTGATGGTGATGGTCTGGGTAATGGCGGTGCGGCTGCACGAATTGGTGTGCGCTACGACGTCGGTGGTCGAAGGGTACACGCGATGCTGTTGTTTGATCTGGCCGATGGGCAACACCAGCACGCCGCTGTCGCTGACGGCGTAGATAGTATCGCCGCCCGGATTCAGAATCATCCGCCCGGTGATGTTCTCGGGTAACTGGAGAGTATCCTCGACGGTCAAGTTATCCGCATCCATAACGGTAAGCGCCGGCGGAGAGGTGGGGGACCCCGATCCCGCCGGCGAGGTGGGATTCGTTGAGGAGCTCGAGGAGGGGCTGGCAGTGAGGATCTGGGCGTAAATCAGACCGGTGGCGGAGTTGATCACGGCGCCGCCAATATTGGTGGCGGTCACCGAGTTGGGAAACTGCGCCAGGTCATTCGCATACGGATCGAGCTTATACTGGCCGACCATGGCATAACTGCCGTCCGAAGCCACGCTGATGCGCGGCAGCGGCTTCGGTGTGGCCACCAGCCCGATGCCCCAGAGCTGGCCGCCGTTGGTGTGGTAGTGAATAAAAGCCTGCGCGGAGCCGTCGTTGGCGATGCCGTAGACCGACGTCAGATCCGGAGAAGTGGAGAGCGTCGCCTGGATCACCTGCGAAGGGAAAGTCCCCGGCGCCACCGGCACCGTCTGGCCGAGCGTTGCGAAGGTGCCCAGATTGATCAGCGCGCCGGTCGCGGGCACGAACAGGTCAATGCCCGCGGTCGTCACGATCATGGCCGAGTTATCGGCGAGAAACGCGACCGCCAGCGGCGTATCACCGGTGGTGAAGCTCTGGCGCGTATTATTTGCCAGGTTCAGCAGGGTGATCGAATTGGCCGTGGGATCGGGCGGCGTGACGTTGCCGTACTGCGCCACGATGAGGTATTGGGAATCGGGCGAGATCGAGATCGCTCCGGGGCGCGGCCCCACGTTGATGGAGGTCTGCACGGACAGCGTCTTGAGATTCATCACGTCGATGCGGCCGCCGGTGAAGTCGGAGATATACAGGAGGCCGCGCGACGAATCGAGGGCAATATCCGAGGAACTGCCGCCGATCGCCACGACATTTCCAAATGTGGCCGAAGCCGCCGGCCGGGCCGCGAAAATCGCCGCCGCGGCGCTCACCATCAGAAGGGCTTTCCAAGACATAGAAGAAGAACCTTTGGACTCCTAAATTAAAATGCCCCCGTGCGGATGCAATCAATGATCGAAATGGCTAGTAAGTGCCGCATTACCAAAGTTAGTCGTGTATTTCGTTGGGTTTCTGCCTATACTGGCACGCGTGGGCAGACTGGTCTCGCGCCGGGATACGGCCGCGGAGACCGCGAGGACCCTGAGGTCATGCGGAGATCCATTTTCTACTTTCTGATATTGGGCTTTCTTCTGACGGCGCCGGTGTTTGCGCAATCGATCGGCACTGCGGTGACCGTGCGCACGATTCCCAACTCGCTGTATTTCTACGTGGACGGGGTCCGCTATTACGAGAACTTCGCGGCGGTGTGGCCGGTGGGCAGCCAGCACACGCTGTACGTCGAGGTCACGACACAGGACGCGGTTCTCTATAAAACCATCTACACCTTCGCCGGCTGGCAGGATAAGGCCGGCTCGTTGCCCGGCAATCCGGTGGTCATCACCGCGGATCCGGCCATTCCGGAATATGATGCGATTTTCACCACGCAATACGCCATCAGTCTGAACTTCTACAAGTGCACCTACACGCCTTGCCAGAGTCCCGGGACGGTGCTGGTGAACGGCGCGCCGTACTCGCAGGACACCGATATCTATATGTCGCAGGGATCGACCGCGACGATCACCGCGCAGGCGAATCCGGGCTGGGTGTTTTCGGGATTCCGGCCCGGCGGCAATCAGCAGATCGTGGGTTTTACCGACACCGTGACATTAAATGGGCCGGCCATCGTGTACCCGATCTTTCAAGCTACCAACTCGGTGAGCCTGCAGACGGTGCCCGATGGACTGCAGGTGATGGCCGACAATGCGCCGGTGATTACCCCGATCACTGAGCAATGGGGCCTCGGGACGCAGCATGCCGTCGGTGCCATCACGCAGAAGGATGCTACCGGCAATTGGTGGGTGTTCGGCTCGTGGAGCGATGGCGGCGCCGCCGTCCACACTTTCGTGCCCAACGGCGCCCAGACCCTGACCCTGACGTACGCGCCGGCCGGAGGGGTCACGCTGGTGACCGTGCCCGCCGGGCTTTCGCTTTCCGTGGACGGGCGCAGCGACTGGTCTTCGTATAACTTCGTGTGGGGCGTCGGCGAGACGCACCAGATTGCGGCGCCGGCCCAGCAGGTGGATGCACAGGGCAACGCCTGGGGCTTTGCTTCTTGGTCCAATGGCGCTACGGCCACCCAGAACTATGTCGTGCCCGCGGGCGGGCAGCGCCTCACCGCGACATTTACCCAGATGGCGCACCTCACGATCTCGAGTCCCATCGCCGGCCTGAGCGTGACGGTGGACGGTACCGCCTGCGGCACCCCATGTGATGTGATCCGGCCGGTGGGCACCACCGTACACCTGAGCGCGCCCGCGAGCCTGCCGGCGAATGCCGGATCGCGCATGGATTTCGCGGGTTGGCCGGGCGGCACGGGGACCGATTGGGCGGCCCAGTTAGCCGCCGGCGTCACCTCGCTGACCGCCAATTATAAATTGATGAACCAGCTTACGGTCTCGTCGAGCCCGGCCAATGCCGCCTCGTGGACCTTCGCGCCGCCCTCGTCCGATGGCTACTACGATGCGCTGTCGAGCGTGGCCGTAACGGTGGCCGGGCAACCGGGCTTCAACTTCAGCAACTGGACGGGCGACGCGAGCGGCTCGAATCCGACCGCCGCCGTCAGTATGAACGTGCCGCGCTCCGTGCAGGCGGTCTTCAAACAGGTGCCTTACATTTCGCCCGCGGGAGTTTTGAACGCGGCCGGCGCGACCCCTCAATCGGGCGTGTCGCCAGGCTCGATCGTATCGATCTTCGGAGCCAATCTCACGCCCACGACCGCCATCGGACCCACCAGTCCGATGGTTCAGACACTCGGAGGAGTGACTGTGACGGCGGGTGGCAGTCTGCTGCCTCTGTACTTCGTTTCGCCCAGCCAGATCAACGTCGAATTGCCGCCCGCCTTTCCGCTGGGTCCCGCGACCCTGACGGTGAGTGCCACCGGGCAGTCCCCGGTGACGGCCAGTTTCACAGTCGTGCAGGAAGCGCCCGGACTTTTCCAGCAAAGCTCCGGAGACCAGACCTACGCTATGGCAATGCACGCCGACGGCTCCGCTGTGACGCCCGCGGCGCCGGCCCAGCCGGGCGAATTGCTGACCCTGTACGGAACCGGCTTCGGCCCCACTTCACCCGCGCGCGTGGACGGGATCGCGCTGCCGGTCAACCCGCCGTTCCTTTTTACCGACCCGCTGTCGCTGTCGGTAGCCGGGGTGGCGATCACGCCCGATGCCGCATTTGCCATGCCTGGCAGTGTGGGTGTGGACGCCATTCAGTTCCACCTGACCTCGGCGGTGCCGTCGGGCGCCAACGCGAATCTCTACGTGACGGTCAACGGCCAGGCCAGCAATATCGTCGTCCTGCCGGTGCAGTAGGGCCGCGTTCCACCCTTTCGCGGATCGGCCCTTCCGGAAGGTTCGGGCCGATCACTTCCATATCTCGGGCTTGGCGTACGCGTATAGAGTGATCGCCAGCAGGCCCGGCAGGTTCAACGCCAGGGAAGCGAGGGAAGCCAACAGGGCGACGCGGACGCCCTTTTCCTAGCCAGTCTCCGGTGTGTAGGCGAGGACAGACCATAAAAAGCGGCCGCCCAGGCGAGCGGAGTGATGATCTCCCAGAACAGGGGACCCAAACAGGCCCGCTGGTACACGAATCCGAATAAGCCGGGAATCAGGACCAGGTTGAATGCCGCTTCGAAAAGGTCCCAGTTGGCCACTGCGGCGGGCCGCCGGAGCCGGACTCCGATTCGGCCCACCAGTGTGATCACGGCCAACAGGAGCATGCTCCAGGCATAAATTCTCCACGCCATGCGTCTGCTTGCCCTGGCCTCAGACTAACACGCCTACTTTATCTCGGTCGCGCCTTCGCTCCCGGACACCGCATCGGCGAGGCTGCGAGGCAAACCACGAACGGAGTAGCGGCGTCCCACACCGCTCCGGCACACTCCGGGGATTGCAGTCGATTGCAGGTTAGAGGAGGGAATGGGCAGCTTGGGAGGGGAAGGCGAGACGGCCGCGCCGCGGGAGGAAAGGAGCGGTCCCCCCGCGGTACGGACCAGGGACCCTTAGTACTGCCGCGAGAGGACGGTGCGCAGAGGCGGATGATAGCGCGGCGGTTCGGGCGCCTGGGAGGGCCGCTCGAGAACGAGCGAGCGCAATCCGGGCATCGAGCCGCGCTGGCCCTTTTCGCCGGCCGGAAGCTGCCCGGTGGTCAGGTTCTTCAGGCCGAACAATGCCAGTTCGAAGCGGTCCTTGACCCCGACCTTCTGGAACAGACGCGACAGGTACACCTTGACCGTGCCTTCCGAGATCATCAGGGTGGTGGCGATCTCCTTGTTCTTCAAGCCCTGGGAGAGCAGGCTCACGAGTTGGCCCTCGCGCTGGGTAAGGGCTACCCGGCGCGCGCACAGGAAACTGTCGGTGAGCGCCTTCTCGAACCACAGCTCGCCGGCCTGGACTTTCTGCAGGCACTTCACCTGCAGGTCCGTAGGCAGGGTACGGCGGAGGATACCGCGCACGCCCAAGCCCATGGCCTGAAATGCCAGCTCGGTGGAGATGTTATTGACCCAGAGCACGATCTTGCTGTTCCCCAGAGCATGCTTCAACTCTGTGAGCACGGCGAAGGTGATTTCCGAAGTCAGGTCCAGAAGTACCAGATCGGGGGAGCCTTGGGCCACCGTTTCCATCACTCCGGTTACGGAGGTGCAGGTAGGCAGAAGGTCGAAACCGTCCACTTGTCTCAATACCGACTCTAGCCCTTTGGCGAGAATGGGTTCGTCGCTGTAGAGAAGAATTCGCGTCATAACTTTCTCTTTCTTGTGGCACTCCGAGCCGCGGGAGAGGTGCGGGGTATTCCCCGTCGCCGATATTTCCCGCTGCGCCTTCAGTTCATTTGGATTCTCCGATGATTTATGACTAATGTCAACAGCCAACAATCATAAAAAAGCCGACAATTCGGCCGATTTGAGATTGGAAAACGCTCCGTTAGGTTTTCTGATAATTTTCCAGTAGATCTATTAAGCATCAATAAATCAGCCATTTGCAGAGAATCCCGAGAGCCTCCAAAAGCCCGGAATTAACTGCGATAATTTTCGAATATTAACCCTTAACTCTGGTACTACAAAATTGACCGATAACGGGAATTTCCCTGGTATACGGCAGCATTTCACGGTAGCAGGACGGTTTTTTCCGGGGTGGGGATAGTAGTGGATAGCGGTAGCCGATTACCCTGGGCGCTTTTTCTTCTAATAACCTCGGAGAACACACCCGTGTAGCCCATTTACGATATTGATGCCCAGGAACTGGAGCGCTAAATTGCAGTTGTCGAAGCAAGGCGATGAAAAACATCAACCGGCGAGAAAGTCCGCGAATTGAAATCAAGCTGCGGTGCCATGTGACATCTCCGGCTCTGTGGATGCGGAATCCGATGTACACGGAAAACATCAGCCGCAGCGGAATGCTGGTGGTGTGGCGGGGCGAAACCCCGCTGCCGCTGCCGTTTCTCAACCAGATTGTGACCATCGAGGTGGAGTTGCCCTCGAACCATGGCTTCGGACAGAAATGCATCCATTGCCAGGGCACCGTGACCCGCATATCGCAAGCCGATCCGGAAAGCCCGATGGTCGCCTTGCGCATCAACTACATGGATTTCCGCGCTTTCCACGATCGCCTGCGGGTAATGGAACGACTCAAGCAGCCGGTCGCGAACGCCTGGATGGCCTAATCGGGTATGAAAGACGCGCGCCAGTCGTTTGCCATTAAGCTGCTGCCTTCGTTGGCGGACTTTGCTTTCCTCATGCCGATCGTGTTTCTGTTTGCGCGCATGGACGGAATCAAAACCCTGCTGAGCGATTGCGACACGGGCTGGCATATTCGTACTGGCGAATGGATAGTGGCGAACCACTGGGTTCCCGCTCACGATATTTTTTCTTATTCCAAGGCCGGCGACCCCTGGTTTGCCTGGGAATGGGGCTCCGACGTGGTGATGGCCTGGCTCAACGGGATGGGCGGGCTGCGGGTCGTGGTGCTGTGCGCCCTGATGCTGATCGCGACGGTGTTTGCGCTGCTCTTCCGGCAGGCCCGCCGGAAGGCCAATCCGATCGTCGCCCTGGGGGTCACCATGCTGGCCGCGGCGGCTTCCTCGATCCACTGGCTGGCGCGCCCGCACCTGTTCACGCTTTTGTTCATCGTGCTGTTTTATGCCGCCCTCGAGCAGGTGCGCGAAGGGCACGAGCGCTTGTGGGGCGTGCCGTACCTGGCGATTCTGCCGCTGGCGACGATCGTCTGGACCAACCTGCACGGCGGTTTCTTTGTCGGGGTGATCGCGATTGCGGCGTACGGGATCGGCGAAGGATTTGGGGCGCTGGTGGGTCCGCAAGGCGGAGCGGCCGCGGCGCTGCGTACGGCGAAACCTTATTTTCTGAGCGCGGCGGCGGCCCTGGCGGCCAGCCTGGTCAATCCATATTTCTATCATCTGCACGCGCACATGGCGCAATACTTACGCGACCCCTTTAATTCGCAGCATATTATGGAATTCTTTTCGCCCAGTTTCCATAATCCGGCGGCGGTCTTTTTCGAGGTGATGCTGGCGCTGGGCGCGGCGGCGGCCTGCTGGAATCTGGCGCAGGGGCGCTATACCGAGACCGTGGTGCTGCTGGTATGGGCGCACGCCGGGCTGCTGGCCGGGCGCAATATTCCGCTGTTCATGATCGCCGCAGCGCCTTGGGTGGCCTCCGCCATCCAGCAGTGGCTGGAGCGGCTGCCGTCCTGGAACGTGGCCGGATGGCTGCGGCAGGCGGCCGAGCGGTTCAACCGCCTGGCGGCGGACACCGCGCAAACCGAGTCGATCCGGCGCTGGCACCTGGTGAGCATCCTGGGTGTGGTGATGGTGGCGGCGTTGATCTATGCTCCCCATCCGCCTAAGCCGTTCCGCGCCGAATTCGATCCCAAGTACTATCCGGCGGGGGCCCTGTCGCTGTTGCGCCAGGACCCGGCGGCGCGTATTTTCACCCACGATGAATGGGGCGACTACCTGATCTGGAGCCTGTACCCCGGACACAAGGTCTTTGTGGACGGCCGCAGCGATTTTTACGGGGACGACTTCGAAGAAAAATATCTGGACGTCATGAACGTGAAGTACGGCTGGGAGCAGACCCTCAGCCGCTTCGGCGTCAACACCATCTTGCTGCCTCCCACCTCGCCGCTGGCAGGGGCTCTCAAAGAGTCCAGCCGCTGGCGGGTGGTGTACGACGACGGCGTCGCGCTGGTCTTCCGGCCGGCCGCGCCGCGCGCGCAGCAGACCCTTTCCGCCGCCGGCCTGGGCGGTGGGATTAGCCGTGATCGGGAGATCACGAAAACACTGACGCGTGATCCGGCGATCACGGCGAAACCAATCCAAACAACAACTTGACATAGGAGCGAACACACATGACGACGTATCTGCGGAATTTATGGAACGATGAGCAGGGGCAGGACCTGATCGAATACACGCTGCTGATGGCATTCGTGGCTCTGGCCTCCGCGGCTCTGTTCATCGGTGCGGGTGGCAGCGTGAAGGGCATCTGGTCGACCACCAACAGCCAGCTCGTGGCCGCCAACACCGCCGCCAGCGGCAGCTAGAACTTTGCGTGCGCGGGCGGCTTTTTTGCGGACCGCCCGCGCCACCCAGACAGTTTCCATGGAAATGCTGAAAACAGGAGCGAACCACATGACGAATATCTTGCGCAACTTATGGAACGACGAGCAAGGGCAGGATCTCATCGAGTATACGCTGCTCATGGCGTTTGTAGCGCTGGCCTCCGCGGCTCTGTTCATCGGAGCGGGCGGCAGCGTGAAGGGCATCTGGTCCACCACCAACAGCCAGTTGGTCGCCGCCAACACGGCCGCCAGCGGCAGCTAGAACTTTGCCGGCGCGGGCGGCTTTTGCGAGCCGCGCGCGCCACCGAAAACGCGTTCGATTGGAATGCTGCAAACAGGAGCGAACACAATGACCAACATCATGCGCAATTTATGGAACGACGAGCAAGGGCAGGACCTCATCGAGTACACCCTGCTCATGGCATTTGTAGCGCTGGCGTCGGCCGCCCTTTTCCTGGGCGCGGGCGGCAGCGTCAAGGGCATCTGGTCGACCACCAACAGCCAGCTTGTGGCCGCCAACACGGCCGCCAGCGGCAGCTAGGAGCCGAACCTGGAGGGGGTGTCAGTCGGGCGGCGGCGGCCGCCGTCCGGCCCAGCCCTGTCCTGAGACCGGCGGCTCTCCGGCGGTCCGGGGTGTCAGACAGCATCACCAACCCTCCGCGGCGCGGATGTCCGGCCGGATGCCGGGCGGAAGGCGCCGCGGAACAACTAAGCCGATTCGGAGGGGCGCACGCCGGGAGCGTCGATCTCCAGGGCGCGACAGGGTATTGACATGAACAAAAGATTTCTCGGAGTACTGGTTTTCGCGTTCGTGGTGGCCTCGGTGGCCAGCCTGATGCTTTACCGGTTGCTCAACCGGCCGCAGCCCACCAAGGCGGCGACCGCCATGTCCCAGATCGCCATCGCCACGCGCGACCTGGAAGTGGGCACCGTGCTCAAGGAGCAGGACGTGCAGCTTGCCGACTGGCCGGGACCGGCGCCGGCGGGCTCCAGCACGCGTGTGCAGGACTTGGTGGGACGCGGCGTGATCATGCCGGTGTATGCCAAAGAGCCGTTGATTGAATCGCGGCTGGCGGCCAAAGGCGCGGGCGGCGGCCTGGCGGCCATGATTCCCCCCGGTATGCGGGCCGTGGCGGTGCGCGTCAATGAAGTCGTCGGCGTGGCCGGATTCGTGATTCCCGGCATGCGCGTGGATGTGCTGATTTCGGGCAACCGGCCGGGCGGCGATGGCAACCTCGGCACTCTCACCCGCACATTGCTGCAGAACCTGGAAGTGCTCTCGGCCGGACAGGACTTCAAAAAAGATCAGGAAGGCAAGCCGATCACCGTGCAGGTGGTCAATCTGCTGGTGACGCCCGAGCAGGCCGAACAATTGAGTCTGGCCACCAGCCAGACCAATGTGCAACTGGTGCTGCGCAATCCGCTCGACCGTGAGACAGCCAAGACACCAGGTACGGCTTTGGCCCTGTTGTTCACCGGCGACCGGCTCAAGCTCAACAATGAAGCGCCTCCGCAGCCTCCCCGGCCGCGCGTGGCGCCTCCTCCCGCTCCCCGGCCGGCCGCCGACCTGCCGCCGAAAAAGGAGACTCCCTTCGTCATGGAGATTCTCTCCGGAACCAAGAAGACGGAACAGAAATTCGACAATGGGGGGGGCAAATAAGTGCTGCGCTTACGAGATTTCGCCTGTGCCCTGGCTATGGGCGCGTGCGGTTCGCTGCTAACCTACAACCCGGTTCTGGCGGATGGGAAAGCCACCCAGCAGTCCGGCCCGGCGGGGGTCGAGAAGCTGGTGGTGACGGTCGGGAAGTCGATGATCATCGACAGCCCCCTGCCCATCCAGCGCGTCTCGGTGGCCAATGAAAACCTCGCCGAGACGGTGGCTGTCGATCCGCAGCAGGTGTTGATCAATGGCAAGGCGCCCGGGGAGACCTCCCTGATCGTCTGGCAGCGGGACGGCGCGCGCATGGTCTATGACCTGACGGTGCGCATGAGCCCCGCGCGGCTGGATGCGGTGCGCCAGCAGATCGCGCGCGATTTCCCCAAGGAAGACATCAACATCACTTACGAGAACGACACCGCGTTTGTGCGCGGCACGGTCAAAGACGTGACCGCGGCGGAGCGCGTTATGGCGATGGCTTCCACGCTCGGCAAAGCCGTCAACCTGCTGCGCGTGGAAGTGCCGCCGGTCGAGACGCAGGTACTGCTGCACGTCAAGTTCGCGAGCGTGGACCGCACCAGCGCACTGACCCTCAGCGCCGGCGGATCGAGCATCAGCACCATGGGCGCAATCGGCACGGGTCCTCTAGCGGCCACGCCCACCGGCGACGTGCCGGTCGGGGAGCAGGTCTTCTCGCTCTCTACAGCGGTGAACATTTTCCTGTTCCGCCGCGACCTGAACCTGTTCGCCGGGATCCAGGCGCTGCAGACCAAGGGCTTGGCGGAAGTGCTGGCCGAACCCAATGTGCTGGCCATCAATGGAAAGCCGGCCAGCTTCGTGGCGGGCGGCCAGTTCCCCTTCCCCATGGTGCAAGGCGGCGCCTCGGTGGGGGCGGTCACGATCGCCTGGAAAGAATACGGTATCCGGCTGAACTTTCTGCCCGACGTAACGCCGCGCGGGACTATCCGGCTGCAGGTCGAGCCAGAGGTGAGTTCCCTCGATTATGCCAACGCGGTGACCATTTCGGGCTTCACGGTGCCTGCCTTGACTACGCGGCGCGTGCAGACCGAAGTGGAACTCGAGGGCGGACAGAGTTTCGTGATCGCCGGCCTGCTCAATAATCAGGTCACCGAGAGTCTTTCCAAGATTCCCGGCATCGGCGACATCCCGCTGCTCGGCAAGCTCTTCCAAAGCAAGACCATGAACAAGAGCAACAACGAGCTGCTGGTGATCGTGACCCCGGAATTGGTGCGGCCGATGCCGCAGGGCCAGCAGCAGCCGTCCCTGAATTACCCGGTTCCGTTCATCTCGAAGAACACCAACGTGCCCATGCAGCAGCCCGGAATGGGACAGACCGGGCCGGTACCGGTGAAGCCGTCTTCGGATACTTTGCCGGCCGAGGAATTGATGCAGCAGCGGCGTCAGGGGCAGGCGGCTCCGGCGGCCAACCCGCAGCAGTACCAGTTGGTTCCGATACCGACGAATCCGCCCCAGCCGAATCCGAATGGGGGGCTGGCTCCCGCCAATCCCAACGGCAATGGTAACGGCAACGGCGGGGGAAAATAGGTCCGGTCCGGGGATGAGAATCGTATGTACCCGCTGACCATCGGCCTGGCGATTGAAAATCGCGAACTGTGGGAGCAGGCACAGGCGTGCCTGGCGGACCTGCCGTTCCGGGTCACTGTAGAACATCAGGATGTCGGGGATCTGAGCAATCTGCTCGACCGCCTGGAGCGGATGCGGCCGGACGTGGTTCTGATCGACATCAGCACCTGGCGCGAGCCGCTGGAGGGGCTGATCGCCTCGATCCGCAAGGCCATCGGGGGCGACCCGATGATCGTGGCGGTCAACAACTCGGCGGAGGCCGATTCGATCCTTTCGGCACTGCGCGCGGGAATTAACGAGTACCTGTTCCCGCCCATCGGCGAGCCCCTGCGCAAGGCCCTCGAGAAGCGCGCGGCGGAGCGCAGCCGGCGTCCTTCGGGGGGCAAAACCAACGGGAAGAGCTTCGGGCTGCTTTCCGCGAAGGGCGGCTGCGGAGCCACCACGCTGGCCTGCCACGTGGCGGCCGAACTGGGGCGGCAAGGGCAGAAGGTCCTGCTGGCGGACCTGGATCTGGATGCCGGGATGATTGCTTTCCTGACCAAAACCAAGTCGGTGTATTCGATTCTGGATGCCGTGAACAACATGCACCGGCTGGACATTTCCTACTGGAAGGCGCTGGTGTCGAACGGGATTCCGGGCGTGGAGATCGTTTCCTCGCCGCCCACACTGGCATCCAAGCAGCAGCCCAAGGACGACCAGATCCGCCAGGTGATCGCCTTTGCGCGGCCGCATTACGACTGTTTGATTGCCGACCTGGGCCGCAGCCTGTGCCGCATCGCCATGGCGGCGCTCGAAGAGATCGACGAAGTTTGCGTGGTGACGACCCTGGAAGTGCCGGCGCTGCATCAGGCCAAACAGATTGTGCAAACGCTGCTCGACAGCGGATACGGGAAGAACCGCATCCGGCTGGTCCTGAACCGGACGCCGAAACGGTTGGACATTGCTCCGCAGGAGCTCGAAAAAATGCTGGGGGTGCCGATCTTCAGCATGATTCCGAACGATTATCCGGAGTTGTACGAAACCTACGCCGAAGGGCGGCTGCTCAACCGCAATTCCGAGTTGAGCCGCGAGATTACCAGATTCGCCCTGAAGCTGGCCAGCATTGAAGAGGAGAAGCAGGCGGTTCCGAAAAAGAAGTTCGGCTTATTCGGATAGCGGACGGGCCCGGGGATCAGAACGGGGGAAGCGGCCGATAAGCAGGCTGAGGGTTCCTCACGGAGCGATAAAAAATGGTTACTGGATACAATACGGCCAACGGACGGACCGAGTCGCGGGAGACCGGGTGGGTCAACCGGCTGTTTCAGCGGGAAGGCTACACGCCGGAATACCAGGAGCTGAAGTTCACGCTCCACCGCAAGCTGCTGGACCGCATCAACCTGGAGGCATTGTCCTCGATGGCAGGCGAGCGCGTGCGGGCGGAGATCCGCGCGGCCGTAGCGAAACTGGTCGAGGAAGAGAAGACGCCCCTCAGCCTGGTCGAGAAGGACCGCGTCATCGAGGAGATTCTGGACGAGGTGTTCGGCCTCGGCCCGCTCGAACCGCTGTTGCAGGATCCCAGCATCAGCGACATTCTGGTAACCACGCCCCACAAGGTTTACGTGGAGCGCGGCGGCAAACTGTACCGCACGCCGGTGGAGTTCAAAGACGATGCGCACCTGCTGCGCATCATCGAGAAAGTGGTTTCGCGGGTAGGCCGGCGGGTGGACGAATCTTCGCCGCTGGTGGACGCGCGCCTGCCCGACGGGTCGCGCGTCAACGCGGCCATTCCGCCGGTCGCGGTGGACGGTCCGCTGCTCTCGATCCGCCGTTTCGGACGGCACGGGCTGCGCGGCGAAGATCTGGTGGCCAAGTTGGCCCTGACGGAGGGCATGCTGGAACTGCTCAAGGCGGCGGTGAAGGCGCGTTTGAATATTCTGATCTGCGGCGGTACCGGCGCTGGTAAGACGACCTTGCTGAACGCCCTGTCCTCGTACATTCCGGAAGACGAGCGCATCGTCACCATCGAGGACGCAGCCGAACTAAAACTCCAGCAGACTCACGTGGCGCGCATGGAAACGCGGCCGGCCAACGTGGAAGGGGTAGGCGCGATCCACATCCGGCAACTGGTCATCAACGCCCTCCGTATGCGGCCCGACCGCATTATCGTGGGCGAGGTTCGCGCCGACGAAGCGCTCGACATGTTGCAGGCCATGAACACGGGCCACGACGGCTCGCTGACCACCATTCACGCCAACACCCCGCGCGACGGCCTGGGCCGCCTGGAGGTGATGGTGGGGATGGCCAACGCCAATATGGGCGTGCGGTCGATCCGCCAGCAGGTAGCGTCGGCGGTGGATCTGTTCGTGCAGGTGGCGCGTTTTTCCGACGGTTCCCGCCGCATCACCCACATAACCGAAGTGGTGGGCATGGAGCAGGACATCATCACCCTGCAGGACATTTTCCTGTTCGAAAAAACCGGGATCAGCGAAGGCGGCAAGGTGCTGGGCCGTTTCCGGGCCACCGGTATCCGTCCCAAGTTCTACGATCGTCTGAAGGCCTGCGGAATCACCCTGCCGCCGCAACTCTTTCAGACCGTGGTGGAGATTAGCTGATGCCGGTTGGCGTAATCGTATCGTTCGCGGTCCTGTTCGCACTCATCCTATTGGCGGTGAGCGTCGGGCTGAAGTTTTTCGATGCCCGGCGCAAAAGCCAGATGAGCAACATGCTGCAGACCGCGGTGGGCGAGCCGGTGGTGGCCATCACCAGCCTGCTCAAGGAAATCGAGCCGGACAAGCCCACCGGTTTCAAGAGTGTGCTGGCGTCGCTGCACTTTACGCGGCACGCCCAGGAGCAGATCCAGCAGGCCGGATTGTCGTGGTCCTCGACGCGTTTGATCATGACCATGGGTCTGTTGACCATACCGGGCCTGGGGATCGGCGCGATGGTGCCGTTCCTGATGAACGGGCCGACCACGGCGATCGTGCTGGCGCTGATTTTCGGCGCGCTGCCGTACCTGTACGTCAAGCACAGGCGCAAGAAACGCCTGGACCGGCTGGAGGAGCAGTTCCCGGAAGCACTGGACTTTCTGGCCCGCTCGATGCGCGCCGGCCACGCCTTTTCGATTTCGCTGGAAATGCTGGGCGAGGAGCTCGAAGACCCGCTCGGCATGGAGTTCCGGGCGCTCTTCAATGAGCAGAATCTCGGCGCGCCGCTGGATATCGCGCTGCGCAATTTCGGCGAGCGCGTGCCGCTGCTGGATGCGCGCTTCTTCATCTCGTCGGTGCTGCTGCAGAAACAGACCGGCGGCAACCTGAGCGAAATTCTGTCGCGCCTGGCGTATGTCATTCGCGAGCGCTTCCGGCTGAAGGGACAGGTAAAGGCCGCCAGCGCGCACGGGCGGTTGACGGCCACCATTCTCACGGTTTTGCCGGTGGCCACCATGCTGGGGCTGCTGATCGTGGCGCCGGGCTACTTGCAGTCGATGGCCGAGGATCCCGACGGCAAGTGGATGATCTGTGGCGCGGTGGTAGCCCAGATCCTGGGCAATTTCTTTATCAAGAAGATCATCAACATCAAGGTGTGACATGCTTCTTCCGGTCATCATTTGCTTCTGCCTGTTCGTGATGCTGATGCTCGGCGGCGTCTGGGTGGGGTACCGCGTGTATTACCGGCCGGCCCGCCTGCTGCGGCAGTTGGGCACGCCGGTGATTTCCGACGGCTCGAACCGCCACGCGGTCGATGGGCAGGCCGAAAGCGAACCGAGCGCGTTGTTATCGGTGCTGCACCAGATCGGCTCGCGCGTGCCTTCCTCGGAAGCCGAGCAGGCCACCCTCAAGACCAACCTGATCCAGGCCGGTTTCCGCTCGGAGAATGCTGCGGCGGTGTTTTACGGCGTGCGCATCCTGACCACCCTGATGATGCTGGTTTTCAGCCTGATGCTGGAGGCGCAGATGCCCTCGCAGCCGGTGATGAAGATCGCGCTGATGGGTTTCGGGTGCATGACCGGCTGGATTTTGCCGCGCATGTTTCTGGAGCGCAAGGTAACCAGCCGGCAGGAGACCCTGCGGCTTTCGTTGCCGGATTCGTTGGATCTGCTGGTGGTGTCGGTGGAGGCCGGCCTGGGCCTCGACCAGGCGATCCAGCATGTGGCGCGCGAGTTGATGGTGAGCCATCCGCAATTGAGTGAAGAGCTGTCGCTGGTGACGCTGGAAATGCGCGCCGGCAAGCGCCGCTCGGAAGCCCTGCGTAATTTGGCGGAGCGCACCGGCGAGCCGGAAATCCGCAAACTGGTGGCGATCCTGATTCAGAACGACCGCTTCGGCACCTCCATGGGCGAATCGTTGCGCACGCACTCGGACTTTCTGCGCACGCGGCGCCGCCAGGAGGCCGAAGAGCGCGCCGGCAAGGTCGGCGTGAAGCTGGTATTTCCGATTTTCTTTTTCATTCTGCCGTCCATGCTGATCGTGGCGGCCGGGCCGGGCATTTTGCAGATTTTCAAATACCTCTTCCCGATGATGAAAAGCGTCGGGTAAGGAACCCAAAGGAGAACAACGACCATGAACATGACACTCATTCAAGCCGGTATCTGGCTGGCGGCAGGCGGGGCCCTGTTCGTCTTCTTGAAGCGGCGCCGCAGCAAGCGGGCTCATCACTAGAGCGGATCGCCAGTTGCCCGTACAGGGGCGCAGGAAGCGCCCCCGCTCATCCGCGCTGCCGTCTGGACCACGGTTCGGGCGCGCGCGGACGAACTGGAGGTTCTGATTTCCGGACCGGAGGCCGGTATCAGAACCGCTCATCAAACCAACAGGACGTAGGAACAAGGAGCAACCGATGTTGTTAGGACTGCAAGGGGCCATATGGCTGGGAGCGGGAGTGACGCTGGTAATGCTGCTCTCGCGGCGGCGCCGCCACCGCGGCACGAGATAAAAATAGAGGGCTTCGGGCAGGGTAGTGGAGGGACCCGGAGACCGAAGCGCAGCGTAGGGACGAACCCCGGCGGGGAAGACCGGCCGGAGCTCGGGCCGCGCCTGTTTGTGTATGCCGATTGAGACTCTCCTGGAAAGACAAAACCCCGACGGCGGCTGGCCGTACATGCGTGGCGGTTCCTGGACCGAACCGACTGTATACGCCATACTTGCGCTCTTGGCGGCGGGCGAAAGCCAGTCCGCCGATCGCGGCATGCAATGGATTCTGCGCACGGCTCGCCCGGACGGCGGATGGGCGCCGCGGCAGGGTGTAGCGGAAAGTGTGTGGGTGACCGGGCTGGTGGCTCTGCTGCCGCCGGAACGGCTCGGCGAGGAGCGTTATCGTGCGGCGATTCAATGGCTGCTGCGCATCTCGGGAGAAGAGACCGCGCTGACGTACCGGTTACGCGAGTTGCTGCTGGGCAACTCGGAACCGCCGGAGCAGAAGTTCCCGGGATGGCCGTGGGTGCCGGGGACAGCGGCTTGGGTGGGTCCTACGTCGATCGCCATCCTGGCGCTGCGGCGGGCAGCGCAACGGGGGCAGTGGCCGGGGATCGGCAAGCGCCTGGATCTCGGCCGCCAATTTCTGCTGGCGCGCATGTGCCGGGAAGGCGGCTGGAATCACGGGTCGGTGCGCCCGCTGGGCTATGAGGCCCGTCCGTATCCCGAGACTACGGGAATGGCTTTGACGGCGTTGGCGGGGGCCAAATCGGCGGAGGTCGATCGCGGCCTGGCGGCAGCGCGGCAGTTTCTGTCCGAGTGCCGGTCGGCCGACGCCTTCAACTGGCTGCGCCTGGGGTTGATGGCGCATGGCCAGTTGCCGCCGGATTTGTGCAGCCCCGCGCTCACCTATCGCACCACCTCGGAAAACGCCATGGATGTGCTGGTGGGGCGCAAGGACAATCCGATGCTGTTGGCCGCGGAGGAAGCGGGAGAAAAGGCATGAAGCGCCACAGGGATCGCGGAAACGGCATCACCCGGCGAGACGTTGTGAGCGCTTCGGCAGCGGCTGCGTCGGCAGCCCTGCTGGCCGGTTGCGCTCGCGAGACCCGCGTCCGCCCGGTCCAGGTTTCGATCACCCGCGCGCCGGCGTATGGCCAGGAACTTTATCCAACGGTTCGTCAGATCTTCGAGCAACACCGGCTGAACGTCCGCGGACGTAGAGTGTTGCTGAAGCCCAACCTGGTGGAGTTCGAGCCGGACAGCAGCATCAACACGCATCCGCGCGTGGTGCATGCGGCCATGGAGGCGATGCTCTCGATGGGAGCGGCTGAGGTGCGCATCGCCGAAGGTCCCGGCCACCGGCGCAACACCCTCGATTTGGCGGAGGCGGCGGGCTATTTCCAAATCGTCCCGAAATTCGAAGACCATTTTGTGGACTTGAACGTGGACGATGTTTCCCAGGTCCATTCGGCGCGCCCGTTTTCGCGGATGAACAAGCTGTACCTGCCCAACGCGACTCTCGGCGCGGACCTGCTGGTGTCCATCGCCAAGCTCAAAACGCATCATTGGGTCGGAGTCACGCTCTCGATGAAGAACCTGTTCGGCACGGTGCCGAGCGGCATTTACGGCTGGCCCAAGAATGTCCTGCACTGGGCCGGTATCACCGAGTGCATTGCCGATCTGCACGCCATTTACCGGCGGCAATTCGCCCTGGTGGATGGCATCGTGGGGATGGAAGGCAACGGCCCCATTCAGGGTGTGCCGAAACCGGTCGGTGTGCTGGTGGCGGGGCGCGACCCGGTGGCGGTGGATGCCACTTGTTGCCGCGTCATGCGCATCGATCCGCTTCGGATCCGCTACCTGCAACTGGCGCTGCGCGACACCACCGCAGACATCCTGGAAAGCAACATTCAGCAGATCGGCGAGCGGATTGCCGATGTGGCCACGAAATTCCAGTTGCCGCCCGATTTTGCCGAGGTCTAATCTTGATGGCGCGGCTCCGCAGGATGTGGTGGCGGTATCTCGCGGCATCGCTGCTGATTCTGGCGCCGTGCTACTGGCAGCCGCGGCTGCAGGCGGGCGACCTGTCGAGCCACATCTATAACGCCTGGCTGGTGCAATTGATCGAAGGCGGACGCATCAGTGGCCTGGCGGTGACGCGCCAATCCAC